>OGPH01000465.1_pt1 | contig 42603 bp, 36 predicted proteins | sample 1552891 | NCBI WGS metagenome assembly OGPH01 (sample SAMEA2580272, study PRJEB22360) | human gut metagenome | biome: human gut; feature: human-associated habitat; material: faeces | place: Denmark | collected 2008/2010 | reverse complement strand
AATTGCTGAAGCTGTCCACGCTGTTGTCCCAAACGTGATCCATCAGCTCCTCCTGACTCACGGGCCGCCCCTGATGCACCATCAGGTATTCGAGTATCCCCGTTTCCTTGCGGGTGAGCGTCAGCGTCTGCCCGTTGACGGCGGCGGTGCGGGAGCGGGTGTCAAAGGTCAGGTCTCCGCAGCTTAGCAGCACATCCTGCTGGGTGAACTGCCGCAAGGTCAGGCTGCGGATGCGGGCCTCCAGCTCGGCAAGATGAAAGGGCTTTGCCAGATAGTCGTTTGCCCCGGCGTCCAGCCCCTGCACCTTGTCCTCCACCTCGCTGCGGGCGGAGAGGATCAGCACCCGCGTCTCCCGGTCGGTCTGCCGCAGAGTGCGCAGCACCGTCATGCCGTCCTTGCCCGGCAGATTCAAATCAAGAAGCACCAAATCATACCGCTCCACGCTTAGCAGCTCCAACGCCTTTTCTCCGTCATAGCAATAATCCACGCTGTATGCCAAGCGCCGCAGGCTGCGTACAATGGTTTCGCACAGGGCGCGTTCATCCTCTATTACCAAAAGGTGCATAAAAAGCCCTCCTTTACATTTGTGTTTTACAGGATATAATTATAGCAAAAACGGATAAGGTTTGTGTTAAATTTTCGTTCTTAACATGGAATTTAACTCCTTGGCGCTATGATAAAGGCAGAAAAACGGAAAGGGTGATGAAATTTGAGCCATGGTAAAAAGGCGGCGGCGCAAATTGTGCTGCTGATTGCCGGAGTTGCCATGCTGTGCTTCGGCGTTTGGCGCGGCGAGGCGGCAACGGTGCTGAGCAAAGCCATTAAGTTATGTTTGGAGTGTGTTGGCATTGGGTAAGAAGTTTTCGGGCGTATCGCAGTTTATGTCCCGCTTTCGGGGCTGGATACAGGCCGGCGCAACTCTGCTGACCAATATCCACCTGCCAAACTTTCTAAAGGGCGGGCTTTATCAGGGTCAAGGTAAAAGCGTATGTGTGCCGGGGCTGAATTGCTATTCCTGTCCGGCAGCGTCGGGCGCTTGTCCCATAGGGTCGTTCCAGGCGGTTGTAGGGTCGTCAAAGTTCAGCTTTTCCTATTATATAACGGGCTTCCTAATACTCCTTGGGGTATTGCTTGGGCGCTTCATATGCGGCTTCCTGTGTCCGTTCGGATGGCTTCAGGAATTGCTGAATAAGATACCCACAAAGAAGCTTTCCACAAAAAAGCTGAAGCCCTTGCGCTATTTGAAATACGCAATATTGCTGATTATGGTATTCCTGCTGCCGGCGTTCCTTGTGAACGATGTTGGTATGGGCGATCCGTTCTTCTGCAAATACCTCTGTCCGCAGGGCGTGCTGGAAGGGGCCATCCCGCTGTCCATTGCCAATTCGGGCATCAGGGCGGCGCTGGGAACGCTGTTTACATGGAAGCTTGGCATACTAATTACGGTGATAGTTCTGAGCGTGCTGTTCTATCGCCCGTTCTGTAAATGGCTCTGTCCGCTGGGTGCTTTCTACGCCTTGCTGAACAAGGTTTCCCTGTTCCAGATGAAGGTTGACAAGAACAAATGCGTTTCCTGCGGAAAATGCGCCAAAGCCTGCAAAATGGATGTGGACGTGACAAAAACGCCAAACCATACCGAATGCATCCGCTGCGGGATGTGTGTCCGCGCCTGTCCGACAAATGCCGTGCGTTTCCGCTACGGGTTTGGTGACGGTAAAGATAAATCCATTGCGGCAGAAACGCCGCAGACAAACAAAAATAACAAGGAGGAATAAAACGAATGAAGATGAATAGGACGAATACTGCCGGCAGGCTGCTGGCGCTGATAATGACCGTTTTGCTTGTGCTGATTATGGCAGCTTGCGGCGAAAAGGACGGCAACAAAATGGACAGCATGAACAATAAGGATAATATGGGCAGCATGGATAACATGGGCGGCGACGATTCCTCAATGGACAATGAGCCGAAAAATGAGGACGAGGCGACTGCCATGCATAAGGACCTGATGGCGCAGGAAAACGCCATACTGTCAGCAAATACAGAGCTTTGGGAAAAGGTTTTCATGGCGGCCGACAAGGGCATGACCATGCAGGAGGACGGCAAAAACTACGGCGAATTTCTGCTGGACACCATCGAATCCGCCAAGGATCAGTTTACGGCGGATGAGCTGAAGCTGCTTCAGGGAGAAGCGGAGAAGATCCGCGACATTGAAGACAAGCTGACCATGCTGGAGGAAAAATACCCCGATATCGCACAGGAATCCACAGACGGTGACATGAGTGTGCCTGCGGGCAGCGATATGACCACGCCGCCCGACGATGGCAGTATGCAGAAGTTTCCCGCCTTTGAGGGCAAGGATCTGGATGGCAACACGGTGAAGAGCAGTGAGCTGTTCTCTAAAAATGCCGTCACCGTAGTGAATTTCTGGTTCACCACTTGCAACCCCTGCGTGGGCGAGCTTGCCGAGTTGGACACGCTGAACAAGGAACTCACGGAGAAGGGCGGCGCCCTCATCGGCGTCAACACCTTCACGCTGGACGGCAACGAGACGGCCATTTCCGAGGCCAAGGATGTGCTTGCCAAGAAGGGCGCGACCTATCAGAATGTGTATTTCGCTTCCGACGGTGAGGCGGGAAAGTTCACCACCAATATCTTTGCCTATCCCACCACCTATGTGGTTGACAGGAACGGCAACATCGTGGGCGACCCCATCGTGGGTGCTATTACGGAAAAGAATCAGGCGGAGGCACTGCAAGCCCAAATCGACAAGGCGCTCTCCGCCGATATGGGCTGACAAACGGAGGTTTCCCCGCAAGGAGGGATACGCGCCATAAGGCGGCGGACAGGTGATGTCCGCCGCCTTATGGCTATTTTAGATGAGGTGTTTGCAGCTTGATCTCAAAGGAAATGCGTATCGGTCAATCAGCCGTTCTTGCGCTTGATGACCAGCGCGGCTCCGGTCAGCGACAGCAGGGCGCTTACGCCGTACAGCGCCACACCGGTGTCAAAGGTCTTGGGAGAGGAAATCGGCTTCTCCGGTGTGGTTGTTTTGTTCGTACTATTGCGCTTATAAGTGTTTACAAAGGTCATCTGATCCTCGGCAGCGCCTTCACCATTTCTAGTGGAATAGATATTCATCTTGGGAATACCATTCTCATCCTCTGCTTCACCGGGCAGTACATACCACACCGCGTCGGAATATGTCCATCTCGGAAGGTTATCATTCACCTCACGGACAGAGAAGCCCTCGCAGACAAACTGCTTAACTTGCTTCGTCGGGCCACTGATGATCAGCTTGCCGTCATAGTTACCCACACCTTTGGTGGTCACGACAGCCGTGTACGTCACATCCTTATATTCCGAGGTATTGCCGTTTCCAACGTCAAAAATCTCCAGTGTAAAGTCCGTCTTGCCGGGAGCGGTGTTGCCGTTCAGCTTCACCGTCTTGGTGAAGGGGATCTCAACGGTAGTAAGATTCTCGGTATAGGTATTCTTGAATTCAGCACTTCGTGAATAGTCATCATTGCCGGGCGTATGAATCTCAAGAATCATTGTTTGATCTTCGGTGCGATATGTGAAGGTCACTGCGTATTCCTTGGTAGAATACTGCCATCCCGCCTTGCCGTCGTTCTGCTCTGTCAGAAGGAGGGACTTGTAGTACCTGGCAATCTCATTACTTCCCACATTCGTGCCGGGAGTCCAGTGGTACCTTTCAAAGTCAGACGCCGGAAGCTTAAATTTAAAGGTTTTTTCAAAAGTGCCAGTACCAGCAGCAGTGGATATCTTCAAGTCATCCATCAGCGTGATGCCATAGTAGGCAAGGTCACGCTTTGTTTCCCCCTCGTTTACCACATCCTCCAGCACAAATGTGAAGGTTTCCGCGGGAGGCGCTACATTGCCCGTTTTCTCCACCACTTTCGTAATGGAAAGTTCCTTTTCGAACGGGTTGGTGTCGGTGGGTACTACCTCCGTTGCCCATGCGGTGGCGGCCAGACCCAGTGTCATGACCAGGGCCAACAGCAAGGCGAATAAGGTTTTTCTGCTTCTTTTCATGTGTTTTACCTCCATTATTCGTCGTTATTTTTCCGGCGCGCACAGCGCCAAGTGAACAAAGCCAAGGCCACCAGCGCGATCCCAAGGATCACCGCCAGCCCTTTCCAGCATTTACGCATGGCGTCGTCTCCTTCCCGTGTTCACACACGCGCATCACTCCCACTGGGGATAGAAATAAAGTACCGTGTCCGGCTCCATCTGAATGGGCAGATAGGAGCCGTGCTGTCCCTTGTCGATGGACAGATAGGTGTAGTCCTCAAAGGCCATGGGAACCTGCACGATGAAGCTATCGTGGATGATCCGTTCCGTCTCGCCGGGCGTGTATCTCTTGCCGCCGGTGCGGGTCAGATCCAGCATGATCACACCGGAGTATTCCCCGTTGCCGGTCAGTCCCCAGTCGCCTGTATAGACCTCCTCCGGTGTGACGAAGTCGCTTTCGTACCACCAGGTGAAGGTCGCCGTGCCCCAATCGTCCTCCTGACTGCTGTTGGCGTGCAGCTCCAGAGTGGCCAGAGCGGGCTTATCCGTATGGCCATCCCACGCCCATATCTCCTGCGTCAGCTGGGAGCCGGAGGGACACGTCCGGCCGATGTCGCTGCCGAAGCCGTCGTTCCCCTCCTGCGAGTAAAAGGTGAAATCGTAGGCCAGCTTCCGGTCGTTCTCATAGTCATAGGGCAGCGCCACGATTCCGGGGATGGGATACCAGCTCAGGGTATCGGGATGACTGTCGGTCAAAAGCAGCTCCGTGGTATCGGTGGGGACAGACCCCAGATCGTTGGAGACAAACAGCAGGATCGGGTCGCCGCTCTCGCTGCGGTAGAGCACCTCAACGGTATCGTAATCGCCCTTCGCCTCGTTCCACCGGACGCGGTTCACCGCCACGGTGGCGTTGGGGTCGTGGGGCACCACGCAGAACAGGCTTCCGCTGTCGCCCACCACCCGCTCCTGCGGGATATTCCGAATAAAGGTATACTGGGCGCACAGTCCCGGCGCCGTATCGTCCATCCAGTCCCGCAGCGGGATCGCCAGATCACTCAGGCTGCCGTCGATATCGCCGATGTAGGCCACCGCGAAGCGCTCGTCCTGCTGCCGGTCATCCAGCTCCTGCCGCAGCAGATCCAGAGAATCGTCGTAGGCACCCGGCTCGCCGCCTATATCGCCGCCCGTGTTGCCGCCGCCTGTTCCGTCGGTGGTCGTTCCGTCACTGATATTGATAGTTCCCATGCCGGGTATCTCCACCTGACAGGCTGTCAGCGACAGCGTCATGGCCAAGGCCAGCAGCGCCGCCACAAGAAGCCTGACCAGTTTCTGCCCATTATTACGCATGGGTCGCCTCCTTTCCGTGTTCACACACGCTTACTCCGTCCACTGGGGATAGAAGTAAAGCACCGTTTCCGGCTCCATCTGAACGGGCAGATAGGAGCCGTGCGTACCCTTGTCAACGGCCAGACAGTTGTAGTCCTCAAAGAGCATGGGCACCTGAACAATAAAGCTGTCATGAATAAGCCGCTCCGTCTCGCCGGGCTTGTATCTCTTGCCGCCGGTGCGGGTCATATCCAGTGTCAGCACGCCGGAGTATTCCCCGTTGGCGCTCAGCGACCAGTCGCCCTCATAGACCTCTTCCGGTGTCGTATAGTCACTCTCATACCACCAGATAAAGGTGCCCGAGCCCCAATCGTTCTCCTGACTGCTGTTGGCATTCAGCTCCAAGGTGGCAATCGCGGGCTTATCCGCCTCTCCCCGCCACACCCATAGCTTCTGCGTCAGCTGAGAGCCGTCGGGGCAGGTCCAGCCAAAGTCGCTGCCGTCGTTTTCATCGTTCCCCTCCTGCGAGTAAAAGGTGAAGTCAAAAGCCAGGTTCTTATCGTTCTCAAAGTCGTAGGGCAGCGACAACGATCCGGCAGTGGGAAGCCAGCTCAGGGTATCGCCATAGCGGTCTGTCAAACGCAGCTCCGTGGTTTCAAAAGGGGTCTTCTCCAGATCGTAGGAGACAAACAGCAGGATCGGCTCGCCGCTCTGGCTGCGGTAAAGCTCCTTAATGGTCTCGTAGTCGCCCTTCGCCTCGCTCCACCGGATGCGGTTCACCACCACGGTGGCGTCGGGATCACGGGGCACCACGCAGAACAGGCTTCCTCTGTCGTCCACCACCCGCTCCTGTGGGATATTTCGGATGAACGGATACTCGGCGCACAGCATCGGTGCCTTATCATTCATCCAATCCCGCAGCGGAAGTGCCAGATCACTCAGCTTGCCGTCGATATCGCCGATGTAGGCCACCGCGAAGCGCTCGTCCTGCTGCCGGTCATCCAGCTCCTGCCGCAGCAGATCCAGAGAATCGTCGTAGGCCCCCGGCTCGCCGCCTATATCGCCGCCGTTCGTGCCGCCGTTCGTGCCGCCGGTGGTCGTTCCGTCACTGATGTTGATGGTTCCCATGCCGGGTATCTCCACCTGACACCCTGTCAGCGACAGCGTCATCATAAAAACCAGCAGCACGATCACAGTCAGCGTGGCCGGTCTCTTCCAGTACTTGTGCATGGCGTTGCCTCCTTCCTGCGTTTTGGTATCACTTATCCCTGCGCGGGGTCAAACATGAAAAGCTCGTAGGGTATCTGCTGGATGGGAAGTCCGTCGGCGCCGCCTCCGCCGGCCACGTTCAGCACCGGGAAAATATCGAAGGCCGCGGGTACCTGCACAGGGAACGCGCCCGACACCGTGGTGGGCGCCTCGCCCTTTGTATACTGCTGTCCGCCGGTGCGGGTCATGGTCAGATCCATCAGTTGCCCGCCGTCCGTCAGCTTCCAGCTGCCCTCATAGATCTCCTGCGGATCGCCGTAGTCCTTGGTATACCACCATGTGAAGGTGATCTGTCCCGGCTCCGTGCCGCTGCCCTGCGTCAGAGACATGGTGGCCATGGCGGGCTGCTCCGCAAGATCGCCCTGCCACGTCCAGATGTGTCCGGCCAGCTGCTCCGCCGTAGGGGCCGTCCACATGCCATCGTCGCCCACATCGCCGCCATCCATGCTGTCGTTTCCGGTGTAAACGGTAAAGTCGTAACCCAGCTCACGGCCGTCCTCAGGGGAATAGGGCAGCGCCACTGTACCGTAGTAGGGATACCATTTCAGGGGCTCTTCTCCGCTGTTGGTCACGATCACCTCGGTGTCGGGATCGGTCGCCTCCCCCATGTCGGCGCAGGCAAACACCAGAAACGGCTCGCCGCTCTCGCTGCGGTAGAGTACCTCGACGTTATCGTAGCCACCGGCCTTCTCATTCCATTGGATGCGGTTCACCACCACAGATGCGTTGGGGTCACGGGGCACCACGCAGAACAGGCTGCCGCCGCTGCCCACCACCCGCTCACGGGGAATATTCCGAACGAAGGGATACTGGGCGCACAGTTCCGGCGCCGCCTTACTCACCCATTCCTGTATCGGAAGCTCAAAATCGTCCGGGCCGCCTGCCGCGCTGCCGATGTATGCCGCCGCGAAGATATAGTCCGGCACCTCTGCCATGCTCTTCCGCAGCAAGGCAAGGGATTCATCATTGTCGCTTCCCGTATGGATCGTATGATCGCCGCCCGCATTGCCGCCTGTGCTGCCGCCGTTGATATTCACGGTTCCAATGCCGGGAATTTCTACCTGGCATGCTGTCAGCGATACCATCATCGCCAGAGCCAGCAGCAGACAGAGAATGAGGTTCTTTTTCATCGCTTCCTCCTTCCGTTGCGTAGTACTAGAACTTACCGCTTGTACTGGAGCCGCCGCCGCCGGAGTGATCGCTGCTGCCGCTGTCGCTGTCATTAGAGATCTTTCGGCGGGTTTCCGTGGTGTGGGTATAGCGGTCATACTGCTCCGTCAGGTTCAGGCCCTCGGCAGTCACATAGGCATCCGCCTCTGCGCCCTGACGGACGGTCTTCATTTTGCTCTTCAGGAACAGGCACACCGCTATCGCCAGCACCACGCCGATACCCAGTGCCATAGGCAGCACCTTCATCAGCGGCTTGCGGACAGGGTGTCCCTGCTCGGCACGGTCCAGATATTCGTCGCAGGCGGACAGATAGTCCTCAAAGCCACCTTTCCAGTCATTGTCGGCGAAGTTGTCCAGAAAGACCTCCGTCATCTGATGGCGTCCATATTTGTTGACTGCGTACTCGGCAGTGCCGCCGTCACGGACGAACAGATCGTAGTCCCGGTCGTACATGCTTAGCATCAGCATGATGCCCTCGCGGTTTTCGCCGATACCAAAGTCGTTGCCGTCATAGATGGCCACCGCCGCATAGTGGATATCGCTGTTGTAGTCCTCGTAGTCGTCCACGGTGACAATGTACACGCCGCAGTTATACCGCCACGAGATCTCGTCGGCCATCATCTCCAGCTCCAGCCACTCGTCCTCGTCCAGCAAGCCCACCGTGTCATAAATAAAGAGATCATCCTCAGTCTGCTCCGCCCATGTGGGAACCAGCATCGTCAGCACTGCCAGCAGGGCCAGCAGATATGTCAGAATTCTTTTTTTCATCTCAGCCGCCCTCCTTACATCAGCATCAGTATCGCCGCCGCAATGGCACTTACCGGTACGGCGATGGCGGCGAAGATGGCCCAGAACTTGCCCATGTCCGTAGGCAGGTCACCCACCAGCTTGCCGGTTTGTCCGTTCATGGCAAAGAGAAAATCTTTGTCGTTCCATTTGGTGTGCAGCATCCAAACCGGCAGCAGCGCATAGTGCACCTTACCGCGGCGTAGCCGGATATCCTTGCCCTTGGTGATGCAGGTGTCGTACTGCGTGGTGGTGCGGCGCAGCGCACCCTCCAGCGAGGCAGCACAGCGTCCGTCCGCCCGCTCCTGACTCTGCTCCACGGTCACGTCGTACTTGTCCGCCAGGAAGCCCGGCAGATACGCCGTGGAAAAGGCTCGCAGATCCTTATAGTTGTAAGGCTCGATGGAGTCCATGTGGTCGTCAGGCATCTTGCTGGATGCGTCCACCGGCACCTTCTCAAAGGCGATGGAGCCGCCGCGGCGCACGTCATAATGCTCTGTCTCGGTAATCTCGTAGTCGCCGCTCTCATAGACGTGGGTAATATGGCCCTCGTAGTCCACAGTACCCTCCGCCTGTCCGTCAAACATCCAGAAGGGGACGTACACGCCCTTGACCTCCTCGATATGATTGCCGTTGGTAAAGGCCTTGGGCAGCAGGGGCTTGCCCTTATAGTGGTTCTTCAGGGCGGCCACTGCATCCTCCTTGCTGAGCTTGAAGGGGATCACGAAGTCCGGCTTCAGCGCACCGCTGAACTGGCCCGGTACCACGGTGGGATTGCCGCAGTAGGGGCAGGAGGTGGCGGCGGTGGAGGCGTCGCAGATCAGCTCCGCGCCGCAGCTGGGGCAGGAATAGGCCTTCATGCCGTCGGCCTCCGTGCCCCAGTCATTGCTGAGGCTGGAGGTATCCCAGCCCTGCGACTCCATCTCCGCTATTTTCTGGCGGTTCTGTTCCGCCTTGGCGTTGGCCTGCTCTGTGGCGGCCACAGCCTTGGCCTCTTTCTCCGCGTACAGAGCTTCGATCTGCGCCACGTCATATTTCGCGCCGCAGAAATCGCATTCCAGCATACCGGATGCCCCCACAAAATGCAGGGGACCGGTACATGCCGGGCATTTATAGTTGGTAATTTGGGATGCCATTACTTTCTCCTTTCCGCTACGGGAGCGGCTTTGGGCCGCTCCCGTGGAAAATGGCGTTCAGATATTTATACGATTAATCAGGGGCAATCAAAGGCTGAGGTTGTACGCGCCGGCAGCGATCAGCTTGCCGTTGTCACCGAAGAACAGGGACAGGCAGCACGCCTCATCCTCGGCGGCGTACCAGGTGTATACACCGCGCTGGTACTCCTCATCATACTGGTACTCAGAGCAATCCACACCGATATGCTCCTTCAGATCCGCATAGGTCAGCTTCGACTGCGCATCACCTTCGGTGAAGTAGTTCAGGCCGCCCAGATAGGTGAAGAATGTCTCGTTCAGCACTTCCAGCGTTGCTCTGTCAGAGGTCACGGCCTGTATATCCGTGGATTTCATATCAATGCCGGGCAGAGCGCCGCCCTTATCGCTGCTGCCGCCACCACCGCCGCAAGCAGCAAGGGACAGCGTCATCAACACGGCCAATATAAGCGCAATCGATTTTTTCATAATAAGTTTCCTTTCTTTTTGCATCGTCATTTGTTATTCCGTCCAACTATGGCAGGAAGGATCAGCGCAAAGGGGCACCGCAGTTCTGGCAGAATTTCTCACCGTTGCTCTTCGCTCCGCAGCTGGGGCAAAAAGTGGAAGCGCGGGTCTCCGCCTCCGGCTGCTGGGGGATAGGCTGCTGAGGGGCAGGCTGCTGTGGCTGCTGGGGTGCCGCAGGCTGCTGTGGCTGCTGGGGCGCTGTATACTGCTGTGGCTGCTGCGGCGCAGCATACTGCGGCTGCTGGGGGGCGGCGGCATACTGGGGCTGTTGGGGCTGCTGATACCCCTGCTGGGGTGCAGCATTGTACTGGGGCTGCTGCGGCTGCTGATAGCCCTGCTGAGGTGCGTTGTACTGGGGCTGCTGGGGCTGCTGGGAATAGGGATTCTGATAGGGCTGATGAGGCTGCTGGGAATAGCCGCCCTGCTGATAGGGATTACTCTGATAGGGATTACTCTGATAGGGGGCGTTCTGGTAGGGATTGTTCTGATAAGGGGCTGCCTTGATAGGAACGCCCTGATACGTTCCTTTGCCGAAAGCCAGCAGGGGCATGAAAACATAGGGCAGGAAAATCAGTCCCGCCGCAAAGCCACCGCCCTTGCCGAATGCCTTGGCCAGCCGAATCTGCGTCTGGATACCCAGAATGATGTTATAGAGGGGGATCAGCATCAGCAGGAAGCGCATACCGCTGCCCCAAGTGATATCAAACAGCACATAGAGATTGTAGAAGGGAACAATGGCCGCCCAGCCGGGCTTACCGGCCTTCCGGAAGATAATCCACATGCACACCAGAACAAACACGCACAGGACAAGCGAGATAATGGTGGGCAGCGGGTTAAAGGCCGGGGTACTGCTGTAATCGTAATAATCGTAATAATCGGAATAATCGTACATTGCGTTCTCCTTTCCTAACGACATCGCCGGCTGGCAGTGTGCTTGCCGACTAATGTGATTTGTTGTCACAGGGTTGTTGCCCAATCCAGACAGAATCTTTTGCCGCCGCGCTTCACGCCGCATAATGGGTAGAAATCGGGAGAATGGCTCACCTACGCCTGAGGCTGATAGGGCGGCTGGGTACGGTGTGCTTACTCTTCCTCTGCCGGAGCATATTCCTCGGAGGTACCTGTAAGGAGCTCCCACAGGAGTGTCCTCAGGGCGTCCTCATACTCACCGTTGTATTCTGCCGTGAGAATCTCGTCCTCTCTCTGGCTGGTGATGTGGAGGTAGCTCTCCGTCCCGTCAAGGACAGACACCCCCTCTGGCAAGGCTCTGGGCGGTTGATGCCAGTTCTCCCGAAGGCACGTCTCCACCTCAGCCCATTGCTCCGACGTCAGGGGCGCGTCTATCCGCTCGACCTTTTCTCGGCTGCCCTCGGTGTCGATGCACCACCCGGAGATGGTATACGCACCGTCTGTCTCCTCCAAATCAAAGCGGAAACAGTCGTCGTAGCACGAAGCACTCTGCGACCAGTGGATGCTCTTCAGCGTGTCAGCGTCCTGGAAGACGTTGGCAAACTCGTTCTCCATGCCGCCACCGTCCATTATGCGGTCGGTGACAAAGTGCTTATAAAGACCCGAGATCGTAATACCCACCACAACGCCCGCGATAAGAATGACGATCATCTTCTTCATGGCTTTAGGGGCGAGGCGTGCCGCAATTGGCGCAGAACTTGCCCTTATTCACCGTGCCGCACGAGCAGGTCCACTCGTCGCTGGCAGGCTTGGGCTGGCCGCATTCGGCGCAGAATTTGCCGGTGTTCACCGCGCCGCAGGCGCACTTCCACTCGCCGGCGGGGGCGGGCTTGGGCTGGCCGCACTCGGCGCAGAACTTGCCGGTGTTGCCGCCGTGGCCGCAGGAGCAGGTCCAGCCGGCGGGAGCGGCCTGCTGTACAGGCTGCTGGGCGGCCTGCTGCTGACCCATGGCGAACAGGTTCTGGGCGTTCATGCCGCCGGCCTGACCGGCCATTCCCATGCCCATAAAGGCCATGGCAGGGCCGGCAGCCGTGTTGGAAGCCGCCATCTTCATGGCGTCGCCCTGACTGCCCACCAGATGGGCGGCAGCGCGGGTGGGATCCATGAAGGCCGCGTTCCGCTGCAGCTCCTTGAGCATCTTCTCGTCTTCCTCGTCGGCCGTCACACTGGATACGCCGAAGGAAACGATCTCGATACCCCGCAGGTCGCGCCACTTCTTGCTGAGGACCTCATTCAGGGCGTCGGCCAGCTCCATGGTGTGGCCGGGCAGCTGGGAGTAGCGGATGCCGTTTTCGCCGATCTTGGCGAAGGCGGGCTGCAGCGCCGTCAGCAGCTCGGTTTTCAGCTGGCTGTCCAGCTTGTCGCGGGTATATGCCTCCGCCACGTTGCCGCACACATTGGTGTAGAACAGGGCGGGATTGCAGATGTGATAGCTGTACTCGCCGAAGCAGCGGATGCCCACATCAATGTCGATACCGGCCCGCTGATCCACCACGCGGAAGGGCACGGGATTGGCAGTGCCATACTTGTTTCCAATCAATTCCTTGGTGTTGAAGTAATAGACACGCTGATCCTTGGGAGCCTCACCACCGAAGGTGAAACGGGTGGTCATGCTGTCGATGACAGCACGGACGCTCTCCTTAAACTCACCGGTAAACAGAGAGGGTTCGGTGGACATATCGTAGGTAAACTCGCCGGGCACGGCGCAGACCTCCACGATGCGGCCCTGATCCACGATCATCATGCACTGGCCGTCGGCCACGGCGATGACGCTGCCGTTGGAGATGATATTGTCGCTGCCCTTGGTGTTGCTGCTGCGGCCGGAGGTGCGCTTCTGACCCTTAACAGCCATGACGTTCTCAGGCAGTGACTCGCAATAAAAGTACTCTTTCCACTGGTCAGCCAGTACGCCGCCTGCGCTGCCCAATGCCGCTTTAATCAGTCCCATAGTTATGTAATCTCCTTTTCTTTGTAATAATTTCTATCTATGAATGATTTGTTAATCCTCGTTCCACCAATGGCCGTTCCACCACAGGCCGTCCGACCGCTCGCAGTAGACGATCCACATCTGATGCGGGCCCTCTCCGAAGCGGCGCAGCTCCAGATAGTTGTTGTCGATCACGGTCACGTTGAACTCAACACCCTTCGGGCCGCCGCCCAGCGCTGCGAACCACTCCTGATTGCCGCAGTCGTGGTACATGGGGCCGCCGAGAAACTTTATATACAGCTCGTTCAACGTTTCACGTTCGCCGTTGGAGTAGGTGGCGTCGTACTGGCATACCATGCTCCATACACCCTCGCCCATAAAGTCGGTCACGCCATCAGCGCTCATGAATGTCAGCGTCAAGGACTCGCCCGCCGTCTCCATCGGTATCCTCCCGTCCGCCGTCTCGACCGAAGTTCCGACCCATGTCCCATCCAGATACTGCCGATTGACCTCGTAAACAGCATCGGGATGGGAGTAGGAGAAGCTGCCGAAGCCTATGTCGCCCCAGTAATCATCGTCGTCATCGGGGTCCACATTCCCCACCGGGTCAACGCCGTCCGCCGGATCTGCCACATCGTTGTTGTCGCCGGACAGGGGCGGTGTGTCTATCGTGGTGTCGCCGTTGTTCTCCGGCTGCCCGTGGGGAACAAACTCCACCTGACAGGCCGTCAGGCTCACCGCCAGCGCCAGAAGCAGCGCCAGCGCGATCCATCGTCGCTTCATGGCTTTAAGCCCAGGGATCCTGAGCGACCGGAATACGGATGCCGCTGAGAGGACTGGAATACTCCCACAGGAACCATTCGCCGGTGGAGGGCTTTTGCCGCAGCTTGATAGGCCGGGGGGAGTCCGCGCCGGGCGTGGCGATAAATACCCGCAGATAGCCCGGTTCAATGTCCTGCGGACGGGGATCGGCCAGTACGTTCAGCACATAGGGCTGTGTGGGAACGTAGCTGTTCTGGGGGGTAGCCCCGGCGAAGTACGCCAGCGGCAGATACTCCTTGCCCCGCAGACGATCCCGCAGGAACTGGCTGTCATAGGGAGTCATGGGTCGGGGCCCCCGCAGGAGGTTCATGGCCTCCACACCCTCGTTGGGATTTTTTACATATAGGTTCAATGCACACAGGAAGCCCGCCACCACCTCGTCCGGGGTGTTCAGGGACAGGTTCCGGAATTCTGCCAGCGAAGCGGGCAGCGCGTTCAACGTTACTTGCATATTTCTGCCTTCCTTTCTCTGATTTCCGTACCGTTCGTCAGCCGTCGCCTCTCACACTGCTGGAGAAGCTAGCGGCCGTGTAGTACTCGTCGCCGTCACGCACCACGAAGTACAGCACATAGTAGTCACCTTCGCCGTTGAACCAGCCGTAGGCGTGCTTTTCACTGTTCCAGCTCCTCTCATCCATGCCGGTATGGGGAATGCCATCCTCGCCGCCCAGCATGGCCTTGATGTCGTCATAGGTCAATTTCGAGGACTTGGAGGAGCTCATATCCCACAGCTCCTGACGCACCTTCTGCATGGTGGGCAGATCCGCCCGGCCGGTGGCATCGGGATTAGACTTGCCGTACTCACCCTGACAGTTGGTGGTAGTCCGTTCAAAGGGATAGTTCTCCGGCAGGCCACCGTTGTCGCTGCCGCCAGCCGGGGGAACAGAGGCGGTATCGCCGCTGCCGTCATCGGGGATCAGACTGGTGTCAATCTGATAGGTATTGGCGATCTCCATAAAGGTCTTGCCACGATAGTACTCCACCGCGCTTTCGGGCATGGGAATGTAATCCTCGTCCGTCCAGTTCTCGTCGTCCAGATGGCGCAGGTTCGCCAGCAGGCTGATAGAACCGTCCACCAGGTCGGAATCCACCTCACAGCTGACATACAGGGCGCCGGTCTCATCCACGGACAGGATACCCTCCTGCATCTCGCCGCCCATGAACTCACCCCGCAGATCCAGACCGGTATCGTCATCGGGCACCACGCGGACATAGGTGTTGGCAAAATTGAAGTCGTTCTCGCCCTCCAGATACATGGCCAGCCAGACCTGGCAGCCGCCGTTGCCGTCAAAGACCAGACGCGCCAGAATCTCGTGGGCGGTATCGTTCAGTTCCTCAAAGTCGCCGGTGGCGTCCGTAAGACCCGCCATGCCATGCCAGTCACCGCCGTACACTGCGGCGAAGTCATCCAGAGACATCTCATCCGCACCGGTGTTTCCGCTGGTACCGCTGATATTACCCTCACCCTTGCGGAAGGTCAGCTGCAGATCAAAGCCGAAGTAGTCGTTCACCATAATCAGGCCGTCCTTCAGCGTGCAGTTGCAGACCGATCCGTCTCTGTCCAGCGTCAGGGCGCCGTCCTTAGTCAGCTTCCACTCGATGGTCGTCGGGTCGCCGTCCAGCATAAAGCAGCCCGTACCGTCCTCTTTCAGCTCAATGTAGTTGTCACCCAGATCGTAAACATCGTCCATGGGTATCCACTCGTCAAAGGACAAAACAGCCTCGCCCATGTACTTGCCCACAGCGGGGTTTGTCTTGCTGCCGCCCTTGCCGCCGCAGGCCGCCAGCGTCAGTGCCATCACCAACGCCAGAAGCAGCGCCGCAAGTTTTCTCGCTCTTTTCATCATTTCTTCCTCCTGTTTTTCGGTATTTCTGTGTTATCATTCTCTATATTGGCACGTCTCACTTGAGGCGATGACCGCATTCGGTGCAAAATTTCTCAGACTCTCCTGTCCGCAGGAGGGACAGGGCTACTTAGCGATATTCTGAGGGCTTTCCTCATGCATGTTTTTCAGTGCCTGAAGGAGAGGATTCTCTGGGACTCCACGCCGGAGGACTCCACGCCGGGCCTTGCCAGCATAAAGGTCTCTCCTTCGGTGGTGTACAGGCAAAAGGCGGCCAGCGAATGAAAGAATTCCAGAAGCTGAAAGGGCTCCGGCAGCAAGACGTCATTGTATCCCTGCGTCAGCTTTACATTCCCGGTTTTGTACACCCATGCGTCAGATGCGAAGTCCGGCTCACCGTTCACAAACACCTGTATGCCGGACGCCTCAAACTGCCCCCGGCTCTCCACCTCTAATATGATGGTACCATCCCGGCTCTGCCACGACCCCGCAAAGGGACTCTGATCCTCCGGCGTATACATCATACCGGGGCCGTCCACCATCTGGCCGGCCGGCGGAGCCTCCGCCCTGCCGCAGCCCATCATTCCCCACAGCATCATGACCAGCAGTACACCTCCTATCCAGTATCTCCGCTTCATCTGTGCCGACTCCCTTTATCATCTGTTTTCCGCGGACAGACCTTCCACCGGCTCACCGTGCTCTTGCAAAAACGCCGCACAGTCGGTACACAGGTCGATATCCTCCCCCAAAAGGAAGCAGCGGTCACAAACCAGCCGCTTGCAGATCGGGCACAGGCTGAAATACTCCATTGCCTCCGTTGCGGCCCGCTCAAAGGCATCCTCCCGTTCACGCTGGTACAGCGCCTGAAAAATCACGCGCTTTCCCTCGCTCTCCGGCTGCATTCCCGCCTTGGAAAAGCGCACCGGCTGGCTCTCCCAGAGGAAGCCGCATACAGCGCAGCGCAATGAAAACTGAAACCTCTCCATAGAAGATATGTCCTCCATGGACGCTTTAATGATGCGGCGCATTCCGGTTCCCTCCTTGCCTACATCGCCGTTTCTTTTCTGCCGTTCTTATGTCCGAAGTATATATACAGGTATATATACTTTTTAGCAATTTTTACTTAAAGTGTCTATTACCCTAAGGGTGAATTTTACCTGCAACCGCCAAAATCACCCTTAGGCGTAGACAGAGTGCACAATCCGAATCGCATCAGTTTGTGCACTCTGTTCATCATCTTTATGATCTGTTCAGCAGCTCACCGCTGCGGCCGCAGCTGGCAAACAGCTCAATATATACCTTCAGCTCATCGAACGAATCCACCCCCAGCTTTCGGTACAGATTGCGGTTATGAGTCTTTACGGTGCTGGCGCTGATGCGTGCCAACTCGGGAATATCCTTGACGGTATAACCGTCCATATAGTATTGCAGGATGGTGCGTTCCGTACCAGTCAGCGTATTTGCTCTCTCCGTGAAGCCGCGCAGCCGCGCCTCCACATCAGGTGGCAGCGCCCCCACCGGCCGCTCCCGGATCATGGTCAGCAGCTCGTCAATCTCCGAAATACCGGATGCCACCACCTCTGTTGGATTGTCCCTGACCGCCGCAAGACTTTCATTGATTGGTTTGACAAAGCGGCGGGACAGCACGGTTGCCACAACCAGCATCGCCAGCAAAAAGAGCACCGAACCCAAAAACCACGCGAACTGTGACCCGCGCTCATAGCTGCGGAAGGTGTTGGCCGTTACAAGCGTCACCGCGGCAAGCGGAATGCCATCCGAGGTAACAGCATCCAGCAGCCGGTGCCGCCCCAGATAGGACTCCTTGCCATCGGTATAGATGGTATAGTATTTCCCCGGCTTGATATGCAGCGTCCCCTCGGCCGTCAGGCGCGAGCCGTTGGTAGCGCCCAGCATAGTCCCCGACAGATTGAGGGTGTCGCCGTCAATCGGCGCCAGCAGGGTCAGCATATTGCCATAGCTGCTGGACACAGTGTCGTGGGAAAGGCTGAAATAGAGGTCGCTGATCTCCATACCGCAAAGCCCACGCACAGTGCCGCTGCCGTCCAGAATCGGTACGCACAGCAGCATCACATGCTCCCATGTATCCAGCAGCTCTGTGCGTTTTGTCCACAGGCTGCCCTCTGCCAGACGCTCAACCTGACTGGTGGCAACCTTATTACTGCCGGGAATCAGCGCGGTATTCAGTTCCGGATTCCAGCGGTTATGCATCTGAATCTGTAATCCCCGCGCCGCCTCCGCCGCGCCGCGGAAGCAGATCACATCCTGCTCCGACGCCACCGTGGGCTGAAGCCCGGAATAGCGCAGATACAGTCCCGCCCTGAGCGCGTCCGCATTGGGCAGCGCCGTGTTGGCGGTCACGTTCAGGCAGAAGAAGATTCCGCTGCACGAGGCGGCGCTCAGCGTAGTGCTCAGCGGCGTGTACAGTCTCTTTTCCAATTCCGCGATGGTTTTCGGATCGTCGTTGAGCGCGTCAAAAGGAATGCCCTTGGCCGCGAGAAAAGCATCCAGCTCCCGGCCCAGCTTTTCCGACATGGCCACGCCATGCCCCGTCAGCTCATCCATCTGCGCATCCAATGCTGCATATGTATTTCTCTGCTGAATGTCCAGGGCGCTGGCCAGCTGCCGCGCAGGGTGGGACAGCACACCCATAGCCATCAGGATCGACAGGATGGCCGCCACCAGCAGCAACGCCATTGTGAACCAATACAGCAGCAGCCGCACACCCATACTGTGGCTGGCTGCATATGGATTGTGAATCGCATTCCGAATTGATCGCATGTGCTTTCCTCTTTCATGTGCCGTAATCCAGCTTAAAACTGTCCAAAGTCTCCCAGATCAGGGCGTCCGGCGTATTGCCGCCCTCCAGATACTGTGTCCGGCCCGCCGTCAGCTTCAGCCGCGCCAGATTTTCAAACCGCGTCTCCAGATCCAGATAATTCTCCATCTGGGGCGGGTAGTAGAAGGTATATGCCTCCTGCGTTTGCAGATATGTCTCGTACAGCGACACATACATCGGGTCGCTCAGTTTTTCCACGGCACCGGGCAGATAGTTCTCAAATGCCTCCTGCGTCACCGGCATATAGCCCAGGCTGGTCACGAATTCCACGTTGCATGTCGGCTCAGTCAGCCATTTCAGAAATGTAATACACGCCCTCTCCCGTTCCGGGGTGGACTTCACGGTGCACATTCCCACACCGCGCTGCATCACCAGCTTCTCGCCCCCTTCAAACACCGGGCACGGCATGGAGGTGATCGTCACCTTTTCCGAGGTGTTGTCGGGATACGTCACCGTGTCGGAATAGTAGAGCACGCTGGCCGAGGATGCCACAGACACCACCACATCTCCGGTGCGAAGCGGCTCCGTGGCGTACCCGTCATGCAGCCACAGGCCGCCCGTCAGCCCCGCCCGGGCATACGGCTCCCATGCCCGCTCGAACCCGGGGCCGAACCTGACGCCGCCATCCCGGAAAAAGTCCTCGCCCAACGATTCCACGCCCACCTGAAAGTAATTGAAGTGGTAATCGTGGACAAAGAAGCATTTGCCGGTATCCGCGGCGTATCGCTCTGCCAGCGCGTAAACGCCCTCCCATGTTGCAAGATCGTCATAGCTTGCGCCGGACTGGGCTGCCCACCGGTCGAATAGCGTCCGGTTGACAAACAGCACCTCCGTGGATTTGGCAAGGGGCAGGATCGCCTGCCGTCCGCCGATCATCCCCTCCTCACGAAAGGCGGGGATAAACGCCGCCAGCTCCTCCTCACTGAAATAGTCCCGGTAGTCCACCAGAATGTCTTGCTCCGGAAGGGCCAGCACCGTCTTGGGATAGGATACGAACATATCCGGCAGCGACGGCGCGCCCGGGTCGCCGTTGGCGGCGGCCAGCACGCTTTTGTGGATGCTGCCGCTGTTGCTGACCAGCTCCACCTTCACACGGATGTTCTGCTTCGCGCCCACCGTGCTGTTAAACCGCTTGATCAGGCCGTTCAGCGGGGAATCCACCTCGCCGCCATAGACATGCCACAGCGTTACGGTCAGCGGTTCCGCGTCCTTTTTCTGCGTACATCCTGTCACCGACAAAAGCGCCAGCACCAACAGGCACAAAACGATTCTTTTTTTCATGTTAGCGTCTCACCCTTTCGCGGGGGCGGGAAAAGCCCATTTTCCTGTCCTCGCCCTTCACATATTTCCTGCATCCGGGGACTGCGGAGGCGGCGGCTGCCGCCTCCGCGTCATCCTGCAAAAGTCTTGCGGCGGGCGTATGGAAAGCACCCCGGCACTGACAAAGCAGCTTACTGGAGCGTATGGAAAGCACCCTCCGCTGCCTGTAACCGCGGGTCACACGCCGCAAGGCTCTTTGCCCGTTACAGGGGCGGCGTGGCGAGGCCGGTCGCCACCTCGTACAGAAACTGCAGATCATACACGTCCACGCTGCCATCATCGTTCAGGTCACAGGCGTTTGCACCCGCCGTGGGAGACTGGCTGGGATCTGTCAGATATGCATACAGCGCCTGAACATCCATGATATTACGCTTGTTGTCACCGTTTAGGTCACCCCAGACACCACCCTGCGTCGTAAATTCGACCTTGATGACCCTAGCCTGAGGAACATAGACTGCCTCTTTGCCGTTGACAGAGACTTTGACATTATCGCTGATATGATAGCCAAAGTCAACATCGAGGCGGAGCCAGCAGTAATAGGTCTGTCCCAGCTGGAATTTATCTCCCTGTTTCAGCCGCATACTGGCGCTGCCGTCTGCATTCTTTTTATACCATTCAAAGCCGCGCTTCTGCAGGCGAACACCGTCCGGCAGCCCCATAAGTTGCTCCGGTGCGTAGGGGACTCGTGCGTTTGCCCAAGGAACTGGTTGGACGTTGATCAGCAGGGAGTTATACACGGTCGTACTCGGCTCCGGGGTGAGCGGATCTGATGTAAAGTAGTACTTGCCGTTGTCATACTTTATACAATCCGCAAAGGCGGTAGACGGCATGGGGTCGTCGTTGTTCATCCGCAGTCGAAGCGTCGTGTAGAAATTACGGCCGCCCTGTGAGTGAAGGGGATTCACCGGGAGGTTCACGAAGGTCTTATCGCCCTTTCCCCGGCCAAGCAGCTTAACCTTATAGGTAAACCCGTCTTCAATGATGTCGCTTGACGTAAGGGTCTTCACGAAGGTCTTACCATCGCTTGTATATTTCAAAACCTCCACATCGGTGAACTCATATTTTCCGTAGATGGTGGCGTTGATGGTATCGTCCTGCTTGACCTTCACTTGGCTGGCCCTATTTCCCACCTTCAGTCCGGAGACTGTGCCGTAGGCGTATTGAATCACCTCGGAGGGATAGGCGTCGAGAGATACCTGAATCGTTGTCTCATCCCTATATTTGACAGTTATGCTATCACAGGGCCTGTTAAGACCTGTTACCGTGACACGTGGCAGCTCCTCCTTATCGAAGCGATAGCCCGTCTTAGCGGTCAGGATCAGCACCCGATGGTACATACCATTCAGTTTGGCTCTTTCCCAGGAGGATAACGGATCATCACCCCAATCATGCCAGTCGCCATTATAGTAGTCCACCATGGTATACCCGGCGTTGCTGTCAGAAACGGTAAAGGCTCCGCTGCTTGTGTCGCCCTCCACCAGCGGCTTGTCGATGCTCAACCCTACATCGAGGATGGTGGTCTTATACTTTCTTATTTGCCGAAACTGCATACAGGCCTCGATCTTATCGACAACCTCAAATTCAGTCTTTTCACTGGTATTCTCGCTATACCACAGATGGCTGGTGTAGGAACCCTCGGTAACGGTATAAGTATGCTTTGTCCTTCCCGGCCAGTGAAGCAGCCAGACGGTGCTTTCGATCCGGTTCTCAATATCCTGATCGGTCGTATTTCGCACTAGCCGGATTTCCTTCTCCAGTTGGCTCCAATTCGTAAACTCACGGCCATTTTTGTCGAAGCGTTCACCGTCGTTCTCAAAAGTAAGATCAATACCGTAGGTTTTGGTTGTCTTGCCATTTCTGTCCTTCTCGCGGAAGCAGCCGTTGGCGATAACATAATCGTCATCCTGCAGTCTCTCGTCCAAATACCAGTACAGGTTCAGCAGGGAGTCTCTGTCGCCGCTGTAGTCGATTCGGGTCGGAGAAAGCGTATTGTTGTTGGCAAACGGCACATCCTGCAGAGTCCCACTCGAACGCAGCTTCGCCTCCTTGAAGCCATAGGCGTCAGAAATCACAAGGATAAGATTTCCCTGAAGACCCCGCTGATAGGGGTAATCAGAATAATATTTTCCCATATCGCCCCGGGCGGGGCCGTTCTCAGAGGCCGTCTTATTCATGTTACCCCGCACATACCAGTGTTGAGTGCCTGTCACATCGCAGGAGACCGCGCCGTTGGGGGTGATGAGGTACTGCACCAGACTGTTCAGCTTTTTGATGATCTCATCCTGGGTGGTGCCGGAGGGCACATCCGTCAGACGGAAGTTTTCATATCTGTGGTAGCCGTCCTGCTTGGGAGCGCCGGCCACGACAAGGCGGTTCTGACGTGACGTACTGGTGTTATACAGGAAGGTGGCCGATCTTACCTCAAGAGGCAGGTGATCCAGATCAGACCAGGCTATATCGCCTGTAAGCGCCATCACGACGGACTTATTGAAGCTACCGTAGTGGATGAGCAGCTCAGGGGTGCTGTAGTTGGCCTCGGTGGGGCGGCTATCCAGCCGCACCAGATCAAATGTACCGCCGTTGATGGTGACGCGGGCTTTCGCCTGCACCTCGACGGCAGTGGCCATGTACCGGTAGTTCGTGGTGCTTTCAGATGTGCTGGTATTTGCCAGCACCGCGCCGTCCGTAAACACAGCGGTTGCGCCCTCGCAGACACGGATGGCGGATCGCCGCAGGTTGCTGTCCGCCGGCGGAACCGTTATCTCCACCGTGCCGCCCTCCAGCGTAAAGGAGCCACCGGATTCCACCTTGATAAGAACGTATTCCCGCAGGGACGGAAGCGTACCTTTCAGTTTTCCTGACGATCCGCTGTCGCAAACAGTCAGCGAGCCACCGCGTTCAACGGTGATAATGAACGAGATTATTGTGTTGACATCCACGGTATGGCCGTTCAGATCCAGCCGCTTATTGCCGGTGACTATGATACGATCATCCATTAGTGAGGTAGAGTACGTAATATCTTTTGTGAGCCTCACGGTATTAACGCCGGCGCCCTGCAAGGCATCCCGTAGCAAACTCCAGCTACTTACCTCGGCGACGCCGCCGTTCATCGCCAGCATCATCTGCTCCTCTGCCGCTTCTACCTCCAACGCATCCTCCGGATGCTCCGTGTTCTCTGTGTTCTCCGTATTCTCCGGGTTCTCCGGGTTCTCCGGGTTTTCCGGGTTCTCCGGGTTCTCCGGGTTTTCCGGGTTCTCCGGGTTTTCCGGGTTTTCCGGATTCTCCGGGTTTTCCGGCTCTGTGAGGTTTTCCGGATCTTCCGCCTCCCCGCCGGGGGCTTCCTCTGCCGCGGGTAAGGCGGTGCCCTCACCATCCGCCACCGAGGCCATGGCCACGGTGGGCAGCAGGCTCACTGCCAGTACCAGCACCAGCAGCAGACTGATGATTCGTTTATACATTAGGTCGCGCCTCCTCTCTCAAAGGTCTTATCCATTAAACGCGGCAAGAGCCGCGTCCGCCTGCCGTCCGCCGATCATCCCCTCCTCACGAAAGGCGGGGATAAACGCCGCCAGCTCCTCCTCACTGAAATAGTCCCGGTAGTCCACCAGAATGTCTTGCTCCGGAAGGGCCAGCACCGTCTTGGGATAGGATACGAACATATCCGGCAGCGACGGCGCGCCCGGGTCGCCGTTGGCGGCGGCCAGCACGCTTTTGTGGATGCTGCCGCTGTTGCTGACCAGCTCCACCTTCACGCGGATGTTCTGCTTCGCGCCTACCGTGCTGTTAAACCGCTTGATCAGGTCGTTCAGCGGGGAATCCACCTCGCCGCCATAGACGTGCCACAGCGTTACGGTCAGCGGTTCCGCGTCCTTTTTCTGCGCGCATCCTGCCACCGACAACAGCGCCAGCACCAACAGGCATAAGACGATTCTTTTTTTCATGTTCGAGCCTCACCTTTTCGTGAAAAAATACCGTGGAATACGGCGTTCCGTCTGCTTGCGCCGTCAAAGCGCAAGCGCCATCTCTGCAGGCGGCAGGGCGAAACGATCCCTGCCGCCCACAGAATGTAAATTTTACTTCTCTCCTCTGCGCTTTTTGCCAACGGCCCAGCCGCTGCCGCTCAGCGCCAGCAGGGACAGCCCTGCATACAGCGCGATACCCGCATCGCCGGTCTTGGCGGATGTAATAACGGTGTTCTCCGCGCCGCTGTCCGGTCTGGTGGCCGGTCTGTGGCCGGACAGCACGGGGATCTCCGTATTCTCATTGCGCTTAAAGTGGCAGACGGTGCACTCCTCATGCTTCAATCCGGTCTGGGTTCTGGTGGCCGCCTTGTCTACCTTCCACACGAAGGTGTGGCGCGCCTGATCCTTTGTGCTGCCGCTCGGATTCGGGCAGTCCTTGTCGGTGCACTGATGCCAATGGCTCGTCGCATCCTGGTACCACGGGCTGTCGTCGTAGGTATGCTGATGGTCTCCCACATACGGCCCCACGATGATGGACTGCCTGACCTTGATATCGCTATTGCCGCTGCCATCGTTATACTGGATCGTCACATACGTCTGCCCCTGCGTGAGCTTGTCACCATGGAAAATCGTATAGTCTTTCGCGGTGAGGTCAGCCTTGCTGTTGTCGTCGTAAACCGCGGTGACCACCATACCCGTCGGGTCGAACTTGTCGCCGGCATTGTACGTAGTCTTATTCGGCTCCTTGGTGATCTCAATGTGATCCACCGTCTTGACGACCTCCGGTTTGCCAAGGTTGCGGATCACCCGCATATCCGCAGCTGGCGTACCGCTCCACGGCGAGTCAAAGTCATCCGCTCCCACTCCGTTTACGGTCACCTTATTCTTTGTAAGCTCGTCGTAGTTGCAGCCTGTAACTTTGTTAAAATAGACCTCTATCCGATATTCTGTATCCGCCTGGAAGGTTGCACTGGATGTGGGCACCCAGTTACCCTCCGAGTCTTTTTCCATAAACCGGGAGGAGCTAAGAGTAATAGGAGTCTCTATCGGCGTCGTAACCTTGGCATCTGCTACATTTGCGCCCGCCTTATATCCGATCACCGTGATCGGCAGTGTGGTCACATTTGTCTCGCTCGCCGGTTTATAGGTGTTGCGTGCCGTGAATGTAATGCTCTTATTGTCGTGGGTCATTTCCTGTTCGCCACTTTCGTAGATGGTGTTACTGAACGGTGTGAAAGTGACCTTATGCCATATATGCTCCCCGATCTGCTGACTCCATCCGGTCTGCGTCACGATATACTTGCCGGGTTCGACCGATACGGTGCTTGTTCCTTTTCCGCCTGCTCCGACGTTGACAGTCGTCGTATCATAAACATAGTATCGTGGAGGCTTTCCACTTATGGCTTTCTTGACGTCGAATGTAAAGGTCTTGCCTTCCGCACTGACGCCCTTAGGCAGTCCCTCCACCTCCACGTTGATTGTCAACGTACACGTTTTTTCACCCTCTGCTGCTCGCGCCGTTGTGGGCGTCAGACACAGCACCATACAGAGAGCCAGTATCATGCTGAGCCACTGCTTTTTCATGTTTTCTTCCTCCTGACTAATAATTATCCGTTAAACGCGGCAAGGGCCGCGTCGGCCCGCCGGATCCATTCGGTGCGGTCGCCGTACACCGCCGCGTCCAGCGAATTGATGGCGGCGGCCGCCTTCTCCCCGGCATCCTCCTCGCCCCGCATGGCGGCGCTGAGACCCGAGGCCACGTCCTTGATGGCGGCCATCTGCTGCTTCCACGTGTTGGCGGCGTTGCCCAGCGTTTTCTGCACGCCGAACAGCGTATCGAAATACTTGCTGAGCTTTTCATACTCCTTGAAGTTGTTCACCTCAAGGTTAAAGGCGTTCATGCCGGCGGTGTTGATGAACACCATCCGCACCGTGGACTTTTTCTCCGTCTTGTCGCCGTTTCTCACCATCTGCTCTTCATACTTATAGTTCCGCAGATCGGCGATGCGGTACACGCAGGCCCGCGTGGTCTTGCCGAAGATCAGGATCTTGTAGTCCACCTGTGTAAAGGCCACCAGCCCGATGTCCTCCGCCACATACAGGTGCGCGCCGAAGCGCGTCAGCTTCTGGTTCTTATCCTTCGTCTTCAGACGGGGCACAAAGTAGTGATCCCACAGCTTCGTTCCCCGCTCCACCTGATCCAGATGCGCCTTCACGCCGGACAGGTTGCCATGCACATAGTCGTACACCTTGAAGCCCCTGCTTCTACAATTCTTTCGGCAGATGCAATTGCCGTCCGCCAGCTTCTGGGTCTGCATCAGGTTGATGTCCGCTCCGCAAATTCCGCATTTGTTCGCCATAACATTTTCTCCTTTCCGTCGTTGCCCGATTCGGCAGGTTCCTGTAGCTACTTATGAAATCATCCCATTGTGGGCGTTTTCCCTCACATGGCGTAGATCTGATCCATCAAATACTCAGCCGACATGGAGCCGTAGAAAAACTGATCGATCAGCCCGTCCTTCTTGGCGTCCCGGATGTCCTTTGCCGTCTGCCTTTCGGTGTTGGAGTCCACCATCAGCGCGATCTTGCAGTCGGGGCACAGCTCCCGCACCCGGTCGCGCAGCTTCAGCCTTTCACTGAGCTTCCACGGCGTATACCCCGTCACCTCCATTACGAGGGCGAACGGCTCGTATACCTGGCACAGCTCCACAGTATCCCTTGGGGACTCGGCGCGGATCACCTCGATATCGTAGTCGGAGTTTTTGAAAGCGGTCGCCACTGCATCCGCAAACAGATAATTCTGCATATCGATCACAATTTTTCGCATTGAGCCATCCCTCTTCCTTTCCCGGTATATCTGATGAGCTTACCGCATCCCATTGTATGTTGCTATTGTAGCACGGAAAAGCGGCTCTGTCTGTCCACAAAAGTGAGGACAGACAGAGCCGCTGATTGCGGATAATTTTTTGAATAGACGTATTCCCGTTCAGCTTTCCTCTGCCGTACCAAACAGGCTTCCCGGCACCACCAGCCGCTTGCTGACCGCGGCGACCATTAGCCGGTTGCGGTTGGGGTAGCCGGTTTTTTCCAGCATCCGGTTGATATAGGTGCGTACTGTGGATTCCGCCACATTCATACCCGCGGCAATCTCCGCGTAGGTCTGTCCCTCGCAGAGCAGACGCAGCGTCTCCAGCTCCTGGTCGGATAAGTCGCAGGACAGGACGTTCCCAAGCCGCACCGACGGCGCGTCGTCCGGCCAATAGCTCATTCCGGAAAGCGTCCCCTCGATCACGCCTACAAGATCGCCGGAGGGGGAGTCCTTGTACCAGAAGCTGTCGGCTCCGATACGTCTTGCCCGTTCCAGAAAGCGCCCCTCCAGCATGGAGGTCACCATCACGATCTTGATATGGGGATAGATCTTCTTGATCACCTCGGCGGCGGTCAAGCCGTCCGAGTCGTTTTCGGTGCAGATATCCATCAGGATCAGGTCAATATGCCCGTCGCCGCACCGCCGGAGCGCCGCGTCGGCACGGGTCAGCGTGCCCGCCACCCGGCAATTCGCGCATTTTTCCACGCAGGCACACAGATACATTCTGGCAAGGGCCTGATCCTCAACGATCAATATGTCTCTGACAGCCATTCGTTCCCCTCCTCCAAATTTCCACGATTTGGTATTCCTATCACCAGCGCGAACTCTGGCAGACTCTGCACCGTCATGGTTCCGCCGATCCTTTCGATCCTGCGGCGCAGATTGGACAGCCCACCGCCCTCTGTGATAGTCTTTTCCGGCGGCCTTCCGTTATTGCGGATCAGAACGGTATATCTGTCGCCGTCCTCCCAGATGTTGGCCATCAGTTCGGTTGCCTGCGCGTACTGTATGGCGTTGTTCAGGCAGACCTGCATGGCGGCATACATCAGATCCGCCGCGCCGTTGGCCGGCTCTGCGCCTCTTATTCTGACGGTCACGCCGCTGCTGTCCGCGCTTTCATACAGCTTTTCCCTTGCCGCCAAAAGACCCGCCTCCTGAAAGACGATGCTTTTCTCCCACTCCCGCAGCACAATGTCTGCGTCAATGCCGCCAAGGTCTCCGGCCAGATACTGCTTCGTGACGGTGATACAGGCGGCAAGGCTGTCATGCATGGCGGATTTGGCGGCAAGCTGCTCCCGCTCCCGGGCCACCGCCGCAACGTTTTCCGAGAGACGACGTAGCTTTTCCGCGTCCTGTTCTAGCCTTCGGTTATCCTCGGCCAGCTGCTCCAGTGCCCGGTGCAGCGCCGTAACATCTGCGGCGGTCAGCTGTATGTACGTTTCCCCATATCGGTCGGTCACGGCTGCCCTCTCAAATTTCCATACCAGCCCGTCCGGAAAGCGGTAGGTATCCTCCGGGCTGGCAAGGTGCATTATGCCCTTTGGCGGAGAGGCCAGCGCCTTTTGAAGTTCCTCCAGATATTGCAGATCGCTGTTCAGCAGATACTGGCTCAGCCGATACATCTGCCGGTTGCACAGCACGATGCCGCCCGACCGGTCAAAAAAGCATACGGCGGTGGGCAGCCGGTCAAAGCTCTCCTTAATGGCGTTAAATCCGAAGCGTCTCAGCTTATGCATTCTCACGCCCCCTTATCCCTGTGCGGACCAGCCACAAGCCGTCCTCCTGCCGCACCGTCACCTCAGGTGAGGCGACCACCAATAAATCGGCGGCGCACTCCACCGACAGATCCATCGCGCTGTCGGAAATGGAGATAAACAGCGAGCGCAGATCGTCTACCGTGGTCTCCGCGACGATTTCCAGAAGCTCAAACAGCCGCACGACCTCAGAGGTGCGCATCGGTCCTGTTGTGCGATAGATCACGCCGCACTCCGTGCCGCAGGCGGTCAAGGCTCGCACGGCTTCGTCAACCGTCAGCCGCAGCTCCTGCTGCGGCAGCCACTGGTACTCACTGCTGAGAAAGTACAGATTGGCGCTGCGCTTGATGTAGGTGCCCAGCAGCAGTACCTTCTTCAGCAGCCTTCGCCTCTCGGCGGGCTCGGACTTCTCGCATCGGGCAAGCATCTGCCGCATCTGGGCTGTCTGCCTGCTGTGCTTTGCCTCCAGTTCGTTGTATATGCGGTTCTTTTCGGTCAGCTCATACAGACTTCTCTGCACAAGATAGGCATCCTGCAGCTTTTTCTTGTTGCACTCCATTTCCACCTTGTTCGCATTCAGCCGGGCATACAGCTCCGTCAGTGGGCGCACATTGTCCTGCCAAACGGCGTAGCCGCCGCTGATGGGCGCCGAGGAAATGCACATACCGTCGGGCCGAACGATCCGCTGCCCCTCCTGCGGGCAGGTCATATCCTCACCTGCGGCACAGGAGCGCAAGACGATTCGGCCGCTGCGATCCGCAATACAAGCCGCCAGCGTTGTGGCCTCAAACAGTTCCACATATCCCGTGTTGGACGGTATCATACGGCAGCGGATACAACTTTCATAGATGGCGGCATACAGCAGGCAGAACATCACGTTCATATCGCCGAACCACCACCGAACAGCCGGAATACCCGACAGATAGAGAATACCGTACAGGAGCGTCGCACAGCCCAGCACAAACGGCGTTATCCGCTTTCTTTCACCACTCGGAATACGGATCTTCCGGAACAGACAGACAAGGGAAAAAGCCATACAGCCCACTATCCAGCCAAGGCAGATAAAATACAGCGGGCGGTAGGAATATGTGCCGGAAACCGGCAATCCGGGGACACCGCTTTTAAAGGCGAATACCTGCTGATGCAGGTCATTGGTGATCACCAGTAGAAACAGTACCGCAGGGACGATCGACAGTATACTGGATTTTCGGCTCAGGCGGTAATCCTCTGACTTTCCCATGGACAGGGCGATATACACCCACAGCAGCGGGAGGAACAGCATCGGCAGATAGTAGAGATACCATATGTACCGCCCCGCCGTCAAATCGGTGACAACGCTGTATTTCAGCGTCCGCAGTATGAGCCACAGCAGCATCAGCGCCGCCGTCAGCCGCAGGCAGTGCAGCGTCTGCCGCTGGATAATGCGCCGATCGAGTGAAAAGCCCCACAGGGTGAAAAGCAGCAGATAGAGCGCCGTACGGATATGGTTTACGGCGGGACCGCCGATGTCGAATTTCGCCAGCATTCGGCAGGCATAGGCTATAGCGATTACCGTAAACACGAAGACCATCGGCAGCAGATGCTTGGTGGTTCCTTTCAAGAGACAAGGCCCTCGCTTTCTTCAGGCTATGTCCGCAGACACACCTTAATATATAGCATAAAACGCCGCCCGCCGCAACTCTTTCCTGCCGGACGGGAAAGAAAGAGGGAGGATGCTCATGAGAGTTCTCTCCCTCAGTAAGACTGTCAATATGCTCTTTATAGCGCCGGGAGACTCGCTCCTTAGGCGAGAGGCGAGGTATTATGACGCAATGAGTGAATATCAAATCTTTAATAAACGACATACGCAAAAAGGCACTGTACCTTTTCAGTGATGCTTGTACAGTGCCTTGGTTACTTATAGAATTCTATCATGCTTCTCTACTGGGGCGGCTTGAGTGTCACGGCGCAGAGCCGCCTCGCGCAAAATGATCTCTCGCTCGGAAAACGGAATCTTCTCGCCGTTGATTAGCTGATAGGTTTCGTGACCCTTTCCGGCGCAGAGAATGATGTCACCCGTCTCTGCCATGTGTACTGCTGCACGAATGGCGTCTTTTCTATCCTCAAAAAGCAGATAGGGCTTCGTTTGATCGTAGTAGGACAGAATCTCCCAGTTGATCTCATTGGGATCTTCAGTGTCCGGATTGTCTGCCGTAATGATTGCGAAATCGGCGTATTTTCCAGCCGCCTCACCCAGCTCTTTGCGGCGCTTTTTTGTTCGGCATCCGACAGAGCCGAGCAGACATATCAGCCGATGGGGATGGTATGTCCGAAGAGCCTGAAGCGCATTTTCAAGGCTGAACCCATTGTGCGCATAGTCAAGGACAAAGGTCACTCCCGGCAGTGCGTCCACCACCTCAAAGCGTCCGGGGACGGAAAGCGTCTGCAGAATCTGGGCGGCGTCTGCCGCTGACACACCGTAAATTGAGGCCGCCGCAATGGCGCCCAGCCCATTATACACGGAAAGCTCTCCGGGAGCGCAAAGCCTGACGGCGGTATTCCCACCCTGTGAAACACAGGTAAAGTCGATGCCCAGCGCTGCTTTTCCGCGAAAGGGACGGGTTTCCGCGGCAGTGAACCGGCAATGGTCGGACAGGGGCTGGTGCAGAGAAAAACCAATGAAATCCGTGTTCTCGCCCGGATTCCCAACGACAGCCCTCCAATGGGAATCATCGAGATTGCAGACAATGTGTTCCGGCGCAAAATCGCGGAACAGTCGTGCCTTCGCCGCTCGATAGGCGGCAAACGAGGGATGCTCCACCTCTCCTATATGGTCATCTGCCAGATTCGTAAACAAGCAGGTATCGAAGCGGACGCCCTCCACTCTGTGTGTGGCCAGCGCTTGCGAGGAAACCTCCATTACCACATGTGTGATGCCACGATCCACCATCATGCGAAAATAGCGGTGAAGCTCACTGCTTTCCGGTGTCGTGTTGACGGTATCAAACCAATCCTTTTCCATCAGCACGCCATTGGAGCCGACATACGCACACGGAAAGCCGCAGCCAGAGAGAATCTCCCGCAGGAAAAATGCCGTTGTTGTTTTGCCCTTGGTTCCGGTAATGCCGATAACGGTCAGATTCTCCGCAGGGCGGCCATAGAATGACGCCGACAGACAGGCTAGCGCGTGGCGCGGATTCTCCACAAGTATCTGCACCGCGTCTTCCGGGAGCGAGACAAGCCTACGGCTGCATACAAAAGCACGACAGCCGGCGGCATAGGCAAGCGGCGCGAAGCGGTGTCCGTCCGCATGAGCGCCGGGCAGGCAGAAGAACAGAGAACCGGCAGAGACGCGGCGGGAATCGTAGTCGATGGAATGAATCTGCTGCTCCATTTGGCCAGACAGAAACGCCTCGGCAATAGGGCGGTCAGAGACAGAAAGAACAGGGTAGTCCTTGAGTATGGAGGAAAGCTTCATGGTTTCAAATCCTTTTGTGTGGTAGGGCTGGCTTACGAACAGACAAGCTTTAGAGCTGCGGCTTGGTACGAAGCAGATATATACGCCCAAGGAAATCAGGCGCCCTCTGTAATATCGGTGAAATACTGCCTTTTCCGGCAAATCAAAGATGGTGACTTGATGTGTCTTGCTAAGTATTCTAAGTCTATCAGCTTTTTCTTATCCCGTCAATCGCTTTTGAAATCAGCCATCCTTGGCAAAGCTCAACAATCACGGAACTTCTCATGTAGGTTTTGTGAAGATGCAGTCCGCTGAAAAAAAGTGGGAACATGGAGACACAAGCCTCAGAAGGAGCATGCCTCCAACGTGGGCCCCATGATCGCCCACGTCCTTGCCAAAGAGCTGAACGTCCCTGCCTACATCTACGACGGCATCACCGTGGACGAGCTGACGGATATCAACCGCATCACCGGCCTGCCGGAGATGCACCGCAAGGGCATCGGCCACAACCTAAACACCCGCGCCGCCGCCATGCGCTACGCCCGGGAGCAGGGCAAGGCCTACAAGGATATCACCGTCATCGTGGCCCATCTGGGCGGCGGCATCACCGTGAACCTGCACCACAACGGCAGGATCGAGGACTGCGTCAACGACGAGGAGGGCCCGTTCTCTCCCGAGCGTGCCGGCGGTCTGCCCATGTACGACGTGATCCACCGCAGCTTCGAGGAGGGTCAGTCCGACAAGAGCATGATGAAGCTGGTGAAGAGCCGGGGCGACCTGCTGGACCACCTCGGCACCACCGACTGCCGCGAGGTGGAGCACCGCATCCAGAACGGCAACACTCACGCCAAGCTGATCTACGACGCCATGGCCTTGAACGTGGCCAAGTTCATCGGCAAGACGGCGCTCGGCGTCTGCGGCAAGGTGGACGCCATCCTGCTGACCGGCGGCATCACCTACTCCGATTCTATCGGCGAGGAGATCCGCCGCCGCGTGTCCTTCATTGCTCCCGTTATCGTCTATCCCGGCGAGGATGAGATGCAGTCGTTGGCCTTCGGCTGCCTGCGCGTCCTCCGGGGTGAGGAGACGGCACGGACATATACCAAGGTGGAGTAAACGCAATTTTCCCAAACGAGTTGTATCGTGATTTATGGTCAAAGAGAGAGGTACTGCCCGCAGGCAGTCCCTCCCTCTTACGTTTACATCGACTGATTGATGACGTTCCCGATGATGTCGGCAACGTCACGCTTCCTCTCTGCTGTAGCATGGGGGAGGTGCTGAGGGTGAAGCCCGCATCTATCCCGGCGGCGACAGGCGTTGTCTCCGCGCTGCTGGCCTATACGCTGGCCGCCTTACGATCGGCACTTGCCAAATGCCTGCCATAGGGCTATAATAGAATGAAAGAAATTCAAGCATTCGTGAAATCCATTCAACTATGCGCGGCATAAAGTGTGGTATACTGCAACAACACAGAGGCCGGCATAGTTCAGGAGAAGGGAGGTCGCTATGGTAGATATCAGTTATCGCATTTTTGATCTGGTGGTCAGCACCAACAGCCTGACAAAAACGGCAGAAATCGTGCATTTAACGCCATCGGCGGTGAGCCATTCCCTGCGCAAGCTGGAGGAACGGCTGGGTTTGCAGCTGGTGATCCGCGGCCGGGATGGTCTGCGGCTGACCCAATACGGCAAAGAACTCATTCCCCACGTCCGCTATGCGCTGAAGGCGGAGGAGCGCCTGCAGCAGGAGATCGTGCGGATCAGCGAGGTGCGGACGGGCGTTCTGAACGTCGGCGTATTCAGCAGCGTAGGCTGCAACTGGATGCCGGATATCATGCTGCGGATGGAAAAGGAATATCCGCAGATCAAGACCTATATTCATCAGGACAGCTACGCCGGACTGGAGGCGGCTGTGGCAAACGGAGAGCTGGACGCAGCGTTTGTATCGGTGCCCATCACCGGCAGCATCCCGGCGTACCCACTGCTGCATGACCGGCTGATGTGCATTACGCCGGAGTCATTTGAGGCGGAAAACGGCGACTATATCACGCTGGAGGATCTGCGGAAGCACACGCTGATCCTGCCGCACGCGGAATCGGACTTTGACGCGCGGGCGTTTCTCTCCGCCAACAACATTGAGATGGAAAATCCCCACCAGCTGGCGGACGACGCCCTCATCATTGCCATGGTGGAAAGCGGACAGGGCATCAGCATTATGCCGGAACTGGTGCTGGACTATCTGGGCGGCAACATCCACATATTCCCCATCGAGGGCGCACCATTTCGCACCATTGGCATTGCGACCCAGCGCAGCGAGTATGTCACCCCTGCGGCGAAGATCTTCGTGCGGACGGTGCAGGATTATGTGGCGCAGCGCTATCCGGAGGAGCTGCCGTACTTCCGGTAAACCCGCAGGGCATACGGGATCAAGCAAATAGGAAAAGCGGACGCCGCAGGGCGTCCGCTTTTCCTGTGCCGGTAAAATACAGAGAAGGAGAGAGCGTTGCAGAAAGAAATTACAGAGTGATGATACCGATGGAGCTGAGCACCACGATAAGGGTGATGATGGGGCAGATATAGCGGATCAGGAAGGTAAAGATCTTCTTCCAAGTGAACTTGAACTTGCCGCCCTTTTCGACCTCTTCAATCACGGCAGCGGGCTTCCAGATCCAGCCCACGAAGATACACAGCGCCAGCGCGGCCACAGTAGCGAAGCAGTTCTCGCACAGGTAGTCGATGGAGTCCAGAATGTCGGTGTCCTTACCCAGCCAGCTCAGCAGACGCACGCCGCTGAGGGAGCTGTAGCCCAGAGAGACAGGGATAGCGATGATCAGGTTGGAAGCCAGAGCCAGCAGGGTGCCCTTCTTGCGCGCCCAGCCCCAGCGCTCCACGGGAATGGAGGCGTTGGCGGCGGTCATGCCGATAACGGAGCTGATGGCGGCGAAGAACACGGCAACGAAGAACAGAAAGCCGAAGACAGCGCCACCGGGCATGCTCTCAAAGACAGCCTTCATGGTGATGAACAGCATACCGGCGCCGGCGGAGGGAGAGTAGCCGAAGGCGAAAGCGGCGGGAATGGTAGCCAGAGCGGCCAGCAGCGCCACGATCATGTCGCCCAGCGGCACCAGAAGAGCGTTCTTGGCCAGATCACTGTCATCGGGGGCGTAGGAGCCGTACATCAGGTTAGTGCCGAAGCCGATGTTCAGAGAGAAGAACATCTGCGCCAGCGCGATGCCGAACACGGTGAGCCAGCCACCGGAGGTCATAACGTTCTCAGTGCTGGGCTTGAACAGGAACTCGATGCCGGCCTCGGCGCCGGGCAGGGTGCAGGCGCGGATGGCCACCACGATCATCAGAACGACCAGCGCGGGGATCATCCACTTGCAGGCCTTTTCAATGCCGCCGGCCAGATCCTTGCGGACGCACAGATAGGACAGCGCCAGACCCACGAAGGTCCAGATCAGGGGCTCGACGGGACTGGAGATGAACATGGCAAAGTACTCGGCGCTGTCCATGATCCAGAAGGTGGAGGCGGGATTGAAGATCGCGATGCCGAATTCCACCATGTACTTGATGATCCAGCCGAACAGCAGGCAATAGAAGCCCATAACGCCCACGCAGACGATGGAGTTCAGGATGCCGACGAATTTCCACTTCCGGTTCAGCTCTTCCCAGGCGGCGATGGGGCCCTTGCGGGTCTTGCGGCCCAGTGCGTACTCGGCCAGCGTCATGGGGATGCCCAGCAGCAGCGCCACCACAACGTAGATAATCAGGAAGTAGAAGCCGCCGCCGCGGCCCAGCTTGGAGGGGAAGCCCCATACGTTGCCCAGACCGACCGCGCCGCCGATACAGGCCAGCATCATGCCAATATTGGAGCTAGTGCTTTGATACCACCGGCAACGTGGTGGTGGCCAACAGCTTTTCCAAGATTTTCTCCCCCGGCGTCCGTCTGGGCTACGTGATGGCGGAGCCGGAGACCATCCATTATCTGATGGAGGCCAAGTCCGCCACCAACTCCCACAGCTCCATGCTGCCGCAGGTGCTGTGCGCCGAGTTCTTCAAGCGCGGCTACTATCCGGCGCACCACAAGATGCTGTGCGATCTGTACCGAGAGCGGCGGGACGCCATGCTGGAGTGCATCGACAAGTACTTCCCCGCGGGGACAAAGCACAGCTTCCCCGACGGCGGCCTGTTCACCTGGGTGGAGCTGCCCGGAGACATCGACACGGCGGAGCTTCTGAAGGAGGCCACCAGTGATCCTGAGGTGAACGTGGCGTTCGTTGCCGGCGAGGGCTTTTTCGTAGGCCGGACAGGCCGGGGCCGCAACTGTATGCGCATGAGCTTCGGCAACAATCCTCCGGAGAAGATCCGCGAGGGCGTGATGAAGCTGGGCAAGCTGATCGAAAAGAAGCTGAACCAGCAGAGCAAGTAAGAGAAGGGAGAAATGAAATGACAAAGCGCAGAATGAAATCCATGGACGGCAACACGGCGGCGGCATACGCATCCTATGCCTTTACCGATGTTGCGGCCATTTATCCCATTACGCCGTCCTCCGATATGGCCCAGCACATTGATGAGTGGGCTGCCACCGGAAAGAAGAACATCTTCGGCGAGACGGTGCAGGTAGTGGAAATGCAGTCTGAGGGCGGCGCCTCCGGCGCGGTTCACGGCTCTCTGCAGGCAGGCGCTCTGACCAGCACCTATACCTCCTCTCAGGGCCTGATGCTGATGATCCCCAATATGTTCAAGATCGCAGGCGAACTGCTGCCCGGTGTGTTCCACGTGGCTTCCCGTCTGGTGGCCTCCAACGGTCTGGGCATTTTCTGCGACCACAGCGATGTAATGACCATCCGCACCACCGGCTTTGCCATGCTGTCCTCCGCCAGCGTGCAGCAGGCAATGGATCTGGCGGCGGTGGCCCACCTGAGCGCCATCAAGGGCCGCGTGCCGTTCCTGCACTTCTTTGACGGTTTCCGCACCAGTCATGAGATCCAGAAGATTGAGGTGCTGGAGTATGACGAACTGGCCAAGCTGGTGGACAAGGACGCCATCAATGCCTTCCGCCGCAGCGCCATGAACCCGGATCATCCCAGTGTTCGCGGCACCGTGCAGAATGCGGACATCCATTTCCAGCAGCGCGAGGTCATCAACCGCTACTGGAATGAGCTGCCTGACGTGGTGGAGCACTACATGGGCGAGATCAACAAGCTCACCGGCCGTGACTATCACCTGTTCAACTACTATGGTGCGCCTGATGCCGAGCGCATGATCGTGGCCATCGGCTCCATGAGCCAGACCATCGAAGAAGTGGTAGACGCCCTGAATGCCCGGGGCGAGAAGGTGGGTCTGCTGACGGTGCATCTGTATCGTCCCTTCTCTCTGGAGCACTTCTTTAAGTACATTCCCAAGACCGTGAAGGTCATCACCGCGCTGGATCGTGTAAAAGAGATCAACGCTCAGGGCGAGCCGCTGTATATGGACGTCAAGACCGCGTTCTATGGCCGGGAGCACCAGCCTGTGGTGGTGGGCGGCCGTATCGGCGTAGGCGGCAAGGATATCCGGCCCTACCACATCTATCAGGTGTTTGAGAATATGAAGGCGGATACCCCCAAGGATCACTTCACCGTGGGCATTATTGACGATATGTATGACAGCAATCTGCCTGCCGTGGAGGATCTGACCATCGACCACACGGGAACCACCGCCTGCAAGTTCTGGGGTCTGGGCTCTGACGGCACTGTGGGCGCCAACAAGAGCGCTGTGAAGATCATCGGCGACAACACCGATAAGTACGCGCAGGCCTATTTCGCCTACGACTCCAAAAAGTCCGGCGGCATCACCGTGTCCCATCTGCGCTTTGGCGATACGCCCATCCGCTCCACCTATCTGATCGACAAGGCGGACTTCATCTCCTGCTCGCAGCAGTCCTATGTCAGCAAGTATGATATTTTGGCCGGTCTGAAGGACGGCGGCATCTTCCTGTTGAACACCATGTGGGATGACACCGCGCTGGAGGAAAACCTTCCCGCCGCCATGAAGCGCTATCTGGCGCAGCACCATATCCGGTTCTACACCATCGACGCCGTGGACATTGCCCGGAATCTGGGCTTGGGCAACCGCACCAACATGATCATGCAGTCGGCATTCTTCAAGCTGGCGGATATCATCCCCATCGAAGACGCCGTAAAATATCTGAAGGACTCCATCGCCGTGACCTATGGCAAGAAGGGCGACGATGTGGTGGCCATGAATTGTGATGCCGTGGATCAGGGCATCACCGGTCTCCACGAGGTGGCGATCCCTGCCGCGTGGAGCAGCGCCGAGGACGCACCCGCTGCCGAGGCCAGAGAGGTGCCGGCCTACATCCGGGACTTCCTGGAGCCGGTAAACCGCATGGAGGGCGACAATATCCCGGTCAGCGGCCTGCTGCCTGTGCAGGACGGCGCGTATCCCACCGGTACGTCCGCCTATGAGAAGCGCGGCGTTGCCATCCGTGTCCCCCACTGGGACGCTGAGAAATGCATCCAGTGCAACCAGTGCTCCTTTGTGTGTCCCCACGGCTGCATCCGCCCCGTTCTGACCACGCCGGAGGAGACTGCTGCCGCACCTGCGGGCTATGTGACCAAGCCCGCCAACGGCGCCAAGGAGTATCAGTTCCGCCTCGCCATTTCCCCCAACGACTGTACCGGCTGCGGCAACTGCGTCAACGTGTGTCCCGCCAAGGAAAAGGCACTGGATATGCGCCTTCTGGCGCAGGAGCAGGACGAGGCCGCCCGTTGGGATTATGTGGCCGCCCTGCCCGAAAAGAAGAACCCCTTCAACAAGCTCACCGTAAAGGGCAGCCAGTTTGAAAAGCCCCTGTTTGAGTTCTCCGGTGCCTGCGCCGGCTGCGGTGAAACGCCTTATATCAAGCTCGTCACCCAGCTGTTCGGCGACCGCATGATGATCGCCAACTCCGCCGGCTGTGCCCATGTGTTTTCCGGCAGCGTACCCTCCGCGCCCTACTGCAAGAATGAAAAGGGCCGCGGCCCCGCATGGAACAGCTCTCTGTTCGAGGATACCGGCGAGTTCGGCCTGGGCATGTTCCTGGGCACCAAGCAGGTACAGAAGGAAATGGCGTCTCTGGCCGGGAAGATCCTGGAACTCCACGCCAGCCCCGAGCTTGACGACGCCCTGACGGATTGGCTGGACAATCAGATGGTGTCCGAGGGCACCCGTGAGCGGGCTGACCGCGTTATCGCCGCGCTGGAGCCGGTCAAGGAGAAGGACGAGCTGCTGGCCGAGCTGTATGAGAACAAGGATTATCTGCCCAAGCGGTCTCAGTGGCTCATCGGCGGCGATGGCTGGTCCTACGACATCGGTTACGGCGGTCTGGATCACGCGCTGGCTGCCGGTGAGAATATCAACGTTCTGGTGCTGGATACCGAGGTGTATTCCAACACCGGCGGACAGGCATCCAAGGCGACTCCCACCGCGGCCATCGCCAAGTTTGCCGCCAGCGGCAAGCGCACCAAGAGGAAGGATCTGGGCCGCATCTTTATGACCTACGGCTACATCTATGTGGCACAGGTGTGCATCGGCGCCGATAAGGCGCAGACGCTGAAAGCGCTGGCTGAGGCCGAGGCCTATCCTGGCCCCTCCATCGTGATCGCCTACTGCCCCTGCATCAACCACGGCATCAAGACCGGCATGGGGCTGAGCCAGATGGAAGCCAAGCACGCGGTGGATTGCGGCTATTGGGCGCTGTACCGCTATAACCCCCAGCTGGTGGGCACCGGCACGAACCCCTTCACGCTGGATTCCAAGGAACCCACCATGCCTTTCCGTGAGTTCCTGATGAACGAGGTACGCTATGCTTCTCTGCTGAAGGCGTTCCCCAACGAGGCGGAGGGCCTGCTGGAAAAGACGGAAAAAGACGCAATGGAGCGGCTGGCCTATTATAAGAAGCTGGCGGCTCAGCAGTAAAGAAAAACGCAGACGTACTGCGCCTGTACGGAACGGGCGCACCAACCTCATGCTGGTGCGCCCGTTTTCCGAAAAACAATAAGAAGGGAGCTTGACCATGGGAAAGGTCGACCTGACACAACTGGTGGGGATGCGAACAGAGCCCCGGTATATGGAATACAACTGGCGGGATATCGCCCTGTATGCGCTGGCGGTAGGCGCCAAGGCGGAGGATCTGCAATACACCTATGAAAAATATCTCAAAGCGCTGCCCACCTATGGCACGATCCCCTATTGGGGCACGGTAAACGTGAAGCCGTATCAGTGGATGCCGCTGCCCGCCTCGATGATCGCCAATGAATTGATCAAGCCCACGATCTCCTTTTTGAACATGGATCACGAGATCATCATGCACCGGCCCATCGACCCCATCAAGGGAACCTTCCAGTATCAGGACGTGATCACCGATGTATACGACCGGGGCGAGGGAAAGGGCGCCGTGATCAAAACACGGGTGGACGTGCGGGATGAGGCCGGCAACCCGGTCTGCACCAATTATTCCACCACATTTTTCCACGAAGCGGGCGGCTTTGGCGGACAGCCGATGCCCAAAAGTCCGGTGGTCATTCCGGATCGGCCGCCGGATGTTGAAATGGATGACACGATCAGCCCTGTACAGAATTTGCTGTATCGCCTGACTGGCGACACCAATCTGGTTCATGTAGACCCGGAATATGCGCGGCAAATGGGCTTTGAATCCTCCTTTATGCAGGGCTTATGCTCCTTTGGCTTTGCCTGCCGGATGGCGATTGCGGCGTTGATCCCCGGCGAACCGGAGCGAATGACACGCATGGCGGCTCAGATGAGCAGTGTGCTGTATCCGGATACCCCGGTGCGGCTGCAGCTGTGGCGTGTTGCGGAAAAACAGGCGTATTTCCGCCTGATGAATTTGAAAACAGAAAAACCCGTGCTGAATCGCGGCGTTTTTGAATGGAAATAGATGATCGGAAAGGAAGGAGCACCACATGAACTTTGAACTGACAAAAGAGCAGACTTTGCTGAAGAAGGCAGCGCAGCAGTTTGCGGAAAATATACTGGAACCCTCTGCGGCGGAGCTGGACGAGACCCATACCTTCCCCGTGGAGAACTTCAAGCTGATGGCTCGCTACGGCTTCACCGGCATCGGCGTGCCCAAGGAGTACGGCGGCGTAGGCGGCGGCATGACCGAGGAGGTCATCGCGGTATCCGAGTTTGCCAAGAAGTGCATGGCATCCGCCGCCACGCTGTCCATCCACCTGATCGCGCCTCAGACTATCGCCAAGTACGGCACCGAGGCCCAGAAGCAGAAGTATCTGCCCCGCCTGACCAAGGGCGGCGAGCTGGGCGCCTTTGCCCTGACGGAACCGGGCGCAGGCAGCGACGCCGCCAAGGCGCAGACCGCTGCCATTCTTGATCCCGCCACCAACGAGTACGTCCTCAACGGCACCAAGTGCTTTATCTCCGGCGGCAGCCGGGCGGGCGTACTGGTGGTGTTTGCCCTGACGAACCCCGCCGCAGGACTGAAAGGTATGTCCGCCATCATCGTGGAAGCCGGTACGCCGGGCTTTACCGTGGGTAAGGTGGAGAACAAGATGGGCCTGCGGGGCAGCGAGACAGCGGAGCTGATTTTTGAGAACTGCCGCGTACCGGCGGAAAACCTGCTGGGCAAAGAGGGTCAGGGCTTCAAGATCGCCATGCAGGCGCTGGATGGCGCCCGTATCGGCGTCGGCGCGCAGAGCATCGGTCTTGCCGAGGGTGCGCTGGAGCTGACGGTGAAATACATGCACGAGCGTGTCCAGTTCGGCAAGCCTATCGCGACCTTGCAGGGCTTGCAGTGGTATGTGGCCGATATGGCCACCAAGACCGAGGCGGCCAAGTGGCTGACCTACTACGCCGCGTCCCTGGATGACAGCGGCAAGCCCTTCAGCAAGGAAGCCGCCATGTGTAAGCTCAACGCCTCCGAGAACGCCCGGTTCGTGACGAATCTGGCCCTGCAGATCCACGGCGGCTACGGCTATATGCACGACTATCCGCTGGAGCGGATGTACCGCGACAACGCCTCCGGTATCCTGAGCGACGAGCAGCTAGAGAGCATGGCAAGGAAGCTCTCGGACGAGATGAAGGAGCTGAACCGAAGGTCGGCAGAGCTTAAATCCGGACGCCTGGAATCGGACAAAGTGAGGGACGCCTACACGGAGTTCTTCGAGCTTGCGAAGAAGTACACGCATATCGAGAAGCTGGACCGGGACATCCTCCACACCTTCATAGAGCGCATCGAGATAGGCCCGAAGCTCCTGCCCGAAGGCAAACGCGTGACAAGCCATAAACAGAGCTACAGACAGAGCATAAAGATATTTTACCGTTTCATAGGAGAGATCGACGAAAGCCCAGAAAGGGAAGTGGATACAAAGGAACTGTCCAAAGGGGCTTGAAGCAGAAGCTTTGAGGTGAAAAAACGGCAAAGGAGGTCGGCGTGAATCTGAAGCAGGGCTACAACGGCGACCTCACCAGCCGCCAGGCCGGTTCCGTCGGCGGCCAGATGGTCAAGAAGATGAGTACCATACGAACCATGAGCTTTGTGCGGCGCAGCCGGACAAGT
>OGPH01000445.1_pt1 | contig 43848 bp, 94 predicted proteins | sample 1552891 | NCBI WGS metagenome assembly OGPH01 (sample SAMEA2580272, study PRJEB22360) | human gut metagenome | biome: human gut; feature: human-associated habitat; material: faeces | place: Denmark | collected 2008/2010 | reverse complement strand
ATTAAATATATACATATAATACCTAATACAATAATACTATCATACATATAATATATACCATATAATAACAATACATTATATACTATTATAAATAATCACTATACATTACATAACTATAAACATATTAATTATACACATAACAAACTAATAAATATATCTATTTAATAATCATATACAACACATAATAATAAAACACATTATAAAATTATAACGCACACAAACGCCCTAAAAATCAATTTAAAATTAAAATAGGATAGATAGATACACTACATATAAAATCCCATACAGGACGAAATAAGATGTTTAAACGGCTATATAGTTAATTTATCTAAATAATACAACGTGACTATAGCAGGCATATATATATAATAGTTGCTAGTGCCTGCGATGTATCTAGATTAGCATTGTAACGTATTTCTTCTATATAATAGCAAAACAAAAGTTATTATATAATCAATAGTCAATTCTCTTGCTGTCTAAATCTTCCTTAACTAACTGTTTTAAGTAACTATTACATGATATGTTATTGTCTTCTAAATATTTACTTAATCGTAAAGCTTCCTCAATATCAGTAGCATAATACTTTAATGCAAAACTTTTTGTTTTTTTACTATATTTTTTAACAGCTTTTCTATTTGATTCTTTCTTGTCTATCACAATTACACCTTCTTTTTACAATTATAATATATTATTACCAAAATATTATATACAATCTGCACTATTTATAAATAATATACTATGCTTTGATTGTACATATTACATAAAAATGAGTAAACTCATAAAAAACAGTTGCAATATGAGTAAACTCATGCTACAATAAAGCCATGTTAAAGATAGCAAGCCGATAAAACAACTTGACAGTTTGACAATCGACAAACTACCTTTAACAAATTACATAGAGAAGGGAGGTGTAAAAGCCATGTATCCCATTTATAATCCTATAGATGGTTACTGGTATGTTCCCAACTGTCCCCACAGTTTTGTTTCGGATTCCGAAGCATGGGAATATATACATAGCACCTAACTTCTAAAAGGTGTAAGTGATACACCTTAAATTGGATTGTATCACATCTAAAAAGCCCTTGTCAATCATGGCAAGGGTGAACACCTTATAACTTGTGTAGTACCTTGAAAAGTGAATAATAAAGTGCTAAAATAGATTATACTTTAAAAGGCGGTGATTTTATTTTATCAATAAAAGATAAAGTCTTGTTAGGGTGTAAAGCTAATGATATAACACTAACCGAGTTAGCAAAAAAATTAGGCATTACACAACCCACGTTAAGCAATCGCTTAAAAACTGGTAAATTTACACAAGACGAATTGGCAAACATGGCTAAACTTTTAAATTGTGAATATCAACCGTTATGGATACTTCCAGACGGAACAAAACTTCTTTAGCCTTGCAATACAGGCTAAAAAATTTAATCAAAAATATTCAAAAAAAGCTATTGACATTCAGAAAAAACTATGATAATATATAACCAAGATAACAAAAGAGCGATAACCCAAACACTACCAATGCAAACGGTTACCGCTCCACAAAGTGAAAAGACACTTATAAGTATATTTTAACATTTTATTATTTACTTTTCAAGTGTAATTCACACAAGTTATTCCAAAACGTAACCAGTTGACAAGTCAGAACAGAATATCGGTTGTAATTTTACAACAAGGTTGAGGTTAAAATCCTCCATGTCAACTTGCCTTGAAAGAAGTTGGTTGGGTAGTTTGGTTATCCAGAGTAAAGGGTTAAAATACCATACTCAAAGTAGAACCGACAGCAATTTAACGCTAAAAATAAAAGTTACTATTTACTTAAAATAAAAATTTAGATAGTATCTTGTAAATATGATTTTACAACTAATCAAATACAAGGTACTATCTAATAAAATATAAGGTTTATTGTTTATTTAATCTCATAATCTTATAAGATACACCTTTGATAATATTCTTAGCGTTTCGGGCAAAATCGTGAAATAGGGTTCAAAGCACTCCCTTGATGGTTGAAAGTAGTAGAAACAAAAAGTTTCCCTTGTTGATAACGTAACAACATAATTTTTTGAGTTATCAAATATAAATTATGGCTTATAAATCTTTATGAGATTAAACAAGCAATAAACAAAACAAAAATCCTTGTACATTTTACAGGGTAGAAAGAAGGTAGTACGATGAAATATTATATAACCTATGAAGAGCCTTTAAAAGGTAGATGCTTTACTAAATCTCAAATGAAAGAGGTTTATAGAGATTTAGCAGACAAAGAAGAATATCCGACTTTTGATATCTGGTTTTCAGATATGCTTAAAAGTGGAGTATTTGAACGGGTAACAATAACAGCCCACACCTATGTATGTCAGTTACCCGAAACTGTACAGAATCACATTTTCCAGGAGTGCAAAGAAACTTTTAAAAGCCTTGCATTTCCTGTAGATATTGAATCAGAACTTGAAACTGTCAAAGGCTGTAAAATGTGTGATCTTGAGGACACGATTGACGTACAAAAGTATTATACCAGATAATTTGACCTTATCCGATGATGATGTTATAATCATTTAGAAAGAAGGTGGAAAAGATACAGATAAAACAGAAAATAGAAGTTGCCTGTGCTGTTGCCGGTATATCAGTAACGGAATTGGGGGCAAAAATGGGAATGTCTCAGCAATCAATTAGTAAAAGATTGAAAACTGGGAAATTTAAACAAGAAGAATTGGAAGAAATGGCAGATATAATGGGATGTGAATATCATTCATTCTTTGAATTCCCAAATGGTAACAAGATAGAATAAGCACTATTAAAACAGTAGTGCTTATTTTTTTATACCAAATAACAACGAAAAAGTAGAAAATAACAACGAAAAGGTATTGACACAACGAAAACGTTGTGATAGAGTAATGTCAAGAAAAACAACGAAAACGTTGTTATACAGGAAACACGAAAGCCGTCAACGTGTCTAAACATTCGTCAAGTCTTGGTACAAGACTACAGCACAAAAAGAGTACCGTTCTAATGTCGCTATAATGTAGCTTATCTTACGATAAACGGTTGCAAGCCCGTATAAATACAGAGCTTAGCGCAAAGAACAAAGAGAAGGAGGTATTACATATGTTTGACGAGACAAAACAAGCAGTTAAGGCATTAGAAAGTAAAGGCTATTACATCGAAAATATGTTTGATGGTTTTAATTCTACACTGGAAAATGAATGGGAACTATTAAGCAATAAAGGTGATGTGTTGATGGATCACTTGACACAGGCGCATATCATGCAATTATCAAGAATTTTATAAGTAGTAACATAGTACACAAGAAATTGTCTTGTGTGTTTTTTAGTGCCTATAAGCAGAGAATAAAGAAAGATGGAGGAAAAGAAAATGTTAAAAACAAATAGTAAACAGGTGAAAGAAAACATTAAAAAATACATCTTAGAAGGTTTTAACCCTTTAGACTATGAAGGATTAGAATATTTAGAAGGAACGAAAGATTATAAAGAAGCTTGTACGGCTATCTTTAAAGTGTTTAAAATGGAAAAACCACCTATAGGAAATTATGCTCGAATGACGGAAAAAGAAAGATTTTTTAACTGGTGTCAAGGTGGAGCATCAATTTTGTACACTGGTTATTATTATTTCCCTAATGCTAAAAATGACTTAGGGAAAATCTTAAAGGAGACAGAAACGGAAAAGAAAAAGTATTCAGAAGATGAAGCTTGTTATTTATTAACAAGCTTACTTTATAGAGAAATCAAGGAAAATATGGAGGTTTAGGACTATGAAAAAGTATACAGTGGAAACATTAAAGAAAGAAAATTATCATTTTGATAACGTGCATGGCATTACAGAAGCAGACGTAACAAAAGTTAATAAAATTATTACTATGATCGAAAAATTACGATTAACAGGACGCGTTCAAGTTGGGGACGTAGTACAATATACAAATGAATATGGAGATTATTTCCAACATGCATTAATAGACGATATTAATGACGATGTGGTAATTTGCGAAAATGGAAGCATGTATATAGATATTCATGAAGGAGAATTTTATCATAGTACTTCAGGAGGTATATTTAGCCTTCATAACATTAACGATTTTACATATATCGGAAAAACAACAAGAACTTTCTGGACATTTGGACATAATGGGATGTGTGCAAATGGTGGAATTTATTTTACCGCAACTGTTAATTTGTGGGAATGTAATGATAATAAAGAGAAGTATTCCACAAAAACACATGATAAATATTATCTGTCTTATAGAGAATCAGAAAATGGTGATTACCAGTATTTTATTGATGGTTGCTCATATGAAACAGAAGAAGAAATGCAAGCGTGGTTGAGAACTTATAGAGCTATTGTAACAGGGACAACCTGGGGCGGTTCAGTTATCTGGACATATAAAGAAGTAGAACATCATTGTTCAAATACAGAGTATGACGCATTAAACGTAACAGAAGATATTTTCTTGATGAATGGAAGCAAAAGACGTTGCAAGCGTGTATATGATGATGAAAATTGTATTCTGCATACTTATTTTGTGTGGTATTGGAAAGATGATAATTTAGACTTTTATGAAAGAAGTTCAATTCAGAACAAAATTATTGATTCTTACAAAGTGGATTATTTCACAAATGAAGAAAATAAAATTGCTTTAGAGGAATTAAGAAGCGGAAAAGTAAAACCATTAGAAATTGATTTTGAAAAATAAAGAAGGTGAAATAATATGTCGATTATATCAATGTTAAAGGAACTTACAAAAGGCGAAGCATGGGGCAACAAAGAACAGTTTGAAAGCAATTACCATGAGGGAAAGAAGATTCTTGATGATTTGGAAATATCGGACGTACCTTTTAAATATTATGATAACGGTCAATCGGTAAATATTTACATCAATAACACAATTACATATTCATTGAACTATACGACATTTTATGACGTGAAGTTTATCATAAGTATTTACAGTAAAAATGGACTTGTAAAAGAATATCCGTTTAGTTATGATTCTGAAATTTGTAAAGAATTAGAACGGAAGTATGAAGCATAGTAGAAATAACCTTGTGAACAGTTAGAAGGCATACGGCTTTTAGTTGTGTGTCTTTTGTAGTGTTCATAAGAGAAAAACAATATAGGAGGTAATGAACAATGATGTTATACAACGTGGAATTTTCGCAGGATGGGAAAACTTTTGATAACTTTATCGGGGATTATGTGAAAGCGTGGAACGCAGAAGAAGCGAAAGAATACGCTCTTACATGGTACACAGAAAACGGAGGAAAAGAAGAGGATATAGAAGATATACAGGTGTCCTTACATGACGTAGAGAATGACACAATGGATCTCATTTGCTCTTACATGGATGACGAAATAAGAAAACGCTTATCAAGTGAGACATGGGAAAACAATCTTGATTTTCTCATTGATTATTGTGAAGAAGATGATTCTTTGAAAGATATTCTTGAGAATGAATTTAACATTGAATTACAGGAAGGGGAATAATTATGGAATATTTAACACTTGCAAAAATGAAAAAGCTTTATCCGTTCTGTAAAACAGCAGACGGAAAACAAACTGTACTTTTTGACTTGTCAAACCTTGGCAAAACATGGTTTACGGATGATGTAATTAAGCAGATCATGCCACACTTAGAAAAGCATATCGCATTAGACAGTATACAGAGCTTTATCTTTGCAATCCCTGTTAGTACAGATGATGCGGAACTGTCAATCGACATGGAATTCAATAGAACGCACGTATACAGTGCAAAGACAGGGAAAAGACTTTACACATTGAAAAGTGTATCTGGTTTCCGTATTGCGGAATATAAACGAAACATTTTCGGAGTAGTAGCAAAGGGAACGAAACCATATAGCGTTATTACATATGGAACGTTGGATAATACATGGATGAAAGCAACAAAACAGGATATAGAAATTTAAGAGGAAAGAATCATGATAGAAAACAATTTAAAAGAATTAGGAACTATGTTAGTAAAAGCAGGAAATACCATTGAAAGACAGAAAAAAGAGATTGAACGATTAAGACGGGAAAATCAGATGTTAAAAAATGGAAGTAATGTTATTCCTAAAAAAGAGCTTGTAGAAGAACTGGAAAATAAAATTTCAGAAGCTATGCAAACAGCGTTGAAATACTCAAAGAAAGTCAAGGATAAAAATGATATAACGGATATTCTTAATACAGAATATTGGATGGGAAAATATCATGCTTATGAGTTTTTAATGTATGATTTAGATTTTAAAACATTTGCTGAATTACATAAGAAATATAATAGGGCATGGAACGAATGCCAGTATACCATTGGAAAATTATATCACTAGAAAGTAGGTGCAACGAGTATGGGTATGATGTTACATTTATATTATATTGATAATAGTTGGAAGAAAAATCATACAGCAGCAAAAAATTTTAATCTTCTTGTTGATTTTGAGCGTAAAGTATATAAAACATATACAAATCCTTATTATGGATATTACAATCCAGAAGATATAGAAGTTAAGAAAAAATCAGATATTAAAAATTATATAGAGTATTTGGAGATGATGGGATTCCGGAATATTAATGAAGATGCATACAAGGAAATAAATAGAACAGATTGAAAGTACAATTTCAAGGAGGAAAATACAATGAATGAAGAATTAAAAAAATTAGCAGAAAAATATAATTGGAAATTAGAAGTATATCATGGTGAATATAAAGGTGTTTTATGTGGAGTGCAAGAAGCAAACAGAGGGGAAGAACCGATGCCATTATATAGATTTCCTGGCGGTGTTTCTTTAGCATAATAATTTCATTCAAAAGGAGGAAAGACATGAAGTTAAAGAAGTTATTAGAAAGTTCAATGAGAAAAATTGACATTGTGGAATACTACAATGATGCAATGACATTTTTATATGATTTTCCAGTTGATGAAATTCCAGAAGATGTACAGGATAAAATCAAAAAATTTGACATTGTAGAGAAAAATGGAAAAGTTGTTTTGATGGTTGTTGAAAAGTAGGAGGTATAGAATGGAAACAAAATCTTATCTTAATAGAATTGTAGAAATGTGCAAAACTCTTGAATTAGATGATGATTTGACAATCAAGAGTTTTGGGAAAAATGGGGATCTTGAATTGTACATTCATAAGAATTATGATTCTGATACGCTTGTTTCAATTTCTACATCACAGAATGGAAAATTTGTTGATGATGTAAATGATATTTCAATGGATAAATTATATTTGCAACTTATAAGAATTTACAATTATGTAAATTTTAAAACAATGGACGAATAGCGAATAGGATGGGAATGTGATGTATAAACAGTATGAGAAAGCAAACACATTAAAAGAAGCACTTACAAATTTAAAACGTGAATATAAACTTGCATTGGAAAATAATGCCGATGAAGAAACATTAATCAGTTTACATGATAACATTGAAGATTTAAAGGAACGCTTAAATTTTGCATATCAGGATATGGAGGAATAAATCATGACAAAAGCATATATCATAGAATTTGCAAAATCATGCAATTTTGAAATAGATAAAGAAGTGAAAGATTTATCTGGTAATACATTTTTTTCATTACGACATATAACAACAGAAACAGATTTAATAGCTATATACAGAGATCAGAAGGATGGAAATTTTTATCTACTAGGGCTTTATAAATCAGATAAAGCAAATAAATTGATGGAAAGATTTAAAAATAGTAAATGAAATTCACATTTTAACAGGAGGTAAATTGGTATGAATAAGTTTGTAGAATTAAAAATTTGTAACTATATTGATGATACTTTGGATGTAGAAAGAAAAGTAAAATTTAAAATTACAAAAGAATGTTTACAAGATTATTTAACAGAAACAGAAGATGATAGAACAATTAATAAATTTCTGGAAACTTACAATAGTGATGAATCAAGTATTATTTATGAATATGCAAACAATGATAATAGAGTTTTATCAAAAGAAATTACATATTGTGATGATTTTAATGAACAGTATAAAGACTTCATTAGAAGAACACAAATATTTAATCCTGATATGATTGCAGAAGAAATAGCAACGAAAGAAGATTATTATTGGCAAGTTTGGAAAATACATTAGAGCACAGGAGGAAATAAGAATGAATAGTTCAGAATTAGCAAGAAAGATTGTTGATTGTCTTTCTGATGGTTATGATGATGAAGAGAATAGAGAAGAAGCGGAAACAGAACTATATAATGAGTTATCACAACTTAACGGAAACAGTACAATTAAAGCTGCGCTGTTAAGGTTGTGCGAAACTATAGAAGAATTAATGAATTAATGGAAGCAGCATAATTATAAATGAAATGTATCTTTTATAGCCTTGTAGAGAATAAATCTATAAGGCTATTTTTATACTCAAAAACAGGAGAAAATAAAAAGAAAGCAGGTGAAAGCAATGGGATATATCGTTGGGTTTTGTTTATTCTACTTAATTATAGGAATTATCATTTATGCCATCATTAATGGATAAATAATAACACATCGGGCTATGTCGGGGCGGCCGTATCCGCAAAGGAAAACATAGTCCTTACTTACAAATCAAGAAGAAAGAGAGGATTATATCATGGAAAATACAGCAAGGAAGATTCAGGGAACGGAAACTAAAGAAAAGAAGGAATTCAAAGTAATTGACAGAAAGAAAGAACGAAAAATCACAAAGGAAGAACTGTTAGTGTCTATAGCGCAGAAACTTATAGGATTGTCTGTAGTTGGTTTGATGTCTTACATTGGATACTACGCAAGAAAAGATATAAGAGCCTGGGTAATTTGTTTACCAATGATTCTGTTTGGTTTAAAGCTTGTCACAACTAAGAAATGGTGGTTGTATGGAGAGAGAATTTAAGATGTGTGAAGGGAAACAATTAATGATGAATAAAGGGATAAATGCTTATATGAAAGCATATGAAGCAGAAGAAAATGCTTGCTTAGAGAATATTACTTACGAAGATTTGGAACGACTACAACGGCAAGGATTAATTACTAATGGTAGATTAGCTTGTAGGATTGACGTGTTGGGTATGTTTTTTAGATAGGAGGAATTCACAATGGTAGATGCATGGGGAAACTGGACAGAAGAAAAAGATTATAGTACTTATCCAAAAGAAAAATGGTGCGACTATGATTATATGGCTGCGTGGATCAGGGAACAGGGATATGAACCGAAAACAGATATGGAAAATCTTATCACAATGATTTTATTGTACTATGAAAGTGAAATAGAAGATGGAGAAAGCGATTACGATACAGAGAACGGAAAATTTGATGGAACGTATATTGAAGCCGTACAAACTTATGTACAGGATAATGGTTTAGTAAATTTTGATTATATACCGTAAAAAAGATATCTTTTATAGCCTTGTAGAGAATTATGAAAAGGCTAAGTTAAACTTAGGGTTGAAAGGTGGAAATAAATAATGAAGAAATTTAGTATTGAATATCACGAAACTTATGGGAAAACATATGAAATTGAAGCAGAAACAAAAGAAGAAGCAGAGGAAATTTTAAGAGATATGATTTGCAATGGAGAAGAAAATGCACCAGAAGAATGTGAAAATAGCTGGTGTGATAATGTACAGGAAATTGAAGAAGTAATAGATATGAATAAATGTCCTTGGTGTGGAAATAAAGCAATAGTAAGGAAATGCCCGTTAGGATATTATTGTGAATGCAGCGTAAATGGACACGTACACAATATCGGGTGTTTTGGAATTGAATATTATTCAGTATTCTCTAAAACGGAAAACGAAGCTAAAGAATTATGGAATAAAGAAACAAGTAAAATTAGATGAAAGAGATATTTTATGGAGGTATGGATTATGATTATTAATAAGATGGAAAATGGAATATGGACAAGTATTGATACAGAAAGAAATGAAGTGTTATGTACCATAGAATCGCTTGGAAATCATATCTATAAAGCTACAAATAGTTTTTTAAAAATAACCGCAGAAGTATTTCCTATTGATGAATATAGAACTTATGCTAAATGTATCGAAAACAAAAACAGAACTAAGAATGGGATATATAGAAAATCAAGGAAATTAATGGATTCCAATATGAAATGGTTGGTTTGTATGTTAGAAGAATATGGATTTATTAGAAAACCAAAAACTATATCATAAAACAATGAAACAAGAGTTTCAGAAGAATGGAGGAAGAATAATGGAAAAAGAATTCAATGAATTATATAAAAAATACGGACTTGATAATCCATATAAATCAAGGGATGATTTATCAAAAGATGAAGAACGCAATTTTATTAATGATTGCTTTGATATATATGAACATATTGGATTTGCAAATACATTTGGAACTCCATATGCAGGAGAGTATGAAGGTATGAAATTTACGGTACTTGGTAGAGTAAAAGAGATTACGGAAGATAAAGAAAATGGTGCCGATTTGGAGTGCTTGCCTATGTGGAATATCCAGCTTGAAAACGGAGATATAATGGCTGCATTTCCAGAAGAAATATGTTTAGCTGAAAGAACATGAAACGATGATTTACTGACAGAAAGTGAGGAAAAATATTATGAAGACGAATACATTAATACCTGTTATTAAAGCAATGTTAAATGATGAAGAATTTTTATGGGATGGAATTTTTACTAAAGAAAAACAATATGCGAAAAAATATGATTTGACAATGGAAGAAATAGGGAATATTCAGATCTGTTTATATTATGCATTGCATATAAAAGATGAATGTTATAACGAGAGAATTAATCATTTGTGTGATTGAGAGGTGGAAAATATGAATATCATTAAAGCAAACAAATTATATAAAGACATTGAAGTAAAGTCTTGCCCGTTTTGTGGAGAATCAGAGAATATTGTTTTAGAAGAATATGAACACGCAGCTGGTAAAAGATGGAAAATCTATTGTTGTAACTGTATAGCTGGAATTGATAGAGGGTACGATCAGTCACCACATGGATTAATTGATACATGGAATAAGAGAGTATGAGGAGAAATTACAATGGATGGAAATATATTTGCGGTATATACAAAAGAAGATAAGAATATTGGAATGTGTGCAATAGCGGAAAAGATTCCTAAAAGTAATAATCTTGTAAGCTATTTTAAGCGTTGTGCTACATTCAATGTATGCAATACATGGAAAGAAGCAAAAGAAATAGAGAAAGACTGGAATATTAGATTCTTAAAGAATGGAAAACAGAAACATTATTCGGAATGGTAAATGAAACAAAATTTTATGAAGGAAGTGTAAATAAGTTGTATGAATTTTTAGAAGAGAAATGGATTAATGATGGTTGTCGCATTGAAGTACCAGATTATGAAATAGAAGATAGAGAAAGATTAGAAGATGCGTTATGTGCATTAGATAGAACACTTGACAATTTTATTAAAAATAGAAAGTGAGGAAAATATTATGATTAGTTTAACAGGTAGTAGATTTTTGGTATCGTGTGAGAATTATGAATCGAAAGTGTTCATTAACAATGGAAGAGAGTATAAAGAAGTCACAAACGAATTATCAGAAGATGATAAGACTGAATTGATAGATGACTTAATATATGCAATTACTGATTTAATGAAAAATTAAACTTTACAAAAATAGACATATGAATTGATGATTTCAGATTGAGAAGGTGGAAATTATGGCAGTAAAATTAGAAGAACATACATATGGAACTCATATTTACATGAAAATGAGATTAGACAATAAAAGAATTGAAGAAATAGATGTGTACTTACGGAATGATGGAAACTATTATGTTACAAGTGTAGATCATGGAATGGAATTATATAAAGGAGAAGAACTTGAAAAAAGAAAACGGTTGCGGCAGGAAATTATTGATACTTTTAAGAAACTATATTAAGAAAGTGAGGGATAATAAATGAATAAAGCACAAGAAAAGATAAATGGGTTATTGGAAAGTTACTTAGAATACTGTAAGACAAATGGATATACTGATTTTGAAGTATGGTGCGAAGATAATATAGACACAATTAATGAAGCTGCATTATTAGATGATATTTACGAAGAAGTGAATTATGTAGCAGATAAATTATTTGATTTAAGAAAATGAAACGGAAAATTCAATACTAAATTGGAGGTTGACTGTTATGAATAAACTTGATAAATTATTAGAAGAAGTTGATAAAATTGAAGATGATGATAAATGGATAGAGAAAGAACACGATACAGTACAGCAATATTGTGAAGACAAAAATTATGTGATGACAGAAGATGAAATGGGAACCATTCGATCGAGAGGATTGGAAGAGTCATTTGAAAATTGGGTAGAGTTTAGAGAAATGATGGAGGAAGAGTAATGAAGAAATATAGTGTTACATTTACAACTTATGAAGAATATGAGGTAGAAGCAGAAAATGAGACAGAGGCATTGAAAATTGCTGAAGATGAATTAAGATCTGATAGATGTATTTCAATTGCAGATACTCATTATGATGAAAGTGATGTTGAGGAAATAGAGGAATAATAAATGGAAGAATATATTTAAAAATTCATAATATGTTTGATACGGAAATCTATAATTGGATGTGTGATAATTGTAGAGATTGTAGAGATTATAAAATGATACGTAAATGCAGTTTTATAATATTTGAAGAAAGCGGATAGCCAGAAAACTATCTGCTTTTTTAATTTGAAGAGAGAATAATATAAAAGGAAATGAAAAGCACATTTCAGAATAATAAAGGTTAGGTAAAAACATGGCAAAGAAAAATAAACCACGTTGGAAAAATCTTGATATGTGGGAGAGGTTAGCTAGAAGATGTAAACAAAACGGTGCATTAGAAGAAACTGTTGAACATATTAGGAGCATGGAAAGCGGAGAAGGGAAAAAAGGAATTATAATATATCATGAGTAGAAAAGAAATATATGTATGTGATTGTTGTGGAAAAGAAATTCCAGTCATTAAAAAGAGATATTCTTGGAATAGAAAGAGAATATTTACAAAGTGGACATTTAGAAGCACTACATTCAGTAGGAAAAAATTTATCAATGTTTGGAGTTGATTTTTGTAAGGATTGTGCCCACAAAATTGATATGGAAATTATGGAATGGAAAATGAGCGCACTTAATAAATAAGCATATTTCTTGAGGAGGTTTGATTACGATGTTGAAAATGAAAAATGGATTTGTAATTACTGATAACGATTGTATGCAGTGTCGAAAAGATCTCGGAGATAGAGAATTCTTATTTGTTCAGGCAATTTGGATGGATGGAGACAATGAATATTGTGTGGTAGTCAATACAGAAGATTTAAAAGAAATGTCGCTGGACGATATTAAAATGGCGGTAAGTGGTTACTACGACAGTATAAAGGCAATGGAAGATTCTTATGATTTACCGCTTGGTCAACTTGATGAACTTATTGCAGAATGTTCTTTTGAGAATCATCCATACTGCGATTGGGAATATAAAAGCGAAATTATTACAAAGGAAAGAGCAGAAGAAATTATTCAGAAACTTATTGATACAGATGGAGAGGTGTTTTTGGAAAAATGATGGAAGAAAAATGTTTAGATTGTAAATGGTGTGAAGTGATCGAAGAATCTGGAAATGGCTTTATTGGAGAATCTATTTTTAGATGCAAAATTTCAGAAGAAGGAACAGAATACAAAAATAAATGTTTTGAAAGTAGATGAAAACCGCATTTCAAGTAAAGGAAGATAAAATATGTTTAAAGTAACAGTGACTCATCGTGATGATAATACAAAAGAAACAGAAGTGATAGGTGGTTTTGATGCACCAGACTTAAAATCTGTATTCATGGAAATTAGAAAGCAAATCGTAAAAATGGAGGATGATGGAAAACAAAATTATTGGTGTATGAAAGGTAATATCATAGTGATATTTTGGGATGGTGAAAATAATAGAGATTATACAACATGGAAAATTGAAGAAATGGCAGGTGAATAGAGTATGAATACAGAAAAATTTTGTGGAATAAAAATACTTGAGTGGGAAGAATGGGATGATATAAGTGTAGGAATCTTAGTATATTATAATGTAAAATTCTTACTTTCTTCAATGAAGCAATATGATGGAAATATAGTGTCAATAAATATTGATGGACAGATGATAATTTATAATGATTCTAGCAAAATTATCTGGAAAGGTTATATCACTGATATTCCAGGAGTAATGGAAGAACTGAATAATAGATATAGAAAGAACTGAATTTGAATTTCAAATTACATATAGAGAATATAAGAGGTGAAACATACCTCTTATTTTTATACAAGGAAAGGAATAGAATGATGAAAAAGTTAATCACATGGTTAATGATTGGATGCTTATTGATTGGATTCAGAGTACCTACACAGGCTGCACAGCAGGGAATTAAAACAAAGTATGGATATATAGAAATGTATGACCCTGATACGGCACTATATATTAATCCTGTAAGAAATCAGAGAATAGTTAGAGTACCCGATCAAGTTGTTGTAGACGAATACAATGTAAGGATTATCGGAGTAAAAAGAAAGGCTTTCAAGTCAAAGAGGATAAGAACTATATATCTAGGAAAGAACGTGTTCTTGATTCCAAAAAGAACATTTAATGGAAGAAAGAAGAGAATTATTGTTAAGAATACAATGACATGGAAATCTGTAAAGAAAAGTGATGTTGGGAAAAATAAGTTGATAATGAGATAATCTGAATGATATAATATTAAAAGAGAATTATAAGATAATCAAAATAATATAAACGAGGTAAATGTTATGATAAACAATACAAATAATAAAACTGTTAGAGAAATCGTAGAAGAAAATAAAGGTAAAGAGATTCATTTATTTGATAGTCAGGGAATTTGGGGAGAACTTCCACTATCGGAAATTAATATGCAGCATATACCAGATGCAGTTGAAATTGATGGAAACATAGTTAATATGTATATTGGATAATAAGATGAAAGAATAGTTTTATGAGGTGGAAATATGAATGAGTGGATCATTACAAGAATAAATTCTTTGAAAGAAGATTTATCTAAGAAACAGGAATACTTCAAAATAAATATACAAAACATGGATTCTCCCACATATGAGGATAATACAATTAATGATTTACTGGTAATGAAAAAACTGAAAACTGAAATCGAGCAACTTGAATTAATGTTACAGATGAATGATATTTTCACAGGGAAAAATACATGAAAGATGTTAAGAGGTAAATCATATGGGAATGGACATAGAAGTAATTGGAATGACATGGTATACAGTTCATCTTTCGGACGAAGATGTAGAAAAAGTGAAACAATGGCTTGAAAATCATAAAGATGATTTATCGTCATTTGATCCAAAAGAGAATATTTCAAAAGCAGTATGGAATTTATATAGTAAGGGCGAAATCTCTTTATTTGATGATGATAAATGTACAGAAAGTGATTTTAATACAGAAGAAATAAGATGGTCAGAGTTTGAGGAACGAGAACCAGAAGAAATATTTGGAGAAGAAGTATTTGAATGATTAAACCTAAGTTTCAGGAAGGGAAAATAAAAATGATAGATATTTCAGATGCAAAATATGATTTTTCTAAAGAAGAGAAATATGTAATAAGATGGTTTAATGAAAATGGCTTCACTGGGAAAATTATAAAACAATATGTTAGTAAAACTGTTTTTGAGATTTCGAGAGATGGCTTTTCGGATAAATTTGAACTACCGCAAGGAATTACATTTACAAATATTAAAGGATATATGAGTCAGTTTGTAAATAATTGGAAAATGTTTTGTGAATTGCAGGAATTAAAAATGAATAAAACATAAATTTTAAGATAAGAAAAGGATTTAAAATTATGCTAAAATGGAATGAAATTAAAGGTTATGATAAAAATAAAAGTTATACATGGCAAAATGAATCAATCAAATTACCAAAATTAAATGAGATCATAATGATCTTAAAACCAGAGCAAAAAGTCCCTTTCGTTGGATATTTTGAAGAAAAAGAATTTGAAGGAGTTAGGATATATGACACTCTTATTTCTGGAGAATTAGGACGAATAAAAGATGGAATTAAATGGGCAAGATTTAATATACCTAGAAAAGCAAATGACCTATAATGTAGAAGCTTGTGAGGTTACTGCAATTGAATCAAGATTGAATGCAATAATCGAAGTAAAGAATTATTTACTTGGAATATTGGAAGAGGTGATATAGATGGCAAGAATAATAGATAAACCAAATAAAGTAAAAGCGAAACTTATAGTAGAAGTCGAAGCTGAGTTTTGTGATAACGAATCATCAGAAGAGACATTAAGATATTGTGTTGAACAGGACTTAGAAGATGCAGGATTCAATGTTATTGATGTTTCAGTCATGAAATGATGGTTTTAAGAGAGGAATGATTATGAAAAAAATTATTTATACAGACAAAAATAAAAATGAAATTGATGTAAATTCAGTGAATGGAATATTTGTGATATTGAATGATATAATGGACAATTGTAATGATGAAAACATTTGTTTATGTGTTAAGGAAAATATTAAGGCATGTATTGAAAAGTGCTATAACGATAGGATAAAGGAGCTGAAAACAGATAAACATCAGGATAAAAGTATAGGATAAGTTGAAAAATTGCTTTCAAACGGAAGGAGATATCATGATAGGAACTTTTGATCTTAACTTTGAGAAAATACTTATAAAGGAACTCGCAGAAGAATTTTATGAATCTATCACAAGTATGGCTGATTCAAGGTGTCTCGAAAAAGATTTTGTTTTTCAAGAGGTTACAAAAGAACTAAAAGTAATAGCAAGGGAGGATGGAATCTTATAGATGTGAAAATTTGCTTTCATTGTAAAGGATGTGAATAATATGACGTATGAAGAAACACAAAAAATCAAACATTTACGAGAAGTGACTTCTGCTATGGTCGAAGAATCAACAAACGGAATTGAATGTACTAAAAATAGATTTAGTAACAGAACTATGAATGGCTGCAAAAATGTAACTTTTGAAAAGATTGAGTTATCGAAAATTGACAATGATATTCCTCATATAAGAAAAGAATATTATGGTAGAAATCTATGGGTAGTGTTATGAGATTAAGTTGTTTTTAATATAGAATGGAGCTGATTACGTGAAACGAATTAAAATAAAAAATAATACAACAAAATTTGTATGGGACGGAGATAACTGCATAGATAAATATACAGAGTTTATAGAACAGTATTATTATGATTCAGAAAAAGAAAAGATGGAACATAAAAAAGAAATGGAATCAGATGGTTGGAATGATTCTGGTCAAGTTATGGAAATGATAAGCGGTTCTTTCATGCAAGGAGCTAAAAATCCTCCGGTGTATGTCTGGTTTGGAAGTTATTACAAAACAATTAGAGAATAAAATGAAAGATTGTTTTCATGGGAGATTAGAATATGAAATATACAGTAACAGGACATGCTACAGTAGTGTGTAGTATGATAGTAGAAGCAAGTAATGAAGAAGAAGCAATCAAAAAGGCAAATGAAGAGTTTGGATCTTTATCTAACTACAGTGGAATGGGTGGTTGCGATAAATTAGTTGGAGTAAATACACCAGAAGATGATAGATGTATATATCCAGACAGCGATGTGGAATTTGATGATGTATTACCGTATGTCGAAGAATAGTTGAAATTCGACTTTCATGGAGGTATTATGTTTGGTTCAAAAGTAGCAAGTACAAGAGAAATAATTGAAAAATTGCAAAAATATGAAAAGCAAAATGGAATTGGAGCAGTTAAAGGCATTGCTATAATTTGTGATGGTGATAGGGAGACAGAATATATTTTCCGTATTGCAAACGATTCCGATAGCAATAGAATATTTACAAAAGATGGAAAATATAAGGAAACTGAAATAAGAATATCTTCAATACTTGATGATAGATTATTTCCAGATAGATTTGAGCATCTGATAGAAAAACAACGCTGAAATCCAGCTTTCAAAGAAAGGATTATATTATGAAGTATACAAAATTTAGTGATATACCACAGTTCACAAGAGATGGTAACTATCAATGTGATGTAAATATCAGTAGAGTTCCTAGATGGATAAAAGATATGGAAGAAGATATGAACTTGCAGCTTAACCCAGATTTCCAGAGAGGACATGTATGGACAGAGGAACAGCAGATCGCATGGTTAGAGTTCTTTCTCAAAGGTGGTAAAAGCGGAAATATTATATACTTTAATTGTCCATCATGGCATTGTTCAGTTCCAGATGGAGCATACAATGAGTTTGTATGTGTAGATGGATTGCAAAGATTGACTGCTATTTGTAGATTTGCCAATAATGAAATTAAAGTATTTGGATCTTATTTCAATGAGTATACGGATTTGGCAATGTTAAATAGTCATACTATAAAATTGAATGTGAATGATTTAAAAACAGAACGAGAAGTATTACAGTGGTATGTAGATATGAACGCAGGTGGAACGCCACATACAACAGGAGAAATTAATAGGGTTAAGAAACTCATTGAAAGTTTAAAATAAATGAATAAAATATTATTTTAAAATAACGGAGGACGATTTTGCAGAAAATTTTGTGTAATAGAATAAAATGCAAAAAGTGTGGAGATATAATAGAAAGTAAAAATAGACATGATTTCGTAACCTGTAAATGCGGATATGTTGCGGTAAATGGTGGTAATTCTTATTTGAGAAGAACTGGAAATCGGGAAGATTGGGAAGAACTTAGCGAATTTACAGAAGAATATAGGCAATAGTGTGAAGAAAATTAAATGTAGAATAAAGAATAACCGTTAGTTAAATACTAGCGGTTATTTTTATAGAAACATAAGTAAATCATAAAAATAATGATTGACAAAACATAAATGAAATGATAATATGATTAATGTAAGGAGGATAAAACGAAATGGCAAGAAAATCAATGTCAATCCAGATTGAAGAATCCTTACAAGATGCTTTTAGGAATAAATGCAAAAGCGAAAACTTGAAATATAGTGAAGTAGCAGAAGCGTTGTTACAAGCATATGTAAATGGCGACATAAATGTTGCGATTGAAACTAAATATAAAGTAACACCTAAAGCCTTGTAACAAAATAGGAGCAGATTCACAGCGACCAAACCAAAATCTACTCCTAAAAACAAACACTTGAACTAAGTCAAAGTGTTTCTATATTATATCACTTTCTTATGACTTATTCAAGTTAGAAATTCCAAAAAGAAATTTGTACTTTGAAAATTAAATAATGATGCCACAAGGTTATCTGTTCAAGCAATAAACACTATTACATAGTGTCTTATTTTGATACATATTTTTACACAATTTTAAAGAAATGAGGAGAAAATTATGACAACAAAAACAAAAGCAATGGAAAACAACGCAACTGTAGTAGGTATCGTAAAGGATAATGAGCTTATTCCAGAAGCACAAATTAATCTCTACAATTCTGTTGTGGATAATATAAGAGCATTCTCTACTTCTAAATCAAGGAAAAATAATATTGGAATCGTAGCAATTAATTTATCCCTTTTATATGTAGATGAACAATATCAGGGATTGAGAAACCATAAAAGAATTAATAAACTTGTCGATAATTGGGATGAAAGAAAGCTTGCTCCGATAACTGTTGTTCCACATCCAGAAGAATATAGATTTGCTGTTGTAGATGGACAGGGAAGATTAATGGCAGCACATAAATTGAAATATAAATCTTTGCAGGCTTTAGTATTATTAGATGCTCCGACAGATACAAATGAGAGATTGAAATTTGAAGCAACATATTTTATTAATCAGGATGAAGAAATTGAACATGTAAAGCCTTTAGAGAAACATCCTGCTAGAGTAATTATTGGAGATGAAACAGCATTAATCTTAGAAGATTTATTTAAAAGTTATCATATTACATATACAAATTCCAGAGGTGCAAGAGAAGCAGGTGTTCTCGGAAGTTATCCCACTACATACGAGATTGTAAAAAGGAACGGAAGAAAGTGTTTAGAATTTATTTTCTCTATTATTAAAAATGCAGGTTGGGACGAAGAACCAAATGGATATGCAACATTTGTAACAGAATCATTAAAGGATATTTGGAGTAAATTCCCTTGTGATAGAGAAAGAATTTATAATTATCTTTCAGAAGAATTTAGAAAAATTGACCCAAGTTTATTCAGTTCAAGAGCAAGAACTTGTTATCCAATGAGAAAGGATACGAGAAAGATTTGTAAATTATATTTAGAAGATTTGTTGATAAAAGAATTAGGTGTTAAAAAAATTGCTTAATTCTTAGAATGGAGGAATAAAAATGTCAGAATTTAGAATTATAAAAGCATCAAGAAGATATGATAAAAACTATACAGTAAGAGAAGCGAAACAAATGTATGAGTTTAAAGAAATCAACGATAATCTTAACATTCAGAGAGGGTACGTCTGGAAAGATATTGAGAAAAAGTCTAATCTGATTAATTCTTTAATTCTTGATATGGTTGTTCCTCCATTTTATTTTAATGTAGTACCAAATTCAGAAGGGAAAGATATATACGATCTCGAAGATGGAAAACAAAGATTGTTAACAATTATTCGCTTTATTAATGACGGATGGAAACTTGATAAGTTAGAACCTATTCAAGTAGAATATCCAAATGGAGAATGTGGAGAAATAGATATTAATGGATTAAAGTTTTCTGAATTAAAGGATGAATTTCAGGAAGCAATTTTAGGATATAATCTTCAATTTTCATTCACTTATGGTGCAGATGCAGAAGAAGTATCAAACACTTTCTTCAATCTTAATAGCGGACAGGCTATTAGTGCAGCCGTAATGAATCGTGTTAAAGCAAAATCAAAAGAACAGATTTTTGAATTAGGAGAACATGAATTATTTAAGAAAGCATTATCTCAAAAAGCATTAGACGGTCATACAAATGATGATTTAGCGGTTAAAGCTCATGCAATGTTATATTCAGAAGAAGAACCATGTATGAATGTATCTTGGTTCAGACCGTACATGAAAGATGTATTAATTTCACCAGAGCAACAAAAAACATTAAACAATGTATTTGACAGGCTTATTGAAGTTCATGATTTAATAGAGGATAAAAAGACAGCTAAGAGAATCTATACAAAAACACATATGATTAGTTTAGTTCCTATTGTTGAAAAAACGATTGAAGCAAATGTAAGCGTAGAACAGTTAGCAAATTGGGCTATTACATTTTTCAGACCAAGCGGAAAGGCAACAAGAAGTGTAAAATATAATTCCGCAGCGGGAAGTGGTTCTGGAAGAAAAGAAGCCGTTAAGATTAGAGATGAAGAGATTAAACATAGTTGGGATAATTTCTTATTAAAAGGAACAGAATCTACGGAACAAGATAGCGTAGCATAGAAAGGAAGATGAAATTATGAATGGATTAGCAGCATTAAATACTATTGAGGAATGTAGGATGTATAATTTCCCTACACGACAGAAAGAGATAAAACATAGAGAGTCTACAAAGACAGATGCGCTTCATACAGAAGAAGAAATCTCAGCAGTTGCCAATTATTTTAAATCATGTATTGAAGAATGTACAACCTTTAAGAAAGAAACAATGGCTAGAAGAAACCTTGCTATGTTTATATGTGGAATTAATATAGGATTGCGTGGTGGAGATCTTTGCAAGCTTACATGGAACACATTTTTTGATGATGATTGGGAATGGAGACTAACTAAAGATTTTATTCCTGAAAAAACTCGTCACGTTGGCGGTACTGGAAAACGAGTGGAATTATCATGGAATGAAGATTTAAAATTCGCACTAGAAGATTGGTTGCAGTGGTTACGCATATCAAATGATGTTTCTTTGAATGATTATATCTTTATATCTCCACATGGACACATAAGCCTGGACAGGCTTGAAAACATCATGAACAAAGCAACAAGAGCTGTTGGCATTAAAAGAAGAATTGGTGTTCATGGTCTTAGAAAAACTATGGGCAATAGATATTACAAGATGTCAGAAGATAAAACAGAAGCGTTGGTGGACTTAAAAGATTATTTTAATCATGCGGATTTACACACTACCATGCTCTATATTTGTCTTGAAAAAGAAAGGATGCAGAAGACAAAAGATAGAATGAGCTTTTTATATGATAAGGATGGTAATTGGAATGTGTAAAAAATAAGGCGGTACTATTCCGTATCGCCTTTAATATAATTCATTATCTCTGGATTATCAGAAATGAATAAGTCATTAGGAGAACAGTGAAGTTCTCTACATAGACCTTCTAATACATCAAATTTTATACTAGACGTATTCCCCTTATAAATAGAATCTATCGTAGGGTATCGGATGTCTAAGGATTTAGCTAATTGATAACGTGTAATACCTTGACTATCCATTAGTGGTTTTATGTTTATTTTCATCATAGAATAATCACCTCGCTATATATAGTCTACCATATATATTAAGAAAATAATATATAAAAAATATCGTATATACTCTTGACAGTATATAAAGAAAAGCGTATAATGAAATCATGAAAAACAAAAGCAAGTGGGGAAAGGAGGATGCTTTAGATGATAGGAGAATACAAAAGATATGATGTCGTATTAATTGACTTTGGAGAAAATACAATTGGTTCTGAGCAAGGCGGCATCAGACCAGCAATTATTATACAAAATAATAAAGGCAATTTATTTTCAAATACCACGATTGTAATGCCTTGTACTTCTAATATAAAGCATTTGTACCAGCCTACACATGCTTTATTAAAGAGAAACAAAGAAAATGGATTACCATATAACTCAATGATTTTAGCTGAATGTCTTAGACAGGTATCAGAAAAAAGAATCATTAAGAAAATGGGTGTCATTAAAGATAGAGAAATGCAGGAAAAAATTAAAGAAATTTATCTTGCTAATTTCGAAGGATAGAAAGGAGATAAGTTATGCCATATATTGAAATGACTTTGGAAGAAGCATTGAAATATGTTGAAGCTGGATTAATTGACCCGAATACAAAAGCATTAGTTTTAACACAAAATTTAGAGAGAAATGAAGACGATATTCCATTTAGAAAAAAAACAAAAATAGAAACATTAGAAATTATTCAAAACTGTAAAACATTTGCTAAACTTGAAGATGGTAGTTGTACGAATAGGTTGAGAGCGTTTTCAGTTCCACAGAATATTCATAAACCTAAACGAATGGGAGAACTTAATACTATCTTACTAAAAAGAAAAATAGAATAGATTAACATTTGTTATATTACAGGAAAAAGATGGAAGTTTTAATTTATCAAAACATATTGACAAGAACATTCGTTCGGCGTATAATATGAGACATAAAAAGGAAATAAAATAAAAAATGCCACCCATACAAACGATGCTGGTAACATCTCTGGGCGGCAAAATACATATAATGTGCTATATTTTCATATAACACTTTCTTTATTATCGCACTTCTAGCAATAAAAAGCAAGTCTTGAAAGTAAAATAGCTAATCCATTTATTTCCAGTTTATAAAAATTAAAAGCAAATAGTTCTTAGAGAATATTTATATAGACTCTAGGTCTATTAAGTTTACCCAAAATTAAATATTGGAGGTGTTTGTGATGCAAAGCTTTAGAATTACGAATGGTAAAAAATATATTCGTAAAATTTCGGGTAAGTATACAACATGTACTACACCTATGGTGGCAGGGACATGGAGTTTCAGAGAAGCACAGAAAATTCTTGAAAATAATCTTCCTAAAGATTGGAAGAAAGAATTTTATCTTGAAGGTGTAGATGATTTGATTGTCTTAGATAATGAGACAATCAAACAACATTTACATGAGGAAGAATTTGAAAAGCGTTCTTTCAAAGATGTTCCGTTAAAAAAGGAAGATTTAGAGACTCTTGAAACCTACATTTCATCCTTATCTTCGCTGCCAGAAATCAGTCATGAGAAACTAATTTGTATGAAACAGAATCTTAAATCAAATGTCATGGAATTTGATAACGAATTAGAAGACATCAAACATTGGATTTTAATTAGGAATCCGCCCGTGTGGATGTATCCATTTGTCGGTGTAGAGCTTTATAAAATCATCAGAGATAGAGCAAGGGTCAAACAGGATATTAATTATATAGATGGTTTGATTAAAGCTTACGAGAAAAATTATCCGTTTCATCAATTAATCTTTGAAATAAAGGAAAGAGAATATAAAAAGTACAAACCAAGAACAAAAATCTTTGGGAAATTTGAAGCCTATTATAAAGAGAAGATGAAAAGAAAGGATAAGAAAACAGCATGACAAGAGAAGAATTACATAAAGCATCTATTGAAAAGATGAAATACCAATTAGAAAATTTATCAGACAAGCAGATGAAACTTATACATACATATTGTGACAATAATTTACGAGAATTAAAAAGGTTATGTCATAAAATCACTCGTCATAAACCAGATGTATTTCAAAAGGATTTGGATGATATTTACGATAACGCAATCAAAGTTCTTTTAGAAACAGTGATTTCTTACAATCCTGATAGTGATGCACAATTTAAAACATTTTTATATTCAAATTTGAATCGTTCTTTTTGGGAATGGTCAAGAGATAGACACAGGGGAGTGAGAGCAAATGTATTAGTAAAGAATGGTAAAATTCTTTACGATGAAAAACAGAAAAGGGCTATTGTGATTCCTGATATGTCTTTAGATGAGATTTATGACGATGAAGTCTCTGGACATAGTAAAATTAAATCAAATTTTGATTTGGATGAGAAATTAGATTTAAAGGAAGAAATAGTAGATGAAAAGAAAAATAAGCGTGTAAAAAAATTCTTAGAGAATATATCTAAGAAGAATAGAAGAGTTGCAGAAATGATAATGGATGGTAGGAACGTAGCAAATATTACAGAAGTATGTGGAATATCCTATTCTCAATATCGTGATGCAATTTCTGAATTCCGACTGTACGAAAACATAAGTATATTATTGAAAGACGAGGAAGAGTGAAATGAGCGTATTAGTAGGAAGAGATAAGACAAAAAGAGACACCTATACAATATCAAGTTTATTAGAAGCTGTAAAATTAAAGCAAATCAGAGATGATCATAAACAGCAAAGAGATCCAGATCAGTTTTCCGATGACTATAGAGATGGTTTTATATCGACTATTATAAAGAATGAAGATTTTGACCCAATAAAATTATGTGAACAAATAACAAAAATGGGTGTAATCAACTGGTTAATAGATGGAAAGCAAAGGCTGACAACTATACAGTCTTTTGTGATGGGTGGTTTTTGTTTGGGGCAAAATATAGAAAATCCAATAATAAAGTATCTTGAAAATACAGTAGATGGTGAAGGAAATCCTATTCAAAAAATAAAAGAATTTGATTTAAGAGGTAAAGGTTATATAGACTTACCCCCAGAATTAAAATTGATTTTCGATAATTACAATGTTTTAGTTGTAAAACATTTAGATTGCACAGATGATGAAATTGGTTATCATATCCGTAGATATAATAGACAGGTAAATATGAATGGTAATCAGAAAGCCATTACATATATTAATACAGTAGCAGGAGATATTAAGAAAGTAGCTACTCATAGATTTTTTAAAGATTGTGTGTCATTTAAAGGAAAAGATAGAATCAATGGTACAAGTGAAAGAATTGTAATTGAAAGTTTGATGTTTTTAAATCATTTTGATTCTTGGAAAAAAGATGCTAAAAGGCAAGGAATGTTTCTTGATACGAATTCTAAAAAAGAAGATTTTGAAGAATTAAATTCTTTATTAGATGAATTACAAGAAGTAGTCGAAGATAGACATTTGGAGTTATTCAAGAAGAAGAATTCATTCTTATGGATTTCACTTTTTAAAGAGTTTAAGAAATATAATCTTGATAATAGTAAATTCGATGAATTTTTAACAGCTTTTGAAAATGGTTTAAATGAGAAACTTGTAAGTATTCCAAAACCTACGAAAATTTCAAGAAAATTAGTAAATGAATGTTCATTTAATGATTTAGATGCAGAGCGATCTTCAAAAGATAAAGGGTATATATCTACAAAAATACATATTATGAAATCCCTTATGGAAGATTATTTAAAAGAATACATAGAAGAATCTAAATCAGAGAAAGAAAATGTAAATAATAATACAGAAGTTATTAAAGAGAATAATGTAGATAAAGAAAATACAACAAATTCTGTATTAGATTTTATTAAGGAGAATGTATCAGATGATATTGATGAAAGAGATTTAGAATGTTTTGAGGATACATTAGACGATCTTACTATAGAAGTAGATAACAATTCAAAGTTAGTTGAATCAAGTAATATAAAATCACTACTCGCTATGGTGGCATATTCATTTAAAAAAGATGAAGACCTGGATAAATGGTTCCCAGATTATTTTATTAGGAATGATGATTATTTTACAGACCAGAAAGAGAATTTCTTATATATGAAAGAAGATTTCGATAGATATTTACAGGAAGGAGAAGAAAATGAGTGCTTACAAAACGAATCATGAAATAGGGAAATTTATATAGATAAGATGAGAACACTCGTCACTTTAGTCGTGAGATGAATCGTTTGAAATGAAGAATATATAAATATATCAAAGTGAGGTGAAGAATAGTGGAAAAGGCTTATAAATATAGAATTTATCCTAATAAAAAGCAAAAAGAAATTATTGCAAAAACATTTGGTTGTTGTAGGTTTGTATATAATACATATCTTGCAAAACGAATCGAAATGTATGAAAAGAATAAAGAAAATTTCTCATATGTACAATGTGCAAACGATATGAAGAATCTTAAATCAGAACTAGAATGGCTCAAAGAAGTTGATTCTACTGCACTTCAATCCTCTCTTAGAGATTTAGATATGGCATATCAGAAGTTCTTTAAAGAACACACTGGCTATCCGAAGTTTAAGTCAAAGAAAACACACCGATTTTCATATAAATCAAAGTGTGTAAATGGAAATATTCAATATTGCAACAAATATATTAAATTACCAAAACTTGGTATGGTGAAAACTAAAAATAAATTAGTACCACAAGGTAGAATACTTAATGCAACTGTGTCACAAGAACCGAGTGGAAAGTATTATGTATCGCTATGTTGTACTGACATAGAGATAAAACCATTTGAAAAGACTGGAAATTCTATTGGTATTGATTTAGGAATTAAAGAGTTTTGTATTACTTCTGATGGTGAGATGATTGAAAATCCTAAATATCTCAAGAAGTCTTTAGGTAAACTTGTTAAATTACAAAGAGAACTGTCTCGAAAGTCAAAAGGTAGTTCCAATCGTAATAAAGCAAGAATCAAAGTTGCAAGACAACATGAGAAAATTGCAAATCAGAGAAAAGATTTTTTACAGAAATTATCTACTGAATTGGTTAGGAATAACGATGTGATATGTATTGAAGATTTACAAGTAAAAAATATGATTAAGAATCATAAACTTGCAAGGGCTATTGTAGATGTATCATGGAGTGAATTTGTAAGACAGCTACAATATAAAGCTCAATGGTATGGAAAACAGATTGTAAAAGTAGATAAATTCTTTGCAAGTTCTCAGACGTGTAGTGTATGTGGATACGTCAATAAGAAAGCAAAGAATCTTAGTGTTAGAGAGTGGGATTGTCCGCAGTGTGGAACCCATCACGACAGAGATGTAAATGCGGCGATAAATATCAGAAATGAAGGAATGCGGCTAGTAAATGCATGACCGCAACATAATAACCTAATACAAACCGTGGGACACACGGGGATAGCTCGCTTATGCTTAGCACGGTAGTGCTATCGAACGAGAACCAAACTTGCCGAGAATGGGAAGCCCCTATAGGTGAGGGAGGATGTCACACAGGCTGCTACAGATGAACAAATGGTGGCGTGGTTGGATAAATGGTTTAAAAAAGATAGGTATGGAGAATATGATACATATGATTGTATTGTTGAATTAGAGAATTGCTTTCACCAAGAAGGACACGAAAAAGGATTTACATTTTGGTAATAGGAGGAAATTATATGGTAAATAATAACTTAATGATTTTTGAAGGACACGATGTCGAAGTATTTGAGTTGAATGGACAGGTGCTGTTTAACCCTAAACATGTAGCGGAGATTTTGGAGATTAAAAACGTCAATGATAATCTTAGGAAGATGAATGATAAACAGGTTATAAAACTTAAAAATTCAGATGTCGGTAATACCGATATCCGAAAATTAAACAATGCAGGTGAGAATTTTCTCACTGAATCGGGTGTTTATAAACTTGTTTTCAAGAGTCGTAAACCAGAAGCAGAGAAATTCAGTGATTGGGTAACAGATGAAGTACTTCCTACAATTCGTAAGCATGGTGCTTATATGACAGAGAAGACATTAGAAAGAGCATTAGAATCACCAGACTTCCTTATTCAGTTAGCAACTAAATTAAAGAATGAACAAGAAGCAAGGAAAGTAGCAGAGAATAAGGTAGAAGAATTGCAGCCTTTAGCTGATGTGGCAGAAGAAAGAATTGAATTAAAAGGTTGCTTTTCACTAACAGATGTCACTAAATCTCTTGATTTTAAGAGAGGACAGATTACTAGATGGGCTAAAGCCTGTGGATATTTACATAAGACTCAGACAGAAGTCAATAAAATTGGAGAGAGATATTTTAAGATCTATTCTTTAGACAGAGTACATAATCAGATTGGAATTACTGATGAAGGATTGCAGATGATTAAGAAGAATAAAGAAGAAATTATTAATTTCTCAAATAGAAAAGCATAAGAGAATACTTAATTAAAAATAATTAATAAATATAAGAGAAGAAGAGGTAGTAATATGAATGGATTTATGATGTTTAAAAAGGCTTTACAGGAACACTTTGATGAAATGCAGAAAGAAGCTACACATTTATTTGAAGTAAATGTTGATAAGGATGAATTATGGAATACATATCTTGATAGTTTTCCTATTGGTACAAATGAGATTTTCAGAGAACGTAGAAAACATGATTGTAGTTGTTGTAGACAGTTTATTAAGAATATTGGTTCTGCTGTAATAATTAAGAATAATCAGATGCATACAATTTGGGAATTAAATCTTAATGATACAACATATCAGCCAGTATGTGATGCACTTGATACTTTTATAAAGACTCATACAGTTAAAGATATTTACACAACGAAGTTTTCTAAAATAGGTACAAATTATAATTTTGAAGAAATCAATGGGAAATCTCATCAATGGGATCATTTTTTCTTAGAACTTCCAAGTAAATTTGTAAATAGAACAAATCGTTCAAATGAAGAAATTAAGGGGCAGTTTAGAGATACAAAAAATGTGTTCAAGCGTTCTCTTGATGAAATTAGTATAGAAGCACTTGATACGATTCTTGAACTTATCAATTCCAATACACTTTATAAAGGTGAAGAGTGGAAGGGTATTCTTACAGAATTTAAAAAGTACAAAAAGGAATATGATAAATTAACATCTGATTTAGAAAAGGATTTATATGCTTGGGATAAATCAGCGATGGTAGGTATGATTATTGGTAGAATCAGAAATCATTCTATTGGAACGCTTCTTGTTAATGTAAGTGAAGATATGGATTTAGATACAGCAGTCAAGAAATATGAACAGATTACTGCTCCTGCGAATTATAAGAGAAGTAAACCAATTTATTCTAAGAAGATGTTAGAAGATGCTCAGAAGAAAATCGTTGAAATGGGATATATTGACTCATTGCCAAGAAGATATGCAACATTAGATGATATTACAGTTAACGATATTTTGTTTAGTAATAAGGATTCGGCTAAAAGAATTAATGGTGCGATTGATATTTTTGGAGAGCTTGCAAAGAATGCAAGATGTGGAAATACAAAGAAATTCTCAAAAGTAGAAGAGATATCGGCACATGCTTTTATTAATGATGTTTTGCCTACAATCAATGAAGTTGAGCTATATTTTGAAAACAAACATTCTGGTAATTTGGTTTCACTTATTGCTCCTCAAAATAAAAATAGTAAGTCAATGTTTAAGTGGGGAAATAATTTTGGATGGGCTTATTCAGGAAATCTTACAGATTCAGATATGAAAGAAAGAGTCAAAGCTGCTGGTGGTAGTATAACTGGTGATTTGAGATTCAGCATTCAGTGGAATGAAGATAGTAAAGATGATTGTGATTTGGACGCACATTGTAAGACTCCTTGTACAGAAATTTATTATGGTCATAAAATTGATTGTGAAACAAATGGTGAACTTGATGTGGATATTATTCATCCTGGTAAAAATATTGCTGTAGAGAATATTACATGGGCAAATAAAAATACAATGAAGAATGGAACATATAAATTTTTTGTAAATCAATTTAGTGGCTCTGTAAAAAGTGGTTTTAGAGCAGAGATTGAATTTGATGGGCAGGTTTATTCATTTGATTATCCTCATTCTATGAGAAGTGGAGAAAATATTATGGTAGCTGAGATAACATATAACAATGGAAAGTTTAGTATTAAAGAGTTGCTTCCATCAAACATTTCATCTAAAGAAATCTGGAACATTAAAACCAACGAATTTGTTCCAGTAAGTGTTATTTGTTACAGTCCTAATTATTGGGAAAATGTCAAAAATAAAGTTGGTCACAGACATATATTCTTTATGCTTAAAGAATGTATTAATAATGAAAACCCTTCTGGATTATTCAATGAATTTTTAGTACAAGACTTGTATGAACATAGAAAAGTTATGGAGGCTTTAGGATCTAAAATGAGGGTAGAAGATTCAAACGATCAACTTTCAGGACTTGGATTCGCAACAGATAAAAGAGCAGAAGTTATTGTTAAAGTAATCGGTAATGTTGAAAGAATTTTAAAGGTTAAGTTTTAATGGATAATGGATATAACACTATAGAAAATACAAGCAGAGTTTATTTTAATGGGAGTAAATGGTGTAGTAATAATTGTGGTGATTTTGTAATAGTAGGTAAAACAGATAGATATACGATAGATAAAAGAGGTTATAAAGAATATAAACATTATTTATGTAAGTTTACAGATGGAACTATTGTTGAGGCAAAAACATCTGAGATAAAAAATGGGAAAGTTAGAAATCCAAATACTCCTTCTATATGTGGACGAGGATATTTAGGTATTGGCAAGTGGAAATTTTATGTGCATCAGAAAGCGACAAAAGAATATCGAGTATTTCACGGAATTTTAAATAGATGTTACAACCCTAATGTTCCAGAATATGCAGAATATGGTGGAGAAGGTGTAACATTAGATCAAAAGCTATTTAATTTTCAAGAATTTTGTCAAATGTTAACACGATTACCTAATTATGAAAAATGGAAAAATGATACATCTGGATATTGGGAAATTGATAAAGATATTTTATGTGATAAATATAATATATCGCCTAAAATATATTCAGAAAAAACTTGTCATTTTATTCCGCATTATGAAAATATGACAGAACGTAATAAAAGAATAAGTATTACAGGAAAAACATATTTAGGGATTAGTCCAGAAGGTAAAGAATATGTATTCACTAATATTAAGCAATTTGCAAGAGATAACAATTTATCAGATACACAGGTAGGAAATTGTATTCATGGAAAATATCAAACCCATAAAGGGTGGTCATTTAAAATAAAGGAAGATTGAAAAAGGAGAATATTATTATGACAACAAAAAATTTATTTGAATCAGCAACACGTAGTAAAATGAGATTTCCATTTAAGGGAATGATCTCAGTTGAAGATTTATGGGATTTATCTCTTACAAATCTGGATTCTGTATTTAAAACTCTTAATGCAGAAGTGAAAAAATTTGAAGAAGAGAGTCTTTTACATACTAAGTCAAAAGAAGATGAAGAGATTTCTAATAAAATTGAAATTGTTAAATATATTGTTAACGTAAAACTTAATGAAAAGAAAAAGAGAGAAAATGATATAAAAAATGCTAAGACAAGGCAGAAATTACTTGAAATCAAAGCTAAGAGACAAAACGCTGCTCTGGAAAATATGTCTGATGAAGAATTAGATAAAGCTCTTGCGGAATTAGAATAGTAATTATTAATGGCTGATTGATATATAGTCGGTCAGCCAACTTAATTATATAAATTTGAAATATGCCTTTCATTGGCTTTTAAAAAGGAGAGAATATAATGACACAAGGTTTAGAATTGATGGATAAACAACTTGAAAGACTACATATTATACCAAAGATAGATGCAATGAATGAATATAGAAATTGGGCTCAGAAACTTCCAGCTTTTCATTTTGACAAAGAATGGGATGTTAAAATCATTCCACCGTTTCAAGGTGCAATTATTAGGTTTTATATTAGTTACAATGGAAAATTTATATCTGTATATTTTGATGCATATTCAGAACTTGGTTGGATGTATGACGAAAATGAAAATCCAGTTCCATATTTTGAATATTTTGATGGAGCAGATATTCATAGATATTATTTAGAACAGTCAGAACAGATGATGGAAGATATTAGAAATTTCTTAAATAGTTAAGAAAGGAGAGAATATAAACCATGAAAGCAACAGTTAAATTATCAAGTATTAAGATTCCAAAATCATATGCAGTAACTACTCCATCAGAAAAGAAAGTAAGAACAAAAAGGAAGAAATATAGAAAAGGAAAGCTACGAGCCATAACAATTAATACAGATGGATTTTTGATTAATGGATACATTGATTATCTTATCTTAAAAGAGAATAATGTAGAAGATGCAGAAGTTAATATTGTAGATATTAAAAAAAATAATAATAGCAATGTTCCTGAATCATATCGAAATACAATGACTACATATATCTACGGAAAACATCCCAATGATAAGTCAGAGAAGATTTATACATGGCAAATCCCTAATGCGGAGAGTTGGAGAAAGTTTTCCGAAACGGTTCTTCCAAATGATTTGATTTTCTGTAAAACAAAATTTGGTTGCTCACCTGTGATTGTACAGGCGATCCAAACGGTAGATAAATGTCCAGTTGAATTTCCAGTAAAGAAGGTTCTGAATAAGAAAATCATACGAAATGGAAAAGGGTTAGAATGAAAATAAAATCGGGTAACACTCCTTTGCCACTATTATATACGAAGTTTTATACATGGGGATAATTAGTCGAAAGGCTATAGGTGGTTTTGCACCTGAAAAGTGAGGTTTATAAACACTCACTAAAATTCATGTAATTTAGTTATTCGTGAATTTGAGGGTTTAAGACTCATTATAAATTACACAGGTACAAAAAAGTGGATTAAACGTAAGCAGGATGAATGACGAATTTCAACGATTCACATGGATGGGAATGGCTGTATGTTGGTTTGGAATTTGTGTAGATGAAATTATGAAAATTTGGTAAAGAAAGTAAATGAATTGCACTTATGATATTAGGAGGTAGAGAATAAGATGTCAGAATCAAGAGGATTAATACTTTTTATAATAGGATACATAATTGGAAAATTGATTTTTAAATATTAAAGGAGAATAAGATATATGGAATTCACTACTGTTATTTTATTAATAGTAATAGCAATATTAGGAAGTTGTGCAGGAAATTTAATTGGGGGAATTCTGTCTGTTTTATTTCTTGGACATAAAGAGATGAAAAAGAATAAGAAGGATAAGAATAAAAAATAGTAAATTATGTAAAAAAGAAAGGAAGAGAATATGTATACGATAGACAATAAGTTTGAGCTAGGAGAAGAATGTTGGAGTGTATATAGAGAGAAAATATCATATCGGTGTCCAGTTTGTAATGGGGAAATGGAAATTACTTATAAAGGATATAAAATCCCATGTCCTGCATGTGATAGAAAGGGATTTGAAGAAAGTTCAAAGTGTGCAATGACTCATTGTAAAGTAAAAATAAAGAGGGTTATAGCTTCAATAGGCGAAAATGAAGTAGATATAAGATATAATGTTGATCCTATAGGAAAGAATCAATTTAACATTAATATTAAGCATCGTAACGAGTCCATGTTATTTAAAACAGAAAAAGAAGCTATAGATTATTGTATTGATGTGAATAAAAAAGAAACATCATCAGAATTTTAATGAAATCGAAATTTTATAAGGAGATAGGTATGACAGTTAAAGAATTGATGAAAAAATTAGAAAAGTGTAACCCTGACTCTATAGTTGTTATTCCTAATGAGGATATTTTTGTAAATGGAGAATACGAAGCCATAGGTTTAGAAGTTCAGGATTATAACAACACTGTTCTCATAGATTCAAACCATGAAAATTTAGTAGAGGAATATTAAGAGAATGTGTAATCAATGTGAAAAATATAAAAACAAAAGTGATTATAATTTCTGTCCGTTTTGCGGAGAGAAATTAAGAGAATGTATCTTTATTCCATTCACAAAATGTAAGTATTCAAGATTATTCACAGATAAAACAACATTTTTGTGACAATAAAAATTTCATATATGAAGAAAGGTAATAGAAAGGTGGTAATATGTGGTTTCTATGTCAAGAGCCGTGTAAAACACTAGAAGAAGCACGAAAGCGGGCAATGGAAGTAGGACGAGCAAATTATGATTCGATTCATAAAGAACGCTATGGATTGTTTTTTAAAAAAACTGTATATGTGGTTCTTTGGTGGAAGTGGATTAATAAAGGATGTGATGAAAAAAATAGTTGACAGGAATTTTTTTGATAATAAGATGTAGAGGGTTTTATGGCTATGGAATAAATAAAGGAGTAAAATTATGGTTAATTTAACAAATACATGTATTTTGGTTAGAACAAAAGAAGAAAACGAAATGCTTCTCAAGGAAGCTGAGAAACAGGGATTTACATGGACATTGATTGTGAAAAGAGATTGTAAACCATTACCAGAACAATCTTTCCCAGACATTCTAAGATTTTACGAAGACAAAATTGTTAGTTATAAAGGACATATTAATTCGAATTCTACTTTCTACGAAGCCTCAGAACTTCTCGGAACAAAAGAAATGACGGCAATAGAGTTTGCTGATCGGATTGCAGATATAAGCAATTGCCCTGGACGTAGTTGTTCAGAATGTGTATTGGGGTTAAATAACACTAAATGCAACAAAAGTTTGTGTGACATACGCAATTGGAAAGACAACATTAATGAACTTCTTGAAATTGCAAAAGTAGGAAAGGGGACAGTTCCTACACCAGAAAAGAAAGCAATTAGCACTCTTGAAAAATTTATCGAGAATCCAGATCATATAGAATTAAATGATGAATTTATCGAATCATTAAAGTTAGTAGTCGAGAAGTTGAAAGAGGTGAAGTAGATGGGAAGATTAACACTTGAAGATGTTATCTGTTATGCAAAAGAAATAGCAAAAACAAATCGTGCCGAAGTAACATATAATTTTCCTGATTTGAAAGTGCATTACGATAATTGTTTAGAATGCGCTAATCAACACAATCAACTTGGGGAGTGGTTGGAAGAATTAAAGTCTTACAAAGAGTTAGAAGAACAGGGCTTGCTTGTGAGATTGCCAGTGCCTATTGGGACAATTGTATATTGTATCTATACAGGTATGACTGGTAAGAATGCAACTATTTTTGCAAATTATTTTAATGCTGATATGTGTAAATCGTGGGGAAAGTTTGTATTTACTACAAAAGAAGAAGCTGAGAAAAAATTGAAGGAGATGAAGAAGAATGCTTGAGCTTGTAAAAACGATTTTTATGATATTAGGTGCGTATGTATTTGGTGTTTTTATTTATGCGACTGTACGTGTACTGATTAATAGATTTAATAGATGGCGCAAGAATGGTTGCAAAATTAAGTGTTTATGCAAACCACATATCTATAAATTTTATTGGTACTTTCCTGATTCTGGGGAGTTAACATTAAAGTGCAAAAAATGTGGGAAGATAAATAAAATTATAGTTGATAAAGAATCTTTTGATAGCGGGATGTGGAAGTAAATATGGGAAATAAAATTGAAAAAGTGGTTGGTGTGTTAACTATCACAAATAGAATATGTTATGGGTAAGTTACATGATTTACTATGAATGTATTTATAAAATACGATAGAACGGCAGTTTCATGGGAAGAATTGGAGGAGATATTTATGAAAGTAGGAGTTACAGGACATAGAAATCAAAGACTGGGGCTACCAGGAGATGAAGCAAGTAAAGAATGGGAACATATTAGATATTGGATTTCGCATGAATTAAGTAAATATATTCAAATTTGTGCAGAAAGAAATGAACCATTAGAACTATATTGCGGAATGGCTTCTGGAAGTGATATTGTTTTTGGCATTGTTGCAGATATGATTAAAAGCCATTATACCCATAGTGTTAAATTACATTGTATTCTTCCATGTAAAGATTATAATTCATCTCATAAATATTTTAAGTTTTTAAAAATGAAGTCAGATGAATGGATTGAATTATCTAATGAGTTTTATAAAGGTTGCGATAATGCGAGAGATCAATATATTGTTGATCATTCAGATATAATGTTGGCAATTTGGGATGGCAATAAAACAGGTGGTGTTTGGTCTACCATTCGTAAAGCTCAAAAAGCAGGAAAGAGAATTATTTATTGTCCAAAAGAATTACTTATTAATAAATAAAATGTTGTTTTCATGGATAAGAAAGGAGAAATCTATGCCAATAAAAGATGATTTAGGAACTAGAATGAAAACTTTTTATGAGGAAATCCCAAAAACAAAACTTATGCGCCGTTGTCCAGTAGCTATTAGAATTGATGGAAAAGCATTCCATACATTTACAAGAAAATTTGAGAAACCATTTGATGAAGTTTTAATTGATACTATGCAAGAAACCATGAAATATCTTTGCGAAAATATTCAAGGATGTGTATTAGGATATACTCAGTCTGATGAAATTACATTGATTCTCATTGACTATAAGAAATTAAATTCTGATGCGTGGTTTGATTATGAAGTTCAGAAAATGTGTAGTATCGTAGCAAGTATGGCTACAATGGCTTTTAACAAATTCTTTATTAAAGTGACACACAAACATTTTGAAGAAGAACTTAGAACTCTTGATAATAAAATTTCAGATGGGAAATTTGTAAGGCTTGATGAAATAAGTAACTTAGAAAATAAGTACGATAAATATGTTAATAAATTTTATACAGCAATGTTTGACGCACGTTGCTTTAATATTCCGAAAGAAGAAGTCACAAATCTTATTTACTGGCGACAATTAGACGCTTCTCGTAATTCAATTCAAATGGTGGGTCGAGCTAATTTTTCTCATAAAGAACTTCAAAATAAATCATGCAACCAGATTCAAGATATGTTAATGGAACAGAAAGGTATTAACTGGAACAATCTTCCTATATATCAGAAAAGAGGAAGTTGTTGTATTAAAGATAAGAATTATAAACCTGTAGTATGTGAGGATGGTGAAATTCACGAATTAATATCTAAAACACTAAGATCTTATTGGACTGTTGATAAAGAAATTCCTATTTTTAAAGGTGAAGGTAGGAAATATATTGATAGGTTGATTAATGTAGGAGAATAAAAAATGAAAAACAAAGAAAAATTTGCCAAAGAAATATTTGACATTGCTTGTAGAGGAGATAGTATTGCTATTACTATAGCAAATAATGAAATTGTTCCATGTGGAAGTATTGAATGTGGAAAATGCATTTTTAAAGTAAAAGAATATGAAGAATGTTCCGATAAGATTAAAAAATGGTGTGAATCGGAATATATCGAAAGACCTACTCTTACACCAAGAGAAAAGAATTTCCTTTATGCCCTTCTATCTAATTTTAAATATATTGCAAGAGACTTCAATAATTCACTTTGTATTTATTATAATAAGCCAAAACGTAATTCTATAGGCGATTATTGGATGGTTGATGATGATAATTATTATTATGTACCAAGAAATATGTATGGTAGTATATTTGACTTCATTAAATGGGAAGATGAAGAACCTTGGCAAATTGATGATTTGAAAAAGTTGGAGGTAAAAGATGAATGATTTAGAAGATTATGAAGAAGATCCATATGACTACTGCTATGAATGTGGTGGCTATGGTGATGATTATTATACGGACGAATACGGAGAATTAATCTGTAGATGTCCTGAATGTCCTATGAATCCTAATTATGATTATTTGGAGGAATAATAATGTCATTACATGAAAAAACAATGAGACAACTGGAAGAGGTATATCAACGTAATATACGTTGTAAAGGTTCATTTAGCAAAGAAGAAAGTCCAGAATTATATAATATGTGTAAGCATTGTGAACAATATTCTGGTGAAAAGCATAATTATAGAGAATGTAGAAATATGCAATGTTTTATAAACTGGTTGGCTTTAGAGTATCTTGATTGGATAAATGCATATTAATACTTAGTTTAAATTTCTATGGGTGATCACCCAAATTATTTCCAAGAATAAAGAAATATTATTTTTATTGGATAGTCATGAATGTCCGATTTTTTGCAGCATTACAAGATTTATAGAAAGGAGTTTTAGGTAAATTCTAGGATAAAGTGGTTGTACAACTCCCTATAAAATAAGGGAATTTGAGTCATTTAGTTGAAAATAATAATTCATCGGAGAATGGATTAAGAGTATTAAGTCTATTTGATGGTATATCATGTGGCAGAATTGCATTGGATAGAGTTGGATTTAAGGTTAAAGATTATTACGCTTATGAGATTGAACAGAATGCAATTAAGATAAGTAAATATAATTATCCATCCATTTATCAATGTGGTGATGTTTTTGATGAAGATTTTAGTAAATATAATGGTATTGACTTGTTAATTGGTGGTAGTCCCTGTACTGAATTTTCAGCAGCAAAGTGTTCTAAAACTGCAAAGCATAAAAGAGAAGTCGTACCTGGTGGAGATGGTTGGAAATTGTTTATGCAATATGTAAGAGCGATACATGAGTCGAAACCAAAATATTTTCTATATGAGAACAATTATGGCATTGCGGATTCTATACGTGATGCTATCACTAAAGAACTTGGGGTTGAACCCGTACTTTTAGACAGCCAATTAGTATCAGCTCAGAGGCGTAAGAGATTATACTGGACGAATATTCCAATAGAAGGAGAACCAGAGGATAGAGGAATTTTAGTAAAAGATGTGATTGTAAATGATTCTGAACTAATTAAGCAGTTTGATGATCGTATTAGAAACACATTAGTCAAATGTGAGAATTACATAAAGTATGATTTAAGTGGAAAAGGACATTTTTCTCAGCAAGATAGGATGTATTTTCTTGATAATAAAGCACCAACAGTTCCTAGATGTAGAACTGAAACTAAATTCAATGTTTGGTTAGGTGGAGAAACATATAAGAAAACTTGTCCTGTTGAGATAGAAAGACTTCAAACATTACCAGATGGATATACGGAGTTTGGTATGAGTGAAGATGGAAGTGTTGTGAAAATGCCTAAGACAAGAAGATTTGAAGCTATTGGCAATGGTTGGACTGTTGATATGATAACTTGGATATTTAGTTTTATGAAGGAGAAATATAATGCAGATAACAGCTAAAAGTTATTTTAGTGGAGCAGGAGGGATGGATTTAGGAATAGAGGAATCTGGAATTAACATAATTGAATCATATGAGATAGATAAAAAGTGTTGTAATACTTTGAGAAAAAACTTCAAACATCATGTAAATGAAGCGGTTATTACACAGATTACCGTTCTTGATCAGAATGACGCAGATGTATATATTGGTACATTTCCATGTACACGGTATTCAACTATTGCTGATATTTCAGGTACAAGAACAGGAGATGATTTATTTTTACATTTCTTTAGACATATTGCTTTGGCTCAACCAGAAATGTATGTAGTAGAAAATGTTCCTGGAATGCTTAAATTTAAAGTAGTTATGGAAGCATTAACAAAACTACCTGATTATTATGTAAGAGTTGAATGTCCTGTTAATGCAAATATGTGGCTACCACAAGAAAGAAAACGATTGATTCTAATTGGAAGTAAGAAACCATTCACCAATTTTGACTATCCTGATTCTCAACCATTAAAGCTTAAAGATATTATTGAAAAGGATGCTTCGATTGATATTCCACAATATGTATATAATCGCATCAATGGAAAGTATAGAGATAAACCAATTATTTCAGATCCAGATAATGATGATCTTGCTCCAACATGTGTAGCACATTACGCAAAAGATAAAGGAACAAGATTAATCAAAGATGGAAAGAGAATTAGACCATATACAGTAAGGGAATATGCTAGATTGCAAGGTTTTCCAGATTGGTTTGAGTTCTGTGGAACAGATAATGATGCTTATAGACAGATTGGTAATGCTGTTGCTGTTCCAATGGGACGTTGGATTGGTAAGCAGATTGTAAAATATTTTAATTCATAATAAGAAAAGGAGAACACACTATGGGAATTACAAGTAAACAGACAGGAAAATTTAGAGGAATGATGAGATGAAGGGAATAACGATGAATGACATTGGTTATTGCATAATGGGTGTGTTAATTATTTTAAGTATGATTGAAGCAAAATGGCATGCTGATCAAAATAAATTAGAAAATGTAATCATCTCATGTACAACTTCAATAATTATAATAATATTAATGTGTTGCGTAGTAATGGAAGGTTGATTTGATATGGGAAAATTAATTAATTATATACGAAGTTGTTTTTGTAAACATGACTGGGAATTAATTTTTGATACTCAAGTGCATGGTGAAAAATTAGATGGAAGTCGTTATGAATATCCATTATATTGTGTAAAAACATATCGTTGTAAAAAATGTGGAATGGAGAAGAAATATAAGAGTAATAGTTGAAAAGACTAATGAGGTGAATAATGTCTAATTATATTTGTTTAACGTCATCAAAGTTATCAAGATACAAACAATATATGTATGTTGATTGTAAAAATTATCTTGCTGATGATTTATTCATAAAAAATAAAATCACGGTAAAATTTGAAGGTGATTTCACAAAGGATAATTCTGACTATATTTTTGTATATTGTAAAGTAAAGAAAAAAGATCATGATAAATTCATTAAGACTCTTGGAGAATTGAAAAATAAGATGTTAATTATGGGATATTCTGATTACGAATCATTTTGTGAAAAACAGATTAATAAGATTTTGTGCAAATTAAATTAGTAAAATTCGAGTTAAAAGAAATCTTTCAAGGGAGGTGTAAAAAAGTGGGATGCCATACATGGTTTAGTAGACCAATTACTGATGAAGAATTTAAGAAAATGAAAGAATATGTACCAAAAGAAATATATTATCTTACAGGTGATTCACAAGAGAATATTGAAAATGGATTATACGATAAGAATTTATATAATCTCCTTATGAAATCATGCAATGAAGATATTCCATGTGTATATGGGAAGTATTGGTGGCAGCTTGGGTATGGAGAAGGAAATCCTGATTTGGAAATTTCATTTACTCGTGAAATTCGAGGTTATAATCAACTATTTGTAAATATTCCAGAATATAATGATTTATTTAGAATAAAAAATTATCCCAAGAAAATTATAACAAGTAGAAAAAATCTCAGACGATGGATGGGTAAAAGATATTTTAAATTAACAAATGAACAATTAGAAAGAGTATCGGAATTTTTCAGAGAATATCCATGTGGAGTAATTACATTTGGTTGAAAGGTGAAACAATGAATATATTAAATGTCTATTTATTACTTATAGGAATTTTTATGTCAATCATGGGAATCGTCTGGTCTAAGAAAAATTGGATTAATGTTTTTATAAAAATATTATATTTAGTAAGTGGTACATACTTGATTTTATATGCTTTATATTTGAGTAATATTTTATTAGTTGTACATAAGAGTTGAAAAATTTATTTCATTTTAGAAGGTGATTTGATGATTAATATTCAAGATGTTTCATTATTAAAGATAACGAAAGTGAGAGATTGGTCTATTCTTTTTGATTATGATGGAAAACATTATTTATTGCACGGAACTGGCGAAAGCGGAGAACCTGATCGACAAGAATTGTATGAGAGAAATCTAAATCAAAATGGAAAATATGATTTAGAATATAAAAATGTTTGCTATGGAACTGAATATGTATCAAGAGATTACATTAAAAGTAAGAGCAACAAAACTATTGTTTATAATCAAATTGATAAAGATTTTTTCGCTTATAAATTGACTAAACGAGGATTTGCGGAAGGTATCATGGAAGATAAAGTACAATATGAAAACGATAGAATAGATAAGATTCAGAAGCAAATTAGAATATTTGAATATAAAATTTCTGAACTGAGAAGAAAAATACAAGATTATATTTAAAATATTTTTAGGGAGAAATAATACATGGTTAAATACTATTGTGATTTATGTGGCAAAGAAACAAACAATACGTCTTATTGTATACCAATCAAAATACATGTGTCATTTGGTTCTAAATATCTTTCAAAAGCAGTTTTATTGTGTTCTTTATGTAGAGATAAGTTTAGTGATCTTGCTTTAAGATTGGCTGCGAATGATGAACTATATGAAGGATTGAAATTTGATCCAGATGATTAAATACAAGGAAAATTTATTAATATTTTGATTGTATAAATGGAGAGGCTAGATATGCATGCATCCATTAGATAAAATAAATGATTTATTTTTAAGGAGGTAAATGACGTATTTTAACATGAAAAGAGTATTTATAATTTTAATTTGCTTATTTTTTCTAACGGGTTGTAAGCAGTATGAGAGTAATGAACCAGCTTTAGACATTCAATATATACATGAAAATGTTGATGCAACTATCACTAAATTAGATGTTAGATATTGGTTTGCTACTTGCCCTCGATGACATTGGGTAATATCTGTAAAATATGATGATATGACATATACAGATGAACAACAAGCAAATGGTGTTTTTAATAGACCTTCTTTTATAGATTATGGATTGGAAGAAGGAGATAAAATATCTGTGGAGATTGAATCTAAATATGTTAATAGTAAGTTAGAGAATAAATATATAAATCAAATTAATTATTAATTTGTAGGGCTGACTGTGGGTCATAGCCAGTCAGTTCATTTATAAAAATTAGAAAGGAGAAGTGCGAATGACAAAAGAAGCACAAAGATTGGTAGAAGATAATCATACTTTGATTTATAAATTTCTACGAAATTACAATTTAGAAGATGATTGGTATGATGTGGCTGCGATTGGATTGTGCAAAGCAGCAAATAATTATAACTCCAATAAATATAAGTTTTCTACATATGCGTATAGATGTATGTATAACGAAATGTGGAAAGATAATTGGAGATATAAGAACGTGAAAGAATATATTCCAGATGCATTAATATTACATTATGACAAATCAATTTCAGATGAAAGTGATACTGCACCATGTTTTGAAATTTATATGGAGAAAAGATATAGTGGTGAATCTCAGGATGATGTGTTAGCAAAATTAATCTATGAAGATTATTATAATGGATTAAGAAAAGATAGAGATAGAGAGATTCTTGATCTATTTCAGAAAGGTTACACTCATCAGAAAATTGCAGAAGTGATAAATTGTCCTGTCGGGACAGTAGCAAGAGTAAAAAGATTGTGCAAAGAATACATGTTGAGTAACTAAAGGTCAATCCAAATATAAGGAAAAATTTGAGTATATTTTTCAAAAGAAAATGTTATACATGAATTGCCATTGGTCACAAATACATAATCATTATCATTTTTCATAATAAAAATAATTTTTATATTTGTAGAGAATATATTTTGTAATATATAATTAAATAAAAAAATGTAAAAATTTTCAAGCAAAGGACAACTATTAAATAAAGCAATAATTGCCTTGTTATAAATACATTGCCCATACATATTGTTAATGACCTTTTTATTTAATTTTTTATAGATATAACTATTAATGTATTTTTCATAATTGATGCTC
>OGPH01000442.1_pt1 | contig 44240 bp, 33 predicted proteins | sample 1552891 | NCBI WGS metagenome assembly OGPH01 (sample SAMEA2580272, study PRJEB22360) | human gut metagenome | biome: human gut; feature: human-associated habitat; material: faeces | place: Denmark | collected 2008/2010 | reverse complement strand
GCATCACCGGCGACCTGTTCAAGGTCGTTCCCGAGCTGATCGAGTCCATCAAGGCTGCCAAGGCTGCCAAGTAACAACGCTTTCTTCCTTCTCTTCTTACATTGCAGGTACACTCCAAGACCCGCGGGCAGGCTCTCCCTCCTACATCACCCCAGTCACTCTACTCAGCAGACCATGATTCTGGAAAGCTTGCTCATCTCTACCTGTACCAAAACAACACCAATTTCAGCGACTTTCACCTGCTCCGGGTCTGGAGCATCTGCAACGCAGGAGAATTTCATATGTGACATGGCCCGGAAGGGCGGCAAATAGAGCAGAACAAGACGATCAAAAAAATGAGGAGGTATACACATGACAGAAATTCGCTGGCACGGACGCGGCGGTCTGGGCGCGTTCACCGCGGCACGACTGCTGGGCTGTGCCGTATCGCTTTTCGAAGGGAAATACGCTCTGGCGTTTCCCTCCTTCGGCCCGGAGCGCCGCGGCGCACCGGTGTTTGCCTTCACCCGCATCGACGACAAGGCCATTACCGATCGCAGCGAGGTCGTTTCCTGCGACTGCGCCGTGGTACTGGATGACACCCTGTTCGGCGACCCTGTGAAGAACGGGCTGAAGCCCGGCGCGACTGTGATCGTCAACACCACCAAGGACAAGTCCCAGTTCGCCATTGACGGCGTACAGGTGGTCACCGTGGACGCCACGGGTCTGGCGCTGGAAATTCTGGGGCGGCCCATCACCAACGTGCCCCTGCTGGGCGCGCTGATCGCCGCCACCGGTATCACCACCGTGGAGGCTGTGGAAAAGGCCATCGACGACCAGCTGGCTCCCAAGCTGCGGGAGAAGAACAAGAAGCTGCTGAACAAGACCTATGAGATCGTAAAGGAGGCGCTGTAAATGGAAAGACCTCTGGCTGATTTGACCTACGTTGTGAAGGAACTGCCCCTTGGCCCGTCCTTCCCCACCGGCCAGCTGCATGACATCAGCTCCGGTATGCGTACCTTCCGTCCCGTTATCGACACCGAGAAATGCGTCAAGTGCCTGCGCTGCTTCCTGGTCTGTCCCGACGGCGCTATCGACAAGTCCGGCGCCGCTCTGGAGATCGACTATGACTACTGCAAGGGCTGCGGCGTATGCAACCGCGCCTGCAAGCTGGGCGCTATCACCATGATCAAGGAGGCTGAAGTATGAGCGGAAAGCTGTTTGTTTCCGGCGATGAGGCGGTAGCCCTGGCCGTGCGTCAGGCAAAGCCCCATGTGATCGCCGCCTATCCCATTACCCCGCAGACCATCGTGGTGGAGCGTCTGTCCGACTTCGTGGAGGACGGCTCTCTGGAGAGCGAATACCTGTATGTGGAGTCCGAGCACAGCGCCATGTCCGCCTGTCTGGGCGCCAGCGCCATCGGTGCACGCGCCTTTACCGCCACCTCCAGCCAGGGCTTGCTGTATATGGTGGAGGGCCTCCACTACGCCAGCGGCTCCCGTTTCCCCATCGTGATGATGAACGCCAACCGTTCCATCGCCACCCCCTGGAACATCTACGGCGACCAGCGCGACTCTTTGGCCGAGCTGGAATCCGGCTGGGTGCAGCTGTACGCCGAGAACGCCCAGGAGGCCTATGACACCATCCTGCAGGCCTATAAGATTGCCGAGGAGCCGGAAGTCATGCTGCCTGTCATGGTGAACCTGGACGGCTTTGTACTGACCCACACCTACGAACTGGTGAGCCTGGCCCAGCAGGACAAGGTGGATGCCTACATCCCCTATCAGAGGTTCGAAAACCGTCTGGATCTGGACGCGCCCCGGGGCACCTGCATCACCGCTGGCCCTCCGTACAACATGGAGTTCCGCTACCAGCAGCACCAGGCCACCCTGAAGGCTGCCGAGAAGGTCAACGAAGCCGACGCTGAATTCGGCAAGCTGTTTGGCCGCAGCTACGGCGGCATGGTGGAGGCCTATCGCTGCGACGACGCCGAGGCCATCCTCATCACCCTGGGCAGCGTGGCCGGTACCACCCGCTGCGTGGTGGACGCCCTGCGTGAGCAGGGCAAGAAGGTGGGCCTGCTGAAGATCCGCTGCATGCGTCCCTTCCCCAGCAAGGAAGTGGCCGAGATCGTGAAGAACGCCAAGTTCGTGGGCGTGCTGGAAAAGGACATCAGCTTCGGCTTCGAGGGTGTTGTCTATACCGATGTGTGCTCCGCCCTGAAGAGCGCTGCCGTGGACGTTCCCGCCGCCAACTATGTGGGCGGTCTGGGCGGCCGCAGCATCTCCAAGGCTGATATCGAGGGCATCTATACCGAACTGCTGAACGGCAGCGCCAAGGTTGGCGAAGCCAACTTTGTGAATCTGAGGAGGGATATTTGTGGCGCTTAACGCAAAAACGATCACCAATAAGGAATATTTCTATGGCCATAAGGCCTGCGGCGGCTGCGGCGCGGCGCTGGCCATCCGTCTGGCCCTGAAGGTGCTGGGCGACCGCGCCATCGCGGTGATCCCCCCCAACTGCATGTCCACCGTGGCATTCATCTATCCCCACATGCCCCTGTTCGTTAACGGAATCGTTCCGCCTTTTGCTGCTACAGCATCTACAATGAGCGGTGTTTTGGCCGGTGCAAAGGCGCAGGGGCTTGAGGACTACCATGTGGTGGGCTTCGCCGGTGACGGCGGCACCGCCGATATCGGTTTGCAGGCCCTGTCCGGCATGATCGACCGCAATGACAAGGCCATCTTCATCTGCTACGACAACGAGGCCTACATGAACACCGGCGTGCAGAAGTCCGGCCTGACCCCCTACGGCATGAAGACCACCAATACCCCCTCCGGCAGCCGCATCCACGGCAGCCAGTCCAGCAAGAAGCGCATGTTCGAGATCGTGGCCGCCCACGGCATCCCCTACGCCGCTACCGCCTCCCTGGGCTATCCCGAGGACTACCTGGCCAAGGTGGAGAAGGCCATGAACACCGACGGTACTTCCTACATCCATGTGATGGCGCCCTGTCCCACCGGCTGGGGCACCGCTTCCGACGTGACCGTGGACATCGGCAAGGAGGCCGTAGACTGCGGATTGTGGTACCTGGCCGAGTTCGAGAACGGCAGGTTCACCATCAACCGTGATCCCAAGGAGTTCTCCTCTGTGGAGGATTACCTGAAGAAGCAGAGCCGCTTCACCAATCTGGACGACCACGATCTGGAGCGCATCATCGCCGAGCGCGACGCCACCTGGCAGCGCATCCGCAACGACTGGGTGAAGTAAGGAGTAAACCATGGAACTGCGTATTTCTGAGCTTGCCAAGCAGTACCCCGCCTCCGGCATCCGCAAGATGTTCGATCTGGCAGCGGGCTATGACGATGTGATCGCCCTGACCCTGGGCGAGCCCAACTTCGAGACCCCGGCCTACATCAAGGAAGCCGCCAAGAAGGCGCTGGACGAGAATTATACCCACTACGCCCCCAATGCCGGTCTGCCGGTGCTGCGTCAGGCGGTGGCTGACCGCTACCAGTCCTACTGGGACGGCTACAAGGCCGACAACGTAGTGGTGACCGTGGGCGCTCTGGAGGGCCTGACCCTGTGCCTGCTGGCGCTGCTGAACCGGGGCGACGAGATCCTTGTCCCCAACCCCTGCTTCGCCAACTACTACGGTCAGGCCATGATCGCCGGTGCCAAGGCGGTGCCGGTGCCCGCCCACGAGGAGAACGGCTTCAACATGACCGCCGCCGACGTGGAGAGGTGCATCACCCCCAAGACCCGCGCCATCATCCTGAACTCCCCCTGCAACCCCACCGGCGCGGTGATGAGCAGGGAGGACGTGCTGGCCATCGCCCAGGTGGTGAAGAAGCACGATCTGTGGGTGTTCTCCGACGAGCCCTATGACGCCATCGTCTATGACGGCGTGGAGGCTTTCTCCATGGCCCAGGTGGACGATGTCCGTGATCACGTCATCGTGCTGAACAGCTTCTCCAAGACCTATGCCATGACCGGCTGGCGGGTGGGCTATCTGCTGGTGCCCGACGCCGCCTATGTCCCCAAGTTCGCCGCGCTGCAGGAGGGTCTGGTGTCCTGCGTGTCCAGTTTCTCTCAGGTGGCGTGTGCCGAGGCGCTGAAGAGCACCGAGTGCGTCAAGTCCATGCTGGCGGACTATACCCGCCGCCGTGACATCCTGGTGGACGGCATCAACGCCATCCCCGGCTTCACCTGCGCCAAGCCCAAGGGAAGCTTCTACGCCTTTGTCAACATCAAGGCCTTCGGCAAGAACTCTCAGGAGTTCGCCGAGGAGCTGATCCGCGGCGCCCGCGTTATCTGCGTGCCCGGCACCGCCTTCGGCGCTATGGGCGAGGGCTACCTCCGTCTGGTATTCGCCAACTCCGACGACAACCTGAAGGAGGCCGTCCGCCGCATCGACGCTTACATCCGCAAGGCGTATCCTGATATGAAGTAAGCGTTAAAACAAAAGCATATGCTCTGAGGAACAGCTCGATCGGAAGAGACGTGTCCCCAGACACTCTTTGCAGGCAGGGCATGTTTTGATAAGCAGGACGTGTCCTGCCTGCGCTTAAGAATTCAGCTCGTCCACTTGCAAAGCAATTCCGGGTGGGCTGTCAATAGGAAACACAGAGAGGAATCAATAGTATGTCAAAAAAGATTCTAGTAATCAATCCGGGCTCTACATCTACAAAAATCGCGGTTTTTGATGACGAGAAAGAATTGTTCGAGGATACGCTTCGCCACAGCGCCGAGGATCTTTCTCCGTATCACACCATTGCAGAACAGACGCCATTCCGCACACAGCTGATCCTTGATGTACTGGAAGAAAGAGGCTTTGACGGAAGAACGCTGGATGCGATCTCCTGCAGAGGCGGAGTGCTGAGACCGATCCCCAGTGGAACCTATATCGTCAACGGCAATATGGTCCAGGACTGCTTTGAGGGTGTACGCGGACAGCATGCAAGCAGTCTGGGCGCGCTGGTAAGCGACCACCTGGCAAAAATCTGGAATGTACCTGCATATACGGTTGATCCTACCGTGGTAGATGAATTGGACCCCGTTGCCCGGTACACAGGGCATCCAAACTTTGTCCGCCAAAGCAAGTTCCATTGTCTGAACCAGAAGGCTGTTGCTCGCCGTTTCGCCAAGGAAAATGGTGTGCGCTATGAGGAACTGAATCTGATCGTTTGCCATATGGGCGGCGGAAATTCTGTGGGCGCACACCGCAAAGGGCGCGTGGTCGACGTTGAGAACGCATTGGACGGAGAAGGCCCGTTTTCCGCAGAACGCTCTGGCGGACTTCCTATCGGAGACGTGATCCGTTACTGCTTCAGCGGCAAGTATTCCGAGAAAGAAATATATAGCATGGTCGTGGGCAAGGGCGGACTGGTAGCCTATACCGGTTCCAATGATATGCGCCTCCTGACGGAGCGTGCCAATGCGGGCGATTCGAAGATACAAGAACTGTTAGATGCCTATTACTTCCAGGTGGCCAAAGAGATTGCCTGCAAGAGCATCGCTCTGAAGGGCGAGGTCGACCAGATCATTCTGACCGGCGGCGTTGCCTACGGCAAGGAGGCCGTAACAGCCATCACTGAGCTGGTGGACTGGATCGCGCCTGTAACAGTCTATCCGGGTGAGATGGAAATGCTTGCGCTTGCCCAAGGCGCGCTGCGCGTCCTGACCGAGGAAGAGAACGCCTTGGAATATTAAAGCTGAGCAGCAGCGTGCCCTTGCGCAAGATCAGCGCAGAGAAAATCAGCGGCTATAAGAACAGGAGAACAGAAAAATGACGACGCACAAGAAAATACAGTTTTCTCTGGAGGAGCATGTAGCAAAAATCGTATTGGCTGCGCCACCAGTAAACTGCATTGGGGACGATCTGTTATGTGATTTGGAGTGCCTGTTGGAGACGCTTCAAGGCGCGGATATCCGCGCGGTGGTAATTGCCAGCGCCTTTCCTGACATATTTTGTGCAGGTGCGGATATACACAATTTTCCAAATTGGGATGAGGCAATGGGCACCCGGATGAGCGCACGGGGAAATCTCCTGTTTGATCGTATTGCCGCCCTGCCTGTACCGGTGATCTGCGCCATCAACGGTGGAGCATACGGCGGCGGGGTGGAACTGGCGTTGGCTTGTGATATCCGCGTGGCAGATCGCAGCGCGCGTCTGGCGCTGCCTGAAAGCGGATTAGGGATCATACCGGCGTATGGCGCTGCCCGTCGGCTTCCAAAGCTGATAGGACGCGGACGGGCAGGGCTTATGCTGTATGCCGGAAAAGTCGTGACGGGGAAGACGGCGGTGGACTGGGGGCTGTGCGATGAGCTGGCAGACGACGGGAAAGCCGTGGAGCGCGCAATGGATATTGCGATGTGCATTGCCGCAAAAGCACCGCTGGCAGTCCGGAACATAAAAACGCTGCTGTCGGGAGATGAAGTAAATCCTCCGCGGGACGAGCTGCCGCCGGAGAATATTTTCTTTGGGCAATTATGCGAGACGGAAGATAAAAAAGAGGGCGTTCAGGCTTTTCTGCAAAAGCGTCGAGCGCAGTTCAGCGGAAGATGACGACAGTGCGGTTTGACAGAAAGGGGTGCGAAGAATACGAAAAATGAAAGCTTAAAATTTATTGCCGCTGTCATAATCTTCGGATCTAATGGAATTCTGGCAAGCTATATTCATCTAAACAGTTGGGAAATCGTCTTCTTTCGTACCATGCTGGGAAGTATCGTTCTTCTGGCGGCATTTCTTCTGCGGGGACAGCGATTTACTCTCAAAGAAAAGAAAAAGGACGCACTGCTTCAAATAATTTCCGGCGTCAGCAATGCGGCTTGTTGGATCTGTCTTTATGAAGGCTACCAGCTTATCGGTGTCAACATACCCACGCTGCTGTCTTATGGCGGGTCGGTTCTGGTAATGGTGCTTTCGCCACTGCTGTTCCGCGAGAAGCTGACATGGGCGAGATGTGCAGGATTTCTTTCAGTGATCGTCGGGGACGTGCTGCTCACCGGCGGACTGAATTCCAGCGAACAGGGGACAAAAGGAATCCTTTACGGCATTCTTGCCGGAGTATTTTTTGCCGTCCTCATTATTTGCAACAAAAAGGCTCGGATCGAGGGCTTCGAAAAAGCAACGCTTCAGATGCTGTTTTGCTTCTTCACAGTGGCGATATTTGTGCTGTGTAAGCAAGGCATTTACTTTCGGGTACAAGCTGTGGATTGGCTGCCCATTTTGCTTCTGGGCGTTGTAAATACAGGCTTCGCCTCTTTGCTCTATTTTTCCGCCATGGGCAAGCTGCCCGCGCAAACAACGGCAGTATTAGGCTATATAGAGCCATTGTCCGCGCTGGTGTTTTCCGCTCTTTTTTTGAAAGAGCGGATGAGCGGTGCACAGCTTGTCGGGGCAATATTGATCCTGAGCGGAGTAATACTGGCGGAGCTATGGGGTCCTTTTACAAACAAGAACAGACGTAGAAAAGGAGGTACCAGATGACGAAAGACAAAGAGCAGATCATACAGGCTATCATTGACGCGGAGTGGCCGATGTTCACCAGCATCAACGGCAGCGCACAGAAGTCACCCTGTCAGGAAGACCGGATGGCGTTCAACGGTATGCGCCGCGGACAATTTGCCGCGTGGTCAACGGAGGCGTTGGAGGCATATCAGGCGGATGTACAGGCAGCGCAGACGGCAGACCGCAATATCGTGCTTGAGAAGTACGTGTTTATGATGAAAAGCACATCGCCGGGGCAGTATGAAAAAGTGTCCCACCTTGTAAACGAGCCAACAGGAAAACGGATGGAACTGATCGAAGAGATCACGCGGCAGCTGGTGCTTGAAACGGAAAAGCTTTTTTCGCGGTATCCATACGTAGCAGACACAGGCCGTCCAATCCACAGCACGGAGGATGATCTGAATCACACATCGATAGAGACCTATCACCGCGGCGAGCTGTCTACTTATTCAGAGCAGACACTCCTGGCGTTGCAGCGGCATATGAAGGGGCTCATCGCCAACGGCGAGAGCCTTGCAAAAAACATTCTGGAGGAAACTGTCAAGTACCTTGGCTATGAAACGTTGGAAGCGGCCGAGGCATTTGCAAAAAAGCGCTGTGAAGCCGGCATTAAGATCGGCTATAAGCGTTGTCCGGCGTGCTCCTGATAAAAGGGGCTGCACAGGCATTTGCAGCGCTTTGTCAGAAGACTGAAGGACAGTAAGAGCGAGCTGAAGTGTGACCAAATGTATAATTGAATAATAAAGCGCTCAGATTATTGTCGAAGTGACCAAATTTGTTCTGGCAGAATGAAATTTTATAAAAACTAATTGACAAAATTTCTACAGGCGCTCATAATAGAGATAACATTACACAAATGTCATGATATCTCATCGCGTCGGAGCAAGCGTTCTCCTTGCCGCATGACTTTTCAAAAAATACAGACGAAGTCGAGCAGCAGGAATCCACACATAGGGGATGCAAAGTTTTCCGGATACGCGAAAATCTTTGAAGAAAGGAGGGTGTCGATTGCAGTATACAAATGTAAAACTCATAAGCAATGCAAATGTTTACTTTGACGGCAAAGTATCCAGCAGAACATTTTACGAGCAGGACGGAACGAGAAAAACATTAGGTTTTGTATCGAGCGGAGAGTACGAATTCTCCACGGACGGAGCTGAGTACATGGAGATCCTGCAGGGTGTTTTTGAGATACGGCTGCCCGGAGAAGATACGTTCACTGCTTACCATGCGGGGGATACCTTCACGATCCCCAAGCACACCAAATTCTCTGTACGTACAGACTCATTCAGCGATTATTGCTGCACATATCTTTCCGACTAAGAATAATCCTGAGAAGAATTACTAAAAGAAAGGTGAGAGAGACAGACACTCTTTATGAGACTGTCGGGTGAAAAATATGAATAACCGAATCGATTGGAAAACTGTATTCAAACTGGGCGGCGCTTATGCGGCCTTCCACATTGGAGCAGGCTTTGCCTCCGGCCAGGAGACTATGCAATATTTCGGAAGCTTTGGTTCTCCTTGGTGCTTTCTTATCCCCGCGTTTATTTTTGTTTGGACGATCTGCTATTGTATCAGCAACTACCGCACCGGTGCGACGGTCCACTTTGACAACCCCAATGACGTGTTCGTTTATTACAACGGCCCCGTGCTCGGACGCATTCTGGACATCGTTGTGAACGTGTGCCTTGCGCTGACATCTCTGGTAATGTTTGCGGGCGCAGGCGCGACCGTACACCAGTACGCAGGCCTGCCCACCTGGGTCGGTTCCCTGCTGATGGGCCTTGTCGCAGGCGTTGTTGTTCTGCTGGGTCTGGAGAAGATGACAAATGTTCTCGGCGGCTGCGGTGTTATTATCATTGCGGTAATGGCTGTTGTCGGTGTTTACGGTTTCATCACTTCCGATGTGAGCATCGTGGAGGGCGGAAAGAATATTCAGCAGTATGTCAATGACGGAATTTTCCTGCAGGCAACCGCCTTTGGCACTCATAATCCTATCCTGACCAGTATCAGTTTCGGCGGTCTGGGCCTGGCATTGATCATGACCTACACTACCGCGATGGGCAAGCAGTGCAAGAACATGAAGACCTGCGTGGCCTCCGCCGTGGCGTCCGCCTTCTTCTATGTGTTGGGTATCATTCTGGTTTGCTGGACCATGCTGGAGCACCTGGACTACATCGCTGAGCTGAAGGCCAAGGTTCCCATGCTGGCCGCCGTCAGCGAGATCCTGCCCTGGATGTCCCTGCCCTATTGCATTATTACCTTGGTCGGCGTGTTCACCACGATTGCGGGTTATCTGTGGACCTGCGGTCGCCGTGTCGGTCCCGACGGCACGTGGAGAATGCGTATCGCCGTCATCGTTGTGGACATTGTCGGTATTACCGTCGGCGCTATGATCCCGCTGGACAAGCTGGTGAATTTCCTGTTCTCCCTGTCCGGCTATGCAGGAATCGTGATGTTCGCCACCTGCGTTATCGGTGACATCATCCGCTGGCGCAAGGGCAAGCTGAAGGCTTTCCCCGCGGAGACCTCCGAGCCTGCCGTTAAAGCGGTAAAAGAAGCGTAAAGCATATCACGTTTTGATCACAGGCTGCAAAAACAAAATATTGTCATACTTGTATAGAATGCTGCACTGTGCTGATGTCAACAAATGTGCGTAAGCATAAATATGATAAAGAAGGGTGAAGTTATGAAGCAAAAAGCTTATTTGGACAGAGTCATGCGATTAAAGGCGCGTACCATTGCTACGGTGCCGGAAATTGACCTAGAGGGTGCCCGCTTGCTGACGGAAGGCTTTATGGAAACCGAGGGTGAGCCTTGGGTCATGCAAAAGGCCAAGGCTTTCCGCAAGCAGTGCCTTGAGAAGACATGCTACATTTTGCCCGATGAATTGATTGTCGGCAGTCATGCAAGCAAGCCGCGTGCCGGCACGCTGTGTGCGGATGCATCTTCGTCTATTCTGGAAGACGAATTTGACACCATTTCTACCCGCCGTTATGACCCCTTTATTTTCAAAGATGAAGACAAGAAGCTCTTCAAGGATTTCATCGAACCTTACTGGCGCGGCAAGGCTGGCTATGATCTTTGGAAGAAGCAGAAGCCCAAGGAGTGCCGGCTGCTGACAGACGATGATGCCCTTTACATTGACCGCAAGATCGTCCGTTGCCCCGGCGATACGAGTGCCGGCTTCAAGCAGGTCATCGACGAAGGTATTGAGGGAATTATCGAGCGCATCAAGGAGCGCAAGTCCCGCCTGAATCTGATGGATCACGACGATTGGGAGAGAAACAACTATCTGGATGCCATGCTGGTGGCCGCTGAAGGCTGCTGCGCGATTGGCCCCCGTTATGCTGAAGAAGCTCGCCGTCAGGCGGCTGAGACCACTGATGAGAAGCGTAAGAACGAACTGCTGAAGATCGCCGAGGTTTGTGACCGTGTGCCCGCCAAGCCCGCCAGAAACTTCTGGGAAGCGGTGCAGTCCATGTGGATGTATCATGAGCTGTACTTCATGGAGCAGGGCGCGGCCGCATATTCTATCGGACGTGCGGATCAATTCCTGTATCCGTATTACAAGGCAGATATTGACGCCGGTCGGATCACTCCCGATGAGGCGCAGGAACTGTTGGATTGCTGCTGGGTCAAATTTGCTGAGCAGTGCCAGATGAACTCCGCCTCTTCTGCGGAGGTAACCGCAGGCTATCTGCCCTTCACCAATATCAGTTGCGGCGGAATCAACAAGGACGGCGAGGACGCGGTCAACGATGTGTCCTACATGATGCTTCAGGCAACAGCGGAAGTGCAGATGTATCAGCCCTCTCTGTCTGTGCGCTATAATGTATCCCGCAACCCGGATAAATTCCTGCGGGCAATCGTGGAGCTGATGAAGTTGGGTACCGGTTTCCCCTCCTTCCACAACGACCTTATGGGCATGAAGATGATCATGAGCAAGGGCGTTCCCGCCAAAGAAGCGTGGAACTGGACGCCCGGCGGCTGCGTGGAAACGTATCTGGAAGGCCGTACCCGCTGCCTGACCGGATTCTCCGATATCAACCTCGGCAAGATGGTGGAATACGCACTACTGAACGGTCACAGCGGTAAGGACGGACATTTCGTTACCGTGGAGAGCGGCGACCCCACCACATTTACCTCTTATCAGGAATTTGAAGACGCTGTTATGGAACAGATCAAATTCGGCGTCCGGGCACAGGTGAAGGGCAGCTTTGTGAATGATGACATCTTTGAGCAGACTCGTCCCACGCCTGTCCTGTCCCTGTCGTTCCCCCATTGTATCGAGAGCGGTAAGGATTACATGTGGGGCGGCGCGGAGTTTAACTGCGGCGACGGTTGTATGTTCGTGGGTCTGGCTGACCTTGTCAACAGCCTGTATGCGGTGAAGCATCTGGTTTTCGATGAGAAGAAGCTGACCATGGCGCAGATGATCGACGCGTGCAAGGCGAACTTCGAGGGATATGAAGATATCTATAAGATCTGCAAGGATGCGCCCAAGTATGGCAACGATATCCCTGAGGTCGATCATGTGTGCAGCTACATGTGCACCAAGATGGCGGACTATATCGAAAGCTTCAAGAGCCATTACGGCAAATTCACGACCGGTATTATCCCCGTTACTGCGAATACCGCATTCGGATGGGGAACGATGGCATTGCCTTCCGGTCGTAAGGCGGGAATGCCTCTGGGCGATGGCGTCGGACCGAACGCCGGTACAGATTTCAACGGTGCTACCGCCGTCATGAAGTCTGTGGCGCGGCTGGTGCCTGATCGCTTTACCAACGGCACCCTGATGAACATGAAGCTGGAGCCTTCCCTGATGAAGACGGAGGCAGGTATCGTCCAGTGCATGAATATGCTCAAGACGCTGTGCATTCTGGGCGTGTATCACTGCCAGTTCAATGTTGTGGATCAGGAAAAGCTGGAAGCGGCTCAGGAGCATCCCGAGGACTACGCCGGTCTGCTGGTTCGCGTTGCAGGATATACCGCATACTTTGTGGAGCTGGGAAAGGATGTCCAGGATGAGATCATTTCCCGCACAACACAAGAAAAATTCTAAACTTTAGATTTCTCAAATGGATGGAATAAGCAATGGATAATGAGATTCGTAATTTGCGCGGTATCGTACTGCGGTATGAAAAGGGATCCATGGAAGATGGCGACGGTATGCGGACCGTCATCTACATGAAAGGATGTCCACTGCACTGCTGGTGGTGTTCGACGCCGGAATCTCATCGCTTTGAACCGGAAGTGGCTTATGCGGCAGTTCGCTGTGTGGGTTGTCAGAAGTGCGTGATGGAATGCCCCGCAAAAGCACTTTCTCTCAACGACTCACATAAAGTTGTGCGCGACAAACAAAAATGCACCAATTGTTTTCGCTGTGTAGACGCCTGTCCCTACTCCGCCCAGAAGGTTTATGGCGCGGAAAAAACGGTACAGGAGACGATCGATCTGATTGCGCAGGACGAGGTGCTGTACTTCTTCACCGGCGGCGGTGTGACCTTTGGCGGCGGCGAATGTCTGGGCCAGGCGGATTTTGTAGCCGAGGTGATGAAAGGCTGCCGCAATCGCGGAATCAACACCTGCATGGAAACTACAGTGGTATATCCATGGGAAGAAGTCGAAAAGGTTCTGCCATACGTCGATGTGATGTATATAGACCTGAAGGTCATGGATCCTGCGCTTCACCGAAAGTTCGTAGGCGGCAGCATAGAGCGTATTCAGGAAAACATCCGCAGAATTGATCGTTCTGCTTATCCGGTCAAATTGCGTATCCGAGTTCCGACGCTTTCTTCCGTCAACGGCAATGAAGAAAACATGAAAAAAGTGGCGGAATTTTGCCGGGAACTGAAAAAAATCGAGTATATCGAATTGTTGCCCTATCATCGCCTTGGTATGGTAAAATACGAAGAAACGGGAAGAACGTATCAGTTGCCGGATGAGAAAACGCCCTCTGCAGAGGAAATGTCGTACTTGGCAGAATGCATCGTTGCCCAGGGTACCGGAATACCGGTAATGGTCAGTGGTGTAAAGTACGAGTAAGGCTTTCCGGGATCAAAAGCGTGTGCAGGTGGCTCCCTCAGACGAAGTTGCGGGAGCCACCTGTCATGCCTGTTTATGCAGCACTACCATGCGTGGCTTAACGTTATTTATTTCTACAAATACAGGAGGAACTATGTCTACCGTTTCTATCCGTAAGACCCATGGTGAGGATTACGCCTCCATCAAGGCTGTTGTCGATCAGGTCATCGCCGATCTGGGCGGTCTGGAAGATATTATCAAGCCCGGCTTCAAGGTCATCATCAAGCCCAATCTGGTGGCCTGCCCCACCGATCGTCTGTCCGGCGGCGTGACCCGCTGGGAGGTCTGTCTGGCCATCTATGAGGCTGTCAAGGCCGTGGGCGGCGAGCCTGTCATCGCCGAGTCCTCCGCCGCCGGCGCCGATACCGAGCTGACCATTGCCAAGTGCGGCTATCAGGAGCTGCGGGACAAGGGTATCCCCGTTATCGACCTGAAGCAGAAGGAGAACGCCCGCTGCACCGTGGATATCGAGAACGGCGTGGTGTTCAACAAGATCAATACCTGGGAACTGGTGCGTGACTGCGACGCCATCATCACCGTCCCCGTCATGAAGACCCACGACCAGACCGAGGTCACGCTGGGCATGAAGAACCTGAAGGGCCTGCTGATCGACACCCAGAAGAAGGACTTCCACAAGAAGGGCCTGATCGAGGGCGTCGTGGACTGGTGCCTGCACCTGAAGCCCTGCCTTGAGATCATCGACGGTACCTATGGTCAGCAGGGCCTGGGCCCCATCTTCGGCGAGACCAAGAAGATGGACCTGATCGTCGGCTCCAAGGATCTGGTGGCCTGCGAGGCCGTTACCAGCAAGATCATGGGCTACGAGCCGAAAGAGGTCATGATCACCAACGCCGCCTACAAGCGCGGCTTCGGTGAGATGGATCTTTCTAAGATCGAAGTCATCGGCGAGAAGGTGGAGAACGTCGCCAGCCGCTTCAAGCGCTCCTGCGAGGTGGAGATCGAGGGTATCCCCCAGAGCTTCAACCTGATCTTCAGCAAGGACGCCTGCACCGGCTGCCACAACACCGTCATCAGCGCCCTGATGGACATGAAGGATCAGAACCTGTTCCCCTATCTGGAGAACATGAACGTCTGCGTCGGTCCCTGCACCGAGGATATGCTGCCTGCCGACGCCAATGCCGACAACACCGTCTGCATCGGCATCTGCTGCAAGAAGCTGGCGGATGCCAAGGGCTTCCGCTGGGTTGTTGGCTGCCCTCCCGGAAACGCCGACGTGGTCAAGGGTATTCTGGGCGACCGTCTGGAGTACGGCGTGCGCTACAACTAAAGCTTTCTTTCGGGCGGAGGAAACTCCGCCCGAAAGTTCTATCTGTCCAGTAGAGGAATTTCGGTGAAAACTTTGTATCTGAACTGCGCCATGGGCGCGGCAGGCGATATGCTGGCGGTGTACGGGCATGATCGCGGAGGCGGAGAGCCATGCCCACGGCGTGCCCGTCACGGAGATCCACTTCCACGAGGTTGGCACCATGGATGCGCCGGCGGATGTCTCGGCGGTGAGCTTGCTGCTGCACAAGCTGGCGCCGCAGCAGATCATCGCCTCGCCGGTCTGCGTGGGCGCAGCGGACAGGTGCGGTGCGCCCGCGGCATCCTGCCGGTGCCCAACCCTGCCACGGCCTGCCTGCTGCAAGGCATCCCCGCTTACAGCGGCACCATACAGACAGAGCTGTGCACCCCTACCGGCGCGGCGCTTCTGAAGCATTTTGTGTCCCGTTTCGGCGATATGCCCGTTATCACGACGCAGGCCATCGGCTACGGCATGGGGACGAAGGAATTCGATGCCGCTGACTGCATCTGCGCCTTCTGGGGCGCTGCGGCGGAGTATTGGTATAAGAGTGAGGAGCTTATTTCACTTGTAAAAATTCTTTGCGTTGCCAGACAGCGTGTATGGGAACCGGAGCCGGACACCGTTTTGAAAATGCGTGAGTTGCAGAAGATACTGATCCAGATTATTCATGCACATATTCCTGCTATTTCTTCGTCTGAAATCCGTAGCCGCTTACGGAAAGGTTTGCCAATATCTTCGTATGTGCCCAAACCGGTTGAAAAATATATCAGGGATAACAGCCTATATCAGAAAAACTTTTCCCTGTAGGAAGATCTCTGCGCAGCAGCGGATAGACTGATTCTATAGGAGTGAGCGGAATCTTGCGCGGTGTGAGAAAAAGGCTTATAATAAAATCCAGTATCATTAATTGGCAATGGAAAAAGCGAGACATCTGTCAGTTCCGGAAAGATGCGCTGGCAGGTGTGTTTGCCTTGACCAATCGATGGTAGAGTGGCAGAATAGACAGTGTTTTGATTTGCTTTCTGAAAGTCGCATGAAGGCTTGATATTTTCTTTGTGTGCGAATGAACAGAAAGCCATGCATTGTATCTGAAAGCATATCTGTATCATGGAAAGCTTTCTCTTCGGCTTAGAAACAAAAATAGGAGTGTATGGGATGAAACTCTCTGAATTCTTCGCGCAAACTCCATCCGGCGCGTTGGCGTTCTCCGGGGGTACGGATTCGTCGTTTTTGGCTTGGACTGCCATGAAATACGGAACCGGCTGGAAAGCCTACTATATCAAAACCGCCTTTCAGCCCACTTTTGAGTTGGAGGACGCCAAAAGAGTGGCCGAGCAGTGCGGGATCCCGCTGCGGATCATTCCTGTGGATGTTTTTGCGCAGGACGCTGTGACGGCGAATCCATCAAACCGCTGTTATTTTTGCAAGCGGATCCTGTTTGAGCAGGTTTTGAAGCAGGCCACCAAGGATGGATGCCAATTGGTCATTGACGGAACAAATGCTTCTGACGACGCCGGGGATCGGCCGGGCATGCAGGCTCTCCGGGAGCTCGAGATTCGCTCCCCGCTTCGGGAAGCCGGTCTGACGAAAGCGGACGTCCGGCGGCTAAGCAGGGAAGCGGGGCTTTTCACATGGGACAAGCCGTCCTATGCCTGCCTTGCCACAAGGATCCCAACGGGAACGGTCATCACCCAAGAGGCGCTGGAAAAGGTGGAGCGCGGCGAGCAGCTGCTGCGGGAAGCGGGCTTCCGGGATATCCGCATCCGGCTCCACGGTAATGCTGCGGTTCTGCAATTTCCCCAGGAGGATATGGAACGGGCATGGACGCGGAGAGAGGAACTTCACAATATGCTCTTGCCCCTGTTCCCATTGGCCGCGATAGATTTGGCACCACGACTGTCAAAAGACTAAGCTAGGAGGAAACGCACAATGGCAACAAAACACGATCTGCTGTCCACACTGCGGAGTGTACAGGCGGGGAGCATCTCCCCGGAGGAAGCGCTGCTGCAAATGAAGCTGGCACCCTTTGAGGATCTGGGGTATGCAAAGGTGGACTATCACCGTGCTGTCCGACAGGGCGCGTCTGAGGTGATCTACGGACAGTCCAAGACGCCGGAGCATATTGCCGGTATTCTGGAAGCGATGCAGCGGCGCGACAGCAGCAATATTCTGGTAACGCGCATCGAACAGAAGACTGCGGACTGGCTGGCGGAGCGGTTTCCCCTGCGGTACGAGCCGCTGGCAAAGCTGGCGGTAGTCCTGCCGCGTCCCACAGAGCAGCGGGGCGCGATCGCGGTCATCACCGGAGGTACCAGCGATATCGGCGTGGCCGAAGAGGCTGCTATTACGGCGGAGACGCTGGGCAACCGCGTGACGCGGCTCTATGATGTGGGCGTTGCGGGCCTGCACCGGCTTCTCTCACAGCTGGAGCCCCTGATGAAGGCCCGTGTCGTGGTGGCTGTGGCGGGCATGGAGGGCGCTCTGGCCAGTGTGGTGGGCGGCCTTGTGGACTGTCCGGTGATCGCGGTGCCCACCAGCGTGGGCTATGGCGCGTCTCTGGGCGGGATCTCGGCGCTGCTGTCCATGCTGAACTCCTGCGCCAGCGGCGTCAGCGTGGTGAATATCGATAACGGCTTTGGTGCGGGCTTTCTGGCCAGCCGCATCAATCAAATGGAGAGTGTGCAATGAAAACGCTGTATTTGGAATGCGCCATGGGCGCGGCGGGCGATATGCTGACAGCGGCGCTGCTGGAGCTGATGCCGGATAAGGACGTAGCGGTTGCTGAGCTGAACGCCATCGGCATCCCCAACGTAGTATACAGTTACGAGACAGTGACCCGCTGCGGTATCCGCGGCACCCATATGTCGGTGAAGGTGAACGGTGCGGAGGAATCCGAGACCATGCATGACCACCACGATCACGACCATGGAGAGCATCATCACCACACCGGCCTTCATGGCATCGAGCATATCGTGCAGGATCATCTGGATTTGCCGGAGATGGTGAAGGAGGATGTGCTGGCGGTGTATGGTATGATTGCGGAAGCGGAAAGCCACGCCCACGGAGTGCCGGTCACGGAAATCCATTTTCACGAAGTAGGCACCATGGACGCGCTGGCGGATATTTCGGCGGTGTGCCTGTTGCTTCACAAGTTGGTTCCGGAGCAGGTCATCGCCTCGCCGGTCTGCGTGGGCAGCGGACAGGTGCAGTGTGCCCACGGCATTTTGCCGGTGCCTACCCCTGCCACGGCGTACCTGCTGCAAGGTATTCCTGCTTACAGCGGTGATATCAAAAAAGAGCTGTGTACGCCTACCGGTGCGGCGCTGTTGAAGCGTTTTGTGTCCCGGTTCGGCGGAATGCCTGTCATGACCACCCAAGCCATCGGCTACGGCATGGGAACGAAGAAATTCGACGCCGCCAACTGTATCCGTGCCTTCTGGTGTGAGACGGCGGAGCTGTGCCGCAATTTGGATGAGACATGATTGCGGAGAGTAGGACGTTTGCCATAGAGCCCCTGCTGGGGGTCGGTGTGCTGGATGTGGGGGATCCCCCATCTCCATGAAGAAAGTCCGCTCCGGCACACTGTTGACCGTCCTTAAATATCCAGCGTGGTGGAGGGTTGGGCGTGGCCGAGGATGCCAGCTACCGTGGCTAGTCTGCGCCGCCCGCAATCATGAAGCTGGCAACGATGTGGCGCAGGCTGATTTCCAACAATTCTTCCAACAAACGCCCCAAATCTACGCAAAACTTCTCGATACATATTAAAACAAATCAACACAAGACGAACCTCCAATCCCTTGCAGCACAAGGGATTGGAGGTTCTCTCTCGGTATGAATGGGTACAACGCAAAAGTATCCACGGCTTTTTGGTAAGGATGAGGTCGGCGGTTCGAATCCGCCCAGCAGCTCCACACAAACCCTGTAACCACAACGGTTACAGGGTTCTTGTTTTATCAGCCGACACAGAAAAAATGCGGTTTGACTACTATTTGACTACTGGAACGCATCATTCAGCAAAAAAACGCAGTGCTCAGGTGCACTGCGTTTTTTCATTCCTGCTATTTCTTCGGGTCAAGGATGTTTTCCAACGCCGACGCTGCGCGGCGGTCTCCCTCCCGCAAGGCGTGGGTGTAGATGTTCAGGGTGGTCGATGTCTGAGCATGGCCCAGGCGATTGGCCACTGTGCGCGGATCCTGATGGCCTTCCGAGATCAGCAGCGTGGCGGACGTATGACGAAGGCCGTGGAACGGGATACGCGGCAACTGATCTTCGGGATCATGGTCGGCATTATACTGTGCAATGATCGTTTGCAGGGCATGATACGGTGTTGAGTAATTCATCATGCGGCCATCCTCCTGAACGAACAGGAAATCCTCACCTTTCCAATAATCACCGACCTTCCGACGGTATTCCTCCTGACTTTCCCGCAGCTGCTCAAGCTGCACTGTCAGGGTATGGGGGATGGTAACCGTCCGGTAGGAACTCTTCGTTTTTGGCGCTTTGATGAATGGCTTACCTGCTACCATGGTCACCGCCTTGGTGATACTTACCGTATCGGTGGTAAAATCGATATCCGGCCACTTCAGTGCCAGGATCTCTCCTTTACGCATACCACTGTAAATCGCCAGGCTGAACAACACTTGCAGTTGGCGGCTGACGCGCTTCTGGTTTATGTACGTCCCCACCATGTAGGGAATCCCAGTATCATCCGTACGCTGATGCCCTTTTACCTCCCATGTGTATGGCTGCTCTATATAGTGTAGGAAGGACACCGTTTGCTCCGGCGTGAAAAACTTGATATTGTCCGCGGTGTCTGGGGCGGCAGCAGGCTTTACATTATTGCAGGGGTTTCTCTCGATCAGTTCCCACTCCACGGCGGTGCGCAGGATAGAGGACAGCACGTTGTGCGTCTTATATATGCTGGCGCGGCTGTAACCTCCACTTTTACCATCCTTGCGGGCACCGTCTTTCCGCATGGACAGGTAAAAGGTGTTCAGCGTGTGAGGGCGGATCTCGGTCAGCTTTAAGTGTCCCAGCGCCGGAAGGATCTTATCGCGCAGCTCCTCTCGGTACTTACATACCGTTCCCGGTTGTAAGTTTATTTCCGCGTATTCTGATAGCCACCGGTTTGCAAATTCTTCTAACGTCAGCTTACGGCCGTCCATGGCGAGACCGTTTTTCACCCGCTGCTCAAATAGCACCGCAAACTCCTTAGCTGCCTTTTCCTGCTTTTTGGGTGACATTGCCGGGTCCGGCGTAAAGGTTGTCGTCTCCAACAGTTTCTTTCCCTTAACATCATACCCACACGATACGGTGATCTGATATGTTCCGTTGCGCATTCTGATACTTGCCATATAGCATCTCCTTTATGATAACTTGTATAGGGATTTATGGCGACCCCTGTTTCCAGAGGCCGCCGCAGATTATTCAGGATACACTCTCGGCCTCGCACAGGAGAACACGGCGCACGGCATCGTAAGAGATCAGGGCGCGACTGCCTGTAAAGACGGCGGGAATGACGGCGTTCTTTACCCACAGGCGCAGGGTGTACTCCGAAATGTGATAGCCGTTCTCGTTAAGCTGTTTGCAAATTTCACGAATCGTTCCAACATGTAGCATTGTTTTTTCCTCCTATATTCTGTATCATTCTGTCTATACGTTATGCGGCGTTTTTACTGGATACCCGGCGGATCTTCTGGTTTTTGCCGGACCCGAAGGTGATAAACTCGGTACGGAATAGCTCTTTTACCGAGGGGGCGCGGATGGCTTCCTTGTACTGGTTCTGTGTCAGGCCGGTTTGCTCACGAAGCTGTGCCGGGGTGATTTCTTCGCCTTCCGGCACAGCCAGCAGGGCGTTCAGCAGGAGTGCTGTATTAGCCGGACTCCCCTTTCGCTGCCGCGCCGTGGAAACAGCCAGGTGGCAGTCTTCCGGTAGAGTTGGACATTCATCCACCGCGCAGTCGGGGAAGTAGTCCCGAAGCAGCTTCAGCACCGGTCCCGGCGGCTGGGTGAGCCACAGCTCCACCGGGGTTGTATCCCCATGATGGCGGAGACGGGAGCGAAACGCCATCTGTACCAGATCATGGGCCAGGTAGTGATCCTGCATATCCAGGACGCAAGGCTGCCGCTCCAGCGCCTCGGCAGCGTGGGACAGTTCTTCCCTGTGGGCGCCGTCCGGGTCGATGGCCAGCGCCCGACTAAGATAGACTCGCGGCTCCACACGTGGCATACCCAGGCAGATGACCGCCGTGGCGTCCCTGAACTCGTTGCTGCCGGCCACACCGCCGAAGTAGGGGAGGCATGGGCCGCTCCCATCAGGCATATTCACCGTGTAGACCAGGCTTCGGCACTCCTCCTCCAGCAGTTCAAGGAGCTGCTGGGATAGGAACTTGTATGTGACCAGCAACACACGGCCATGTCTCTGGGCCACCTCCGGCAGCAGCCTTTGCAGCCACAGGGCAACCGCCTGTACTGCTCCTGAACGCTGTAGGCCGGTACGGGTCATGCCGATCACGCCATCGCGCTGCACGTGGATGGTCAGCCGCTCGTAGGATTCAGGCAGTTCGGTAGGCAGCAGATCAATGTCTGGGTTCAGCGCCAACTCCGGCAGCAATCCGGCGGTTCCACTGAAGATAAAACTCCTCAGCGGCCCATCCGACCGGATCGTCTGTAAGGATGGCACGACCACCTCCAGGTTCTTTCCAAAGTGGAAGAACTTGCCGGTCTCCTGAAGGAGAGCTTCGGTCATTCGGACTGCCGGACTGAACGGCGGCGCCTTGTACTTTGTCATCCAGTCCTGTGCTTCGCGGAGAGCAGAGCCCGTCATCCCCACATCGCTCAGCTCCTCCGGCGTGAGGATCGCCGCGTCCCGCTTCTCTCTGGAAAGCTGCCCATTCAGCCTATCAAAAGGGAAACGGACGGCGTGGTTCCACGAGCCTTGCACCAGCCGTTTCGGATAGCGTATCTCCCATAGCCTACTGTCCCGCAGGGCCAGCAGGTCGTTCTCGGCGGCGTTGATCGTCAGGGTGCTGACCACTTCCTCGCGGACAAGAGCAGGACACTCGTCAATCAAAATCAGAGTGCGGCGATGCTCTGTACCGTCGGCCTCACACCAGCTGGTGAAAGGCGTCAGGTCTGGCAGATGCTGGGCAAGCCGAGCATGGAGAAGGATCAGAACCGGTGTTTCAGCAAGGTGCATCATGGCGTTCAAGAGTGGACAGACCGCCGCAGAGGGACAGTCCTTGCGGAGACAGTCGGCGTAGGTCGCCGCCGTGCCGGTCAGGCACTTCCCCTGCTGCAAATTGTAATCATTCGTGGAGGAGATCAGGCGGGCCACAGCCGGTTCGCCCGGTTCAAGCCCACTGTTACAGAGATCCTCCAGTTCATCGCCCTCGGCGGTCTTTTCCACCACAACTACGATTCCACCCAACCGCTGGGCGATAGGATCCGACAAGTCGTGGAACACCTCTGCGAACACTGTCAGCAGCGCCCGCAGCAGCGTCGATTTGCCGCCGCCGGGAACGAGAGGGACGGCAAATATGCCCTGACGGCTATCGTCCAGAACCCCTTTTATGATGTCAGACAGGGCCTCCCGCTGGCCAGATAAGTATGTTGAGCCGCGCGTCAAAAAGTAATGATCGAGCGCCTTCATCACCCTGCCGTGGAGGCGCTGGGGGTCATCCACAGTGCGAGGACGCAGTGAGGGAAAGTCCTCCACCCGAACCGCCCGATCAGCCGAAGCAGCGGACGCGGTATCCGCCAGAACCGTTGCAACTACAGGATTTTCCATCAAATTTTACCTCCGATCTTTGCTTCGGGGGCAATATCCTCCCCAGTGGTGGGGAGGATATTGCCGAACTGATTGCCGAACAGCGATGTGAGCTGACTCAGCACCTCATGCGGCAGCTCTGCAAGCGGCAGGCTCAGGCAGGGCAGCTTGTCGGACTGGCCCTGTGGGGCCTGTCCCCGGGCGTAGAAGGCATACCGCCATGAGGTATCTTTTCCTTCTGTGCGTAGGGGCACACCGGCCGCCATCAGCGCCCGCTGAAGGTCAACATCCGTCGGTGCTTCTCCACCTGCGGCATAGGCCTCAAAGGTCGCGGCGCGGGGGAGCGTCAGGCTTGGTGTGACCTTGTTCACCGTATGGAGCCTGGCCACGGTATTGGTGTGACCAGGTTCCTTGGTAACGCGGTCAGCGTTGTCCCGAAGGTAGGCCAGCAGGAAGGTGTAGAACGCTTTTGGCTGGGCCAGGTCGACGGCGCCGTCAGTGGGTGCCCGAGGCCCGTCAGGGTGCAGCCATTCTGCATACTGTACCTCCAGGGCTGTCGCCTCCTCTTCTGTCAGGAGTTCCGCCTTGCGGGTCGCCCAATCCAGAAACAGGGTGACGAGAGCCAGCACGGAGATCCACAGCTCACGTTCGCCGTGAGCCGTCGAGCAGTTATACCCGCCGCCGTTGGCCCGGATGGCGTCCACCCACTGCTGCGCATGCTTGCCCTTTTCCAACCAGCGAACAAAACGCCGGACAACCGGCGAAGCGTCCCGAAGGGCCGGAACATCGTCCGGAGACCGATAGGCCAGCTCGTTCACGGCCAGCTTTACCACCAACTGACGGTCGGCAGCAGAAGCCGAAATCGGCATAGCCAATGGTGAAGCTTTCAAAATAGCCTGACGCACCGGGGCTGGCAGATTGGAGGAAAACGCCACCGCACAGCCAACGTACGGGGCCCAAAACCGCTTTTTTTCGCCCATAAGCGTGGTCAATTTCCCTCCAGCGTAGCGGTAAACCGCTGTTTCCGGTAGGGCAGCGCCAATCCGGAACCGGGCCTGAACCACCCAAGGGCGGCTCAAGTGCCAGCCGTCGCCCGACCATTTCTCGGGCCCTTGGATGGCCCGGAGTAGGTCGCCGACGCCCTCGGGAAGCCGCAGCATGCCGACAATCTGGACGGACGGCAGCGGCGTACCCGCTTGAACCACGTACAGCGGCGCGGCTTGTGCCGACATCACCAGGCCCAGCAGTTTTGCACCGGTCTGGGGTTCGGCAAGGTGGTTCGGGAAATCGAGCAACTGCCGAATTGCCTTGCGGGAGGCCTTTGTACTCAGCTTGTCCTCTTTCGCGGCCAAGTCGATACGCTCCGCGAGCTTGACGTTGGCATCTGTCGGGGCTAGAATGTCAGTAGCAGAATTCACAGTGGCGGTGAAGCGTAACTGTTGCTTGCCTGAGATCTTCATTCTCACATATTCATCTTTCATGGTTCAGCAGCTCCTTCTAAAGTTTTTTGATCCGGATCGACTCTATTTAAGCACGCCTTGGGCGAATCGTCATTTACTGTTCCCGATTTTAACATTTTTTCACTTCTGCAAACCAAAGCCAAAAATGAAAAATGAACCATATGAAAAAGTTGCATAGAATTGCCTTTAAAAACGAATCCAATATAAAAGGTGGTGTATATATTGCGAAATGACTTTTACAAATTGACACCAAAAGTGTCTTCAAAGAATGATTGCACTGCCATTTACACAGAACCTTCGCATGGCTCACCTGATGCCGCAGTACTTTCAGACATTCAGGAACGGCAGAAGAATTTTCTTTCTGAATGCTGCGCAGAAAAAGAACCAGGCCCCGAGCGGTATACCTGGCTGATTAACAAAACCGAATTTACTTACCGATGGCGTTATGTGTACGCCGGGGAGAGCGCCGCAGCAATTCTACAGACCATAGCAGATGAAAGTGCGCTATTTTTTGACCACGATCTCTCTGCGAAGAATAGATTCCTGAATAAAAGAGCCGCCCCCAATGAGCGCATCAGCGAAGAGATGTATACTGCGTACAGGGATGGTGTATTGGACGGTTTCTATCGTGAGCTGAAGGCAAGGCGAGGGCGGCGGTTTGCTCAAAAATCAAGAAATGCTGCAAAGCGGCTGATGGATCAAATAGAAGCCGAGCGCAGAAGGGCAAAGAGGAGTTTGGTTCAGTGGCTCTATTCAGATGCACACATGAAAGTCCCCCGGCGGAACTATGCAGAGCTGAAAAAACGTTATGCAAAGGAAGACCCAAAGGGAAGGGAACCAACGCCGGCACAAATCCGCACAAGAATACGAGAAGAATGGGATATTTATCATGAGGAGCTACTGAGCGACCGGATCTTACAGCAAGAATACCAGCGTATTTTGGGTGAATCAAAGCGCTACATACACTTGATAGATGACAGCGATTTTCGCCTTACCTTTTTGCGTCATGTCTTATTGCCGATTGTCCAGAGGTATAAGGAGTGGAGGCTTTGGAAGGAATACCCGCTGGACGGCTGCGATCCTCTCGCTCACGATATTATCGGGTTTACCGAGCGGATGAGCAGACTACAGGAGTTGCAGCAATGTGAAAAGGAGAATGCGCTTGATCTGAACGAGGAGCCTTATTGCTTGCCATTGCGCGACCCGACTCAAATCGTGTCGCGAGCTCATTTAAGCTCTTGCGGGGCGACCCTTCTGCCTTTTCTTGACGTAATTCTGGACTTTTACCGGGGGATGGGGCGGGCTGAAATCAGCGAAGAAGATAAGGCCAATCTGGCAGCTTATATCCGTGGGATACAGACGTCTGTTACCGAATGCAACGCCGGTGAAAAGCTGCCGATTGTGCTGATCTTATGTATCGCCCGCTATAAGCGGCAGTTGTTCAGACCCGCTACCAATCTGAAGGCCTTCTGGGAAGAACAAGCGGAGTATACCCCCTATTTCGGTGGAAGCATCGCACCCAGCCAGCAGCGCTTGCAATACCTGAGATTGCTTCGTAGGCTGTGTATGTGGCTTGCGTTGAGTGAAAAGGCAACAGCAAGCAACCTCAATGCTTTCGTCTGCTTCTTTGGCTGGAAAAAGATGTCTGATAAAGAAATTCAGCAATGGAGAACGCTTACCCAGAAGTACGGATATGAGAGTATTCCGGCGGTAGGCGTATCGCTTCGCATGTATGAATACGGGATGAACTGCCTGCCTGCAAGCTATTTCGACCTGTCCTGTCGTTTGATACGGCCACTGAAACAGGAGGCTTTTTTAGAACTGTGCCGCAAAAATGAGGCACAGCTGCGATCTGCCTACCAGATGACAGTAAACGCTATCCGTTTGTTTGCCACCCAATATATAAGCCTCTGGAGTAAAGCGTGGTTCTACCGGGTCGAGCGATATAACACGCTCAAGGAAGAGAAAGAAAAGGCCGGTGATTTTTCGCAGATTTATAAAGCGATCGACTTATCCAAGTTCAGGCTTTTCATAGACACTGCTATACCATATAAAAAAACACGTTCTGTTCAGCAGCCTGGGGAGGAGTGGTCTTCGCCCATACATGGAAGGGTGCTGTCTCCACCGGAAATTCCAGCAAAAAGGATCGTGAGGCAAATGTACGGAAGAACGGATGAGGAACGGCAGGAGCTCCGGTTGCTGTTTGCGGAGCTCCTGACGCGAGAGTATATCAGGAATCAGGCGCTGAAGGACTTATTCAAGAAGGCAGATGCCATCTGTGGAACACATACATCCGCCTTTTTCAAACTGAAAAATCTCCAGGGTGGTTTTGCTATAAGAAAGAACCAACAAACAACCCCCTCGGGAAAGGATGACCGTGTGAGGTAAGCATAGGGGCCTGTCGGCCAGACGGATTACGCAGTAAACAAGGCTGGCCGAACACGGACATCGTTTCCTGAGAGTACGATAGTATTTGTAGGTGTTTGGTTATTTCCGTGTGTTCTATATACCCTGTGAGAAGAACAAGGCAGGTGGGGAGTGTTGCAGAGCACTCCTCGCCTGTCTCCTTTTTATATACCAGGTTCCTCCACCGGGACACAGATTACCTTGTCATTTACCCGAACGAAGAACTCCGGTTTGGCAAAGCGCTCCATCCAGTAGTTCACCTGCGCGTCCGTCAGTGAGGTAAAGCTCTCGCTGTCCGGCGGGGCCCCGCAGATAAAGAATGTGCCCGCGATAACATCGTAGATCTCCCCCTTCTCATCCCGCAGGGCACGGTTCAGGGGCAGGCCCAACAGCTTGCCCTCGTCATTGCAGATCAAGGCTGCGTCTCGTCCTCCGGGCTCGTAGACAGCCTCAATATCGCCGCCAACACAACGGCGCAAACTTTCAAGATCATGCTCCAATTCCATCTCATAGGGTCTTTTTCCTCCTTCAACAACTATAATTCGCATGGGTTATACCTCCCCACAACAGATGAGTTCCTCGATCTCCTCCGGGCACATGCCGTAGTGCAGGAATGTGTCAACATCATAGGACGTGTAACCGTAGGCAGGCGCTACGGATTTCAGATCACGAATGTACTCTGTATCTTCGGCATATACGTCCCAATGCGGCCAATGGAAGGGCATTGCGCCATTCCACAGATTGCAGGTATCAAACTGCTCCACGGTATAGCGGCCATGCCGGTTGATGCGCAAGATATCGCCCTCCTTCGTCACCACCTCCACCGGGCGATCTGCACGGGGCAACCCCTTCTTGAGACCCTTTTTCAGGATCGCCTCCGTGCTGGCGTAAACGTATAACCCCAGCCGTGGGAAGTGGTACAGTGTCAGCGGATTGTTGCCCCTGACGATATAGAGGTTGTCCCGACCATCCAAGATCGTCAGTGTCAGAGTTCCTTCCAATGCCTCTGCTGCAGTGCGGATGGTGGAGAAGCTCAACTTCCCCTGCTGCTCCAGCAACTGTACGGCGATGTAAGAATCCGTCTCGATGTTGGTTTCAGGCAATTTTCGCTCCTGCCGAAGTCCCTTGTCGTTATACAAAATGCCATTATGAGCGAGAGCAAAGGGAATGCCTGCCGCACCCACGAACGGGTGATTATTGCAATTTTTCTTCTCGTCCCCCTGCGTGGTCATTCTGGTATGGCCCATGATGCAGCGGACGTTCTCCGGCAGGCGGAAGCGCATCAGGTGAGCAGGCCACGGGCGCTTATACACAGCCAGGTGTCCGTCTGAGTTGTAAGCAATGCCGGTAGCGTCCGTACCCCGTGCCTCGCTGGCGGTGGCCAGTGCAGAGATCAAGCGACGCTTTTGGGCGGCAGTCAGGCCACCTTTATAATCATAGATTCCAAACAAACAACACATCTTAGATTTCCCCCTCTGCCTCAGTCGGTTCATTAACATATAAGTTGCGTTCCTTCAGGTATTGGATCAGCTCCGGCTCTTTGATTCCGCTGACGAAACTGCTCCAAGAGAGATCCCGCAGCTCGTCATCGGATAAATAGAGAGCCACATCGCAGATGTGATCGACCATCTGCAATGTGGCAAGAAGCGTATTGAATTTCAGTGTACCCCGGAACATGCGGAACTCGATGGTATCACAGTTGGTCAGGTTTACGCAGGTATACCGGCTTCCGGAGCCTTTCTTCACGTGCTCCAGCATCTCGTGGGGCTGGTCACGGTAGCCGTATCGTGCCGCCCACTGATCCATCTGGCGCTGCGTCCGGCGAGAGAACCGCAGCAGCTCTCGCCAGTGGCATTCTACGAAGAACAGTACCCGGGCGATGGCGCTGTCTTGCTCATCATAGCTATCTCCGAAGGCTTTCCGGGACACATGGACGTGCAGGCCGCAGGTGCCCGCCTGATGGGAAAGATACCCCATACTGACGGCCTCGTGCAGCACCTCATCCCACGGCATTTCGTGGAGTTGGTACTCCAATGACATGGGGTGTGTCACGATCTCAAAGCCGTCGTCCAGACTGCCGTCGTGCTTGCAGTAAGTAAAGGAGTGCTTCCGGTTGGCGATGTTCAGCAGGGTCGAGGCATTCTCACTGTCCTCGCCCGCGCCATCGATCTCCAACTCCACACCGAAGAAGCGGGGCCCGGTGCCGTAGAAGATGGGACGGGGCTTGAAATAGTAGTCGTGGATGGGGCTGTTTTCGATGTCGGAGCAGCAGTCGCTGCAATAGGGGTCGTCGTTGTCGTAGGGATACCAGCAGTTATCAAGGGAGATGAGGCTGCCGCAACGGGTGCAGCGGGTATAGTTGCGGTCGTAGCAGTCGGGGCAAAGGGGCGAGGCCGCTGTGTTGCAGTTGTCCCGATGCCAGAAGCGGGTGCCGCAGTCGACGCAGATCTCTGTCATGCTATCCAGACAATCCGGGCACAGCAGACGGTCACGGAACTCAATCAGATTTTCTGAGGTACAGCCGCAGCGTGAGCAGGTGCGAATAGGGATGGTCATAGCGAAATTCCTCCAAAACATAGAAATAGGCCCCCGGGAATTACCCGGAGGCCTTCATCAATATAATATATACTTGGGGGGTGGGGAGAATCGGAAGCTTACTCCGCTTCGTGATAATGATTAGTTCACAACGATATTTTGAGACAGCACTGTTTTGACTGGGATTACTCCGCTAACGATTAAGTCTGAATACTATTCGCTTATTTTTTTTAGAACGCCGATCATGAGCTCCATCGTTACTTGAACGCTGTGAAGATCGCAGCGCTCCTTTGGTGTGTGAACATCAAAGAGTGAGGGGCCGATTGCGATCATGTCAATGTGGGGGTTCTTTTCAAAAAAAGCACCGCATTCCAGTGCGCCATGGACCGGTTCTACCACCATGTCATTACCTGTCAATTCTTTGTAAACCTGACAGGTGATCGGAGTTAGCCTGCTTTTGGGATTTACCGCCCAAGCAGGGGAATGCTCACCTTGTTCAAATGCAAACCCGAAAGCCGAGGCGATCGTACGATCGATGGACAGCAACTCCTTGGCCCGGTATGCCGCGCAGCTCCGGGACATGGCGGCCAGACGGATCTCACCATTTGCTACGGTCAGGAGCCCGAGATTTTGGGAGCTTTCAGTAAGGTTTTTGACATAAGGACTCATTGTATGGATACCATCAGGCAGCGTCAGGAGCAGATCCAATAGGGCGTTGGCGTCCGCAGACGGAACAACATGAGAAATCTTCTCCTCAAGAGGTACCCAGCGGAAAACCATACTTTGCTCAATTTCACCAAATCCGGCGGTGAGCTCAGCGGAATAGCTTTCCAAAAGCCTGTAGACGTGATCGAGCGCTTCGGGGCAAACAAGGATCTTTGCTTCTGCAGAAGCGGGAATTGCGTTTCTAGCCTGGCCTCCGCAAAAGGATGCCAGTTGATACTCGATGCGTGCGTGATTCAGTTCTTGCAGCAGCCGGCTGACACAGATCAGCGCATTCGCACGTCCTTTATGAATGTCAACGCCGGAATGACCGCCCAACAGTCCGGTAATCTCGATTTTCAGTGCGGCCCATTCGCTCTTTGCCGCGCAGTGCTTATACTGGCGGGTAAATGCCATAAAGTCGCCGCCGGCGCTGGAATTGCAAAGAGAGCCAAGCCATTCCCAGTCCAAATTGATGAGATACTCTGCGTCGAGATACTTGGAGTCAATTGCGCCGGAGGACATGCCGTCCTCTTCGTTAACGGTAAATAAGGCCTTCATTGGACCATGCACAATAGATTTGTCCGCAAGCAGAACCAGCGCGATCGCAATGCCGATCCCGTCATCGGCGCCAAGACTGGTACCATCTGCGAAAATAAACTGGCCATCATTTACGACCTTGATCGCGTCCTTCATAGGATCGAAGGCTACGCCCTCTGCGGCCACGCAGACCATGTCCATATGGGCTTGCAGGATCACCCGTGGTGCTTTTTCATATCCAGGAGCAGCGGCTTTCTCAATGATCACATTGCCTATCCCGTCCACCGCATAACATAGATTATGAGTTTCTGCCCATCTGCACAGGTATTCGGCAATTCGTTCTTCGTGGTGGGAAGGTCTAGGAACCGCGGCGATCCGCATAAATTCGTTAAGGATTTTTTTCAACATCGGCTTAAAATTCATCTCCTATCATGTCTGTATCAAAGTGTGGCATTCGTGTTTTGAAAAGGGGAAGGCACAAATGTGCCCTCCCCTTTTACAAGCAGGTGTCAGATTACTCGTACTTAACGATCTGCTGGTCAGGCTTGCCCAGAATCTTGAAGTAACGGGTCCAGATCTTTTGCAAATAGGCCAGATCGCTTCTCCACCATTTCTCGTCGACCTTCATAACACCCACGGCGACATTCTTGACCAGAATTTCACCGTTCTTTCCGACGATATCGGCATTGGAAAGAGGTGCGCAGGTGTCCGTATTGATATAGCAGGTGATGTCAGGTGCGGTCATGCGCGTCTTAGTGACACCATCGGGAGAAGTTTCTTCGAGGATAAGATTCTCATTCAGGAAGTGGGTCGTCCACTTGGTTCCATCGGCGCCGGTGATCTCGACAAAGCCCTTGTCAAAGCCGGATGCCTGCTCGTTATGTACGTTGGTGACAACGCCGCGGCCGATTTCCTTGCACTCCAGACCTGCGGCTGCAAGCTTATCAAAGATGCCCACAGAAGAAGTCGCGCTGCGCAGGACCTCACCCACACGGCAGCACTTGGTAACGCTGTTAACGGGCAGGTTGTTGACGATATCGTTCTTTCTTACCATCCAACCGGACAGACCACCCATCTGGGAGAAGGCAACGCACAGGTTGCGGCCGATGGTTTCACCCATCACGGCATCTCTGGCATTCTCCAGTTCGATGTACACGCGGTTGCCCTTGTTGTCGGACATGGCCAACGGAGAGGTCTGCAGACCATTGATGTGCAGGAGCAGCGTATCCAGAGCCGGCACAGCGCGACCGGTTCCGTCTGCGTCGATGAACGGAATACCCTTTTCCATAGCAACCAGCAGAGGAACCAGGGTGTTAAAGCCACCGATCTCAACCGCAATGGAATAGTCGATGGACTTGCGCTTCTCGTCCGCCATCTTGCACAGGTGATCGAAAGAGCCGTTGATGTAAGGGGCGATGCGGACTTCCTTGAACTTGGTAGGTGCGCCCATTGCTGCCGTACAGCAGGCATAGCCAGCATCGTCCATCTCTTCAGGAGCCATTACCTGAACCATGACATCAGCATCGTCCGCAATGCCGTGATCCTCTTTGAACTGATCCAGCGCCATTTCACCGCTTTCGCAAGCGCCGCCACCGCCGCCGCCGAAGATCGTTGCACCATAAATCATATTACGAATGCCATTTCCGTCGAGACTATACATATTCGTTCCTCCTATATTTTTTATTTCATTGTTATGAAACAATGCACAAATGATGGGACTTGTTTACTTCAGGTTTGCTTCGATCTCGTCCAATGTGATCTCGCCCTGGCCGCCCATGGTACCCTTGCCGCACAGCGGATAGAGGATCAGATACAAAATGCCGGCAACGATGACCGCGTCCAGCGCCGGACTGAAGAAGCTGAAGAACAGCGCAACGACACAGCCGCATGCCCATGCAATAATGCCGCACCAGTTAAAACCGCGAACGGGATGCCAGTTTTCGGGCTTGCCTTTGCCGATGATCCAGTAGTCAGCGATAACAACGCCCATGATCGGGGGAACCAGAGCGGAAATGATATTGATAAATCCCTGCATGGCGTCTGCCATACCTGCCATGGCCATAATAGTTCCGGCGGCACCGCACAGCATGGTGACCAGGGGACGCCGCTCGTCCTTGAGGTTGAACACCTTCATAGCTGCCATGCCGGAGGTATAGGCGTTGCCGGTATTCGTGGTCCACGTTGCCAGGATCAGAACCAGCATGCTCAGAACGGGAAGGCCCATGCTTGCGAATACGGATGTAATGTCATAAGTGCCAGCGGACAAGCTCATGATCGAACCGACCATAAACATGAGAACAGCAGCGGGGATAACGCCCAGCACCGTTGCCATCACAGTCGCACCGCGGCTCTTTGCGTAACGGGTATAGTCGGGGTTCGTGGTCGCACCTACCGCAAACAAGCCGATGACCAGCGAAACAGCCGGGGCCAGTCCCATCGTGTTATTCGGATCAGGCTGGACAGCCATAATGTTGCTCCAACCTGTGGTGGTGATCGCATGGATCATGCCATAAAGGCACATGGCGATCAGGGCCGGAACTGCAATGTAGTTCAGCCACTTCATGAGCTTGAAGCCATAGACGGCGGTGACCAGCATCACGGCACCCCAGATAAGGCAGGACAGCCAGAAGGGGAAGTTGATGTTCCAATAGCCCATCAACGTAACAAACGCTGTTGCGCAGGTAGCGGTCTGAATACCGAACCATCCCATCTGTCCGATGAAAATGGAGACGCTCAGCAGGTAGGAGGAGCCGCGGTCACCAAATGCCTTGGTACCGCACATGCTGGAAGGAAGCCCCAGGTCGGTGCCCTGCATACCGACCATGATCATTAAGACGCTGCAGATCGCAAAGCCCAGGAAACAGGCCAGCAGCACATTGCCAAAGGTCATGGAGGCAGACAGCAGGCCGCCAACCATTAGCATGGGGATGCAGATCATCGTGCCGATCCAGATAAAAGCGATACTATACCAGGACTGGCGTTGTTCTTTGGGTACACGGCTTAATGCTTTTTTCTCGACTGCACTGTTTGTAGTATTGTCCATCAGGTCCTCTCCTTACATAAGTTTTTCAAGAACGTTTGCTGCATTCAGGTGGAAATTTTTTAAAAAATTATGCAATTTTGATAGCAACAACCTTTCCTTGTGCCTTAAATATTAGCATATCAGACAACGGATGTATTTGTACCTGGCAGCCAAATTTTCCGGATATTTTTGTATGGGCTTGGTTTGTGACTATTCCTTTCGCACGATTGAGCGCTTCATCTGGGGCAAAAAAAGCTTTCCGCTGCCAAGGACAACGGAAAGCAGGGGGATATGTCAGTTATTGGACAATAGTCGCTGAAGTGCGACCGCTTCATATAATTCCGCCACCAGCGGCATCTGAGATATTTCGCATGCATAGGATGCCCGTATCTGATTCAGGCGGTAACGGACGGTGTTTTTGTGGACCCCGAGGACTTCGGCGGTCCGTTGAAGATTCTCTCCGGCGTCCAGCAGATAGACGGCCAGGGTTTCCAGAAGAATACTGTAATTTGCTTCCTGTCGAATGGGCTGCAGAGAATACATATGCCTTGCAACTTTGTATCCGTCATCCGCAAGCTTTTTGATCTTTTCCGCAAAGCTCAGGTCATACAGATCGAATGTGCTTCGTGTAGGATAGATCATCCGCACAGTGTCAAAGTATGCCTCATACAGCTCGTACATGTTTTGAATATTCTGGATGGATGTAATACTCATGCACTTGGTCAGCGCAAGATGAAGGCCCTCGTCCAAGAGATCCTTCATCAGTTCCTCTTCCATCGTTTCATCCAGTTCGGAAAAGGCGGCAGCTTGGAAAAGAACAATAATAGAATTTTGATAGAGGTCTACTAAAGCCCATTTCCCGCGGTTCCTGAAAAAGCTTCTGATTTGTGAGACACACTGTTTGAGCTGCCGTTTCTGCTTGAAATCCCCCATGCTTCCGCCGCCCAGGAGCCACATACGCTGGATCTTTGCGACATCGATCCCGTGCTTTGCGGATAGCTCTCGGATCTGCATCTGCTCGTTGGTAATAATGCTTCGGATGATCATCTCCGGGGAAGTTTCTTCAAGAGAATAGCTGGAGATGTTCATAAACAGGGAGATCAGTTCTGCTGCCTGCAATACCTGCTCATGAGAAATAGATTCTTGTTCGTCAATGACAAACAAATGAAGACGGGAACTGGATTCCGGCGTCACAGGAGAGTATGTTACAAAGACATCTTTTTTGTCGATATACATCTTTGCTCTGGACATTTCCGTTGCCTTATCCGGATCCTTGAGGAAATAGCGGATGATTTCCCCATAATTCCAGCCGGCAGACCATGGCCATTGCCCCTCGGACAACAGCTCTCCCTTTTGGCTGAATAAAAAAAACGAGCAGCGGAACCGGTCGCTGATTATTTGCAGTAGGCTCCGGATCGTCCGAAGCCTTTCTGGGAGCCCCGAGATGCTTTCCAGTATCTCAGGAATGAAATTTATGTTTTCCTGCTTGTCACGGTAGATGGCGTACATCACATCATTGATTGCTTCGCCGTAACGGAAATCAAACCGGTTGTAGGGCATGCAGATCAAGGGTAAATTTACTTCATCTGCGGTGCTGATGAGCTTGTCATCCAAGTAGGGTACAAATATGCCGATGTAGTATAATACGACCGCGCAGATACCGATCTCCTTCATTCTGCGTACAATGGCACACTGCTTATCAACATCATCCTTGATCGAGCTGAACGCAGTAATACACATTTCGTGATTGAGAAACAGATCTGAGGAGATCACGTCAACATCCGAATACTCTAATACCGTAATGGAGTTAACGGTCTGGTTGATACCGCCCTTGCCAGCGACAATCTTAGCGTATCGAAAGGCCGGAAGGCCCATGCAAGTTTTTACAGTTAAACTCATAGCTTCCCTCCAAGGTGTATTTTCTGTGCGCTATCTACACTTGTACAGGAAATATTAAGCCCTGTCAAGAGGTTATCTGCAGATACAGCGGTCTATTTGATTTCATTATATCGCATTTCAAGGTATTTCCAGGTTCTCTATCAGCTTTTTGTAGCGTCAAAGCTCCCCGCACCTTTGAGGTAATTGCCTCAGAATACCGCTGGGAGCTTTACAAGGTGGTGTATGGAGTCCTGCAAATAAAAGTCAAGGCCTAAAATGAAAAAAGTCCCGCAAAGTTTGCGAGACCAAAAATGAGCATGACAAAACAGGCCGGAGAAAAAAGCGTCGCCAGCCGGAATGAAGTTGGTTGTTTGCTTAACTCTGCGCGGAATTTTGCTGCGCGTCGAATGTCTCAAGGCACTCTTTCACGCGGGCGTAGTAAATGCGCAGAAATTTGTTCTGCGCGGCAGTCATGTAGACGAAGTACGGCTTGCCTTCGCTGCGTTTCTTGTCGAGGAACTGGTATACCGGCTCCTCAGCAGGAGACTTTTTCAGGTAAGTACAGACGATTTGGTACAGCGTTTTCCGTAGATGCGGGGAGCCGCGTTGGTCGTAGGTGTGCTTTGCGCCGCATGCTTGCCAGACTGGTTTACAGCCGGATCGACACCCGCAAATCCCACAATGGAGCTGCGGCGCGGAAAACGGCGCACATCGCCAATCTCGGCCATAAGCTGTGCGGCAGTGATTTCGCCAACGCCGTACATGGCATGCACTGTATCGTACTCCGGCAGTTGCCGCGCAAGGCGTGCCATCTCGGCGTGCAAAGCGGCCAGCGTCATCTTGCCTGCAAGCAACTGCTGGGCAGCAGTCGTAATCAGCAGCTTTGTGTTGTCGTTCTTCGGCAGCGTGGTGAAATGGCCGCAGCTTCCGGAGCGCTGTGGACGTCAACAGCGACGGCGCTGTGGATGTCTATGACCTCCAGTTGCTGTACGAGACCGTCAGCGGGATCGCGTAAGGACTGATCCCATAATTGGCAATTTGCCCACGCCGCGGCGCGGTGGTTTCATGATCCCGCCGAATGTGCTTTCCATACATTGGAGCGGGATACTGTCTGCTGTGCCGCGGCGTGGGCTTTGCACTAACTGACGACTGTACAGACTGAAATCGCTGATAAAATCAGCAAGCACCCCCCTGAAAGGTACGATCAAAACGGGAGAGGCCACAGCAATTTGCGGCTTCTCTCGTTTCTTATCTGCCGTTATCCGAATCGTCAAAAATCGTGGTGAAATTTCGTGCAGATTGACGTGAATGTTGTTCTTGCCCGGTATCTCTGGTGGTGGTACACTTATATTGATACAATATGCCGTATCTTGTCGATACGGTGTGCTGAAAAGAGAGAAAACACAGGAGGACAGGGACATGAAAAAGCGGATCGTAAGCCTACTGATGGCCGTGCTGATGCTGGTAACCATGCTGCCGGTAACTGCCATGGCCGAGGAACTTACCACGACCGATCCCACGGAGGAGCAGGTCGTTTCCGGTGAGACAACGCCGGACACGGCAGAGGAGCCGGAAACGCCGGATGAGCCGGAAGAACCCAATCAGCCCGGAGAACCGGAAGAACCCACTCAGCCGACGGTTCCACAGGAACCCGAACAGCCGACGGAAACGGAACTGGAGCTTCCGGAGTTCCCGGAGGTGCTGTCGCAGGAGGCGTACATTACCCCGGTGAAGGACGCGAATGCCCCCGATCCCTGCGACAGCTTCGAGTGGAAAGAGATCGGAGACGGGAAGATGCCCTTTATGTACAACGACGGAATGCTTTTCGACGACGCGAGAAGTCTGTCCACCGATATAGCCAAGGCGTCTATTATCCTTGCGGATAGGGCATACGCTGGGAAGGACGAGATAGGCACGATGCTGAAAAGCATGGGTTATAAGTGCTTGGATAATGGCGAAACTTATGATAAAAAGACCAACATATATGATAATGATACGGTAGCCTTTAGGATCGCGTACAAGAAAGTGAGCTATCAAGGTGAGGAGTATATCCTGTACTGCGTTACCGTCAGAGGCACACCGGGAAGCGCGGAGTGGTACAGCAACGTTAACATTGGAACGACCGGCGATCACAAGGGATTCCATATAGCGGCTAAAACGGTATATGATAGGATCGTTGAGGAAATCGAGAAGGATGGATTTCCAGACGAGTATACTAAGATATGGATCACGGGTCATAGCCGTGGGGCCGCAGTATCCAACATTGTGGCAGGCTGGCTGAATAAGAGTGCAAAGTGCTGCCCGGAAAGCCTTTTTGGCTATACATATGCCTGCCCTGAAGTAAGTAAAAATGCGGATACTTCTTACACGAATATCTATAATTTCAACAACCTCGGTGACCCGGTAACCGCCGTGCCGTTGGAAGAATGGGGCTACAAACGCAACGGACAGGACGTAGATCTTCCGTTGGATCACCTGGACAATCTACAGCAGCGCTTTAAGTCGTATGTAGGAGAAGAGTATAAAGCTACGACAACGACAGATGATTATGTGACGATGATTTCCAGTATAATCCAATCGGAGGAGAGTGCTTAAGAACCCAAATGTAAGCTTTTCTTGCTTTTTTTAGGATGGATATTAGGTGGTAGGAATGATTCGATTAATGATCTTGTTGCGCTTGCGGACTATGTTGTGTCCGGCAAACTCGCTGAACTCATTATAGATACGGGAGATATTTTCGGTTTGAGAGATAAACTCTCCCAAAAAAAGAAGAATATCGAGAAGATGATTACGTTTATTGACACGTATTTGGATGAAGTTCAGGGTATGAATGATGAGGAATTTGAACAATTCTGCGCTGAGCATCGTGATGAGATTGCAGAGCTGGAAAAAGCGGTTGAAGACGAGATTCGGGATTACTCATCATTTGCTAGTGCTAGAGAGTTGCTGATAGTTCAGCTTTTAGAAAATGGAAAATTTGAAGATATTGTTGTTGCGGCAACCAACTTTTTGCTGGATTCAGATGGAAAGATTTTGTCTGCTTTTCGGCATGGCCACCAGCAAGAGACTTATATCCTTTGGATCAACTCCATGTATGGCGGCTGCAGTGGCTGGTATGGCAATGAATGGGTAAACACTGTTGAGATCCCCAATACAAGGACTATTTCGCGGAGCGCTTTTGCAGACTGCAGCAGACTGACGAATATAAGAATACCAAACACAGTAAAGCTAATTGGCGAGTCGGCGTTTTCAAAATGCTACGCATTAAAGGAAGTGACGCTGCCGATCAGCGCGGAATATGTTGCTCTCAGCAATAGTTTTACAGAAAGCTTTCTTGACTGTACAGGTGTGCAGAAGATCACCTATACAGCAGGCGATGGCAGTGTTTTTAACCATGGTAACGCCAATACCTTGCCACGCTATGCATACAGATCCTTAACTACGGTTGTATATGAGGAGGGAATCACCGAGATACCGGAGTATGCGCTTTATAGAAGCCGCCAAAATGCGGATGACATTTGCTGTAGTAATGTTACCTCGATAACACTGCCAAGTACGCTGAAGAAAATCGGTACTGTTGCATTTCGAGGCTGTCTCCGCTTGAAGGAGATTGCGATTCCAGAGAGCTTAGAGAGTATTGGAAATAGCGCATTTAGCGGCTGTTCCAGTATGGCAAGTGCCACAAGTTTGAAAAATGTAAAGAGCATTGGAGGCGGCGCATTCTATGGCTGTTCCAGCTTAAAAGAGGTAGATATTTCGAGCTTAACAGAAATTAGTGATGCTGTCTTTTCCAATTGCAGCAGTCTGGCCAGCATTGTGATTCCCAACGTAGTGAAGACGATTGGTGCGTCGGCATTTTCAAAATGCTATGGATTGAGGGAAGTGACGCTGCCAATCAGCGCGGAATACGTTGCTCTCAGTAATAATTTTACAGAAAGCTTTCTTGACTGTACAGGTGTGCAGAAGATCACCTATACAGTGGGCGATGGTAGTGTTTTTAACCATGGTAATGCCAATACCCTGCCACGCTATGCATACAGATCATTGACTACGGTTGTATATGAGGAGGGAATCACTGAGATACCGGAATATGCACTTTATAGGAGTCGCCAAAATGCGGATGATATTTGCTGTACGAGTATCACCTCGATAACGCTGCCCGGTACGGTGACGAAAATCGGCGCGGTTGCATTTCGAGGATGTTCTGGTCTGAAGGATATTGTGATACCGGTAAGCGTAGAGAGTATTGGTATATCTGCGTTTAGCGGTTGTTCTAGAAATACATGAACATGAAGCACTTGGAGGCGGCTCTGGACGACGCCTCTATTGCCGGCTGACTTCACTCAGCCGGAGCCTGCAAACAATTTTGCGCATAAATCTTGACGGCACCAATTAATGATGAAAAATGGTGCAGTGTGTCAAGCGCCGCGTTGAAACGAGAGAAAACACAGGAGGAGAAGCCCATGAAAAAACGAATCGTAAGCCTACTGATGGCCGTGCTGATGCTGGTAACAATGCTGCCGGTAGCTGCCATGGCCGAGGAACTTACCATGACCGATCCCACGGAGGAGCAGGTCGTGTCCGGTGAGACAACGCCAGACCCGTCAGAGGAACCGGAAACGCCGGAGGAACCGAATCAACCGGAAGAACCCGATCAGCCTGGTAAACCCAGCGAACCGGAGGAACCGGAGCAGCCGGAAACCCCGCAGGAACCGGAGCAACCTGTGGAAAACGATCCGGAGGAAGCAGCGCCGGATAATGAAAATGATATCGCGCTGTTTGCGGGCGAAGGCGGCTCTGTGACCCGCATTGCATGGGTGCAAATGCTGGTGTCCGCCTTCGACATGACCGTGGAGGAGGACAACTATCCCGATAATTACTACACGGACATCGACAGCACCGCTGCTTACTACCGCGACCTAATGGTGGCGGTGGAGTTTGGCGTAATCGATCTGGAGGCCGGTCTGCCCTTTGAGCCGGACGAGCCTGCTACCCGTGAGTTCGCGGCGCACACGCTGAACTACTGCCTTGGCTTCCAGCTGGATAGCAGTACATATACCTATACCGACACAGCGGACGTCACCTATAAAGATGACGTTCAGGTTGCGGTGAATCGCGGCTGGTTTGCACTGGTGAACGGGAAATTCCTGCCGCAGCAGGCTATGACCTCTGCCGAGGCAGCGGCCATGGTGGCAGACGCAAAGCAGGTTCTTGAGGGTACTGTCGTGTCCGAGACCTACAACAGCACCTATATCTTCAAGGCCAATGTAATTGAAATACCGGATGGGACTGAGGTGCAGGTAGAGGATGGCGTTGTCCGGATCACCGACTGCCCGAAGCCGCTGACCAACGGATGCATCTTCGTGGTCTATGTCAACGAAATTCCTGTACCCTATATTGCCACAGCGGTGGCGGTGGATGGCAACGTGACAGTCGTGACCGCCACCAGAGCCGAAGATTCGGATGTTTTTGAGAGCGTTGACGCACAGGGGGTCTTTGAAGCTGACCTGTCCCAGACGGAAGCGCTGGATGGCGGCGAGATGACCTACTATGTGGAGGAGCTGGATCAGGAGTTCCAGACCTATGCTATGGCGCAGGCTGCGGCCAGCAGACTGGGTGCAGCCAAAGTCCAGCCGGTTTACAATCACGACCTGGATTTGGGCAACGGCGTTACACTCAAGCTCGACGCGCGGACAGAGAATGTCAAAACATCTTTTCGTATCGATAGCCGAAGAGACAGCGTCTACGTCAATGTTTCCGGCGACCTTACTCTGGACTATCAGCTCAAGGGCGATATTGGCAGTGCCCTGAAAATGAGCGATATCCATATGATCTATGTGCCGGTAAGCATTGGCAGCTTTACGGTTTCTCTGGACGCGGAATTCTCCGGTCAGGTCAGCGGCATCCAGACTTGGCATATTGAAGCGGGAATTCAGGCGTCTGTCAACGACGGCGTCAACCTTATTCGCAGCATAGAGACCCGTTCTTCGACTCTTGATACGGCGGCAACCGCCAAATTTGGCGTTCAGGCAAGGCTGGGTATTACCGATCTGCCGGGGGTCTCAGCGTATCTCTACGCTAAGGCAGGCTGTCTTGCGAAGCTGAAGGGCAACACCTATAACGATGGCGCAGCGCCCCAGAAATGTGTCCATTTTCTTATGTACGCATATGCCGAGTGCGGCGCCGCCGGCAGCCTGACCATGCCGCTTTCAGGGACAAAACACAAGATCAGCAAAAAGTATGAGATTTACAACCAGAACAACAGCCCCGTCCGCGTTGTCCACCATTACGAAGACAACGCGCTGGTACCTTCCTGCACCCGTGGCAAAGTAAGCAGTTGGTTTGACGGTAATTATGGTTACTGGCGGACACCGGCCAGCTCCCGCTATATGTCCAGCGGATGGTCTTCCGGATTCGGCGGGAACGGCTATGATAAGGACGGAAATCCGGTGACGCTCTATACCTATACGCTGGATGATGAGGACAATGCCACCATCACCGCCTATAAGGGCAATGCCACAGCGGTTGTGATCCCGTCAAAGTTGGATGGCTATACTGTTGTGGCGATTGGATACGGGGCATTTCGCGGTAACAATAACCTAAGGGCTGTGACGATTCCGGACACGGTAACGAGCATTGGAGACTATGCTTTTGACAATTGTAAAAAATTATCCGAAGTCACACTTTCCTCCACTCTGACCAGTTTGGGTTCAAATGCGTTCGGTGATTGCACGAGCCTGACCAGTATTGTAATACCGAAGACAGTACAAAGTGCTGGCGCATATGGCCCGTTCAACGGTTGCAGCGCTTTAACAAATGTAACATTGGAGCAGGGAATGGCTGTCGTCCCGGCAAATCTTTTCAGAAAATGTTCAGGGCTTGTTAGCATCAAGATTCCAAACTCCGTGACATCAATTGGCGTTGAAGCTTTCGGCTATTGCGATTCCTTGAAAAATGTTGAAATTCCCGATTCTGTTACAGAAATAAAATACGGTGCATTTAGAAGTTGCACGAGCCTTGAAAAAATTGTCATTCCGGATACGGTGACGAGTCTGGGAGCCTTTATATTCGACGGTTGTAAGAAATTATCTGAGGTAAAGCTACCCAACACACGGCAGAATATCGTGCAGTCCATGTTCCAGGATTGCACTTCCCTGAAAACCATTATCCTGCCAGATACGGTGACGACGATTCAGTCTTCCGCCTTTAGCGGCTGTACCGCGTTGGAAACAATCGTTTTCCCGGATTCGCTGACTTCCATCCAGGGATCGGCATTCCTGAACTGTTCTTCTCTGAAAAACGTCACATGGAGTAAAAACCTGACTTCAATAGATTCCAGCGCTTTCTCCAACTGCTCTGCCTTGGAAACACTGGAACTGCCTATTTCGGTCACAAATCTGGGATACGGTGCGTTTTCCAATTGTGATGGACTGACGACTATTATTGTCCCCGACAGCGTGACGGAGCTGGGCACAAATGTGTTCTACGACTGTGACGCGCTGACCTCCGTGAAGCTGGGCAGCGGCATTACCACGATCCCGGGTCCACCTTCGAGCACTGCGACGTGCTGGAAAGCATCGTGATCCCCCGGCGGGTGACCACCATCGGCAATAATGCTTTCAAGAATTGCGTCAAGTTCACCTCCATCACCATTCCCCGCAGCGTCACCAGCATTTCCAGCAACGTGTTCAGCTATCCCGCCAAGATGACGATTTACGGCGTGGCTGGCACCTATGCGGAGACCTTTGCCAACGCCAACAACATCAGGTTTGTGGACAAGCAGGTCAACGCCACCGCCGTTACCCTCAGCAGCAAGGAGCTGACACTCAGCAAGGGCGCTTCCGCCACCCTGTTTCTGACCGTTACGCCGGAGGACTTTACCGACGAGGTAAGCTGGAAGAGCGGCAATACCAGCGTGGTCACTGTCAATGATGCCGGTGTTATCAAGGCTGTGGGGCTCGGCACCGCCACCATCAAGGTCGTGGTGGGCAGCAAGAGCGCCAGTTGCAAGGTCACTGTGCAGCAGCCGGTCACGTCCATCTCGCTGAATAAAACCTCTCTGACGCTGGAGGCGCTGGCAACCTATCAGCTGACGGCGACTGCCTACCCCAACAACGCCGTTGACCGCCGCGTCAGCTGGAGCAGCTCCGCCCCCGACATCGCGTCGGTGGATGATAACGGCCTTATCACCGCCCGTAAGAAGGGCAGCGCCATCGTTACGGCCACCGCCATGGACGGCAGCGACGTTACAAAAAAATGCACCGTGACGGTCAGCAACACCGCCTATATCTGCGCCACCGTGGAGGCAATGGAAAGCCCCCACAATTACCCCAATAGCTGTAGCGATTTCTGGGTATATACCATCCCCGGCGCGGAAAAGCTGCGGGTGACTTTCGACGCCCGTACCGACATTGAAGACGGCTTTGACTACCTCTACGTTTTTGACGGCACAGGAAAGCAGGTGGGTAAGTACACCGGCACGGAGCTGGCGGGTCAGACCATCACCATTCCCGGCGATACCGTGAAGCTCAAGCTGGTCAGTGACGGTTCCGGTAATGAATGGGGCTTCAAGGTAAGCCGCATTAGCTCCGGTACGGCCAGCGGTACTGTGGCCGGCAATGTCACGACCGGAGGCAATGCCGCCGATCCTGTGACCATTGTCTTCAAGCAAAACGGGAATACCGTTAAAACGGCAACCGTGTCCGGCGGAAGCTATCGGGTGTCCGGCCTGACGGACGGCAGCTATACGCTGGAGGCCAGCAAGCCCGGCTGTGTCCCCCGCAGCTATACCGTTACTGTCAAGGATGGTGAGGTCGTCAACAGCCCCAACGTCGTGCTTGTAGCCACGGGCAACGTCAACGGCGTCTCTGTGAGCGGTGAGGATGTGGAGATCACCGACGTGGCCTGCCTGTACCGCTATTTGACTGCCAATGATCGATCCCAGAGCAGCATTCCGGATGAGGCGTACTTCCTGGCCGTGGCCGACGTCAACAGCGACGGCGCTGTGGATGTCTATGACCTCCAGTTGCTGTACGAGA
>OGPH01000430.1_pt1 | contig 44901 bp, 32 predicted proteins | sample 1552891 | NCBI WGS metagenome assembly OGPH01 (sample SAMEA2580272, study PRJEB22360) | human gut metagenome | biome: human gut; feature: human-associated habitat; material: faeces | place: Denmark | collected 2008/2010 | reverse complement strand
CCCGGTCAGCAGCAGAACTTCGCCCTGATCCCGGCGCTGGTGCGCGCGGGCCTCTGCGGCCTGGAGCGCAACCACCCGGCCAATTCCGCCCGCGACCGCGCCCTGATCCGCCACGCCGGCGGCGCGCAAAAATTCGTCGGCATCCTGGCGGGCCAGAGTGCCCAGCAGGTATTGGTGCAGCACGCCGTCCCATGTGCCTGGGCCGTCCAGGACGGGCCATTTCAGTTTTTCTCGGCCGCCCAGCACCCACAGTACCCCGGGCAGGCGGGGGATCAGCCCATCTTTTCCGCGCAGCCACCAGTCGTTTTGCAGAGGATCCCCCACGCTGGCGAATTCATCCACCAGCTTTTCATAAGTATCCAGGAAGATCACGAAAGGCTCACGTTCTGCCTGCAGATTTTCCCGCAGATCAGCGGCAAAATAGGCGGGCAGCTGGCTGCGCAGCAGGCGGATATCGGTGGTTTCCAGCCTGCGCAGAAGCTGTTTCCTGTTGGAAAACAGATTGCGGGCCACGGCGACGCCCTCGTCCACCAGCTTTAAAATGCCGGTGACCATGCTGGTTCCCGGGACCATGCTGGCGGCGTCGCATAAAAAGGTGAGCAGCGGGCTGTTCCCTACCAGGCTTTGCACCTCTCCGATGTCGGCGTCTTCCCCAATACGGCATAGAAAGGTATAACAGGCCACATCGAACAGAGGAAAGGAAAAACCATAGGCATCGGCCAGCTTGCGTTTGAGCAGGTTCAGTATCCGGTAGGGCTCGCGGCGCTCAACGAAATCAAAATCCAGCACCACGCTTTTGGCCCCGGGACAGCGCTGGGCCAGTTCCTTCGTCAGCTGGGCGTGCAGACTGCTCTTGCCGATGCCGCCCACGCCGTAGTAATGCAGCACGAGCGGCTCCGAACGGCCCTTTTTGGTATCGGCAAACTGCTGCCAGAAGATCTGCCTGGGCTCTATGCGATCCACGAACAGCCGCTCGGCCCTTTGCTCTTTAAAATCATCCAGAATAAATTTCATGAAACAACCTCCCCCCTGATCAGAGACACAGATATACTGGCCCTTTTTCCTCACCTGGGATGCCTTTTGCTTCTGGCCCTTAAGCGCCGAAAGAAAGCCCTGGCAGACCCTGGAGAAAATTCTTTTTCTCAGAATATCATGTAACTAAATACCCGTCAATCACAGTTGCTGTCCGGCTCTGGGGCATGCTGTTTCGCCCCGGCGCCAAGCAGGCATGTAGCCCACGCGCCAAGCAGGTACGAATTGACCGGAGTATATGGATAGAGGTATAATGATTGCGGGTGTTTATGCGCGTTGCAGGCGATCCGGAGCAGACGTTCCCTTGGGGGAGGATATCCGATATTTCGTGCCCGGCCCTTGGCAGGCGGACAGATGCGATGCCGTAAACGGCCGCAAAAACAGGAAGCATTTTAAGAGGAGGATGGAGATGAAAAAATGCGTATTGCTGGCAGCGGGAATGGTGGCTGCGGCGCTGCTTGCCGGAGGCTGCGGGAACGCAGGTGAGAAGGAAAGCGCGGCGGTTCAGATGGATTCCAGGGAGGAAAGCACAGCGGTTCAGATGGATTCCGGGGAGGAAAGCACAGCGGTTCAGGGGGATTCTGCGCCGGAATCCGTGCGGGAAACACAGGAGTTTTCGGAAGAGGACGGGGCGGAAGGCGAAAGGATGGCTGGGCCTTCAGAGGGCGAAGGAAGCGCAATCGCGCCGGCGGCCACACGGCAGGAGGCGCTGGATCTGCATGACAAGGCCTTTGCCGAGCATGATTTTGCGTACCTGCTGGCTTCATGCATTGAGCCGTACGGGCAGGAATATGTGGATTTTCTGCTGGCAAACGGCCTGCTGTCTGAAGAAGAATACTGGTCGTCTTATGATAATTCCCAGGGGATGTATTATGAAATCGGCGTTTTTGAAAGCTATTCCTCTGAGATTACCGGGGAAGAGCAGATAGCCGATACGGGGGCCATTGAGGAAGAACTGCTTCAGGCCTACGGTTATTCGTGCACAGTTCAGGATGCTTACGAGGTGACCTATAATCAGACGGCTTCAGGGACGGAAGGAACTGCAGTAAATGAAGGGTATCGTGTACAGATGATTCAGGTGGACGGCAGCTGGTATATTTCAAAGATGCTGTAACAGCCGGGCTGCGAAATGGAATGAGGAGGACGAGAGAAGGGAAATGAGAAGAGCGAAAAAAGAATTCACAGCGCTTCTTCTGTGCCTTGCGCTGGCTGCATCCTGTATGGGCTGCGGGGGAGGCAGAAAGGAAGAGGCCAGAGAGGTCTGCGAGGATTTTTTTGATGCATATGTATCCTGCGACGGCGAGGAACTGGCAGAAAAGATGGAAGGGCTGGAGGAATCCGTTCCTTTCGGCGGACTGCAGCAGCAGATGGCAGAAAGCATGGAATTTGAAACGAAAAAGGTAAAAAGCGAAGGGGATACCATGCTGGTATCCGCCGTTATCACTTCAGTCGACCTTCGCAGGGTGCTGGAATCCCTGCCGGAGACGGTGGACAGCATAGAGGCGGCGAAAGAGGCGCTGGCCGAAGCGTTTGCCGAAAGAGACGTTCCTCTGCGGGAATTTGAGGTGGATGTGGTTCTGGTGCAGGAGGATGACGAATGGGTGGTACAGATGACGCCGGGGCTGGCGGATGCGCTGCTTGGCGGTTATTATTCCATGATAGAAGAACTGGCGGAGGAGGCGGATTTATGAAATGGATCAGACGGGCGGCAGCTTTCCTGCTGACCGCGGCGCTTATGATTTCCCAGGCGGGCCTGTGCGTTTCGGCGAAGGAAAACGGGACGGAGCAGGGAGGGGAAGAACCGGAACTGCTGGTTGGAGAACTTTGTGTATACACACAGGAACAGGGACAGCGCAAGGTAAACGCGGCCCTGTATGATGAAACGGTGATCCTGGTTACCCCACAGACCGCTGCCAGTCTGACCGGAGCGCAGCTGGCGGAAACGGGAGACGGGGTCTATGAATTCCGCCGCGACGGCTATGCTGTATCTGTGAATGTGAAGACTGGGAAAATTTTCATCCGGATGTATCTGAACGATACGGAAAGCGTCAGGCTGTATCAGGGAGAGGGGTTCAGCCTGCTGGAAAAGCAGATGGTTTCGTTCGGCGACAAGGAGACGGTCACGATTCCCCTGGAGCAGATGCTCTATCTTCTGAACGCGCAGTGGTCCTGTGAGGACGACTGCGTATTCATCTATTCCCCGCCGGAGACGCTCTGGAATGTGGCGGCTGATTTCGAGGAAATGTATCAGTCCCTTCCTTCATCTGCCGTAATCCTTGGGGATACGGCGGGGAAAAAGTGGGGAAACGCTTTTAAATACGGGCTGCTCGCCTTTGCGGACGAGGTCGCGCCGGAGTATCTGATTCCCATCGTCGGGGACGATTACTGGAGCGAGAAGAAGATGGAAGAGGCCCTGCTCACCCTGGCGCTTCCCTGTGAAAATATCATGGGCAGCCTGCAGACGCAGGCTCAGGATGCTTCAGGAGAGTTTGTCAGCGATATCGGCGGCATGGTCAATGATATTTCCACGCTGGGCGGCGGGGCCGTTTCGGTGGCGGATAAGCTGACCGAGTCTGTCACCGCCTGGTCAGAAGTCAAGATACCGGAGGGCATCTCCAGAACCTTTTCCGCCGCCGGCTTTGCAGGGAACATGGCCAAGGCCATTGCCACGGCAGGGCGCTTCCAAAGCTGGGGAGAGAGCTATGTGGCGCAGCTTCGTTATCTGGCTGATGTTCAGAACGGAGATTACGCCGAATACTGTAAGGATCTGAATAAAGTAGCCGGTTCCCTTGCCAGCGAATACGGGAATTATCCGGAAAATGTGGTGAAGGAAAGCCTGGAAACCATGCTGTCCGGCCTCGGCGGCGCGTTGCTGGATATGACCCCGGCAGGGGCGGTATTTTCCTCTTACAATCTGGCGCACACGTTTGTGGAAGCTTACATGCCGGCGGCGAAAACCGCCCAGGAGGCCGGGGACAACGCTTCCGCTGCCATGCGCCTGAACGATCTGGCTGTTCTGATGAAGGCGCAGTATGGGGACGAATTGTCCCGCACCGCCCAGATGGGAAGCTTTGGCAGCACAGAGGATCTGGAGCAGCTTCGCTTTGTCGGTTCCCTGATGATGGGAGCGGCCGCCCACAGCCATGATTCCCTCTATTCCGCCTGGAGCAATATGTACCTGGCCGGACATTCCGGCGCGGGGGAGGATGAGATCCGCCAAAATGCCGGAGAGAACATTACCATGGACGAACTGGCCGGAAAACTGGTGTACAACCAGACCTGCCTTACCCGGTTTGAAGAAACGCAGCAGTATGATCCCAGCCTGCTGCTGTACGGGGATATGAGCAATCTGTACAGCACCACGGCGGGGGCTTACCGGGAGCAGATCCCGCCGGAATATGTGAAGCCCAAAGTGGACGCGGAGAATAACGGCGGAAACGTGGTGCGCTATATGGGCGAACTCTATTACTGGAAATATAATTCGGGAAGCCTGGAGTCTACGGGAACCTTCGCCTACTATCCGTATATACAGACGGAAAATCAGCTGATCTGCCGTCATGCGGACGGAAGCGAGGATGTGCTCCTGAACGCGAACGGAAACGGTCCGATTTTCATCGTAGGAGAGCGTATCTATCTGAGCGAGAACGGGGGCAATCTCTATTCCGTAAACCTGGAGGGCGGCGACCGGGTGAACCATGGCAGCTTTGAACCGTGGCTGGCAGATGAGGCCGCGGATACGCTGATCGGCGTCTATACGGGCAGCGGCGTATGCCTTTTAAGCGCAGCGGACCATTCCATCAGGAGCATCGATCAGGAGGGAGAGCATTTCCTGGGAGCGAGGGAAGGCTATTGCTACTATAGTTCTGTGGATGGGGAAGGAACTCCCGTCGCGACTTTGTGGAGAGTCTCTGCAGACGGAAGCGAGGTGACGCAGTTAAGCCAGGTAACCGGGGCTGAGGAATGGTCGGTTATGTCCATGAATATCATGCAGATCATAAAAGCAGGAAATCTGCTCTATTATTCCTACGGCGCTTATGGCGGAACAGGAGGTTTCTTCCAGGGCGGAGGGATCAACTGCGTGGATCTGGATCAAATGACGACCGAGGTATGTGTCCCGTATGGGGAGCTTAACGCGGAGGAATTCCAGCTGATCGAAAACGGGAACGAAACGATGCTCTATTATGTGGGAACGGATGACTCTATCGGCTCCTATATCGGCTTCTGGGACGATTATCCCTATACGAAATGTCATGTAAAGACGCAGAAAGCGGGAGAAGAGGGATGGACGGCTGCGCAGCAGGTTGAGAATGCCTACCTCAGCAGGCCGGGCTCCTATATCTGTGTGGATGGCGAGATCCGGCGGTATAATGAAGAACTGATGAGTTACCAGACGCTTATTCCGAGGGAGGCAGGGTTTGATTTCCTGGATCAGCCGGATGGGACGGAAGCGGAGCTGACGCTGATTTCCACTCTGGATATCGTCGGGGAGGATCTGTTCTTCACCGTGGAGCAGAGCGCACAAAGCGGCGAGAATTTCGGCTGGCGGCCCGTCTACAACAGGGAACGGTCGACATTCTATACCATGAAAATCGGGGAGGCGCAGCCGGCAGAACTGTACTCGTATTGATAGGCGGATCGGCCCGGCGCAGATCAGAATATGGCCTAAAGACAGCCGGAAAAGTTGTGCAATATTCCTATTTTTTAAATCTTGGATTTGTTTTATAATGACAGGGCGGTATGTCGAAAAAAGGAAGGATTTTCACATATCGGATATGCAGTTTGCGATAAATGCGAGGAGGGCAGATGGGATGATGGCACAAGTATTGGCTGTAATTATTTTTGTGGCGATGTTTCTTCTGATCGTTTCGGAGAAGATTGAGCGTCACATTGTATCTTTGGTGTGCGGCCTGTTAATGATGGTTCTGGTGTTTGGGCTTTGTATGCACAGCCCTGCGGCGATTTGGGAGACTTTAAGCCTCCAGAAGTTCCTGACGGTGAATTTCTGGTATGAGGCCGGAGAAGCGGCAGGAGCCTCGGCGGGCATTAACTGGGAAACGATCCTTTTCATAGCGGGCATGATGCTGATGGTGGAAGGAATGGGAAAGGCCGGGTTCTTCAGGTGGCTTTGCCTGTGGCTGGCCAAGGCGGTGAAGTATAAGACAGTGCCGCTGTTTATCGCTTTTATGGTGATGTCCAGCTTCCTTGCGATGTTCATTGACAGCATCACGGTCATTCTTTTCCTGGCTGCGGCGACGGTGGAACTGGCGCGTCTGCTGCGCTTTAACCCGGTGCCGATGATCATTTCCGAGATTTTCTGCGCGAATCTGGGCGGCTCCGCGACCATGTGCGGTGATCCGCCGAATATCATCATCGGAACGTCTCTGGGATATTCTTTTGCTGACTTTATTACCAATACAGGCGTGATTGCTGCCATTTCCCTTGTGGTGGTGATTTTCTATTTCTTTTTCTGCTTCAGAAAAGAACTGGCTGGAAGCGGTGCGGGAAGCGGACAGATTTCTTATCCGGATCCCAAAGATGCGATTGAGAATAAGAAGGATTTTGCGATCAGCAGCATCATTTTTGCCTGCGCGGTGGTACTTCTGGTATCCCATGCGCAGACCGGGCTGACGGTTGCTACGATCGGCGTTTTCATCGGTATTGTGACGCTGATCGCGGCCGGAAAAGATGCGGGCACGCTGTTAAAAAAGGTGGATTATAAAACGCTGCTGTTCTTTATCGGCCTGTTTATGGTTGTAGGCGGACTGGAACAGACGGGCATTCTGGAAATCATCGCGAACTTTATCGCAAGGGTCAGCGGGGATAACGCGATGCTGATGGTGGCGATCGTGCTTTGGATTTCTGCGATTGCCAGCGCCTTTGTGGATAACATTCCTTTTGCGGCGACGATGATTCCTGTAATTGAAAGCTTGTCGGCGACGCAGGGAGTGGATCTGTCCGTACTGGCCTGGTCGCTGTCCATGGGAACCGATATCGGCGGAAGCGCTACGCCGATTGGTGCCTCCGCCAATGTTGTGGGCATTTCCGTGGCGGCCAAGGAAGGACATGTGATCGGCTGGGGAAAATACTGCAAATATGCGGCCCCGGCTACGGTACTGGTGGTTCTTATTTCTATGCTGTGCATCTATGCCAGATATTTTTAAGGGGAGGGATGATGGATGGAGAAGCAACTAATTATCTCTATTGGGCGTGAATTTGGAAGCGGGGGACATGTGATAGCGGAAGCGCTCGCGAGAAAGTTCGCGCTCCCGCTGTACGACAACAATCTGTTGGATCATATTGCGGAGGAAAAAAATGTGGGGCAGGAGCAGTTGAGAAAGTATGACGAGCGCCCCAGAAACAAGCTTTTCTCCAGAACGGTGCGGGGCTATTCCAATTCCATGCAGGAGAATGTGGCGAACATGCAGTTTGATTTCCTGAAAAGGAAAGCTGCTTCCGGAGAGTCCTTTGTTGTTGTGGGGCGCTGTGCGGAAACCGTGCTGAAAGGGTACGATGGGCTTATCTCCATCTTCGTTCTGGGGGATAAGGATGCGAAGCTGAAGAGAATTAAGAAGCTCTACCGGCTTTCAGAGGAAGATGCCAGACATCTGATTGACCGGGAGGACTGGCAGAGAAAATCTTACCATAATTATTACTGTAAGTGTAAATGGGGAGATTCCAGGAATTATGATTTGTCAATCAACAGCAGCAGGCTTGGAATTGAACGAACGGTGGACATGCTGGAAACCTATATCAGAGCAAGAATAGAGACAGAAGAATAAAGATTGAACCATCAGAGAGCCTCCGCCTTCGGGCGGAGGCTTTTTTGGATGGCTGTGCAGTAAATGTCCCTTTTTGACGAAGGGTGAATATATTAAAAGAAAAAAGGAAGAATCATGCTGCAGGCTATCATCCTTTGCATGGCGCTCTGCATGGACGCGTTTGTGGCAAGCGTTGCATATGGGGCGGATCGCATCCGTATTGGCTGGAAAGGAATGGCGCTCATGAGCGGCGTGGGAAGCGCTTGCCTTGGGGCCGCTCTAGGTTTTGGTATGGTGATTATGGAATGGCTCCCGCGCGGCCTGACACAGGCGGTTTGCTTTGTGAGCCTGTTTTTTCTGGGCCTGATACGATTGTCGGATTCAGCGGTAAAGGCATATATTAACCGGCATGCGCATCTGTGCAGAAATATCCATTTCTCTTTTTCCAGCCTGCGTTTTATTTTGACCATTTATGCAGATCCTTCTGCGGCGGATCGGGATCGGAACCGTGTGCTGTCCGCCAGGGAAGCGCTTTTTCTGGGCCTTGCGATGTCCATTGACAGTCTGGCGGCCGGAACCTTTGCCGCCTTTATGGAGATACCGTTTTTTTTCACCCTGCTCACAGCATTCGCAATGGATCTGGCCGCTATGTGCTGCGGCCAGGCAGTCGGGAAAAAACTTGCAGGCCGCCTGAAATGGGATCTTTCCTGGCTGAGCGGCCTGCTTTTTCTACTGCTTGCCGGGATGCGGTTTATATAAAAGCCGGGAAAGAAAATCCGCCCTTTTGTTTCCTGCAAGCCCTCGTATGTTCCCGGCGCCCGTTTCCCGCATGCTCGGGGCGTTGTTTGACGCCCGGAAGGGCGGATTTTCGTAATTTAATTGTTGAAGCATTTCAAAGAGTGTATTATACTGTGAATATGTGCGAAAAAAGTGTTCTGGCTGCAAAACTTGGGAAAACAGGGGACGTTGCCTGCCAAAGTTCACGATAATTTCACATAAATCAGGTATAATTCCTGTGGAGAAATGCAAGGAGGGTAACTTAGATGTCTAAGGAAAAACAGACAGAAGAGAAGACGGACAAGATCGTAACAAGATACGATCGAAGAATGGAAAAAAGGAGAATAGAGGAGGAAAAAGAGCGCAGATCCTGGAAGCGCTTTAAAATAATCAGCCTGCTTATCGTGGTGGTGATCGCAGCAGCGATTGTGATTTCCCTTGGCACATCCGCGTACAGAAAATATGCGGCCATTAATAATACCTATGTGAGAATAGGGGATCACGATGTGACTCGTGTGGAGTATGATTACTACTATTATAACTCCATGACCAGCTATTTGAATATGTATGGTTCTTATGTGTCCATGCGTGGCCTGGACGTATCTCTTCCTATGGATCAGCAGTCCTACATGGGAAGCGAGGATCTGACCTGGAAGGATTTCTTTGACCAGCTTGCTGTCACGCAGCTCCAGCAGGTGAAGGCCCTGGTGGATGAGGCAGAGGCGGAAGGCTTTACCTATGATGATTCGGAAGACATGGCCCAGTTTGAGACTGACTTTGCGGCAGAGGCAGAATCCGCTTCTCAGTCCGTGGGACAGTTCTATGCCACCGCATATGGAGAATATGCAACGGAATCCAGGGTTAGGCCCTATATCCGTGAAAACATGCTGGCCACCGCTTATTATGATCATCTGATAGAACAGAACAGGCCTTCTGATGAAGAAGTGCAGGCTTATTATGAAGAGAACAAAAACGGTTATGATACGGTAACCTATAGAAGTTTCTATTTTGAAGCCGAGACGGAAGAAGAGACGACTGAAGAGGGCACGGAGGCGGTGACGGAAGAAACCACCGCAGACAGCACGGAGACGGCGGCAGAAGAGACGACCATAGACAGCACGGAAACGGCGGTGGAAGAGACGACCGCGGAGAGCACGGAAGCAGCGACAGAAGAGACGACCGCAGAGAGCACAGAGGCAGCAGCGGAAGAGACGACCATAGACAGCACGGAAACAGCGGTGGAAGAGACGGCCGCAGAGAGCACAGAAGCAGCTGCAGAGGAGACGACCGCAGAGAGCACGGAGGCAGCTGCAGAAGATGAGACCACAGAGGATACGACGGACGCGGAATTGGAAGCTGCGATGGCAGAACTGTCTGTGAAGGCTGAGGAAATGGTGGAGAGACGCCGTGCAGGTGAAGACTTTGAAGATCTTTGTGTGGAATATGCGAGCGAAGACAGGAAAGAGAACTATGGCGGAGAAGAAGACGGCAGCCTGATGGAAGAGGTGAGCTACTCCGGCACGCCGATGGTTGCTTCCGACTGGCTGTTTGACGAGTCCCGCAAAGAAGGGGATATCTCCATTTTTGAGGATACAAACAGATATTATGTTGTGGAATTCATCTCCAGGCAGAATGATGAGGAAACCACGAATGAATCCATTTCCACATTGCTGGCAGAGCAGACTGTGGGCGAGTACATCGCGGAAGTGGGCCTGCAGTATGAGGTGACAGATGTGGCCGGAGAACTGCATTATCTGACGGTGGAGACGGAAACCGAAACGGCTACGGAAGGCGAGACGGGCACAGCGGAGACGGAGAGCGAGACCGATACAGCAGAAGCAGAAACGGAAGCTGCAACGGAGACGGCAACCGCTCAGGCAGAGACGGAAACGGCTGAGACCGCAAGCGTAGGAACGGAAACTGCAGAAAACGAAACTGCAGAAACCGGAAGCGCGGCTGCGGAGACGACGGAGAGCGTTTCAACAGAGGCGGAAGAATAGAATAATCTATGAAAGAAAAAGCCGTGTATGGCAGAGGAAGATTCTGCTGTACACGGCTTTTTTTGTGTGCGTGTTTTTGCGTTGTTTTTTCTTTACCCTAGAGGCCTGTTTGTGCTATATTGCTATGCAGAAGGGACGCGGAAAAGCGCGCAGATGGGAGGAAAAGATGGAGGGGTTTGATGCTGTATTTGAAAATCCCCCGGAGGATTACCGGGAAGAAGCAGCCTCTGCCCGTGATTTATCAGGGAGAACATACGCTGTTTGAAAGAAACTGGCATATGCATGACAGTCTGCTGCTCTATGTAACTTTGGAAGAGGGGAAGGAGGAAGCGGATGAAGTCCCTGAATCCGGAGCGGAATGGAGGCAGTTTCCTGTGCAGCTGGGAAAGGTGCCGGCCAAGCCCCAGGAACCCAATGCATTGCTTTTGGATATGGAGGAATATGCGTTGGACGAGGAAGCATACAGACCGGCGGAAGAACTTCTCAGATGCGATAATGTATGCAGAAGAGCCCTGGGTATGCCGGAACGGAAGAAAAAGGTGGTACAGCCCTATCTGCTGGAGGAGAAACGGCCTGAACACAGGCTGCGGCTTCGTTTTGAAATTGACAGCGAGATCCGGGCGGAGGGCCTGAAACTGGCTTTGGAAGACGCCGCGCAGACAGAACTGTTCTGGAACGGGGAAAGGGTGTCTGCGAAACCGGATGGCTGGTATGTGGATGAGGCGATTGAAACCGTACCGCTTCCGCCGCTGCATCCCGGAAGAAATGTGCTGGAGCTGCGCCTGCCGTTCGGGGAGCGGACCAACACGGAATGGTGCTATCTGCTGGGGGATTTCGGCGTTCGTGTGGAAGGCGCGGTAAAGACTGTGACGGCTCCGGTGAGAAATCTTGCGTATGGGGATATTACCTGTCAGGGTTATGCATTCTATACGGGAAATCTGGTTTATCATCATTCGTTTGAACTGGAAGAGGATGGAGAGATTCGGGTGCGCGTTCCAAGGTATGCAGGAGCGCTTGTGGGCGTCAGCCTGGATGGCGGAGAGGAGAAACCGCTCATTACAGCGCCTTATACGGTGCAGTTTTCGGGAGTAAAGCGGGGAAGGCATTGTCTGGAACTGAAGCTGTATGGAACAAGACAGAACGGGTTTGGACAGATACATCATACAAGCGGCGTCTTTTTCTATCAGAGTCCGGATTCCTGGCGCTCCGTGGGGGATCTGTGGAGCTATCCATATCAGCTTCGCCCTGTGGGGATCCTGAAAAGTCCGGAGATCTTTTACAAAAAAGACGGGAAAGGAAAGAAAAACAGATGAAAGAGAGCATTGAGACATATTTTCAGGTGGGAACAATTCTATGGATGAGTTATCCGCCGGCCATGTACGGCCAGGAATTCGGAGGATATGAAGAAAGCCTGCTGCGGGTTCTGCGGGATGATTTCTTCAGCTGCATTGAACTGACGCAGATTCCGGAAGACGCGATGCGGCGCAGGGTGCGCGATCTGCTGGCACAGTCCCATATGAAGGTCTGCTATGGGGCGCAGCCGCGGCTGTTGACGAACGGCCTCAACCCCAACGATATCGATGAAGAGGGAAGGATGAAAGCGGAAAAGACGCTGTTGGAAGGAATCGACGAAGCGGCCTATCTGGGCGCGGAAGGGATCGCGTTTCTGGCAGGAAAATGGCAGGAGGAGACCAAGGAGAAAGCATATGAACAGCTGCTGAAAACCACGTTCAAGCTGTGCGAACATGCGCAGAAAAAGGGAATGGCTGTGGAACTGGAGGTGTTCGACTATGACTGCGACAAGAAAGCGCTGATCGGTCCGGCTCCCCTGGCAGCAAGATTTGCCGCTGACGTCCGCACCCGCTATTCCAACTTCGGGCTGCTCGTTGACCTTTCCCATTTTCCTACTACCTATGAGACGAGCCGGTTTGTGATACAGACCCTTCGGCCCTATATCACGCATCTGCATATTGGAAACGCTGTGATGAAGCCCGGAAGCGATGCTTATGGAGACAAACACCCCCGCTTTGGGTACCCGGACAGCGCCAATGATACACCGCAGCTGTTGGAATTTTTCCGGGTGTTAAGAGAGGAAGGATTCTTCAGAAAAGAAGAACCGCTTGCCTTGTCCATGGAGGTAACGCCAAGGCCGGGCGAGGATGCGCAGATCATTGTGGCGAACACCAAGCGGGTGATCCGGCGTGCCTGGGCGCTGCTGGAGGATTAGACGGGCAGGCTGAAGGAAACAGAATGGCTGAAGGAAGCGCAATGGGCTTCCTTCGGCCTGCAGAAGAAGGCGGAAGATACTGCATCCTTTACGTTCTGCGCACCGCATTGTCATAGAACCGAAAATAATCGGGACGGTGCCGGGACTGCGTATATTCAAACATGACGCCGTCGCTGTTATAAGTATGGCTGGTCACAACGGCGAGACAATTATAATCGTTCAGATTCAATTCAAGATATTTCTCATCAATTTCAGTTACTTTCTCCACGGTCATCACACGCTTGCTGTTGATGATCGTCATATGGAGCGTTTTTTCCAGATACTCATAAATTGACTGCTCTGCAATTTCCGGCGAAAGCTGGGGCATACTCTCTTTGAGGAAATAGTTATGATTCAGGATCAGCGCCTTGCCGTTCAGGTAGTGGACGCGCTGCAGATAGAATAGAGAGGTCCCTTCGGGAAAGCCGGTATTCCGGGCGATTTTCCGGTCGGCCACAAGTTCTGTGAACAGAACGACCCGCGTCCGTCCCTCCTGCCGGTTCCTTGTGGCGGATTCCCGGAAGGACTCGATTCCGCCGATGGTGAAAGACGATTGGGGAACCGGCTGATAGATGTTCCGCACGCCCTTTCCGTGAATGGTCTGCACATATCCGTCCGTCACGAGCCCTGCGATGGCGCGCCGGACGGTGTTGCGGGAACAATGATAGGTGCCTATCAGCTGATTCTCGGAAGGAAGCAGCTCCTGAAATTCATACTCCTGGGCTTCTATTTTATTTTTCAGATCCCGATAGATGCTATCGTATTTTGTATTGGACATATTTATCTCCATTCCGGAGCGCAGCGAAGCTTCGTTTTGCACAGACGGGATGCCGTCAAAGCGATTTGTGGTGCTCCGGCACAAATCGCTGCCGAAACTTGTTTAAACAACTTTTTTGATTCCATTATAAAGATTCCAAAAGAAAAGTCAAGCAGGTATTCGGCCCGTCATGATGCGCCTGGAATGGGGGATGCTGTAATCATTTATGGGAGAAGGAATAAATATGGCTTGACTTGTTTAAACAAGTATGCTATAACTTGTTTAAACAAGATAGTGCGACAGTGATGCGATAAAAATCATAAGGAGGAAACGGGGAAATGGCGAAGTATGAACAGGATGTGAAAGCCCTGCTGGATCTGATCGGCGGCAAAGAGAATATCCGTGCGGTCTCCCACTGTATGACGCGGATGCGCTTCGTATTGGCGGATGAGAAGAAGGCGGATACGAAGGGGATCGAGAAGCTGGCGTCGGTAAAGGGAACGTTTACGCAGGCGGGCCAGTATCAGGTCATCATCGGCAATGATGTGGCAGCATTCTACAATGAATTCACCGCCCATGCGGGAGTGGAGGGCGTCAGCAAGGATGCCGCAAAACAGGCGGCCAAGAGCAATCAGAATGTGATCCAGCGGATCATGAGCAACCTGGGAGAGATTTTCGCACCCATCATTCCGGCGCTGATCTGCGGCGGTCTGATCCTGGGTTTCCGGAATATTATCGGTGAGATCAATTTTTTCAATGACGGCACGCAGAGCCTGGCGGACATCTCCCAGTTCTGGGCGGGGACCTACAGCTTCCTGTGGCTGATCGGCGAAGCGGTGTTTCATCTGCTGCCGGTTGGAATCGTCTGGTCCATCACCAAGAAAATGGGAACCACGCAGATTCTCGGAATCGTGCTGGGGCTGACCCTCGTATCCCCGCAGCTTCTGAACGGCTTCTCCGTGGCGAATACGGCTCCGGAGGATATTCCGGTTTGGGATTTCGGCTTCGCCCAGGTGGAGATGATCGGTTATCAGGGCCAGGTCATTGCGGCGATCATGGCCGGTTTCGTACTGGTGTATCTGGAGAAGTTTTTCCGCAAAATCTGTCCGCAGGTGATCAGCATGATCGTGGTGCCTTTCTGCTCCCTGCTTCCTGCGGTCATCATCGCGCACACGGTGGTGGGCCCCATCGGCTGGAAGATCGGCGATGCGATTGCGGATGTGGTATATAATGGGCTGATGTCCAGCTGGGGCGTGCTGTTTGCAGGGCTGTTCGGCCTGCTGTATGCGCCCATCGTTATGACGGGGCTGCATCATATGACGAATGCCATCGATACGCAGCTCACCAATATGTATGGAGGAACCATCCTCTGGCCCATGATCGCGCTGAGCAATATCGCGCAGGGCTCAGCTGTTCTGGCCATGTCCGTCCTGCAGAGAAAAAATGAGAGAGCGCAGCAGATCAATGTTCCCGCCTGCATCTCCTGCTATCTGGGCGTTACGGAACCCGCGCTGTTCGGCGTGAACCTGAAGTATGTATTCCCTCTGGTCTGCGGCATGATCGGTTCCTCCATTTCGGCCATGGTGTCCGTTGGATTCGGTGTGAAGGCTGTCAGCATCGGCGTGGGCGGTCTCCCTGGAATCCTCTCCATCTATTCCAATTTCTGGGGGATTTTCCTGCTGTGTATGGCCATCGCCATTGCGGTGCCTTTTGCGCTGACTTTGCTGGTCGGCAGCAGGAAGCTGTCTAAAGCGGACAGATACGGAGAGACGGAAGAAGAGAGCGCCGCTTCTGAAACGGCTGCCGCACAGCCGGAAGGTTCTGCGGCGCAGACTGCTGCGGCAGTGGACGAGGCCGCAGAGGACGCTGGGAAAGAAAATGAAGCGGATACCAATCAGACGGAAATGAAACAGACAGAAATAAAACAAGCAGAAACAAAACAAACAGAATCAGGCGTCCTGAAATCGGTTCTGGACGGAAAAGTGATTCCCATCGAGGAAATGCCGGATGAAGTGTTCTCTCAGAAGGTGATGGGAGACGGCGTGGGGATTGAGCCCGCCGGAAACATGGTCTTTGCCCCTGCGGACGCTACGGTGGGCGTGGTGATGGCGGACAGCAAGCATGCCTGCGGCCTGGTTTTGGATAACGGGATGGAGATCCTGATCCATGTGGGCATCGATACAGTGGATATGAACGGAGACGGATTTGAACTGTATGTGAAGGAAGGGGATCGGGTGAAAGCCGGAGACCGGCTGATTTCATTTACCCCCGAGAAGATTAAAGCGGCCGGACATCCCATGACCACGGCGTTCATTATCACGGATATGGGAAATGCGGGAGAGATCGCATTTCATACCAATATAGAAGCAAAAGCCGGAGAAACGGTGATCGCGCAGTACAGCTGACCGGCCGGCAGCAGGGCAGGGTGGCAAAAGCGAGTGCACTCTCTTTGATTTTGGATGCGCGCCATAGCGCGCGGATGGGAGCGAGAATGAAAGATTTTAAGAAAAGCGTGGTGTATCAGATCTATCCCAAATCCTTTTATGACAGTGACGGGGATGGCTTGGGAGATCTGCGCGGGATCATAGAGAAGCTGGATTATATCAAGGAGCTGGGAGCGGACTATATCTGGATGACGCCCTTCTTTGTATCCCCGCAGAAAGACAATGGCTATGATGTGGAGGATTATTACAACATCGATCCCCGCTATGGCACCATGGAAGATTTTGAGGAATTGTCCGCAGAAGCGAAAAAGCGCGGGATCGGCCTGATGCTGGATATGGTGTTCAACCATACCTCAAGCAGGCACGAGTGGTTCCGCAGGGCGCTGGCGGGCGATGAGAAGTATAAGAACTATTATATTTTCAGGAAGGGAAAGGCGAACGGGCAGCCGCCCACCAACTGGGAAAGCAAATTCGGGGGAAGCGCCTGGGAATATGTGCCCCAGTTCGATGAATATTATCTGCATCTGTTCGATGTCTCCCAGCCGGATCTGAACTGGGATAATGAGGAAGTCAGAAAAGGCGTGCAGGATGTGGTGAAGTTCTGGATGAAAAAAGGGGTCAGCGGCTTCCGTTTCGATGTGGTGAACCTGATTAGTAAGGCCTCCTATGAGGACGACGAGACGGGGGACGGACGCCGGTTCTATACGGACGGCCCGAACATTCACCGGTATCTGCAGGAACTGAACGAAAAGACATTCGGGCAGGACAAAGGGATCGTCACTGTGGGCGAGATGTCCAGCACCTCGATGGAAAACTGCTTCCGTTATGCCTCCGGGGACGGAAAAGAGCTTTCCATGGTATTCAGTTTCCATCATCTGAAAGTGGATTTTGCGGGCAACGAAAAGTGGGTTCTGGTGCCCTTTGATTTCCAGAAGCTGAAGAAGATTTTGTTCGACTGGCAGAGCGGCATGGCGCAGCACGACGCCTGGAACGCCGTGTTCTGGTGCAACCATGACCAGCCCAGGGTGGTATCCCGTTTCGGCGACGAGGGGAAGTACCGGAAAGAATCGGCCAAGATGCTCGGCACCGTCATCCATTGCCTGCGCGGCACGCCCTATGTATATCAGGGAGAAGAGATTGGCATGGGAAATGCGGGCTTTACCAAGATCGGGCAGTACCGGGATGTGGAGAGCATCAACCATTTCCGGATCCTGCAGGAGAAGGGGCTTACGGAAGCAGATGCTTACCGGATCCTTCAGATCCATTCCAGGGACAACGCGCGCACGCCCATGCAGTGGGATGGCGGAGCGAACGGAGGATTCACATCCGGCACGCCCTGGATCGAAGTGAATCCTGACTGCGCTGTGGTGAATGCCAGAGACGAACTGGAAGATGCGGATTCGATTTTCCATCATTACCAGAAGCTGATCCGGCTTCGGAAGGAGATGGATATCATTGCCTACGGCGATTTTGAACCGGTGGATGAGAAAAATGCCCAGATTTTGGCATATAAGCGCACCTGGCAGGGCCATGAATTGCTGGTGGTGAATAATTTCTACGGTCGGGATGCCGAATGGAACTGCCCGGTTGACCTGGAAGGGTTTCGGATGATTCTGTCCAATTATAAGGACAGCTGCCCGGAACAGAGGATGCGGTTAAGGGCGTTTGAATCGATTGTGATGTATCGCTGATGCGAGGATAGATTTTTTAAGAAAAGGTTCTGCAGGAATCTTGTGCATGTCAAGAAAACGCGGTTATATGACCGCGTTTTCTTGACATTTTACGGAGGAATTATATAATATAATAAAAGGAGGTGGCTAGGTGGATAATCGGGCAAATACATCAGATATCGTAGCGTTTCTTGAGCATATGAAAGGGTTATTATCTCAGGGGAAATATGACTTTGTCCCGAGAAGAAAAAATATGCAGGATTTAGCCCGATATGGCCTTACAATTACAGATGCGAAGAATGAAATCTTAGGGCTGGTTGCAGATGATTATTATAAAGGCCCCAAACGTGATTTGGATGCCAATCGGCCTGGAGATATCTGGGAATTTAAGAAGCATATAGACGGAATTGTTTTCTATGTGAAGCTTAAGATAGTAAGGGAAAACGGACAGGAGATACTGAAATATATCAGCTTTCATGAGGCTGAATTTACATAACGGTTAGGCCGGACTGCCAGAATGCGAATGGGTGAGCGAAAGGATGTGAGATGGCAATGAGAAAATATTGTGAAGAATGCGGAAGAGAAGTTGAAGCAAAAATCGTTGAAAAATATGAAGAATATGACGTCTGCGGAGATAAAATCGGAGTGAATGCTCAGGTTTTGGTCTGTTCTGAATGCGGAGAAGAATTTTACTGTGAGGAGTTAGATAATGCCACCTTAATGAATGCTTACAATGTATATCGTAAAAGGCATAAACTTTTATTGCCGGAGGAGATTAAGCAAATCAGAGAACAATATGGGCTCAGTCAAAGGAGTTTTTCAAAATTGCTGAATTGGGGAGACAAGACGATTTGCAGATATGAGAATGGCTCCATCCAAGATAAAGCACATAACAGTTTGCTTTTGTTGTTAAGAGAACCATCCAATATGAAAGCTTACCTGGCAGAAAATGAAATTAAATTGGATGAGAGACAGAAGGGGAAACTGTTAAAAGCAGTGGAACAATTGGAACGGGATGCTAGAGTGCATGCGGTGGCGCATGAAGAGAACCGTTTTTTTCAGTCTGTCTTTTCGTTTGCGCCTTCAGAAGAAAATGGATTTAAAAAATTTGACTACGATAAATTATGCGCGATGGTTTTATACTTTGCGCATAGGAGCAAAGGCCTATTAAAAACGAAATTACTTAAGCTATTGAACTATTCGGATATGATTTTCTACCAGGAAAACGGTATTTCCATATCGGGAATAAGATATGTTCATTTGCCATATGGCCCGGTTCCGGAGAAATATGATCTGTTTTTTGGAAAGATGGAAGTCGATCATATTGCGCATATTGAAGTAGTATATGATAACGGCTATGAAAGGCACCAGGTTATTCCGGAACGTGATATCCCCCAAGATGCACTGAATGAGGATGAACGAAATGTACTGGAACGTATATATAAGAAATTTGAAAATTTTGGTTCTGCAGATATCTCTGATTATTCCCATAAGGAAAAAGGCTATATGAAAACAAAGCAAGGGGAGATTATTTCATATGCTTATGCAAAAGATATCCACCTGTAATTCCGAACGATAAAAGCGATCGAAAAGAAGGGATGAAGTTGTTTCTTTTGAATGTTGGATGGAGAAGCATGGAATGATATTGTAAGAGGAACTTCACATGAAAAAAGACAGCCTCTCCGGCCAGCCTTCCGCAGAAGCGGAGCTGTCCGGTTATAAAGAAAAAGCCTCTCACGGCGATATACTGATGCCCGTACAGAGATACCGCAACGATATCCGGCGTGCTTCCTATACGTTGTCCCTTCATTGGCATGAGGAAGTGGAACTGGGATGGCTCACGGAAGGGGCGGCGGAGTATGACATTGATTTTGTAACATACCCTGTGAAAAAGGGGGATCTTCTGCTGATTTCCCCACACACCCTGCATGCGGCGCGGGTGGCAGGCGGAGGGCGGATGATATCGGACAGCCTGGTATTTCACCTGAATATGTTGGGCTATTCGGTTCCGGATGCCTGCTCCATCCGTTACCTCGGGCCGCTTCAGAATGGGAAATACCGCTTTATGCCGGTGATACGTTCCGGACAGGCAGGGCACGAAGAACTGCAGGAATGCCTAAAAGAACTGCTTGGCTGCGTGGAGGATAAGAACCGTACCCTTTCCGGACAAGAGGAAGGGAGGGCGGCCATGCGCTGGGAGGGGAAGGAGCTGTACATGAAGGAGCTGCTTTTCCGCTTTTTCCGCCTTCTTTACCAGCATGGTTATGTGGTAAAAAAGGAGAGCTCCGCCCTGGATCCCAACGCGGAAGAAAAACTGAAAACCGTGCTTTCCTATATCAGGGAACATTATGCGGAAAGACTGACCATAGAAGAATTGGCCGGACTCTGCCATTTCAGTCAGCCCTATTTCATGAGCTTTTTCAAGAAATGCGTGGGAATGACCTGTGTGGAATATATCAACCAGTGCCGCCTGTCTAGGGCGGCGGAAGCGCTTGCTACAACGGACGCGCCGGTGATGGATGCAGCGCTTGAAAACGGCTTCCGAAACCTTTCTTATTTCAACAAACTGTTCCGCAGGGAATTCGGGAAGACGCCCAGGGAATATAGGAGGGAAGCGAAAAAAAGGTAGCGGCTCAGCCATTCCGGCCAGAATGCGCAGACGCGCAGGCTCTTTGCGCCAAGATGTCCGGATTGCTGCAGAAAGAGATTGACAATGATATTCGGCAAATGTAGAATGAAGATATCTTCTACATTTGCCGAATGTTTTTGCGCAAAAAGATAAAAGAGGTTTACAAAATGCGCGCGCAGCCAAATGGAAGGGCGAGCATGGAGCGCAGCGTCCGTTGTTTTTTGGGGAACGGATGGACGCAGATGGGAGTATTGTATGAAAAAGTTACCTGAATCAGAACTGGAATTGATGATGATTATCTGGCAGGCGGGCAGGGCCATGACCCGTCCGGAGATTGAGGCTGGATTGGGAGAAGGCCGTAAGCTGGGCGCGACCACGATCCTATCCTTTTTATCCAGGCTGCAGGAAAAGGGATTCCTGAAGGTGGAGCGGCGGGGAAAAAGCAATGTATATGAACCGCTCATTACGGAACAGGAATATCTGAAACAGGAAAGCGGGGAAATCTTCAAAAGGCTGTATCGGGGCTCGATCCGTTCCTTTGTGGCATCGCTCTATGAGGGAGATAACCTGTCGGATAAGGATCTGGATGAACTGCAGGCGTTCTTGGATGAAAAGAAGGGAAAGGCAGGGAAGAAACGATGAGAGCGAGATGGAAAAAGGCGGTATGGGCGATTTTGATGGTTCAGTTGCTCCTGCTGCATCTGGCGCTTCTGGGACGATGCAGCCAGACCCTGAACTGGCTGTCCTGGAGGGGAAGCGTGCGCCTGGGACTGCCTCTGTGGTTCTATGATAAAGGAACCCTCCTTCTTGTGTGCGGCGTGCTGGCGGTAGCAGTATGCTGGCTGGTGCTGGATTATATCCGCTATACGGCGTTTCGCAGGAAATGCCTTGGAGCGGCCGAGGAGGTGCGGGATGGGCAGATCGTCAGGCTTTACTGGCAGGCGGTCTGGGAAGCCGGTTTGGATGCGGACAGGGTTGGGAAGATGTATGTCTGTGATGGGATGAGCTCTCCCTTTGTGATGGGATTCCGTCAACCCATCCTGTTTGCTCCACGGGAAGCGCTGCGGGAGGATGGGTATCTGATGTTTCTGCATGAATGCGTGCATATGAAGCACAGAGATACGCAGTACAAACTGTTTCTGCTTGTGATGAACCGCCTGCTGTGGTTTCAGCCGCTGGCTTATCTGGCCCGTCATCTGGGATTTCGGGACGTGGAAGTGGACTGCGACGAAACGGTTGTGGAGGGAAAAAGCGAGGAAGAACGGCTTTCCTATGGACAGTTCCTGATAGACAGCCTGCGCAGAGCAAAGGAACAGGAGGCGTATTCCACCTTTTTCTTGAGTTCTGCAGCCATCATGAAAGCCAGGATCCAGGCGGTGACGGAGAACCGGCAGAATACGGACGCTGCGGCAAAGGCGGCGGTGGGCCTTCTGGTACTGGAAACCTGTCTGTTTGGAGGATGGCTCATAAAGGGGGCGGTTTCCGCGTATATGGAGGCCACAGCGCCGTTCAATATTTATGAAGGCTATGAACTGCCGGAACATTTTACCGAGCAGGCCCTGAACGAAATGCTGACGCTTGAAAGCGCGGCTCAGGAAACCTATTACAGGCAGATACAGGCTCAAGAGGGCAGCGTGGTGGAATCCTATGAAGAACTTTCTGTGCAGGCTGAGGGACCCTGGCAGATCCGCCTGAAGGATACGGTACGGTATGCGGACTGTCTTCTGCCGCTTTTGGAAAGATATCTGTGTTATTTCGGAAGGCAGGAATGGGAAAGCGAGAGGGACTATGAGCAGTTGGGGTATTCGTCCCTGCTGGAGGGCGTCTATACCCGGCTGATGGCGGGGGATGGTCAGGAAGCGGTATTTGCCGTCATATGCCGGGAATATCTGCTCGAATCCCAGCAGAGCGAAGAAATTCTGGCAGAAGCGGAAGACAGGGAATGGATACAGCTGGCCCAGGAGGGTGAAACCAGGTATGCGTATTATTCTGTGGCTCTGCACATAGAGAGAAAAGAAGAACATGTGTATGAACTGGTGGGGATCACATCCCTTGATGAGGCGGCAGCAGCATTTGCGCAGCACTATCCCGAAGAGGACTATTCGGATATTCCGGATCTGCAGCTGAGATATGCTGCGGATGCAGGTGAGAACGGGTCGCCGGGTACTGCCGCAGCCGGCACCGGCAGCGCCGGAGAGGGCGGACAGACGCCAGATGCCGAGGCCGATACGACCGGAACCGATATAACCGGAACCAATACAGCCGGAACCGGCACAGACGGCGGGCAGGACTGGGAGATTTCATTGGAGGAAGGATGGCTTCGTATCAGAGAGGGAGAGGGGGAATGGAAACAAGCCCCTGTGAGCAGCGAAGAGCTCTTTGACAGAGGGGACCAGATGGACGGCGCACTCACTTCGCTTCAGGAGGGAAGCTATCAATGCGACGGAAGAAAACAGATTTTCGCCTATGGCGGTGCGTATGATTATGAAGCACAGACGCCGGTTCCCGTTCGGGTAACCTGGTATGACGAGGCGGAGGACGGCTGGAAGGAGAGCGTGGTCACTTCCGAGTATACGAGCGTCCGCAGGCTGTTCATCTCCTTTCCGGAAAATTCTTTGGAAGGGTTTCTGATCCTGACCTGTGAAAGAACCATGTGGCAGGAAGGAAATATGGTTTTCCATACAACGGACGGCGGAAATACCTGGGAACCCTGCGTCTGCGAGGGGCTTAGCTATCATTCCCTGACCATGGACGGCGGATTCCTTACAAACCAGCTGGGATTTATCGCTGTAAACAGTTCCCAGTCCCCGGTTCTGTATGTGACATTGGATCAGGGCGCCACCTGGCAGAAGGCACAGTTTCATGACGCGCCGGAGTATTATACCATCTGCTATCTGCCGGAATGGGAGAATGGAGAACTGGTGCTTTATGTGAGCGAGGAAGGATATGCGAAGGATGCGGGCGTTAAGGCGCGCTTTGTAACCCAGGATAATGGGCTGACCTGGGAATTTGACGGATATGCGCTGCGCGGATAAAAGCACGGAAAGGAAAGTGGATGAAAAAAGAATGGTTCTGGTGGATGCTCACCCATCCCTTTTGCCTGATATTATATGCAGTTTCCTGGTTTCACGTCTGGTCCGTATGTAAATATGGCCGGCTTGCCAAGAACCTTCCCATTCTGGCCGTGTGCCTGGCGCTGTGGCTGATCTGGCTGGTGCGGCTTTTGCTGGGGCTGCACCGCCTTAGGCGAAATGGCACGGATGTTCTCTATAACCGGGCTGAAACGAAAGGGGAACGGATCCGCCTGTTTCGGGAAGGGGAGAATGAAGAGAGGTCCTTTTGTCTGGATGAGGTGGCGCATTATCGCAAATCCGGCGAAAGGGTGAGCGTATTTTTAAAAGGAGATCATTTTATCCAGATCGACTGCAGCGGATTTGACAGCGATACCCTGGTGCTGAAATTATCTGCGCTGCGCTTTTTCAGAAAACACGTCTGGGGCGTGCCCGTCCTGGCGCTCCTGTGCGTGATCACTTTGGCAGGGGCGGTGAAGGTGGCAGAAAGCGCCCGTCCCTATTCGGGCAAGTTGGGCTGGTATATCCGGGAAATTGCGGACACAAGATGGATGGATTACGAGCGGGATAATCTGTATGAAGACGGACTGGACGGTCTGCTGGAAGCCGTGGAAACCAAGGTGGATCTTCCGGATACGCTGGCCATAAATGCCGGATTTAACCTGCATTTTGCGCCGGACGGCAGGATATGCAGCGTATACGCGTATCTGAGCGGATACGCTGCGGATGGTTCCTGTGAGGGAAGCTATTTAATAACCTATGATGCCGCCCGTTCCGAACGGATATCCGTCCGGCTGCAAAGCGGCGGGCCGGCGTATGATGAGGAAAAGGATTTTGGCGTTCTGGTGGAAGCCCTTCGGACGATTCCGGTTAAGGAGACGGTGGCTGCCTGGCAGGAAGAGGAGTATGGGATTCTCTATCTGGGAAGGCGGCAATGGAAGCGTACGGATACCAATATCTGGTATATCGATGAAGAAGGATGCATGGAAAAGGCTTCTATGGAGAATGCTTCCATGGAAGAGGCTTCCCGACTGCCTGGGGCGGACCTGAGCGGATATAGTATATCCGTGTTCTGTCCGGAGAATGACTCCATCCCTCCGGTGCGATATCTGTATGTGGAAACGCAAGACTAGATCCATCCCCCGTCTAAAGTAAGAATCTGCCCGGTCAGATAGCCGGGCGCGCAGATGAGCTGCACGGCCATCTGTGCGGCCTCTTTTGGAGAACCGAAGCGTCCTGCCGGGATCTCGTCCTGCAGCGCCGCCCGTTCTTCTTCGGAAAAGCAGCTGTTCATATCCGTATCGATCACGCCGCAGGCGAGCGCATTGACCTGGATATTGCTTGGAGCCAATTCCTTAGCGAGCGCGCGGGTAAAGCTGTTTACGCCGCCTTTTGAGGCGGAATAAGCGACCTCCATGGATGCACCCACATTTCCCCAGACGGAAGAAATATTCAGGATGCGCCCGCCGCCCGCGCCCAGCATCAGCGGGATCGCCCTGCGGCAGGTATAGAAACAGCTGTCCAAATTGACGGAAATCACCCGATGCCATTCTTCGTCCGTCATATCCTGCAGCAGGCCGATATGAGAGATACCGGCGTTATTGACCAGAACGTCCAGGCTCCGGATGCTGTCAAACAGACGGCCCACATCAGACGCATTTCCCATATCTCCCTGAAATGGGAAACAGAGAATGCCATACGTTTGTTCCAGTTCCTGTGCATATGCTTCCAACGCGTCTTTGGAATGCAGGCAGGTCAGATACAAATCATAACCCAATTCTGCCAGCTTTCCGGCGATGGAGCGCCCGATTCCCCTGGAAGCGCCCGTGATCAATGCTTTTCTATGTTCCATTCGGATGAACCTCCTGTAAATGTCTGTATTCAAATCTTTTCATACGATGTCCAATTAACATGATTATACAATATAAGGGAACGGCGGGAAATACAATATTGCTTGCCGCGATTGCCGGGGGTATTTTCCGTTGGTTTCCGCTATTTTTCAAACTCGGGAGTGAGCAGGGGAAATCTATTCTGCCAAAGCGGCAGGAAGACAGACGGGAAAAAGATCTATAGTTCATAAAGTTTTTTCGGTATAACAATAAAAAATTGTTTTACGCTTATGTTTTGCGTATAATAAGATAAACAACCGTCACGAAAAACGGAGAAGGGAGGCATCCACATGATTGTCAGGCCAGACTATATCCATGCAATTACACCTTTTATCGATCAGCCTCTGGTGAAAATTCTTGCGGGCGTAAGGAGATGCGGCAAATCAACCATTTTCGAAATGCTGGCAGAGGAACTTCACAGCCGGGGCATTCCAGAGGAACGTATTATACAAAAACGATATACGGAAATGGATATCCCGGAAGATATTTCGGCGACGGATATGTATCGGGAACTGCTGGAACAGATTCAGGGCAAAGGACGCTGCTATCTTCTGCTGGATGAGATACAGGAAGTCAAAGGCTGGGAACGATGTGTCAACAGTCTTCTGGAAGGGCAGGACGTTGATATTTATGTAACCGGCTCCAATTCCAGGCTGACGTCCGGCGAGTTATCCACTTATCTGACCGGGCGGTTTGTGTCCATTCCTGTATATACGCTGTCTTTTAAAGAGTATCTGGACTTCAAAAGCCGGGATTCCCGCCCGGAGAGGGAATTGCTGGAAGAGTATATTCGTTTTGGCGGGTTTCCTATCATCGCATTGGGCAGCTATGATGAGCAGAACGCCTACCAGATTGTCAATGGCATCTACCATACGGTGATTTCCAGAGATATTGTAAAGCGTCATCGGATTAACCGGCAGGATCTTTTTGACCGGGTGGTGAAATACATTGTTGAGAATATGGGGAAAACCTTTTCAGCAAGTGCTATCGCCAGATTTTTAAAAAGCGAGCGGCGCACTGTGTCAGTGGAATCTATTTACAATTATCTGCGCTGGCTGGAACAGGCATTTATTATTTATCCTTGCCATCGCTACGATATCCAGGGGAAAAGTATTCTGAAGACGCAGGAAAAATATTATCTTGCGGATGTCACGCTGAAATACTGCCTTTTGGGCTATAACCGAAAGATGTTAGACGGCGCGCTGGAGAATATTGTATTTTTGGAGATGAAACGCCGCGGTTATGAAGTATATATCGGGAAAAATGCGGCGAAGGAAATTGATTTCATTGCTGAACGCCGGGATGAGAAGATCTATGTTCAGGTCTGCGTGCAGCTGCCTGAAGATTCAGACCGGGAAATTGGAAACCTGATGGAAATTCCGGACCATTACCCCAAATATGTGGTGACAACAAACAGCATGGATGTGGGGATTGAGAATGGGATCCGGATTGTACAGCTGGCGGATTTTTTGCTGTCAGAGCGCTGGTAATCCATTGCAGGCTGTCTGCAGCCCATACGGGGTGTGACCAGCTTATTTTCTTTCCGTTTTTCAGGACAAGGAATGCCTTTGCCGCAGGTTTCTGGGAGAAACGTTAACGGGCTTCGTCTGCAAGCGCTTGAATGTCATCTTCGCTGGATGCGCCCAGTGCTTCAGTAGTCCCGGCACAGTGATTTGCCGAAGCGACAGTGATTGTTCCGTTTCGGTCTGTTTGTCAAGGGCATAGAGAAAAAATCAGGGCTGAAGATTATCCTGGGGCATATCCTGATCCGGACAATCGATGAATTTCGAGGGATGGAGCCGGAAGAAGCAGCTGGGTATGATAGTGGACGTTACTGAGAAAACACCGGAGGAAGTGAAAGCACTCCTGTCCGGAGGGGAATTATAGACGATTGTATGATGAGCCTGCCGGACAACCGGAACGTGGCGTGAGAAGAAAAGCGGGTAAGAGGTTAAAGACTTCTTGCCCGCTTTTTCTAAGTCGTGTGGAATGATCGCGCGGCATTTTGCTCTTATCAGACGCCTTGCTTTCCAGTTCTTTTGTCATGGAGATCCGAAATTCGTCATGCATGCCCCTCTGCTTTTCCAATATGTTGGCTTTAGGGGACAGCAGCGCATTCATCAGCCTCAAAAACTGATTGCCTACGTTTTTTCGGATCACCCAGGTTTATGATGATTGCCTGCAGCAGATCCGTATCCTCTTCTGAGAAGCAGAGGTTCGTATCCGTATCGATCACCCCATAGGCGAGGGCGTTGAACCGGATTCTGTTGGGGCCTGACAGGCATGAGCTGCGCTATTTGGATAAAAATGTTTATGATTATTTATAGAAAGAGTTGACTGTCTGTAATTGCTGAAAATGTGACAGTATGAGAAAGAAATAAAAATGCACAAAAATGCAGTTTTTTTATTGACACAGGTGGGAATGTCCGATAAAATGTAGAAAATGCACAATAAATTTACTTAAATTCGAGAAAAAGATATAATAAATGCTGAAGAGCAAGAAAGTAAAAATGCACAAATACGAATATTTTCGGGTTAACCAAAAATCATATTTTGTGAAAAATTACAATAGATAAAAATGGGAAGAAATTGGCGAATTGCATAAAATTGGGATTTGCGAACAATGGTGCTTGAGGGGATGTGCTTTAAAAATGAAAGTTGGCTTTCCACAGGAGAGGTGCATAAGTTTATAGATTAAATCCTGTTCCTTTCAGCTGAAGGTATTGAGACGGGGAAGCATTTGCGTTGATGCAGAACCGTAATAATTAACGATTGGGGGAGGGGATATCATAGTATGAAAAAGGAGATTGCTTTAGAAGTACCATTTATGAAGTCGGTTACATACCTAGCAACTCTTCGATATTTTCTCCTGCAAGATTTATGATATGTTTTTGGCCTTGCCATAGTAATGAATCACTACCGTTTCTTTTATTATACATTAGAACATCTATGATTACTGGCAATGTTTGGTTAAATATCAACAGTAGTTAAGAAATGAGGAGAAGTTTGAAACAAAGAAGTAGAGGTTATCCAAGAACAATAGGGCATAGAAAATAAACCATCATAAAAGGTGGTTTTGAAAAGTAAATATGGACACAACACCTAATCAGGAAACAGGAATCACATCATCTTTGATGATATATCCTCGTTGTTTAAGCAGATTAAGTGCCTGTGAAGTAGTCAGGACTTTTGCACCATTCACAGGACGCTGCTCAAGAAAGCCTTCCGGTGTATAGGGTTTTAAATCTGTAAGTATGTGCCAGATAGCGGTCAGGAGCATACGACAGATAGCAATAACAGCTTTCTTGTGGCCACGCCGTGCTTTGATACGTCGATAACGGTTCGTAATTTCAGGATGTTTCTTGGATTTGATTAAAGCATTTGCAACTTGCACCAAAATTGGTTTAAAATAAGAACCAGCACGGGAAATCCTAGTGGATTTGATTTTGCGATTGCTTTGGTCATTACGAGGACAACATCCAGCCCATGAGACGAGGTTTTTAGCTGTGGGGAAGACAGACATATCACCTCTGATTTCAGATAGCACCTGGATAGCAGTCATTGGGTTCTTATCGAATCCTGGTACGGTTCGGATAAGGGAAAGAGCATCTTCGTATTTATCACTGAGACGAAAGATTTCCCGTTCTATTTCTGCTTTGTGCATTTCTAATTCATCGATGTGATTGAGGCAATGTCTGAGTTTCACAGCTTGTTCCGTAGAAATAGTACCATCAACGGCAGCCTGTATTTCTTCGATTGGAGTTTTACATCTGCTATCAACAAAAGGCGCTACATCAAAGGTTTCCCCAGGGCGTTGTAAAATCTGTTCTGTAATAGAACGGGAAGATTTACCAAATACATCAGAAAAGACATCATCCAGTTTTAAGTTAGACACGGTAAGACAATTTTGAGCACGATTCTTTTCACCGGTAATCATACAGGTGAGCTTATATCGGTATCTTACCAAATCTCTTAATTCACGGATGTCAGCAGGTGGAATAAAGGAAGGTTTGACCATTCCGCACATATATAAATCGCAAATCCACTTGGCATCCTTACGGTCAGTCTTATTGCCCTTTTGGGGCTTGGTATATTTGGGGTGGGAAAGAGTAATGCAGATGTTATTCTTCTCCAAAATGTTAAAAACAGGAATCCAATACTTGCCGGTAGATTCCATACAGACATCAGTACAGTGATATTTAGCAAGCCAGTCACACAGCTTCTGCAATCCATTGGAAAAGGAAGAAAAGCGAGCTTGCTTATATTCAGTACGGCCGTGAGAATCAGTAATACCAATGCAGGCATAAATCCATGTTTTGTGGACATCAAGACCACAGCAGTTGTTTTTTAGAATTTTAAACGACACAAAATAACCTCCTGATAAATATAGTAATAGAACTGACAGTGACTGGTCATCCGGCAAAATCGAGTCGACTTTGGAAGAGATAAGTTTACGGGCTACTGTTATGCGCCATTCATTGATGCCTTAACGGATGACCGACAACATATAACAATACGAGGTCGCCGCTATACAGCCCCGCCACTCACCTCCACGTGTTCTGTAGTGTGTCAGTTTTATAAGAGAATAATATCAAAAGGAAGATAGATTAGAAAAGCGAAAGTCAGCCAACCCGTTTCATGACGCATTGGTACCTTTCGCAGAAAGGCGGATTATAAGAATGACAATATTTAGCTATATCTGGAAAAGTACTAGAGGATATAGAATAAAATTTTTATTTTTATTCTCAACGGTTATCATGGGAACTTTTTCAGAAGCTTTATTCCCAATTGCAATTGCACAAATTATAGATCAAATATTTTATGATAAGGAATTGGATCAATTTTTTTTGTGGTTTTTAGTATATGCAAGTTTGTATTTTTTTAATCAATTGATGCATGGTTGTTTGAATTATGTATGGGCGAAATTGAAGGTAACATATCTTGTTGATATACGGAAAGTCTGTTTTGAGCATTTGCTGACCCTTAAAGCGGAAAGGCTTACAAATCTTAAAAGTGGTGATGTATTCAAGCGAATTGGGGATGATGTGGAAGCCTTTTTAGAATTAATCCATAAAAGCTTGTTTTATGTGTTAGGAAATATATTTCAACTTATTATTTCTGTAGGATATTTAATCTATTTTGATATTTATCTCGGAATTGTTGCTATAGTAACGACATTTGCAATGGTTTTGCTAATTAGATATTTTGGGAAATTAATAAGATTAAAACAAGAAAGAATTCAAACAGAGAAAGGAGTATTAGAAGCCTGGATAGTTGAGATGATTAATGGTATAAAAGAGTGGAAATTGCTGAATGCTGGGAAATGGGTAAAAGATAAATATCTAAAAAGAACAAGAGATATATTTAAGTTAGAAATAAGTAGTGGTTATATTGAACTTTTCTCTAATGTAACAAACAATGGAACAACTTTGTTAGGGCAATTGATGATTTATATCATAGCAGCTTATAGAATTATTGCTAATAATATGACCATAGGACAATTTGTGGCATGTATGTCATACTATACAAATTGTGCTAAGTATTTTAATGCAGTTGCAAAAAAAGTTTCGGATATATCAAAAAATGTTGTGGCGGCTAATAGAGTTTTGGACTTCTTGAATTGGGAAGAAGAAAATGATGGGATAGGAGCTAAGGAAAGAAAAATTAGAAAAGGTAGAATTCAATTTTGTAATGTTAATTTTTGCTACGGTAGTAGTTTTTCTGTCAAAAACTTGATATTTAGTGCAGAACCGGGCGAAAAAGTGTCAATAGTAGGAGAAAGTGGGGGAGGAAAAAGTACATTATTATCTTTAGTTTATAGACTTTACGATATTACAGGAGGAACAATATATATCGATGACCAAGATATAAGAAAATTTACCTTAAAGAGTCTAAGAAGTCAGATTGGTATTGTACAACAAAATAATAGTTTAATAGTTGGAAGTGTACGCAAAAATATTATTATTTCAGATCAGAAAGAAGATGATAACAAGATATGGGATTTGCTTAGAGGATTAAAATTGGATGAGATGGTAAAAAAAATGCCTAATGGATTAGATACTATAATTGGGGAAAATGGGGTGGTAGAAGAAGGAGAGACTATATCAGGAGGACAAAAGCAGAGAATAGCTATAGCTAGAGTGTTATATAGAGAACCGCAGATTTTGTTGTTAGATGAAGCTACGAGCGCATTAGATAGAAAAACAGAAAATAATGTATATGAATATATATTGAAGAAATTACCCCAAGCGACAATTTTGTCAGTATCTCATCGTTTATCCATAGTTCTTAAGTCTGATCGTGTGATGATTATGAAGAATGGGACGCTTATGGAACAAGGAAATGTTGAAGAATTAGTTAATGCTAATTTGTCTTTTTCTAAATTGTATTAGAAGGGCTGTAAACAATTTGGGGAAATTATAAATGGAGAAAAGTGTGAATAAGAAATTTGGATATTTAAAAAAGTATAAAGGAAAACTACTAGGATGGTTTGTTTTTAGACAAATGCAAGAAATATTAACGTTAATAGAACCATTTTTATATTTACTATTTTTGGAACATGTATTAACTCGTAAAAACATAGAAATGCTTTCGGTTTTGATTGGCTGTTATATTGGTATTTTTGTTTTAAAAACGTTTGTAAGCGCTATTGGGAAAAAAATAAGTTATTCGATGTTCCCCCAAATGGCTTGTGACCTTCGAGAAGATATTATGCAAAAATATATATCAATGAACTTTATAGAACTCAGAAAAAATACTATAGGAGAGTGGAAGGAAATTATTCATAACGATACTCAGAAATCTGTTGAGTATATAGAACAAAGTTTAGAATTTGTATGTGCTTTGGTTAAAATAATAATTAGTGCAATTTTTCTTATCTATTTAAACAGAATTCTTGCTTTTATATGTTTTGCTGCTTTACCATTATCTTTCATTTTTACTAAACATATGAAAAGTAGAGGGAATACTGAATATGAAAAACAAAGACAATTACGAGGAAAATATAATGATTTTATGATGCACAATATTTATATGTGGAAAGAGATACGATCAGGGTGCTTGGAAAATATGCAAAAAGAACAATTTTTACAGCAGTGGAAAGAACTTGGAAATGCATTTTTAAAGGCACATATGTATTGGTTCGTAAATAGAACCTTTTTGGCATTTAAGGATATATTTATGACAAGAATGGGCTTATATTTGTTGGGGGGTATACTAGTCATGAAAGGTATTACTAGAACTTCAATTTTGCTGTCTTTTATGGAGTATTATGTGGATTTTATAAATAGTATATTAATGGCAATTGATATAATAATGAGACGAGAGGAACAGAAAGTATCTCTTGAACGTGTAAATAAATTATTAAGTTTAGATACGCCTAAGGAAGAGAAACAGCTAGAAGGACAAAAGAAATTTGAAACATTACAGATAAATAATCTAAGTTTTCGTTATGTTGAAAAGGTGCCAATAATAAAAAGTGTTTCTTTTACTCTGAATAAAGGTGAACATCTTGCTATTACAGGAGAAAGCGGATGTGGAAAAAGTACTCTTTTGGATCTTCTACTAGGAATTCAATATCCTGATAGTGGTTACATATTGTGGGATCAGGAGCCCGTAAATGAAATACCTTGTCAAATATTATATGAAAAGGTGGGGGCAGTATTACAAGATTCTACTCTATTTAATATGTCGATTCGAGAAAATCTACTTTTGGGGAATTTGAACGCATCAGATGCAGAATTATGGACAGTATGTCGCCTGGTAAATATTGATTCTTTTATTATGAAACTTCCTGAAGGTATGGATACTGTAATAGGCGAAAGGGGGATAAAGCTTTCTGGTGGAGAAAAACAAAGATTATTATTTGCAAGACTTCTGCTGTCTAATCCGGAAGTAATATTACTTGATGAACCAACTTCTTCTTTAGATTATGAAAATGAAAAGAAAATAATGGAAACAGTAATGGGTATATTAAGAGGGAAAACATTAATTATAGTATCGCATCAAAATACTTTAATAGATCATTGTGACAAAATGATTTTAATGGATTAAGGTATATGGTTTTACAGATGAAATTTTGAATTAATAATTAAATTATTTAAGAAAAGAATGGAGGATAAGAAATGAAAGTTAGTAAATTGCCAGCTATTATTAATGTAGAAGTTATAAGAGGAATATGTCCGTGTAATTGCGTGCATTGCCCGGTAGGAATATTGCCTCAAAATAAGAGAGAGGAATATTTGGGGATTAGGCATATGGATATAAATATTTTTAAAAAAATATGTAATGAAATATGCTGCGAAAAGGGGGTTACGCTGAGATTGCATGGAGTAGGAGAACCAATACTATGGAATGATTTGCTTGAGGCAATTACATATACGAAAGAAAGAAATATAATAACCTGGATTTTTACATCACTTGTGACAAATGATTATAATATTTTAAAAATGTTATGTGAAAATGTTTCAATTATTGAGGTTTCAGTTAATGCTGATAACGAAAAAGACTATTATGCTTCAAAAGGAATTAATGAATTTAATAAAGTAAAAAGTAATATTGAATTTATGTCCAGATATATTAAAGAAAATCAATTAAATTCACGTTTAATTGTATCAAGAGTACAAACTGAAGATGAAGCAAAGAACAAAGCATTTGTATCCTATTGGATGAAAACAGGTTTGGTTAAAGATGCGTTTATTAGAGAATACCATTCATATAACCATTTGTTAAAAGAATTAAAAGATGAAGAAACTATGTATAAAGAACCTTGTATTGTTCACTGGAAACGTTTTAATATTTCAATTGATGGAAAAGTAATAGTATGCTTTAATGAATTATTTAAACAAAATATCATGAATGAGTGCTATTTGGGAGATATAAAAGAAAAAAGTGTAGAAGAAATATGGCATAGTGATAGATTGGAAGAGATAAGAAAGGCTGATATTGAGAATAAGTATGATAAAAAGTTTTCCAAGGATTTCCCTTGTAGAAAATGTTTAAATTGCCAAGGGAAAGAAGATCGAGTTACTAGTGAATTTCAGGTTGCAGAACTTCAAAACGTAAACGAATAGAATGGACTAGATTTGATTATACATTTTTGAGGGGGGACGTAATTAATGAAAGCTTTATTTATTAAAACACCTATTCCTATGTTAAAGGATGATGCATTAGAGCCAGATATGGGGCTACTATATGTAGCAACTTATGTTCAAAAACATGTAGATATGAATGTGAAATGTGTTGATTTATCTGTGGATTCTTTGCAAAAGTTATTTGAGGAGAGTGATGGAGCAGACATATTTTGCTTTTCAACTTTTACTGCAAATTATTATTTAACTGTAGAATTGAAAAATAAGATAAAGGAATATAAGAGAGGGAAGGGTATTTATATTGCGGGGGGACATCATGTATCGGCATTGCCTAAAGAAGTAAAGAAAGATTTTGATTATGTTATTACTGGAGAAGGGGAAATTGTAATGAAAGAACTTTTCCAAGCAATACTTGAAGGGAGAGAATTACCTAATAAAATAATAGAAGGTAAAATTATTCAAGATCTAAATGTCATAGATGATATAAATTATGACCTGGTTGATATAGATAAATATACCCGCATTGTTAATGGAAAAAAAGCATTATCAATTTTAACTTCAAGGGGTTGCCCATATAAATGTGAATTTTGTAATAGTACGCTTAGTAAAGATGGTAGACATGTTAGATATAAATCCGCACAGAAAGTGTTTAATGAGATAATGGCATTAAATAAGAAATATGGAATAAATGCATTTAGAATTCAAGATGATATATTTAGTATAAATAGAAGACGGTTAAATGAGATGGCTGATCTCTTGGAAGATTATCATTTTGATTTTAGATGTTTTGCTAGAATTGATAATATTGATGATGAGATCATAGAGAATTTTAAACGTATAGGTGTGCGTCATATATCGTTTGGAATAGAGTCAGGTAGTCAAAAAATATTAAATTTGATGAATAAAGGATTGAATGTTGAGATAGTAAAAAAAAATTTAGTAAAAATTATGGAAGAAGGGTTTATGGTTAGAATTTTTTTGATTGTTGGATATCCAGGAGAAACTTATGAGACTTTACAAGAGACAATTAATTTGGTAAAAGAATGTCATCCACACGAAGTTTCTGTATATCCATTAATTCCTTATCCGGGAACACCATTATATAATACACCCCAAAAGTATGATATTACATATATTGATCCGGATTTTTCGAAATATTACCAAATTTATGGGGATAAACAGAGTGGGTATGTATTTGAAACTTCTCAGCTGAGCATTGATACAATTAAGGAAATGCGAGAATATTTAATGGATAGTATTAAAGATTGTTGTACTTGGGCGATAGATTCTGAAGAAAATGTATAGATATAGGTTATGTTTACAGCGTTATTATTTGGAAAAGAGAGGAATAGAAATATGATACAAGATAAATTTTGGGAAATAGTCCAGCAATATGCAAATATAGATGTAACTCAAAAAGAGATTAAATCATTTACAAGTGATTTGAACATGTCATCATTTGAAATGGTTCAGCTTATTGTAGATGTTGAAGAAACGTTTGGTATTGAACTTATGGATGATTTGTTTGATTTAGAGGAATTAGATAATCCAGAAAAATTTATTGATTTAATTAAAAGGTTGGTGGGAAAAAATATATGAAAAATATATATTTTGAAAATGAAAAATTTGGAGAAATTTTGTCGTTTGACTATAGAGACGGGGAAAAAGAAATTATATCTTTACAACAATTTATGCAATTAAAAAATGAAGGAAAAATAAATAGGGTATTCTATAATAATGATCAGTATCATACGGTATTTCCACAAAGGATATATTTTCAGATTACTAGAAAATGCAATTTGAAATGTTCATATTGTTATATGGATGCATCAATAAATGGGGAAGAGATACCTTTTTCTGATATTGAAAAAATAGTGGATTATATATCAGAAAAAGGAGTTATGGAAGTTCGATTGACGGGAGGTGAGCCTACTTTACATTCGTGTTTTACGGATATAGTTAGACGGTTACAAGAAAGAAATATATATGTCTCAATCGGAACAAATGGGTGTTGGACAGGAAAAGTATTAGATTATTTAGTTCAAGTTGATAATATGCTCTTGATAATATCACTTGATGGAGAAGAAGAAACTAATCAAAAATTAAGGGGAAATAATTATAAAATCGTAAAAGAAAACATAAAAAAACTCAGAGAAGTAAATAAAGAATGTAAAATCAGGGTAAATACTGTTCTTACAAAAAGAAATTATAGAAATATTGAAAAATTATTCTTATTTGCTAAAACTTATCATTTAGATTATATAAATTTTATACCGTTAAAACCCCAGGTGAGGGTGAAAGAGGTAAAGAATGAAATGTTGACGGCAGAAGAGTATGATGAAGCTGTGAATGAAATGGTAAGGTTCAGAAAGAAATATAATGTCAAATTTAATACTTCTATATTATTAACGGATTATGCTGCTGAGATTATGCAAGATGGATTATATAGTAATAAAACTTTTTGTATGGCGGGCAGAGAAGCAACTAATTTAGACTATGATTTTCAAACTAAAATGTATAGACTATATGGATGCTCGTATTGTCCAGTTGCTAATGTGAATTATGATGGAAGGCTAAAGGAGTATTTACTTGCAGGTGAATTTGATATCGAAAGTATTAATAAGATGGATGGAATTTGGAAAAATAATGACAATTGGTTCTTGTTTAGAAATGATTACAAGCCAAATTTATGCCTAAAATGTTTTAGATTTGGACATGGTTGTATAGGTGCCTGTGTTGTACAAAATATGGATTTTGATTATTTGGAAAGGACAGATAATATTAATGAAGAAATAAAAAAGCAATTGGTAAATATGAAAGAAAATTATTGTAAATTCTGAAGATTTTAATAAATAATGTTAATTGATGCTAAAGAAATAATAGGAGGAATTATGCATTTAACCATGCGACAAAAGGAATTATTAAAGAAATTATTAATTAATGTAAGAAAAAATTCTGATTACTATAAAGAAATATTTAAGAATTATGGGGAAATTAATGATGCAGAAATCGCATTTGAAATGTATACTGCACTAAAATCTATGACTAAAAAAGATATCATTAGTGTAATTGGAAGTATTTTATCTAATAAAATTAAATGTGGTATCGATGAAAAGATAATAATAGAGGATATGTTAGATACTGATAAATTGAGCCAAAATCACGATAGAATAATAGATATAGGAGGAAAAAAATGGAATTTAGAAATGACATCTGGAACAAGTGGTATGCCATTTGCTGTTATAAAGTCAAATAAGGAAAAAATTCTTGAAGGTTCTTATCTGCTTAAACAGAGAAGAAAAATATATTGTGAGGCATCATTCCGTAATAGCTTTATGCTGATACATTCCATAGATCCTAATTTGTGGGCTATTTCTCACCGAGGATTTCATGATGAAAGCTTTGAGAGGATTTTATCTTATATGGAAAGTGTAAAACCTAAATGGATGTTTTGCGGAGTGAATTTGTTGACATATTTTTCTGAGTATATTGAAAAGAATAATTATTGGGAGCGAGTGTCAAATATCGGATTAAAATTTATTGAAACGACAAGTCAAAATGTTCCCCCAAAAGAGAAAGAATACTTTGAAAAAAGATTCAATACAAAACTGATTAATAATTATTCGTGTCGTGAGGTTTGGAACCTGGCTTATGAGTGTCCTTGTGGGAAAATGCATATAAATCAAGAATATTTAATAATTGATATTGTTGACGATGATGGCAAGAGCGTACCTGAAGGAGTCGTTGGCCATGTGGCGATTACTTCTTTGTCAAACTATGCAATGCCTTTAATTAAGTATATAATCGGTGATGAAGCTTATTTGCTTAACGAAAAGTGTTTGTGTGGAAATACTAGCCCAGTGTTATATCTTGCTCCGTCAAGAAAATATGAAACAATTGAAGAATCCGGTGAAAATGGAACGGCCATTTTCAGAAAGATACTACGAAGAGTTTATTTTCACAACAAAGTTAGAGATATAAAAGGAATAAAAATAATACAAGATCGGGAATGGCATTTTTTGATTTTGGTAAATAAAATAAATAAAGAAAAAAATATCGAATTTGAAGATATATTTAAAAAGCAGGCGTCACTCAATTTGAAAGATTTCAAAAAGTATAGTTTTTCATTTGAATATGTTGAATTTGAAGAACAAAATGGAATAGAATTTGAGAAGATATTCAAAAATGTCATAGTCTCTTGTCGTTAAAATGATAAGATATAAAGGCTTAATTTAGTAATTTGATTTGGAGGTATTTATGAGTCTCACTTTTTCTGAACTGTCTAATATGTACATTGAAATATTTCAACGCTTTCAGAAAATTGAATTGAATGAATGGAAAGGAGAAGCCGCTACTTTAGAATTGATGAAACAATGCGGAGAATTAGCTAAATGGGTGATGATGAAAGAAAAATATTATGCTTTTGCAGAAGATGATAAAATCATAAATAATCATTTGGAGAATGAGTTAGCAGATGTCATGGCACAACTTATGCGAATTGCATATATTTATAATATTGATTTAGAAAAAGCCTATATTGACGCTAGGAGGGAGGAAGATATCTATTTAAAATCTCGAAATGTTTAAATGGAGTAATAACCTGGCGTTCATTGAAAATAGTTTGTGCTAATTATTTTCAATCCATATATTAAAATTTCATATAGTGATAGAAGCTAGTTTTTGCAAATATTTAGATGTATTGTTGGGGACTTATCTAGGCTGTTAATCAGGAATTATTTGTCGTTAAAGAGGACTCTTATACTGATAATTTGTAATAACGATGTTGCTTTCACCGATGTTTTTTTGACATTTATTGGAAATAAGAGTCCGGAATGGAGTATTTTGGAAAATCTTTGGCTAAAAGAATTATGTTTTTTTATATACTGATGCAGGTGCTCTTTTGCTACTGGCTGTTTGAAAAGGTGTTTTGAAAGAAATTATCAATAGGAAATGTTATGTATACAGCAAATTTATTTCATAATTATAACAGAATTTTTGGAGCGGTACAGTAATTTATCACTTAAAGATTGTTTCTTATAATGAGTGATTGATGACCGCCTTCATGCATCAAACGATGTTGGAAACAGTAAAGGAATTTTAGAAACGATTTTTCTTGCTGCTGTGGTGGCCAATCAGCTTCTGCCGGTATCGGCTCAATCCCTTCAGAGTTCTGATTTCCTTGCAAAGGATATAACTGGAAAGAACGATGTCGAATTTAAAAAGGTTAGCGAACCGTTCCGAATCCTTATCATCAGTTTTCTGGCCTTTGATTGCCTGGACATACTTCGGGGTAGAAACGACGACATGGCAGGAATCTTTCAGGATATTAAATATAAGAATCCAGTATTTGCTGGTGGATTCCATGTATACCTCAATACAGCGATTGCCAAGGGGCCATTTTTTCGGGATTCTGAGGTTGGAATTGAAGGAGGAGAAACGTTTCTTTTTATAAGTAGTAACGCCACGGAAGCCTGTGAAAGCGATGATGGTGACCACAATTTTTGTGGACATCCATGCCACAGCAGGCAAAGTGCGCTTTGACAATAATTAGGTTTCGGGTTCAAAGCCTACTCATTTGTGCTTGTAAAAGACAGCTGGAACATGTTAATATGCGGACTTAATTTCAAGAGAGAGGAATCAACTTTACTACCCCTCCGTGCCCTGTAGTATATCTGCTATACAAGGGGCATAGCAGAATAAAAAGAAATAGAAAAGAAATTTAGCCACTTTCATGGCAATTTGTGCCTGAGCGAAGCGAAAGGAATGTAAGTTAATCATGGAAAGAGTTGGAATGATTATGGACAATTCAGAGGAATTTGTTGAATGTTTATTAGAAATATGGAATAAGGGAATGTGTGCTGTATTATTGGATAAGAAGGTTCCGGTGGAGTCTTTAATTGAGTTGTTGGAGTTATGTAATGTAAGTAAATGTTATGTAGATTCTAAAAAGTTATATGATCAAATAAAGCAGTATTTTGATGTTGTTTTAATTGATGTATCCAGGGATAATTTTGTGAACGTGTCAACTAGAGTATTTGATAAGTTTATTGAAAAATATGATAATTCAGAGGCAATTATTTTATTTAGTTCTGGAACAACTGGAAAGAGCAAGGGGGTTATGCTCAATCATCGGAACCTGATTGATAATGTCGTCCATTTGGAAATGGGCATCGAACCTGGATCGGCCGTATTGATGACAGTATTGCCAATTCACCATGCCTACTGTTTTACCTGCGATATCCTGAAAGGGTTACAGTTGGGGTCAACCATCTGCATTAACGATTCCCTGATGCGCATTGCAAAAAATTTGCAGGTCTTTAAGCCAAATACCATGCTAGTGGTGCCAATGATCGCACAGGTTATGTACAACCAAGTCTGTGAAGCAGCGAAAAAGTCCCTGGTGATCCCCAAAAAGGTGATTGCGAAGGCGGCGTTTGGCGGAAATTTACGCACGATCTACTGCGGCGGCGCGTACCTCAATCCGGAGATGATCGAAAAATTCCGGGAGTTGAACATCAACCTGGTGCAAGGGTACGGTATGACGGAGTGCGCTCCCTGTATCAGCCGCAATTCGGAACAATGTGTCAAAGAGGAATCCGTAGGGAAATTGCTGCCTGGCTGTGAAGCAAAGGTCGTGGACGGAGAAATCTGGGTCAAAAGCAGCTCGGTGATGTTAGGATATTACAAGAACGAAGAGGCCACAAAGGAGACACTGGTGGACGGTTGGCTGCGTACCGGCGATCTCGGCTATGTCGATGAGGACAATTTCCTGTATATCACAGGCCGCAAGAAGAACCTGATTATTCTGAGCAATGGGGAAAATGTTTCCCCGGAAGAGCTGGAAAACCGGATCAGCGAAGACCCTCTGGTCGCCGAAGTATTGGTATATGAGGAGGACGGGCAGATTACAGCAGAGATCTACCCCAACGAGGAGTATGCTGCCAAGAAGCGCATCAAAGATGTCCAAGCAGAGCTTTCTGCACGTGTGGATGCCATGAACCGGGCTTTGCCGATGTTTAAGCAGGTACGCAGGATCAAACTGCGGGAGACAGAGTTTGAAAAAACGACCTCCCGTAAGATCAAACGGCACTACGGGACGGCATCCTCCAAATAGAAGCCAATATAAAAGAATCAGGCGGTCCCTTTTCCAGAGATTTCAGGGGGGGGGACCGCCTGTTTGGCAAAGGGGATTGTAGAACTTTGTCTCTTTTGTTGCACTGCTCTTGTAAAGTCCTCAAACTTACGTTATAATATACAGGCATAGGTTACAAAAACCATCGCCTTTTGGCGATTCAGTCTATTAGGAGAGGCGGCGTAAGAGTGAGGACAAGGGGGATTCTGCTTGTAGGAAACATGGGCGCAGAACGTGACAATTTGCGCAAATGGTTTGAATGTTCCTATCAAATGTTGGAAGCCCAGAGCCAGGAACAAATATTGCAAGACTTGGAAACCGGCCATAACCGGATTGCCGCCATACTTTTGGGTATGGAGGACCCACAGTTGAACGGATTTGAAGTCCTAGAGCTTCTATCCGAATTGCATTGGACGGATCGGATTCCTGTTGTCACAATTGTTTCCCGCCATTCGAAAAAAGTAGATGAAGTTATCTTACGTGGGTATGGTTTGGGAATGGCAGACGTCATTTGTATGCCATGCCCTGCTGAGGTTGCCCAGAGGCGCATACAGAATATGATGGAACTCTATGCGCACCGCCTCTATTTGGATAAAATAGCCACCTATCAGACACAGGAATTGCGCCAGCAAGAGTGTAAACTACGCCGTACCTATACCTTCATCATCGATGCGCTCAGCACAGCGGTGGAATTCCGGAACGGCGAATCTGGGCAGCACATCCGCCGGATCCGTGGGATTACAGAGGTGCTTTTGCGCCATCTGGCGGTGACCCACCGGGAACTGGGGCTGGGTGAAGAACAGGTGGAAACGATCATTTATGCCGCTGCAATGCACGATATTGGGAAGATTGCGATCCCAGATTCTGTGCTGCTCAAACCTGGGAAATTGACGGAGTATGAATATGCCATTATGAAAAGGCACACGCTCTATGGGTGTGAGCTTTTGCAGAGTTTTGTCTATGAGCAGGACGACGCGCTGGCTACCTGCTGTTATGAAATCTGCCGTTCCCATCACGAACGTTGGGATGGGTGTGGCTATCCAGATGGCCTTGTGGGAAACCAGATCCCTTTGGCGGCGCAGGTAGTTTCCCTGGCCGATGTATATGATGCCCTGGTGAGCAGACGGATCTATAAGCCCCCTTATTCACATAGCCAAGCGGTACAAATGATCCAGGATGGGGAATGTGGCGCATTCAACCCGATGCTTTTGAAGTGCTTTATGGAAGTAGAAAAACAGCTATGTGAACAGTTTGCCTTCCATGCAGCGGAGTGCTCGGATGGCAGCCTTCCTGCATATAGAGGTGCGTATATGGAAATACAGGATAAGCACATTTATCAGGGAGGACCAAGCGGAGAAAACCGATCCCCGGAGGAGATGGCTACATACAACCTATTGGATCAACTGGGGATTTCTTATGAACGCCTGGATCACAGCCCGGCAGCTACCATTGCAGATTGTGAAGAGGTCAAAGACCTTTTAGGGGTGGAAATTTGTAAAAACCTGTTTCTCTGCAACCGTCAAAAGACCCATTTCTATTTGTTGGTCATGCCAGGGAATAAGGCTTTCCATACAAAGGAGCTATCTTCCCAGATTGGAAGTGCGCGCTTATCCTTTGCGGGGCCAGAGGCGCTGGAGGAGATGTTGGGGGTGACGCCGGGCTCGGTAAGTATCCTTGCGTTGATGAACGACCCAGAGCATCAAGTGCAGCTCTTGGTGGACCGGGATGTAGCAGAGGAACCTTTGTTCGGATGCCATCCGTGCCGCAATACGTCGAGCTTGAAAATCCGCACAAAGGACATCTTTGAGGTATTTCTTCCATATACGGGGCATTCACCGACGTTGGTAACGCTTTCGAATGAGTGATTGATTTTCAAATGTAGGACGGGAATTCCCGTCCTTTTTCTTTATAGACACATGAAAAGAGATTGACGCATAGGATACCAGCAGACAACCGAATGGAAGGTGGACAATGCGATGGTGACCATCAGTCTGTGTATGATTGTGCGCAATGAGGAGGCCGTTTTGGAGAGATGCCTGCATTCTGTTTGCAATGCCGTGGATGAAATCATCCTGGTGGACACCGGTTCAGAGGACCGTACCAAGGAAATCGCCCGGTCCTATACGGACCGGATCTATGACTTCGCCTGGTCGGATGATTTTGCTGCGGCGCGGAATTTTTCCTTTTCCAAAGCGACGATGGACTACTGCATGTGGATGGATGCGGATGATGTCCTATTGGAAGCGGATACGAAGGCCCTTCTGGAATTGAAGGAGACATTGGACCCATCGGTGCAGGTGGTTATGCTGCCCTATCACATCGCGTTTGATGCACAAGGAAAACCGACGTTTTCTTACTATCGGGAGCGTTTGATCCGGAATGGCCAGGGGATGCGATGGGAGGGGGCAGTCCATGAGGTCATCACGCCGGTCCAACCGATTGCATATGGGAAGGCCGCCGTCACCCATCAGAAGATCGGTCCTGGGGACCCGGACCGCAACCTCCGGATCTACGAAAAGCAGCTTGCGTTGGGAAAAATACTTTCGCCGCGGGAGCAGTTCTATTATGGAAGGGAACTGTATGCCCATGGAAAATTTCAAGAGGCGGCAGAGATATTCCAGAACTTTTTGGATGGCGGGCGGGGATGGATAGAAAATTCTATTGATGCATGCCGGCAGTTGGCATACTGCCAATATGCGCTCGGCAATGAAAAAGACGCTTTGCGTTCCCTGCTGCGCAGCCTGGAGCTGGATGCACCCAGGGCGGAGGTATGCTGTGATATTGGCAAGCATTTTTTGGACCGGGGGCAATACCAGCAGGCGATCTTTTGGTACGAGACCGCGGCGGGCAGGACGCGGGACGATCAATCGGGGGCGTTTGTCCAGCCGGATTGCTATGATTATATCCCGTATTTGCAGCTATGTGTCTGCTACGACCGGCTGGGGGAATTCGATATAGCCAACCAATACAATGACATGGCATGGCGTTGTAAGCCCGAATCAGAGGCTTGCAGAAACAATCATATTTATTTTATAAAAATACGATAAGAATAGATATCAATCTGTATATTTATTAGCTAGTCTATAAAGTTTCTTGCCCTGTTTTATATGTAAAGATCTGCCTGACGAATGCAGTCAAATATTGCATTTGTCAGGCAGATACATTTTTTGAAAAAAGGAAAAAAGAAAAACAATTATTTTTTTGCACAAATAGCGAATTTTTTTACAGGATTGTGGTTTCAGCCTTGTAGTTCCTTTTGAAAAATGATACTATATACAATATCTTAGGGCGTCTATTGTAAATCATTATGCATATCCGCAGAATCTTGACCCGGAAGTCCTTTTTTGGAAGGTCATGAAATGGACGCCCTTTTTTGGATCTTTATGA
>OGPH01000416.1_pt1 | contig 45769 bp, 37 predicted proteins | sample 1552891 | NCBI WGS metagenome assembly OGPH01 (sample SAMEA2580272, study PRJEB22360) | human gut metagenome | biome: human gut; feature: human-associated habitat; material: faeces | place: Denmark | collected 2008/2010 | reverse complement strand
CCGCCTTCTCGCTGACTGATATTATAAGACAATTTCATAAGACTGTCTGAAAGATGTACACTTTCCACAATCACATCTTTCGGAAGGTTTAAATCTGTATGTGCAAAATTCCATATAGCCTTGATTCCATTCGCAACGAGAAGATCCGCAACTTCAATCGCTTTTGACTTCGGAATCGTCAGTGCGGCGATCTCTATGTCATTATTTTTCAAAAAATCTACCAGTTCATCCATCATGCGCACTTCGATTCCCCGAATTGCCATTCCCTCAAAACGTGGATTTACATCGAACAGACTTTTCAAAACAAAGCCGCTCCTCTCAAAAGAAGCATAATTTGCGAGCGCCTGTCCCAAATTTCCCGCTCCGATAATAATAAAATTATGCGTTTTATCAAGTCCCAATATCTTGCCGATCTCTGTATAAAGATACTTCACATTATATCCATACCCCTGCTGTCCGAATCCGCCGAAATTGTTTAAATCTTGACGAATCTGAGACGCCGTTACATTCATCTTCTTACTCAGATCATTGGAAGAGATCCTCTCGACCCCGATTTCAAGCAGATCTCCCAAATACCGATAATATCTCGGCAGTCTTGAAATTACCGCTCTGGATATTTTTCTACGCTCCACGTTTATCACCTTTCCACCGCGCCGTCTATACTCGCGCTTGTATCTATATTGTTTCACACGTCGGACGTGCCGACACTTCCGTTCCATTATATAAAATAGTTAATATTATGTCAATTTTTACTTTTTATTTACAGGACATTCAGCTATAATAGATTGGAAAACAGACCATTACTATAATCGTTATTATGAAAGAGGAATTATATCATGATACTTGCATGTCATAATCTTAAAAAATCATTCGGAGACCGAATCATTGTCGATACCGGATCTTTTCATATAGAGGAACGTGAAAAAGCAGCTCTTGTCGGGGTAAACGGCGCCGGAAAATCAACAATCTTCAAAATGATCATCGGAGAAGAACCTTCTGACGGAGGAGAAATAATCCTTGCAAAAGGCCGCTCAATCGGTTATCTTGCCCAACATCAAAACCTGATTCCAAACGGTACCATTTACGAAGAACTTCGATCTGCCAAAGCAGACATCATCGAAATGGAACAACAGCTTCGCTCAATCGAACACGAACTACAATCATTATCCGGAGAGGAATTAAATGCCCGTCTCGAAACATACAACCGCCTTCAGTCAGAATTTGAGGCAAGGAACGGATACGCCTGTGAAAGTGAGATCACCGGAGTATTGAAAGGTCTGGGATTTACCGAAGAGGAATTTTCCAAAAAGACCGACACACTCTCCGGGGGACAGAAAACTCGGGTAGCCCTGGGGAAACTGCTCCTGACAAGTCCTGATATCCTGCTCCTGGACGAGCCCACTAACCATCTGGACCTGAATTCCATTGCCTGGCTTGAGACCTTTCTCATGAATTATCAAGGCGCTGTATTCATTGTGTCCCATGACCGTTTTTTCCTGAACAGGGTCGTAACAAAAGTCATTGAGATTGAAAACGGGGAGATCCGTATGTATCTCGGCAACTACCAGGCATATTCTGAGAAAAAGCAGCAGATCCGCGATGCCCGGCTCAAAGAATATCTGAACCAGCAGAGGGAAATCCGACATCAGCAGGCTGTCATAGAAAAACTCCGGTCCTTTAACCGGGAAAAATCGATCCGGCGCGCAGAGAGCCGTGAAAAAATGCTTGAAAAGATGACTCCTGTCGAAAAGCCTCTGGATGAACCCAGGGAGATGCATTTTACTTTGGAGCCGTCCTGCATCAGCGGAAATGATGTTCTCTCAGTAGAAGGATTGTCCAAACAGTTTGACAGCCAGGTCCTCTTTCAGAATGTCAGCTTTGAGATCAAACGCGGGGAGCATGTCGCAATCATTGGCGATAATGGTACCGGAAAGACGACGCTCCTTAAGATCCTCAACCAGGTACAGAAGGCGGATGCAGGATCCTTTACCCTGGGAGCTAAAGTACAGATCGGATACTATGACCAGGAGCACCATGTACTCCACGACAACAAGACAATCTTTGATGAGATTTCCGATGATTATCCGTCGCTTAACAATACCCAGATCCGCAATACGCTTGCTGCCTTTCAATTTACAGGAGACGAGGTGTTCCAGGTGATCTCCACCCTGAGCGGCGGGGAAAAAGGGCGCGTCTCCCTGGCAAAGCTCATGCTTTCTGAAGCAAATTTTCTCATCCTCGACGAGCCGACCAACCACCTGGACATGGCGTCCAAGGAGATTCTGGAACACGCGCTGAACGATTACACCGGGACTGTGCTCTATGTCTCCCACGACCGGTACTTCATTAATAGGACTGCCACACGAATCCTGGAGCTGGTCAATCAGAAGTTCGTCAACTACATTGGAAACTATGATTACTATCTGGAGAAAAAAGAGGAGCTTACAGCCGTCTATGCTGCTCCTGCCCCGGAGGCCACGGCCGAAAAGGAAACTCCTTTATCCTCCGGGAAACTGGACTGGAAAGCCCAGAAGGAGGCACAGGCAAGAGAACGGAAACGACAGAATGATCTGCGGCGTACAGAGGAAACGATCGAAAAGCTGGAAGGACGAAGCGAGGAGATCGATCATCTGATGACCCGGGAAGATGTCTACTCCAATTCCGTCCGCTGCCAGGAGCTCGCAAAAGAAAAAGATGAAATTACAGCAAGACTGGAGACTCTTTATGAGCAGTGGGAAACACTCGCCGAGGATCCGGAAAATTGATAAACAAACATAGAAACGTAGCTAAGGCGGGGTCAATTTGATCCCGCCTGTTTTTTGTTCGCCTATATTGGATAGAGCTTTTATCAAACGCAAACACATGCTCCAGTTCTAGTTTGCTTATTGCTCATAATGATACATCAAGGCAGTACTATTCTGTCAGTCTCTTTGCGATGGCTTTGATGAAATCCTCGCTGTTTAATACGACCGGATCCGGGATAGTGGTAATCAGCGCCAGATCCTTTGTCATTTCTCCCGCCTCGATCGTATCGATGGTAGCCTGTTCCAAACGGTCCGCAAAATCCTGAAGTCCCTTGTTCCCGTCCAGTTCACCGCGCTTTCTTAATGCTCCGCTCCAGGCAAAAATCGTAGCCACAGAGTTGGTGGACGTCTCCTCTCCTTTCAGATGTTTGTAATAATGTCTCTGTACCGTTCCATGAGCCGCCTCATACTCGTAGTATCCGTCCGGAGATACGAGTACTGACGTCATCATGGCAAGAGAACCGAACGCTGAGGAAATCATATCACTCATTACATCCCCATCATAATTTTTACATGCCCAGATATATCCTCCCTCAGATTTCATCACACGAGCTACTGCATCATCGATCAGTGTATAAAAATAAGTGATGCCTGCCTGTTCAAACTGATCTTTGAATTCCGCATCAAAAATTTCCTGAAAAATATCCTTGAATGTATGGTCATACTTCTTGGAAATCGTATCCTTTGTCGCAAACCACAGATCCTGCTTCGTATCTAACGCATAATGGAAGCAGCTTCTCGCAAAGCTTGCGATGGAACCGTTTAAGTTGTGCATCCCCTGGATAATACCAGGGCTGTCAAAGGTATGGATCAGCTCTCTTGCCTCGCTTCCGTCTTCCGCTGTATAGACAAGCTCTGCCTTGCCTCTTCCCGGAATCTTCATTTCTGTCCCTTTATAGACATCGCCGTAGGCATGTCTTGCGATTGTGATCGGTTTTTTCCAGTTTTTCACGCACGGCTCCATTCCTTTTACAACAATCGGAGCACGGAAAACCGTACCATCCAGAATCGCACGGATCGTACCGTTCGGACTCTTCCACATTTCTTTTAAGTCGTACTCTTTCATCCGGGCCGCATTTGGCGTAATCGTCGCGCACTTTACTGCCACCTTGTATTTCTTTGTCGCCTCAGCGCTGTCGATCGTCACCTGATCATTCGTTTCATTGCGGTACTCAAGCCCCAGGTCATAGTATTTTGTATTCAGATCAAGAAACGGAAGAAGAAGGTGATCCTTGATCATCTTCCAAAGAATCCTTGTCATCTCATCTCCATCCATCTCCACGATTGGTGTCTGCATCTGTATCTTTGCCATTCATACCATCCCTTTCTTTTCTAAATTTCTTCCAGGTGCAGATTTAAAACAACGTGATGAATGTGCTCTTCCATCAGCCGCTCTGCCCTGTCCTCATCCTGATCCCGAATTGCCGCCAAGATCTGCGAGTGCTCCCGAATTGATTTTTCCGCCCTGTTTTCCACCTTGACAGACATCCGCCTTGCCATCTGCACATAACGGTGAAAATCCGTCAGCACATTTTTCAGCATCCTGCTGCCGCAGGCCTCGTACAAAATAAAATGAAATTTGCCGTCCAGATTGGAGAGCTGTTCTGTCATCCCCTTTTTAAGATAAAACTCTGATAAAAAAATCATCTCCTCCATCTCATTGATCTGCTCCGGTGTAATTCTTCTGGTGGCTAGCCGTGCAGCCAGCCCTTCCAGCCTGGACCGGATCATATAGATATCCTGCACGTCATCCCTGGAAATACCGTTGACATAGGTCCCTTTATTCGGGATGCTTGTCACCAGCCCCTCCAGTTCCAGTTTCCGAAACGCTTCCCGAACCGGAGTTCTGCTCACGCCAAGCTCCTTTCCTACAGTCACTTCTCGAAGCTCATCGCCTGTTTGATATTTTCCGGAAAGGATCTGCTCGCTCAATGTACGAAAGACCTTTCCGCTTAGCGAATAGTCCTGACTCGTTTCCATCACGCTTCCTTTCTTCGTCATAAAATGATTTCCTTTTCCCGGCAGATTTCAGTGATCTTCTGCACCATCTCTTCATCTGTCATTACAGTCACACGGCCGTCGTCATACTGCTCATCCACCCACATTTTAACCGCTGCGACAAGTTCGGAATCCTTTCCTACTTTCCGCTCATCCGGAAGTTTATAATATGTATTGATCCAGTGTGCAATACCCGCAATTCCCGATGTATTGGACACAGAGACCACAGCCGGACGGTTCAGGAACTTACCCGTATCAAAAATATTGTAAATCTCCTCATTTTTCAGAAGTCCGTCCGCATGGATACCAGCCCTCGTCACATTGAAGTTCTTGCCGACAAACGGGGTGTGCTCCGGAATATGATAGCCGATCTCCTTTTCATAGTACTCAGCAAGTTCCGTAATGACGGTCGTGTCCATACCGTCAAGACTGCCACGGAGCTGTGCATATTCAAAGACCATTGCTTCCAGCGGTGTATTGCCGGTACGCTCTCCGATCCCAAAAAGGGAACAGTTCACGCCGCAGGCACCATAGAGCCATGCTGTCGTGGCATTGCTGACTGCCTTGTAGAAGTCATTGTGGCCATGAAATTCAATGAGTTCGCTCGGCACCCCTGCATGAACCATCAAACCGTAGATGATACCCGGAATAGACCGAGGGATCACCGCTCCGGGATAGTTGACGCCATATCCCATCGTATCGCAGACACGGATCTTAATCGGAATCCTGTACTCTCCCATCAGATTCATCAGCTCCAGGCAAAACGGTATCACAAATCCATAAATGTCCGATCTGGTGATATCTTCCAGGTGGCACCGTGGACTGATCCCGATTTCCAGGCAGTCCCGGACAATGGAAAGATAATGCCGCAACGCCTCTCGTCTTGTCATTTTCAGCTTATAGAAAATATGATAATCAGAACAGCTTACAAGAATTCCTGTCTCCTTGAGACCGATCTCTTTGACAAGCTCAAAGTCCTTTTTGCTTGCGCGGATCCAGCTTGTCACTTCCGGAAATTGATAGCCCTTCTCTAAACACTGATAGACAGCGTCTCTGTCCTTTTTACTATATAAGAAAAACTCGCTTTGGCGGATCTTCCCTTCCGGGCCGCCAAGTCTGTGCAGATAATCATAGATCGTCACGATCTGCTCCGTCGTATACGGTGCACGGGACTGCTGTCCATCCCGAAATGTCGTATCGGTGATCCAGATCTCATCCGGCATGGAATGTGGCACAATACGGTCGTTAAACGCAATCTTCGGAACCTCATCATAAGGAAAAAGATTCCGGAATACGTTCGGCGTATCAACATCCACCAATGGATACATATGTTCTTCGAGCTGCAATAAATTATTATGGTAGTTCATGTAAACTTTTCTATTATCCATTTCCTTCACTCCTTTTCATTTTGTATAATTGTATACAATTATACAAAATGTGTCAACCCAGAATATAACATTTCTCCAATAAGACGTGAAAAAACTCCCCACCAAAGATCCGGTCATATGACCGCCCGGTGGGAAGCTCTTTATATTCTTCTGCGCTCATATTTGATTTTTGTTCTAAGACACTGTTCCAGATCCAAAAACATTCTGTCCGGATCGCTGCTGTCAAGCGTATAATCCAGACTCTGCGCCACTGTTTCCAGTACTGCCTCTGTCATTTCCGAGCGATTCTGCTGCAGCAGAATCAGCTTCTCTTCATTGGAGTCCGCATTCAGAAAAGCATAAAGAAGCCCTTGTTCCGGATCCTCTCCAGCTTTCTGAAACTCTTTTGTAAAATAAGGTACCGTCACTGCCTGCAAAATTTGCGTCTCCTTCTCCTGAAAGATCAGAAGCTCCTCTCCGGTCTGGCAGTGTCTTGCCATGCCAAGATACCGATAGACAGTTCCTGACAGGCTGTGGTAAATTCCACCTTCCTCCGGCCGTAAGTTTTCCACGGCGTTCCCTCCTTTTACAATTTTCTTTTACAGTCCCATCTTAATACAGTTTTGTCGTAACAAGCTTCGGACGGAATCCATTGTTTTCCAACGCTTCCAAAATCTGATGTTTATGCTCGGTTCCGAATGCTTCCATCGTCACCCTCAGTTCTACTGCCGCATTCCGGTTTGTGCTGACAAACTGATTATGCTCCAGTTTAATGACATTGCCCTGGGCGTCTGCAATCGTCTTTGCCACCCGTACGAGCTCACCCGGCTTATCCGGAAGCAGGACGGAGACAGAGAAGATCCGGTCTCTCTGGATCAGACCATGCTGTACGATAGAAGCCATGGTGATGACATCCATATTTCCACCGCTTAAAATGCAGACTGCCTTTTTCCCTTTCAAATCTAATTGACGCAGTGCCGCAACAGAAAGAAGACCGGAATTTTCTACCACCATCTTGTGATTCTCCACCATGTCGAGGAAAGCACCGATGAGTTCATCATCATCCACCGTCAGAATCTGATCCACATTTTTCTTTGCGTACTCAAATGTCAAGCTTCCTACCCGTTTTACTGCAGTACCATCTGCAATCGTATTTGCGCTCGGAAGTGTAACCGGCTCTCCTGCTTTGAGAGCAGCTTTCATGCTGGCCGCTTCAGACGGCTCTACGCCGATCACCTTAATCTTGGGATTGAGCATCTTGGCAAGGGTGGATACTCCCGCGACGAGCCCGCCTCCACCTACCGGTACAATGATATAGTCCACTGTTGGAAGTTCCTGCACAATCTCCATAGCAATACTTCCCTGTCCGGTGGCTACCTCCAGATCATCGAACGGATGAACAAACGTATAGCCATGCTCTTCTGCCAGATCATAAGCTCTGTTGCAGGCATCGTCATATACATCGCCATAAAGTACGACATCTGCCCCCAGATTCTTCGTGCGATTCACCTTAATCAGCGGAGTAACTGTCGGCATGACAATCGTCGCCTTGCATCCAAATAGCTTTGCTGCGTAGGCTACGCCCTGTGCATGATTCCCCGCGGATGCGGTAATCAGTCCCTTTGCCTTCTCTTCTTCGGTGAGGGTACTGATCTTATAATATGCACCCCGAATCTTATATGCGCCTGTATGTTGCATATTTTCCGGTTTTAAATAGATCTTGCCTCCAGTCTCTTCACTTAAATACTCACTGTACACAAGCTTTGTCGGATTTGTCACTTTTTTGACAAGCTCACTTGCTTCTTCAAATTTTTCCAATGTCATCATCGCTGTAACCTTCTTTCCTTCCGTGTCACTGTTTCCTTTTACTCTTCTTCCCCATCTTCCTCATGTGAATCCGCTGTAAACAAGGCGTTTACAAAATCATCCGGATCAAACTTCTGCAAGTCGTCGATCGTCTCGCCAACTCCGATATATTTTACCGGAATTCCAAGTTCGGACTGAATGGCAACCACAATTCCCCCTTTTGCGGTCCCGTCCATCTTTGTCAGTACAATTCCTGTAATCTCCGCTGCCTCCGCAAACTGTTTTGCCTGAGACAGTGCATTTTGTCCTGTCGTCCCATCCAGAACGACCAGAGTCTCCCGGTATGCGTCCGGATATTCTCTCTCAATGACACGATTGATTTTTTTCAGCTCTTCCATCAGATTCTTTTTATTGTGAAGACGTCCTGCGGTATCACAGAGCAGCACATCTGCCTTCCTCGCTTTTGCGGCAGCCACCGCATCGTAAACGACGGCCGCCGGATCTGAGCCTTCCTGTCCCCCTATAAATTCGGCATTAGCCCGATCTGCCCACTCTTTAAGCTGGTCACCCGCTGCCGCACGGAATGTATCCGCCGCCGCAATCACAACCTTTTTCCCATCACTTCGAAGCTTGCCCGCAAGCTTTCCGATGGTAGTGGTCTTTCCAACTCCGTTGACACCAATCACAAGCACAACGGATTTCCGATTTTCAAACTCATAGGCCGTCTCCCCGATCTGCATCTGGGCTTTGATACTGTCAATCAGAAGCTGCTTGCAGTCGGCTGGCTCCTTGATGTGCTGTTCCTTTACCTTCTCTCTAAGATCATCGAGAATCGCATACGTTGCTTTGACTCCAAGATCTCCCATGATAAGAATTTCTTCCAGTTCCTCATAAAACTCTTCATCAATACTTGAGAAACCATGGAACAGGCTGTCCAGACCAGATACAATATTCTGCCTTGTCTTTGTCAGACCAGATACCAGACGCCGAAAGAATCCTTTCTTCTCCTCTGCCATATCTCTTTCACTCCTTTATTCTTTATTTACTAAGCTGGTTTTCCAAAAGATCAACTGAAACAAGGGTCGATACTCCCTTCTCCTGCATGGTGATTCCATACAGTCTGTCCGCCGCTGTCATTGTTCCCCTTCTATGGGTAATAACGATAAACTGGGTATTCTTTGTCAGCTTGTGGAGGTACTGAGCAAACCTTGTGACATTGGAGTCGTCAAGAGCCGCCTCTATCTCATCCAGCAGACAGAACGGTGACGGCTTTAAGTTCTGAATCGCAAACAGCAGCGCGATCGCAGTCAATGCCTTCTCTCCTCCGGAAAGCTGCATCATGTTCTGAAGCTTCTTTCCCGGTGGCTGGGCGATAATACGGATCCCGGCCTCCAGGATATCCTCATCCTCCAGAAGCTCAAGTGTTCCTTTCCCTCCACCGAACAACTGCTTGAATACACTGTTGAATTCTTCTTTGATCTTTGCGAACTCCTCTTCAAACTGTCTCCTCATAGCAGTATCCAATTCTTCAATAATCTGCTTTAATGTCACTTCCGCTTCAATGAGATCCTCATGCTGGTTCTTTAAGAACTCATAGCGTTCCTCCAGATTTTTAAAATCCTCAATAGCATTGACATTGACATTGCCAAGGGTGCGGATCTCAGAGCGGATTCTCTGGATCTCCTTTTTCATAAACAAAAGATCCCCCGGCTCTTCTTCCCGATACTGAAGTGCATGATTATATGTGATCTCGTATTCCTCCCACATATAATTCATCTGCTTTTCCATCGTCTCAGATAGGCTGTCCCGCTTACCTCCGAGACGAAACGCCTCTTTATCCAGATCGGACATCGTCTCAGAAATGACGTCCCGTTTACTCAGAAATTCCTTATGTCGTCTGGAGAGCGCTTCTTTCTCCTTTGCGCTTTCCTGTAATTCCTGTTCAATCTCTTCGATCAGCTCCCCGGCATTCTCTATTTTCTGCCTTGCCAGCCCCATCTCCTGCTCTTTTTCTCCAATCTCCCGCTTGTTGTCTCCCTGGTTGTCCTCCAACAACTTCTTTTCCTGTATGTATTTCGTATATTCCTGTAAAATACGATCCTGGTTTTCATTTAGGAAGTTTTCTTTTTGTCCCAGCTCCACAAACAGAAGATGCGCTTCCTCCGCCCTCTTTTGCAGAATCTGTTCTTGTTCTTTTTTCTCCTCCAGTACCCTCTGTTCTTCCTCGGTCTCCCACTTTAACTTCTTCTCCAGTTCTTCCGAAGTGCCAAGTTCAATCTCAATCGAGTCCTGATTCTCCTGAAGTTCCCTTAATTGGCTCTCCAGTCCTTCATTTTCATGAAGAAGGACGGATTTCCGCTCCGTAATGGTCTTCTGGCGGCTCTGCACCTGGGAAAGATTCATCCTGGCTGTATTCTGCCGGACATAGATTTTCTGCATCTCTTCTTTGAGTGCATCCATCTTTGTATAGTATCCGGCACGTTCCTGCTTATGGGTCTCCAAAGAAGCGATCGCCTCATCCAGATCTTTCTTTAACATCTGCACCGTCTTTTCAAACTCCTCGATCTCCCGACGTCTGCTTAAAAGGCTGCTGGAATTCTTAAAGGCTCCACCTGTCATAGATCCACCCGGATTTAACAGCTCGCCCTCCGGCGTCACCATCCTTACACTCTGGCGGTATTTCCTCGCCAGATAGATTCCCACGTCAATATTTTTTACGACAACAGTACGTCCCAGCAGGTTCTTCATCAGATCATGGAACTGCCTGTCCGTCTCAACCAACGTGTGAGCCAGTCCGATGACGCCATCTTCTTCCAGAATCTCCGGCTTTAGAAACTCCGATCCCCGGACACTTGTCAGCGGGAGAAACGTCGCCCGCCCAAATTTATGTTGTTTCAGAAAGGAAATCATCCGCTTGGCTGTCTCCTCATCTTTTGTCACAATATTCTGTATATTGCCTCCAAGAGCCGTCTCCACCGCCGTCTCATATCTTTTATCCACACGGATCAGATCTGCCACAACACCTAAAATTCCCGTCTCCCGGCTCTTTTGCTCCATCACCCGGCGGATACTATTTCCGTATCCTTCGTACCGTTCCGTCATATTTTTCAGCGATTCCAGCCGGGACTGCTCTCGGTGGTAAGCGCTCTGTCCGATTCGGATCTGTTCATTTTCTCGGGTGATTTCCTGCTGAAGACGGTTGATCTCGCTTTCATATCCGGCAATCGTCTCCTGACAGGTACGAATCTCCTGAGACAATGTCTTCCATTCACTTTCGTATTTCTCATAATCCGTCCGGTACACCTCTGTCTCCTGGGTAATCGCCAGAAGCTGCTTGGCAAGCTCCGCCTTCTGTACACGAAGCTGCTCCCGTAAGGTGTGAAAATGCTGTAGCCGTGCTTTTGTGGAAGCACGTCCGGAGAGAATCTGCATGATCTCATTTTTCTTCTCCTCTGTAGAGAGACTGATTCTTGCCATCTCTTCCTGGAGATTGGTAAGCGTTTTCCTCTCTGACTCGCTCTGGGCTTCCTTTTCCCGCATCTGATCTTCCAAATCCTCCCGCTGAGCTTTCAGATCGCGAAGCTCTCCCTCCCGCTTCTGAATCTCCGCCTCTACGGTCTCTTTTCGCTCCACGTAATGGGCGTCGCTCGTCCGGACACTTTTGATCTGCTCTTTTAGCAGATCAATCCGGTTTTCGTACTGCTGTCGAATCAGCTTCGTATCGTTTAACTGCTTTGTGGCAGTCTCCATCGCAAGATCGATCTCCTCGATACGGCCTTCCACTTCAGCGTATTCTTCTTTCATGGCTTCATACTGCTTCTTTGTCTCCGCCAGCTCTTCCTCGGCTCTTGAAAGCGCTTCCAGCGTCTCTTTTTCCTGAGCCCGTAACGTCTCCGTCTGTACAAGAAAAAGATTGATATCCAGCTTTTTCAGCTCTTCCTTCTTTTTCAGATATTCCCTGGCCGTCTCAGACTGTTTCTTGAGCGGCCCGTACTGCTTTTCCAACTCCGAGAGAATGTCTGTCACACGGACCAGATTCTGCTGCTCTTCTTCCAGCTTTTTCAGAGAAGTATTCTTTCTCCTCTTAAATTTTACAATCCCGGCCGCCTCATCAAAGAGCTCTCTTCGCTCTTCTGGCTTTCCGCTTAATATTTTATCAATCTGCCCCTGGCCGATGATGGAGTAGCCTTCTTTCCCGATTCCGGTATCATAGAAAAGCTCATTGATATCCTTGAGTCTGCAGCTTCTCCCATTCATCAGGTACTCTGACTCCCCGGATCGGTAAAGTTTTCTCGTCACCGTCACTTCTTCAAAATCAACCGGAAGTTTGTGATCGGAGTTATCCAGTGTGATTCCTACCGATGCATAACTTAGTGGCTTTCGGTTCTCCGTCCCGGAGAAAATAACATCCTGCATATTGCCGCCCCGGAGCTGCTTTGCCCTTTGCTCACCAAGTACCCAGCGCACCGCATCCGCCACATTACTCTTTCCACTGCCGTTTGGTCCTACGATACCGGTAATTCCATTATGAAACTGAAAGACAATACGATTGGCAAATGACTTAAATCCTTGTACTTCAATGCTTTTTAAATACATAGCGCTCCTACTGTTTCTCCTGTAATCTCAAAATCGCCTGGTACGCAGCCTGCTGCTCGGACGCCTTCTTTGTCCGTCCTTCCCCTTCGCCGTAGGTGCGGCCCCCGATCCTGACCGCTGTGCAGAATGTCTTATTGTGATCCGGTCCTTCTTCCCGGATCAGCTCGTAGGAAACGTGCTCATCGGAACTTCCCTGCACGATTTCCTGCAGGATAGTCTTGCTATCAAAAAAGAGCTTTTTATTTTCCAGATCATTTAAAATGAACCGGTGTATAAACTCTTTCGCACTAGCAAACCCACCATCCAGATAAATCGCCCCAATCAACGCCTCCATGGCGTCTGATGTGACAGAATCTCTCTTTCTTCCTCCGGTCGCCTCTTCGCCCTTTCCAAGAAGCAGATATTCTCCCAGATCAATATCTCTGGCGCAGAACGCAAGAGCAGGCTCGCAGACCATACTTGCCCGCTTCTTTGTAAGCTCTCCTTCCGGCATCGTCTGATGCTCAAAGAATAAAAATTCGCTGGATACCACCTCCAGAACCGCATCTCCCAAAAACTCCAGCCTTTCATTACATTCATGCTTTTTCATATGTTTTTCATTGACATAGGAACTGTGGCGCAATGCATGTTTTAGCAGTTCCTGATCCTGAAAACAGTATCCGATTTTCTCTTCCAGTTCTCTGATTTTTCTCATAAAACCCCCAATTAACACGAAAAAGCCCTCACGGGCTTTTCCGCATATATGTTTTAGTTATTTGCTGCCGTTCTGATCTGCTCTACCGCATCTCCCACTGTCACGATCTTCTCAGCGTCATCGTTATCGATCTCGATATCGAACTCTTCTTCAATTCCCATGATAATCTGGAAAATGTCCAAAGAATCTGCTCCCAAATCGTCAACAAACGTGGTCTCCATTGTAATGTCTGAGGCGTCCACATTTAATACATCTGCGATAATCCCCTGCAATTTTTCAAATTCCATAGTTACATTCCTTCCTTAAAAAGTTTATTCTTTCTCTTTCTGAATGCTGTCTCTGATCTTCTCATTGATCTTCTGCTCTTTGAATGTCACACACTGGATAATGGAATTGCAGACCTCACGTGCTTTGGAATTGCCGTGTGTCTTTACTACCAGACCATTCAGTCCCAGAAGCGGCGCTCCTCCGTATTCCCCTGCGTCAAATCCCTTCATCGTCTCTTTCAGTGCCGGCTTTACAAGAAGTGCCCCGATCTTTGTCCGAAGACTCTTCATCATGCCTTCTTTGATCTTATCAACGAGTACGCCTCCCACGCCCTCATAAAGCTTCAAAATGATATTTCCCGCAAAAGCTTCGCAGACAACAACATCCGCGTCTCCATATGGAATATTACGCGCCTCAATGCTCCCGGTGAAATGAATCTCCGGGCATGCCTTCAGCATCGGGAACGTCTCCTTCACAAGTGCGTTACCCTTCTCCTCTTCGGCTCCAATATTGACAATCGCAACCTTCGGATTCTTCACACCCATGACGTTCTCCATATAGATCGAGCCCATCTTCGCAAACTGAACCAGATGAGATGGTCTGGCATCCACATTTGCTCCGCAGTCAATCAACAGAGAAAATCCTTTCTTCGTAGGTAAAAGCGGTGCAAGCGGCGGCCGTTCTACTCCTTTGATCCTTCCCACGATCACCTGGCCTCCCACAAGGATAGCTCCGGAACTTCCTGCGGACACAAGGGCGTCCGCTTCTTTCTGCCTAACCATATTCATCCCGACGACAAGCGATGAATCCCTCTTTTCCCGGATCGCCATCACCGGCGGCTCCGCTGTCTCAATCACCTCGCTGGCGTTTCTGATCTCGATCTGTTCTTTGTCGTAAGTATATTTCGCAAGTTCTGCCTTTATGATATCCTCTTTTCCGACAACCACCACACGGATATCCTTACGTTTATTGACCGCGTCCACCGCACCTTTGATGATCTCTGCCGGGGCATAATCCCCTCCCATGGCATCAAGCGCCACTTTTGTGTATTCCGCCATGCTTCTACCTCCTAGCATTCTACCAGTAATTCTACTAGACATTGTTATAAAAATCAATGCTTTTCTGATAACCTTCGTGTTTATGAGTTCTTAGTTACACGAAATTCCCGTTTTAATGTGCTCATTATGACCCTGGATACAACATCCACGATATTGAATCCAAATGCAATCGCAAGACACGTAGTCGCGAGCAGCACCCCTTCGCTGGATATCAGAGCTGAATCATTGCTGACAAATCCATACATCATATAGTATAGGTTCGGTCCTGGAATCAACGGGAATACAGATGCCGTCAGAAAGATCGTTGACGGCGCTTTATTAACTCTTGACATGATAAATGCGTAAAATCCAACAAAGACAGCCGCAATCAGCGTGGCCAGGAAATTGCTCGGTTCAATCTCATAAATCAAAGCATAAATTCCCCATGTAATAAAAGCTCCTACTCCGGAATAAAAAACTTTTCTCCCCCGTACCTTAAACCACATGGCAAACCCAATACACGCAATCGTACAGGAGATAAGCTGCATCGGAATGCTTGGGGTCAGCATAAATCCTTCTTCCAGCCGCTCGTGAAAAAGCAGCATTGCAAGAGCGATTCCGAGTGCAATTCCCGTAGCTCCTAAAATAGAATTCAGAATATTAATGGATCCTGAAATGAAATCTCTCTGTAAGAGTTCTCGGAAACCATTCGTTGTGCCAAGACCACTAATCAAAAGCATGACGATTCCGATCATAATCCGATCCGGGTGAGTTCCGATCCCGTTTCGTGTTGCCAGGATAATAATGACCTCCGAGAGAAATGCAAGAATTAAGTTATAGATCATCAAGTTGCCTTCCCTCATACTCAGCCATTTTCCGACAAACACAATCATTAAAGAAACAATAACTGCTACGATCGCATCTGCAAATCCACTTCCAAAAAATACGGCAAATCCAGCACCCCCCATAACTCCAGCTACATAGCGCAGAATCTCCGGCTGCTCCGGGAGGCTGATGACTTTGTCAAATTTAGCCTTGAGATGATCCGCATCCGGCTTATGGGCGCATACATATCTGGAAAGATCGTTCAAATGATCCAGTCTGTCAAAATCATTCTCAAATGACTCGATATGCCGTATCTGCGTGATTAACTCTCCTTCCGGCGTCTTGGCCGAAACCTGAATATTGCTCGGAATGACAAACACATCGTATCTGATAAAGCCATAACTTTTCAACATTCGATAGAGGGCATCCTCCAGCCGATAATTCTCCGCTCCGCTTTTTAGCATTTCCTCTCCAATATCCAGGATTCCTTCAATGATTCTGTGATAATTCATCCTCCTACCTCACTCCACTTCCTTTTTTCTTCTTGAATCCTCTCATATTTTAGCAAAAAACGCGTGCTTTTTCATCCTTTTTCTAAAAGATTTTTCGTTATTTTCCCAGAAAAAACAGCAACCATAATGGTTGCTGTTTTTTATCTTCTTCCTTAAGCCTTTTTCTTCTTTTTCAACAGATCCGTAATATTCTTCTTTAGCATAAAGAGAATCAAAATCGCTCCTACATATCCGTTGATAACATAGATCACATTAACCAGTGTTCTGAACGGAAGGAACAGACCGACAATCAATCCGACAACCGCAAGAATCACAGTCAGGATACGGAATTTTGACGTTCCCTCTTTTGCGAAGCGGGATGCCGGATTGTAAAGCAACGGAACCGCTGTCGTATAAATACCGGCAAATACAACAATTGCAAAGATCGCTGAGAACGGTTTCCAGATCTTCATGGCAAGGATCAGGTTCGGAATATCCGCATTCCATACAAAGGTGCTGTCGCTGCCTGAAAGCGGAGTGTTGATATTTGCGATCTGAGCAAAGGAAATCAAACCAATCGCCACACATACTGCAACGGTTCCGCCGATAATACCGTAATTGAGATCTTTTTTCTTGTTCTTAGAACCAAGAGCTGCCGTGAAGCTTGCAAACCACAAAAGAACGAATCCAGCGTAGGATGCAGCAGAAATAAACCAGTTTGCTCCTGCGTTCTTGATCGTCTCTCCACCTTCTGCTCCCGCATAGGCGCTGTTCTTGATCACATCAAGACCAGCAGCGACATTGCCGCCATCTTGGATACAGGTAACAAGACCAATAAAGATACAAAGGACAACGATGATTGGTCCCACCACACCGATGGCGTCAACGAGAGAATTCAGTCCGCCGATTACGGTGATGGTCGTCAGGATGGTCAGAATCACTGCGCCTGCCCAGGTAGGAAGTCCGTACTCCTGGTGCAGTGTGGATGCCGCTCCTCCGATCATTACCCAAAATGACATATAACAAAAAACCGTGGAATAGTAATCGCAGAATGTACCTACGTATTTTCCGCAAAAATATTTGTACACGTCGTTCCCATGTTCAAAATGCTGCTCCGCACCTGCTTTTGCAAAGTTGAAATTGTAATACAAAAATGCAACCGCAAATCCAAGAATAACCAAAATGGACTGCCAGCCATAGGCTGTAAAATACTGAATAATTTCCTGTCCGGTTGCAAACCCGGAACCGATTGTAAACGCAATCACGGCTCCAGCCAGAATCAGAACTCTCTTCCAGTTCACCGCACCGCTTTCTTTGCCCATAGAGTCCCCTCCTATCCTTATAAATTCAATGTGGGTACAGTACAGATGCACCGTACCCACAATTTCCTGTCTGTTGTTTATTTAGAAGTTATCTTTTTCAAATACAGTCTGACCGTCTACTTCTGTCTGAAGTGCTTTTAATGCACGACGAACCATTCTCTTACGGATCTTCTTGGAATCCACTTCGCCCTGAGTAGGATCACCCAGCGGATACGGAATACCAACGCCCGGAATAATTCTGTTTGCTCCAATTGTAAGGGAAATCGGAACAACCGTCGCCATATGTACGACAGGAACCCCATATTTTTCGATTCCTTTTACCATCGTTGCGCCGCAACGAGTACAGGTACCTCATGTGCTGACAAGGATAACGCCGTCAACATGCTCCTGTTCTGTGAGGATCTTACCAATCTCATCTCCAAATTTTGCAGCGGATCCGGTAGCTGTTCCGGTTCCGGTTGTTGTACAGAAGAAGTTTACAAGTTCACCGAACTCTCCGTCTTTTTCCATTTCGCGCAGTACATCAAGCGGAACAACCAGGTTCGGATTCGCCATGACGAACTGACGGTCGTATCCACCGTGGATTGTTGTGAAATCGTCCGGAGACAGGGCGTCCATTCCTTCGATAGAGTACACACCGTACTTCGTCGCGTTGGAAGACTCAATATGATCCGGGTTTCCTACCGGAACAACTCCACCGGATGTAACAACAGCGATCTTTGCGTGTTTGATATCTTTGATCGCCGGTGCAGGCGGTACCCTGTCGAACTTCGGCATCGGAAGGTCTGTCTCAAACGGTTCACCTTTCATCTTCTTAACGAGCATCTTAATCGCACGAGCGGATCCTCTCTCTTCCGCAAAGTAGTTGACACGGATTCCTCTTTCGTGATAGTTCTCCTCCGCAGGTCCAAGGATCTCTGCTCCTGTAGCCATCTTTTGAATCAGATTGACGATGGAAGGTAGGACTTTTCTCATCGTAGCGGCAGAATTTCCTGTCTTCACTGTGATCACGTCCTTACGGAACATATCAACACCAGGGTTCTCCTCATATGCTGCTGTCAGCACCGGAATACCAAGTCTCTCTTCCACAGCTTTACAGATCGTACCGCAGGCAACACCGTAACGTCCGGCATTGAATGCAGGTCCTGCAAAAAATACATCCGGTTCATATTTCTTTACCATATCGATAATCGTATCTGTCGCTTCATCCAGGTTTTCACCGAAATAGTTGTCACCGCAGATCACGGTAGCTACGATCTCGTAATCCTCACCAAGAGCCTGTGCAAGAGCCGCGCCTGGTCCGAGTGCTTCTTCTCTTACTTCCGGTTTGTAATCTGCCTTTTCCTCACCGCCAATGCCGGCAAAGAACTGGTTAATATAATGAACAATTTTATATTTTGCCATGTTGGTTCCTCCTTCCAAATATTAATATCCTTTTGCCGCAAGGTGGTTGAAGCCATTTGCAATCGTAGAAGCGATGATAATCTGAAGCTCTGCTTCAAAGGAACCATCCTCATTGACACATCCTGCCCATCCGCCGATCTGGCTTTCGATATAATCCATCGTACCGATGACCTTATCCATTACCGGGAACTGTAATGTTGCGTTTCCCTGTCCGCAGGAAGCAAGTGCGTCTGCTTCATCGCAGGTATCTGCAAGTGACTGGGATTTTCCGTCTTTGCCTGGGAACTCGTCTGTAATCAGAACGACTTTGACGCCCTTCTTCTCAACTTTCCGACAGTTCATCATCAGGTCAGTATCCGGATTTCCATAGCCTTCTTCTGTGATCAGCACGCCGTCCAGTCCCATCCACTCTGCCAGCTTTGCTACCATGTCGGAGTGTCTCTCTTTGTCGGCAAGGAATACGTTCTCATTGGTAAGGATTACGCCCATAAAGTTGATATCTTTTCCATGGTGTTTGTAGCAGTCCTCAATCACCGGATTGTGGAAGTGGTGGTATGTCGTAACCTTATCACATGGGGCTACACAGTTACCGGAAACGATCGCACCGTCCATAATTTCGGTCGGGTACATAAATGTAGGAACAAACTGTTTTGCGTCAACACCATAATAATATGTATCGTGGAGAAGCCCCTGAGACTGAAGCATGTGGATATATCCAACCTTCGGGAGATCCGGGTACATTGCTGCCTGCTCGAAAATCGGCTTTGTCTCGAATGTCTCCAAAGTATCCGGCTCTACATTTCTTCCGGCCTCTCCGAGGTATGCCGCAACTTTCAGTCCTGCCATTCTTCCGGCTTTCTCATATACGTGTGTCTCAAGTCCTTCCTGAGGTTCGATTACTACACAGAGATTTACGGTCTTGGAAAACGGGCAATAATCCGCTGCAGGCCCGCTCATGTCAATGACACCTTCCTGGAATCCGACAATCCGTCCAACGGTAACAACGCAGCATCCGTCCAGCGCATGCGTTCTTCCTTCTCCGACTGACGGCGTTACTTTTCCAACAACTCCTGGGAATATCTCTCCGCCCGATACTTTTACTCTTGGTTCAATGACATCCTTCACAGGGGTGATGCGGGTGCTGTCTCCCGGACGCGCGATGTCGAGGCTACATCCAATTAATTTGTCGTCTTCCAGAACAAGCTCTTCCACTTCTTCCTTATTGACATAGAGCACATGATCTTTCACATATGTCTTTTCTGCAAATTGGATATCGTCGATCTTAATCTTACCTAATTCCAATTTCATAGGTAAATCCCTCCTTCTTTGTAATCGCGATAACATTAAGTCAAAAAAAAACTTTGTTATCTTTTTTCATGTTCTTTATGTCCATTATATGCTGTTGTCTTACAATTATCAAGCTTTTTTATACATTTTATCTATACATTTTTTCGATAACTTCTATAAGTACAGCAATTCCGCCAAAAAAGAGCAGATTCCGGTCTGTTATTGCTTTCCCGAAACCTGCTCTTCGTTAAATTTGATACGCTTTATACCCTTTCAGATCCTTTGCCAGCATTCGAACCAGATCCTCAATATCACGAATAAACTGACGTACTCTTGCATTTACTTCCTCTTCTTTGATTCCATCATCGCAGACTGTTTTAAAATATCCTTTGAACAAAAGACAGACCATCCGATTGAGAGATACCGCATTTTCATACCCAATGGCATTGGAACGGATACATTTTCTGCACATTTCAAAATCACGCCCCATGAAGTCCGCTGTCTGGAGCATCTCATGAAAAACCCGGTTGGACAGCTCCAGATTTTCAGGAAACATCTGATAGTACTCCCGGATAGAAACCCTCAGCTTCGTGTTATTGTTGGCAAAAAATAACAGATTATATGCTTCCGGTTTCCGGAATGCCTCCATAGAGTAGCAATACCACACCCCAACATAGATATCCCACACATTCCTCCAATGCTTTTCTGCCGCATTGAGCCGTCGGATATAGTCATTCATCTCACCTAATTCCGCATAATACAGTAGTTCATCCCGGCTGTCAAAATACCGGTACAGGCTCGCTGTTGAGCATCCCATCTCCTTTGCGATCCGCCGAATAGTCACTGCCTCGATTCCCTCCCGGTGGATGATCTCATTTGCCTTGGCAATATAATCCCTTCTCGTCAGTCCCTTAAAATATTTTTTCCTTTCCTCCATACCTGTCGCCTGCCTTTACATCAGCCTTGGCACGATATTCTCAATCACAGACAGGTCGATCGTCTTGAAATCTTCCGCTACTGATTTCTGATAGTTGTGCGGTGTGGCCGCGATCTCCTGCCACTGGTCATATGTCTCAATGCATTTTTCGATCAGCATGATATCTTTCATATTGTCCTCTTCCCCTTTCGGATATACCATGATGGACCGATATGGCGTCTGATTCGGCTTTAGGCTGGATGCCTGCGGATGAGTCAGTAGGATATGACGGTCATAGACCAGATCCCGGACTTTCAAAAGAACGTCCCTGTAGGAGTCCAGAAGCAGCACTTCCATATCCTCTCTATATTTTTCATAGACTCTGTCATTATTTGTCACCAGAGTCACTTTTTCCATATTCCACATTGTCATGCGCCTCTTTTCGTTGGTTTCATTTCATCTTAACATAGAAAAGAGGGAGGGACAAGGACTTCTTTATGCAGTTCTGCCATTTTGGAGCATCCGTATGGAAAAGGAGAACGTCCTGGTTTCTTCCCCGCTTAACCTATAAGGTTTATGTGCCCACGCTCCCCAACTATTGTCTCCTCCTACCCCGGTCTGCTGCTCCAGAATCCTCAGAACAGATGCATACGGTTTCGGAAGCTCAAACCAGTGTCTGGCTCCCTCCAGCTCGTGACAAGTATAAGGAAGAACGGAAAATTCAAAAGGCACCGCACTCTCCACCCGGATCCCTGTGTCGGAAGAGTCTGTCAGGGCTACCCACCTCGTCTCCACATGATTCCCACATTCCTGCGGAATCAGATACGGCGTACAGCTTAAAGCAGAAGTTGTTTCAAACCGCCCCAGTCTTCCTCCAGCCTGACGATCCCGATAGGTTTCCTGAGGTCCTTTTCCATACCATGTGATGTGGGAAAACGCTTTCGGCAGTTTCCAGGAAACGCCAAAACATGGCAGATCAGGAAGATTTTCCATACCAGTATACGACTCTGTCACATCCATATTCCCTTCTCCGTCAATCTGTATCCGTAATCTGCACTGAGCGGTTTCTCCCAGCGTATAGATGGTATCGATCACCGCATGATGGTCTATCGTACCGCACGTGACCTCTTTTACTTTCGGATACAAAGACGCCATCTTCCAGAAATGACATTTCTCCGTCATGCGATATCCTTCATCGTTATCTGTCGGCGCTCTCCAGAATTCCGGTGACAGCGTATGTACCGGATCATACACCAGCTCTTTCTCCCCGATTTTCCAGGAGACCAGTTTTCCAGTCGCTTTCTGGAAAGTAATCCGAAAATCCGCTCCCACTACGGAAAAAGAACTATCGCCATCCACTGTCCGAAGCAGAGGATGCTTGTTTTCTTCTCTTTTGCCTTTCTCTTCTTTTTGTTCTGTGGTCTGACCGAAGCAGATTTCCTCCCCACGTTTCACATAAGGAGTGTCTCTCTCCATGACAAGAGCTGCTGTTCTGACATATTCTCCTGCCTCTGCCTTTTCTGGAATCGAAAGGTCCGCCTCTACGAAAACCGTACTCTCCGGTTCGATCACAAGAGGCGCTTCTCCGGATTTTAATACCCTTCCTTCTTTTTCCAGCCGCCAGACGATTCGGTAATACTCTCCGTTCTCAAAAAGCTGTAAACTTCGGATGGTAACTCCTGTCTCTGAAGGCGTAAGTTTATAAGGCTGATACAGATACGACACCTCCTGCATCTTCGGAGAGATGGTCCGATCCGCGAAGATTACACCATTCCCGCAGAAATTATAATTGGTCGGGCGATCTCCAAAATCGCCTCCGTAGGCCAGATATTCCTTGCCGTTTGGTCCTGTCTGGTACAGTGCTTGGTCAATGTAATCCCATAGAAATCCTCCGCTGTACTGCGGATATTTGTCAAATAGTTCCATGTACTCCCGCAGATTTCCGCAGGAGTTTCCCATGGCATGAGAATACTCGCACAAAAGGTACGGCTTTTCCGGATGATCTTTCAGATACGCTTCTGCTTCCTCAGGCGAGGCGTACATCCTGCTCTCAAAATCTGTTGTCCTACCCCATCTGCGGTCATGGCATACATTTTCGTAATGAACCGGCCGGCTGTCATCTCTTTTCCTGAAATACATACTCATCTCATACAGGTTTTTTCCGCTCCAGGATTCATTCCCTACACTCCAGGAGAAGATACAAGGATGATTTTTGTCCCGTTCCAGCATCGCACGGGCTCGGCTCATCACTGCTTCATGCCACCGGGGATTGTCCCCTGGCAGCGTGTGGTTAAATTGTTTCAGATGCCAGGTACCATGAGTTTCCAGGTTCGTCTCATCCATCACATAGATGCCAAAGCGGTCGCACAGTTCATACCAGTAACTCTGATTTGGATAGTGGCTCGTCCGCACGGCGTTGAAATGGTTCCTCTTCAAAAACCGGATATCCCACTCCATTTCCTCTTTCCCGATTGCCCGTCCTTTTCTGGCAGAAAACTCATGCCGGTTCACTCCATATAGACGCAGACGCCTGCCGTTAAAAAGCAACACCGAATCCCGGATCTCCACTTTCCGAAATCCAACGTCCTGCGGAACACTCTCATAGATTTCTCCCTCTTCGCCATACACCGTAAAAACAAGCCGATACAGATAAGGTCTCTCCGCACTCCATAACTTTACATCCGGCACACATACTGTCATCTGGATATCTTCCCGGTCTATCAGCAATTCTCCGGACATGATTTTCTCTGTTTCTTCAGATACGGTGTGTTCCATGCGGATCTTTCCATCCAAAAGTTTCCAGATAATCTTCCCTTTTCTGCTTTTCAATACCGCCGGATCTCCTTCCAAATCAAACCGGACCTTAAGTTTTCCCTCTGTCATCTTCTCATCCAGACAGGCCGTTACCTCCAGATCCCGAATGTGAAGCCCCGGAACCGCAGTGACAGATACATCCCGCATGATCCCTCCCATCCTCCAGAAATCCTGATCTTCCAGCCAGCTCCCAGAGGAAAAACGCGACACTTCCACTGCAATTTTATTTTCCCCGTTTTCTACAAACGGGGTAATCTCAAACACCGATGGCGTATAGCTATCCTCCCCATATCCTACATAGTGACCGTTAATCCAGCAGTGAAAGGCCGTCTCCACTCCCTCAAAGGTAAGCAGTAGCTTTTTCTTTTTCATCTGCTCCGGGATAGAAAAATACCGTACATAGCATCCTGTTGGATTGTAGATCTGCGGGATGCCGTGAGGCGTGACCTCCTCGATCCCGTCCCACGGATAGTCCGTATCCGTATAATGGGGACGTCCATAGCCTTGTAATTCCATATGGGCTGGGACAGAAATGGTATTCCATCCATCGCAGGAATAGTCTTTTCTTTCAAATCCATCCGGTACACTATCCGGATTCGGAGCATAGAAAAATTTCCATGCTCCGCCCAAACTCATCCGAAGACGCATTTTTTCTTTTTTCAGCGCCTCCTTTTCCGTCTCATACCACATATGATCTGATACCGGCCGTAACCGGTTCTCCGCAAAAAATTCCGGATCCGCCAGATGCTGTTTTATCTGTGATCGTTCCATACACATTCCTCTTTCTGATCCTACTTGACAGATCCCATCATACTGTTGACAAAACTTTTCTGCATCAGGAAAAAAATAGCCGCTGATGGGATGGTCGTGATGATGATTCCAACCATAATCATTCCGTAATCCGGAGTGTACGCAGTTCCTAGGGAACTGATCAGAAGCGGAAGCGTTCTCTGATCTTTGGTCTGTAACGAAATTAATGGCCACATATAGTTGTTCCAGCTTGACATAAAGGTGATAATGGCCGCTGCCGCATAGGTGGATTTCATCATTGGCATATAAATCTTAAAAAAGATCCCGAATTCTCCCAGACCGTCAATCCGGGCCGACTGGATGGTCTCCAGCGGAAAGTTTTTTGTGTTCTGCCTGAAAAAGAAAATTAAAAATGCCGTACTAAGAGCAGGAAGCACCACTCCTAGTTTTGTGTTGAGCAGATGCATACTGTTGAACATCTTAAACATCGGAATGACAAGAGAAGATGTCGGTATCATCATGGACAGCAAAATCAATGAGAAAAAGAACTCCTTCTTTTTGCTCTGGAAGATCACAAAGCCGTAACCCGCAAAAGAGCAGATCAACATACTCAAAACCGTAATGAATACACTGAGAACCGCAGAGTTTTTCAGGCATGTCAGCAGATCTCCCGCCTCCAGAAGATTTTTCAGATTGTTAAAAAACTGATTCCCCAAAGACATCTTTCCAAGGGTAATATCCATGCTTTTGTTTGTCGCCCCGATCAGCATCCATAGAAACGGGAACACACAGACAATGGAGACAACGATCAAAAAAAGGTATTGGACGCCGTAAATTACTCTTCTTTTTGCTTTTCCACTATAGATTTCTGTATGTCTAGTTGTCATTTCGGTCACCACTCACTTTCATCTGAATCAAAGACAGCACCGCAACCATAATAAAGATTGCATAGGAAACAGTCGCCGCGTATCCAAAATCCGGGGCGTATTTAAAGGACAGGTTGTAAATATACTGGGAAATCGACATCGTACTGTTTGCCGGTCCGCCGGAAGTAATGTTCACGACCTCGTCAAATAACTGTAGCGTCCCTGTTGTAGACATAATCGCAGTCAGAAGGATGACTGGCTTTAGCAACGGAACGGTAATATACCAGAATTTCTGCCATGCCCCTGCACCATCGATCTCTGCCGCTTCATAAACCCCGCGGTCAATATTCTGCATACTGGACAGATAGAAAATCATATTGTATCCGGTCCATCTCCAGGTGATGGCAAAAATAATCACCACCTTGGCCCAGAATGTCTCCAAAAGCCAAGGAATCGGTTCACTTACGATATGTAGTGACACCAACACCTGATTGATAATACCGTCTGTCGCGAACATGCTTTTGAACAGCAAAGAATAAGCCACCAGGCTTGTCACGCACGGCACGAAAATAGCTGTACGGAAAAATCCGCGGAATTTCAGCCTTGGATTATTCAGGATCGAAGAAATAATCAACGCCAACACAAGCATGACCGGAACCTGGATAATAAAATATGTAATCGTATTGATCGTACTGCTGATAAATACCGGGTCCTGAAACAGGCGGATGTAATTATCCAGTCCCGCAAATTCTACGACTGTTCCTTTTCCTTTCTGCAGCGACATCAAAAAGGCGCTGATCATCGGCCATAAGACAAGCCAAAGGAAGAGGACAATGGATGGGAGCACAAACGCCCACCCATTGTTTGCAAGCCGGAACCATTGTTTTGATGATCTTTTGTTCATAACTTATACTCCAACTCCAAATCATAGTTTACTGTATCTGTGATTTCACAAGGTCTTCTACTGTTTTCAGCATATCCGGAATACTCGTGGAATCGTTCAGGACATTTGCCATCTGCGTCACAAGCGTGGAATCCACCTCGTCAGAATAGACTCCGACCGAAATCGGTGGAACGTGCTTTGCCCATTCCGCAAAGTTAGCCCAGATCGGTTCTCCACTGAAGTATTCTACCGGTTCCTTATACGCTTCGCTGGACTGCGCCGGAATATAAGCGCCAATCGCCCCGATTTCAGTCAGAATCGTCTCATAGAATTCTGTATCGTTTGCATAGATTTCATTTAAAAAGTCCGCCGCGATATCACTGTTCTTTGCATGTTCCAAGACAAGCCAGTTGGAACCTCCACGATTCCCATAATTCGTACCCTGCTCAATATTTAAGCGTGGCATCCTTGTCACTTCCCAGAGTCCGGACTGATCTTCCTGTGCGGTGATGGTCGGTACAATCCAGCATCCGCTCACGATAGAAGCGACATCCCCATTATTCAGGGCAGCCGCCATATCTCCCCATCCAGTTGTAAGTTTGATCACTCCACTGTTCATCAGTTCTTTGTAAATACGGCATCCTTCCTCAATCACCGGATTTTCGGCGATATTCAGATCTCCGTCTTCTTTAAAGTACCAGGTTCCCGAGGACTGCATAAAATCACGCATAATCGTCATACTGTTCGGATCCATTGTCATCAGGTCTTTTCCGGTCACTTCTTTGACTTTCTTTCCGATTTCAATCAGCTCATCCCAGGTGATATCCGTCAGATCCTCTTTCGTGTAACCGGCCTGTTCCAGATAATCTTTCCTGTAAAACAGTCCTTCTGTCCCGATATCAAACGGTACTCCGTATACGCCATCATCCATGGTCAGAACTTCCACTTTGTATTCCGCAAAGTTGGAAAAATCCACGATATCTGACATATCCTTGAATTCTCCCGGATAGGACTGGATGTACTTCTGGACATTTGCATCCTCACTTAAAATGATATTCGGAAGTCCGTCTGTGATACCGGAACTCAGATTCGTGTTGAGTTTCTGAGTAATATCGTCATATGCATATTCCATTATTTCGATGTCGACATCACTGTGCTTTTCTTCATAACGTTTTGCAGCTTCTTCCATCACCGGGATATTGTATTCCACATCCCACGCCCAGACGACAACCTTTTTCTTGCCATCTGAGGAATCCTTCGCTCCATCTCCGGATGAAGAAGTTCCACATCCCATACAAAGACCGGCTATCATTGCCGAAATCAATAAAGCAGATATTACTTTCTTTCTCATCTTCTCTCCTCCTGTATCTTCTGTCGGTTTCATTGTTTCCCATGGCCATGTATTTAGATAAAATATTATCGTCTTTCTGCACAAAATTATAGAATCTTTTTCTTTGTTTTTCGGATTTATTTTTGCTTTTTGTTTGGTATCTGTCATTTTCTGATTATTTTTTGATCTTTTTCTGAATTATTTTGTTATATTTTGGCAGTCGGCACTTTTTCAAAGCGATTCGATGTTGGAATCTTTTTCGTATGGTATAATCAAAAAAACAAAAGCGAAAAGGAGCGTGCCAGATGAGACGTTTGATGATTATAGACGATGAATTTATCTTCCGCCAGGGTTTGAAATATATGATGGACTGGGAAGCAAACAATTATACGATCGCCGGAGAGGCTTCGAACGGAAAAGAAGGTCTGGAACTTTTTCTGAAACTCCAGCCCGATATCGTACTCTGCGACGTTGTCATGCCGGGAATCAGCGGCATCCAGTTTGTCGCAATGCTCCGCCGCTATTCCAAAGCCCCGATTGTAATGCTCAGTAATTTCAATGAATTTGACAAAGTGAGGGAAGCTTTTCAATACGGGGCTTCTGACTATCTTTTAAAAAACCGGGTGACAAAAGATTCTCTGCTTGAATGTCTGAACCGATTAGGCCCAGCAAAGGAGTCGCTCCTATCCGGTCAAACAGAAAAAACCTTCGGACTTCTGGCAAGAAAAGTACTGGACGGGTATGCAAATGGGGATTCGGACTCTTTCTCATCTTATGTTAAGAAACGACTTATAGGGCAGTATTACTGTCTCGCTCTTCTCGCTTCTCCCAAACCGGATTTTGAAAGTGAAGAAGATCTGCAACAGATGCTGGACCGTAGCAGTACAGAGGTACCGGCTCTCTCATGCTTTACTACTCAGAACCATGCCGTCGTGCTCTGGGCCTTCTCTTCTTCCGATGCGAACATCCGGCTTCTTCTTAACTTGATGGCTTTCAGGCTGCGTCATACAAGCTGTGTAGTCAGTGCTCCGTTTCAAGATCTGTCCTTGTTTCGTGAAAGGGCAGAAAAGCTTCTGGATCTCTGCGGTTATTCTATTTTATATGAGAATCAGCTTTGCTTTTTTGAAAATGATCTGCTTTCTTCTGAAGAATCCGCCCCTCCATTTCAGCAGGAGCGCTACACCTGCTATGCCGAGCATGGATGCTGGCAGGACGCCTGCGATTTGCTTCTTGCTTATATGATGGATCTGAAAAACAGCACGAAAATGAATCCATTCCGGTTTAAAAAGTTTGTGGAGCATACCTTTTACAGCTCCCTGAGATACGCAAGAAACCAGGCGCAGAATTTTTCGGAAATCTCCCGGATTGAATTGAAGCTTTTTAAACAGCTAGACTACATTTTCACCTTTTCACAGTTATGCGAAGCTGTCACATCTGCTTATGGGGAACTGACTGTACTGTGTTCCGGTTCCCAGACACCGGATCTGATCTTTACAGAACTGGAGGACTACCTTGAACAGCATTATATGGAGCAGGTCAACCTATATGATCTTGCTGACAATCTCCATATGAACTATTCCTATCTCTCTGCCTACATCAGCAGAAAAACAGGGAAACATTTCAGCGAACATCTGAATGATACACGTATCCGCCATGCGAAAGAGCTTTTAAGTGTCACAAATTTCAGCATTAGCTATATCAGTGAAACGATCGGATATGCTGACCAGAGTTATTTTGGAAAAGTATTTAAAAAACAAGTGGGTATGACCCCCCTGCAGTTTCGCAATCAATACCAGAGAAAGGACTGACATTTATGCACCGTACAAAAACCATTTTCCTAAATTTAATGCTGCCGATCTTTGCGGTCACCATCCTGCTATTGCTGTCAGCCTCCTTCACTTCATCCAGGATTTACATCCACCAGACCAAGCGGGCCGCTGTTTCCTCCAATCTGGAAATTTTAAGCCAGACTGCCACCAGCCTTAGTCTTGTCAATGACCATATTTCCGGCATTGCTGTGGAAATCCAGAACACCCCCTTGCTTGGGAGGGCTCTTTCCTCGGATCTTAATGATATCACAGCCGAGTGGGAGGCTCGCCAGAATCTGAGCCGGATCTTCTCCGGAATGCCAGCCGCCATGGTCGATTATGAGCTGGTTCTAGTGGGAGCAAATGGAATTGTCGTCGGTTCCGGAAACGGCGGCGTCACCTGCCCGTCTTCGGAACTGCTCACCCTTCCTGCGCTGCAGACCGCAATCCACACAGACCGCATCGCATATGAAGGAAGAAAAGAAGGTTTTACCTTTTTGACACAGCATATCCCTGTTATCTACGGATGCAGGCCACTGACCGGCTCTGACGGCTCGTTGTACGGCGCACTGTTCATCCTTATACCGGAACAAAGTCTGAGACAGTTCTATCAGAGCTTCAGCAGTCAGAGCACCAGTATTCTTCTTCTCTCCTCAGATGGTACGATTTTATCAAGTAATCTGACTGACGATATCGGAGAAAAAAACCAAAGCCTATTATTTTCTGCCAAGGAAAATCAGAAGCGGGGCCGTGAGTACTCTGAGCTTTCTGGTAGTTGGATTGTTTTATCCCGTTATCTTCCATATTACGATGCATACATTGTCAGCCAGATTACTTCCTCCCTCCTGCTCAACGAGTTCTGGCCAAGGATCCAGTCCATTCTGGTGATCTGTACGGCCCTTCTGCTGCTCATGTTACTTTCCTTTTTCATCATCCGGAAAAATCTGCTGCCTCTGCGCACTCTGGCAAATCATATGAAAGATGCAAAGGGGATTCCGGATCCTATTATTCTGTCTGACACCTCAGATACCACAGAGATCCAAGGAATCGCTTCGGCCTATAATCAGATGATTACTTCGCTGAACTCTTATGTCAAAGAGATAGATGAGGCACACGAACGGCGGCGACAGGACGAACTGAGTATCCTGCAAATGCAGATCAACCCACACTTTCTCTACAATACACTTGATAGTGTCAAACATATGGTAGAAATGAAAAATACTTCAGAAGCTTGCAGGACGATCGATTCTCTGATCTCCCTATTCCGAAGTACATTGAATAAAACAAACAAAAAAGTATCGGTCTCTGATGAATTGCAGAATATCCGGAACTATATTTCTATTATCTCACCCCGATACGGTGGACTGATCCAGGCCGATGCAGACGCTATGCCGGACTGTGCCAATCTGGAGATTCCGAATCTTCTTTTACAGCCACTTGTAGAAAATGCGTTTTTCCATGCGTTTCAACAGACGAAGAGCGGGAGCATTCATATTTTTATCTATCAGAACAAGGGGAAGCTTTACTGTGATATTACAGATACCGGCGACGGGATGTCAAAAGAGCAGGTGGCGATGCTTCTACATGCTTCTTCTACGTCCGGAACCGGCAACCAGATCGGCATTTCCAATGTCCGTGACCGACTGGCGATCCTCTATCCGGAAGAAAATGGCTTTGAGATTATCAGTGAACGGGGATATGGAACTCATATTATGCTCAGTTTCCCGGCAAGGAGGTGTAATAGCTGAACTCTCGGATTGCTATTACTACATCTGCAATCAGATTGTTTTTAACACAAGCAGTTGCCAATAACGGATTCCCATTTGAAATCAAGAGACCAGAATGAAATCCATATGCATTTATGGACGAAGAAATGTTATTACAGAAACTGGAAAAATCACGGGAAGACGCAGTATTGGGAAATTATAAGGATGCTGATACTGTTATTGTTATTGCGAAGATGAAGTGTGGTAAATCCCCACGAAAAAAGGAGCTTGCATTTGCAAACTCCCTTTTTCATTGTTCTCATTAGTCTTCTACAGTAATGATTTCTTTCTTGTTGTAGCTTCCGCAAGCTTTGCAAACTCTGTGAGGCATCATAAGTGCGCCGCATTTGCTGCATTTTACAAGATTCGGAGCGCTCATTTTCCAGTTTGCTCTTCTCTTGTCGCGTCTTGCTTTGGAAGTTTTATTCTTTGGACAAATTGACATCGGTTACACCTCCTTAAAATTCTTAAACAGATCGCGGATAACTGACATTCTTGGATCAAGACCCGTGTCTTCACAGTCACAGGTACCCTCGTTTAGGTTCTGACCACATACACTGCAAAGTCCTTTGCAGTCTTCCCTGCACAGGGTTTTCGTCGGCCATCCTATCAAAATCTCATAATAGAGTAATTTGTCGACGTCAAGATGATATCCGTCAATATAATCTGATGCTTCGTCTGTCTCCTCAGCCTCTCCACCGACAATGGCACGCTTCTCAAATGAAATCTCCATCGGAACTCTCACCGGACTGAGACAACGGTCACACGGAATCACCGCAGTCAGACTGCAATTTCCCGAGACAGCGATCTCTTTCCCTTTTACATGCTCCACATGAATCTGTACGTTGCTCCTCTCCTCCAAGGGATATGGACCTCCCGGCAGCTTCATCGTGTTAATTTCCAGTGGAACAGCCGCATCAATCGGACTGTGCTGGTCGGACAGTACGTCGGATAGGTTTAACAGCATATTCATTGCTCCTATTCATACCTTGACTATTATATCATGTCACATTTTTTTGTCAACAGTTTTTTATAAGGAAAGAGATTATACCAAAGCCTTTGTCTCGCGTGCGATCGCAAGCTCTTCATTTGTCGGAATGACATATACTTTGACTTTGGAATCCGGTGTGGAGATTTCTTCTTCTTTTCCACGAGCCTGCGCATTCTTCTCACTGTCGATCTTCACACCCAGGTAGCCGAGATATTCGCAGATTTCCTCTCTCATCTGAGTATCATTTTCGCCTACGCCAGCCGTAAATGTGATCGCATCCACGCCGTTCATTGCCGCTGTGTAGGAACCGATATATTTCGCCACACGGTATCTGTAAGCATCCAGTGCCATAATCGCACGTTCATTTCCCGCGTCAGCCGCCTCTCTTACATCGCGGAAGTCGGAAGATACCCCACTCATTCCAAGGACACCGGACTTCTTGTTCAGGATGTTAAGCATCTCATTTACATCGATATTCTCATGGTTGCAGATGAACTGCAGAACAGCCGGATCCAGGTCACCGCTTCTTGTCCCCATAATCAGACCTTCCAGAGGTGTCAGTCCCATGCTGGTATCGACACATTTTCCTCCAATGGATGCGGAGATGCTGGCACCGTTTCCAAGATGGCATACGATGACTTTCGCAGCGTCTTTTCCGATTTTCTTTAATGTCTCACCGGATACGAACATATGGCTTGTACCATGGAAGCCGTACCTTCTGATGCTGTATTTCTCATAATACTCATATGGGATCGCATACATTGCTGCTTTCTCCGGAATCTTCATACCAAACGCAGTGTCAAATACCGCTACATTCGGCTTTCCTGGCATTGCCGCTTCACATGCCTCAATTCCGATCAGGTTCGCCGGGTTGTGAAGAGGGCCAAGGTCAAAGCAGTCACGAATGACTTTCTTAACGTCTTCATTGATTAACGTCGCATCGCTGTAAACCGTTCCTGCATGAAGAACTCGATGTCCGATTGCCGTAATCTCCTCTGTGCTTTCAATTACGCCGTGTTCTTTATCCATCAGAGCGTCCAGTACAAGCTGCACGGCAACCTTATGATCGCCCATTGGTGTCTCGATCGCGTAATTCTCTTTTCCTGTTGGTTTGTGAGTGAGTTTGGACCCTTCAATTCCGATTCTTTCACAAAGTCCTTTTGCGAGAACGCTCTCATTTTCCATGTCGATGAGCTGATATTTTAATGAAGAGCTTCCACAGTTAATTACTAAAATTTTCATTTTCTTTCTTCCTTTCTACTTTGACTGGCACTGTACTGCCGTGATGGCAACAACACCTTCAATATCTTTTGCGCTGCATCCCCTGGAGAGGTCGTTGACCGGGGCTGCGATTCCCTGTGTCATCGGACCATAAGCTTCTGCCTTTGCCAGCCTCTGCACTAATTTGTAGCCGATGTTTCCCGCATCCAGGTCAGGGAAAATCAAAACATTGGCCTTTCCTGCTACCGGACTTTGCGGAGCCTTGGATGCCCCTACGGAAGGAACAATCGCAGCGTCTAACTGGAGCTCTCCGTCCAGCATCAGATCCGGCGCTTCCGCCTTTGCGATCTTGACTGCCTCTACAACTTTTGTCACATCGTCGTGCTTTGCGCTCCCCATGGAAGAATGAGAAAGCATTGCAACTCTCGGCTCTGCCCCTACAAGCTGCTTAAAACTCTCTGCGGAAGAGATTGCGATTGCTGCCAGCTCTTCCGGGCTCGGATTCTGGTTTAGACCGCAGTCGCCGAATACGAATGTACCATTCTCCCCCATCTCGCAATCCGGCACTACCATGATAAAAAATGCGGATACGAGCTTGGTGCCCGGTTTCGTCTTCAGGATCTGTAAACACGGACGCAAGGTATCGGCTGTAGAGTGGCAGGCACCGGAAACCATTCCATCCGCGTCCCCCATCTTCACCATCATCACGCCGTAGTACGGGTAGTTCGTCAGAAGAAGCTCTCTTGCCTGCTCCTCTGTCATACCCTTCTTCTGTCTTAATTCTACCAGCTTCGCGATATAGCTCTCCGTCTTCTCGCTCTTTGCGGGATCCACAATCTGTGCTCCGCTGATATCGAAATTCCCCTTATTTTTTGCGACTTCCTCTTCGCTTCCGATCAGAACAAGCTTTGCTGTCCCCTCTTTTAAAATGGCCTCAGCCGCCTCGTAAGTCCGGACGTCTTCTGTCTCCGGAAGTACGATGGTCTTGAGATCGGCTTTGGCTTTTGTCTTGATTTCATCAATAAATCCCATGATTTAATGACTCCTTTCCATTTTTTCTCAGATACTATTATTATAACGTAAAGGGAAATTGTATACAAGAGATAATCTGTCTCTTTTTTGATACAATTCCCCTTTTCTATAACTCACAATCGAAACATCAGCGTTACAATCGCAAAATAAACAAGTATCGTACCCGTATCCAGAAGCGTCGAGATCAAAGGCGTCGCCATCAGTGCCGGGTCAAGCCCGATCCTCTTTGCAACAAGCGGAAGGACGCATCCCACCACCTTTGCCATACAGACAATCGCAATAATCGTGATACCGATCACAAACGCAAGCTTCATATCCTGATACATAACATAAATTCTGATCCCATTGGCAACAGACAGTACCACACCGACAATGAGCGCAATCCGAATCTCCTTAAAAATCACCCGAAAAAGATCCTTGAACCGGATCTCACCAACGGCCAGTCCCCGGATCATCAGGGTAGAGCTCTGGGAACCGCAATTCCCGCCGGTACCCATCAGCATTGGGATCAGGGTAATTAAAATCGGCATGGCCGACATTGCGTTTTCATAATAGGCAAGCAGAAGGCCGCTTACCGTAGCTGACAGCATCAGAAACAAAAGCCATGGGATTCTGGAAAGGGCATGTCGCCAGACGCTCGTTCCGAAGTAGGAATCATCGTTCGGGCTGACACCGGCCATCATGCTGATATCCTCCGTTGCCTCTTCCTGTAAAACGATCATAGCGTCGTCAACGGTAACGATACCGACCATACACATCTCATAGTCGACAATCGGAATTGCTACAAGTCCGTATTTGCGGATCATGGTAGCCACTTCTTCCTGGTCATCGTGGGTATGTGCATAAAGAATGTTGGTATCCATGATCTCCTCAATCGTTCTACTCTCGCTGGAAGTCAGGAGGTCCTTGATATCCACCCATCCGATGAGCTTCTTCTTCTCCGTCACATAACAGGTATAAATGGTTTCCCGGTTGATGCCAACCTGACGAATTTTGAGAATCGCCTCCTCTACCGTCATCTCTTTTCGGAAACTGACATAATCAATATTCATCACGCTTCCGGCGCTGTCTTCCGGATACTGTAACAGGGCGTTAATCTGCACCCTTGTCTCCTCATCTGTTGCCATCAGAAGTCTGTCTACCACATTAGCAGGCATCTCTTCCAGGACGTCCACCGTGTCATCCACGTACATCTCGTCCATGACCTCTTCCAGCTCGGAATCTGTCAAGGCATTAATCAGGAATTCTCTTGTTTCACTGCTCATATCCGTAAAAGTCTCCGCCGCCTCTTCCTTGCCGAGCAGACGGAAAATCAGTATCATCTGTCTTTCGTCTACCTCCTCCAGCAATTCCGCGATGTCAACGGGGTACATATTTCCCAGTTCTTCTTTTAATTCTTTAAACTTTCGTTCTTCCAAAAGTGCCAACAGCGCTTTCTGGTCCATGTGTATCCCCCTTTCGTTCCACCAGATTTTTTTGCAAGCGGATTCCTTTTATAGTATAATCACAATAAGGAGGATATTACAAGGACATTATGAAAATAGTTGGTTTAATTGCAGAATACAATCCTTTCCACAATGGGCACGAATATCATATACAAAAGGCAAAAGAAGTGACAGGAGCGGATACTGTCATTGTTGTGATGAGCGGTAATTTTGTACAGCGCGGCGCTCCTGCCATCATGCCAAAACACCTAAGAGCCAAAGTAGCTTTAAAATCCGGGGCTTCTCTCGTCCTGGAACTTCCGGTATGCTTTGCCACGGGAAGCGCGGAATATTTTGCCCAGGGCGCCGTGGCCCTTCTGGACAGTCTGGGCTGCGTGGACGCCCTGTGTTTCGGGAGCGAATGTGGAGATATTCAGCCACTCACCCGGATCGCTGAAGTGCTCTCCGATGAGCCTGAAGAATACCGGGCTCTCCTTCGTGCTTCGCTCAAAGAGGGGCTTCCCTTTCCATCTGCCAGAGAACGGGCTCTGCAGGATTATCTTCACGATCCTGCCCTGTCCCGGATTTTGGCAAGCCCGAACAATACACTGGGAGTGGAATACATCAAAGCACTGATCCGGCAGGAAAGTACAATCCGGCCTTATACCATTCTCCGGAAAGACTCCCGGTATCATGCTGATACCCTAGAACCGGCCGGGAATTTCAGCTCCGCTACCGCCATCCGCAGACTTCTCCTTTTTTCAGGAAGTTCTCTACGCACAGTGGAAGACACACCTTACGACGAGCCAAAGCTCTCCTCCATTTTGGCACGGCTGGAAGATCATGTGCCGCGGGAATGTGTCAACCTGCTGGAGAGGACTCATCTAACCCGCTACCCGATATACAGCAATGATTTTTCCCTGCTTATCAAATATCAGCTTATGCGGGAAAGCCGCGGAACGCTTACCCGATATGCGGATGTCTCCGAGGAGCTTGCCAATCGTATTATGAAGCATCTCAACAGCTATCAGAACTTTGACCAGTTCTGTGACCTGATAAAGACAAAAGAGGTGACCTACTCCCGGATCAGCCGTTGTCTGCTTCATATCATGCTCGGCATCCAGGCTTCTTTTCTGGATCGTGTAGCCGCCGACGGCTTTATCCATTATGCCCGGATGCTTGGCTTCGTCCAGAAGGAAAAGGAAATTCTTTCCTTTATCAAGAAGAATTCCCGGATTCCGCTGCTTCCAAAGCTCAGTGATATGGACTCCCTTTCCGAACATGGACAGCAGATGCTTCATCTGGATATTTTTGCGTCAAATCTGTACGAGTCGGTCATTAGCAATAAGTTTAAGACTCCGTTTTGCAACGAGTACAGCCACCCTCTCGTCATCGTATAAATACCGGATTCCCCTTCTCTTGGAAAAGATAAAAGAGCTCTTTACCGAACGAATATGAGGCCCGTCAGATCCTCCTGTCCGGTAAAGAGCTCTTTTTTTACAACTGATACAGTTTCCTGTCAGTCTGTTTTCCTTTTACACTGTCAGCACTTTGGAGCACGCTACTGCCATTGCTCCCGGCCCAATATGACAGGCAACGCTAAGAGAAAGCGGATCCATATCCACCTCATATTCCGGGAAACGATCCTCGATCTCCTCTTTCCACTTCTGTGCCTCTTCCTTAGAGCAGGTATAAGCTGCTTCCAAATGAACCGGCTGCTTTCCGAAACGGTGCAGCATATCCTTCTCAATGGCGTCCAGCATCGTCTTCTTCGCCTGCTTCCATCCGCGAACTTTAGCGTAAGCGTCTAGCTTCTCGCCCTGAATCTGAAGCACCGGCTTTAAATTCAGAACTGTACCAATCGCCGCTGCCGCCGGCGTAATGCGTCCGCCTTTCTTTAAATACTTGAGCGTATCCACAGTAATATAAATACTGGATTCCAGTTTGACCTTTTCCAGAATCTCTTTGATCTCGGCCGCATTCTTTCCCGCGTCCCGAAGCTTCAGCGCGTCCAGCACCGACTGCCTCTGTGTCACGGAAATTCTCTGGTTGTTGACAACCTGTACTTTACCGTCATAGTCTGTAGACAGCATGATGGCCGTCTCACAGGAACTGCTCAGACCACTTGACATCGGAATGTAGACAACCTCATCATACTCTTCCAAATACTTGTCCCACATTCCCATCACGTCTCCGGGCGCCGGCTGGGATGTCTTAACGTCATGGTTTGCTTTCAAACGCTCATAAAACTCCTTCTGGGATAAGGTGATCTCTTCAAAATATTCTTCTCCGTCAATAAAAAACGGCATTGGAAGGATTCCTACTCCCAGTTCCTTCCCTGCTGCTTGTGTGATTCCACTGTTGCTGTCAGTTAAAACGGCAACACGACTCATATCATCCTCTCCTTTTCTTCCTAAACAGTGATAATTTCCGACCTGGTATCCCGTTTGGCTACCATGATCGGGATATCCTCTCCTTTATACGGATTGTTACCAAGAGTGACTTCCAGCTTCACAGTCTCATAAGCCAGCTCTGCGTAATTATTCTCTTTGCTCAAATGCCCAAGCATCACGCATTTTAGATCGTCGTGCAGAATATCACACAGAAGTCTGCCTGATAACTCATTGGAAAGATGGCCCTGCTTTCCCATTACCCGCTGTTTTAAATAGTATGGATAAACTCCTACCTCCAGCATATGTATATCATGGTTTGCCTCTAAAAGGATAGCGTCCAGACCCTTCAGATTCTCCACAGTATAATCATCGTAGATTCCAAGATCCGTAGCTACGGCCGCTGATTTTTCACCATTTTCAAACCGATATCCGGTCGGTTCATTTGCGTCGTGGGAAATCCGAAACGGACATACTGTCAGCTCCTTTAAAGTAAAAGGCTCGTCTGCACGGATCTCGTGCAGAAGTCCCTCCGGCATCTTTCCAAGACTCCGGTAATCTTTGATTCCCTCGATGGTGCCCTTTGTAGCATAGATGGGGATCCCATATTTTCTGCTGAATACACCCAGCCCTTGAATATGATCCGCATGCTCGTGGGTAATAAAAATACCATCCAGCTCATCCCCTTTGACGTCCAGATCTTTTAATCCCTCTTCGATCCGCTTCTTGCTGATCCCGGTATCCACCAGCACATGGGTATGCTCATCTCCCACATAAATACAGTTTCCGCTGCTTCCGCTGGCTATACTGCAAATTCTCATGTTCTTCTTCTCCTTCACGGTTTCTAGTACGATTCTAACGCTTTTTGGATCTGGATACAAGTCTCTTTGAAATCCTCTCCATTTTCTATGACCCTGTCACACGCTTTCAGAAACTGTGTTTCTGACTTCTGATTCTGCATAATTCCTTTGATCCGCTCATCCGAATATCCCCGGCTTTCCCTGAGACGGCTTCTCCGCACTGCCTCCGGGGTACGGATGTACCAGAGCTCATCACAGATTTCCTCATAATGATCTTCAAGCAGAAGCGCCGCTTCTATAATAAAAAGCTTCGTCCCGGCCCGTTGCTCTTCTTCCTGTTTTTTGCGGATCCATTCCTTGACTTTAGGATGTACGATCCCATTCAGCCGTTTTAATTTCTCCACATCGGCAAAGACGATGCTGCCAAGCCGTTTCCGGTCGATGGTCTGATCGTCACACAAGATCTCCGGTCCGAATACTTTCAGAATCTCCTGATAGCAGCCCTCCCCCGGCCTTTGCAGTTCGTGGGCTACCTTGTCCGCCTCACAGACGGAGGCCTGATATGTTTCTCGTAAGAAGTCTAGGACCGTACTCTTCCCGGCCCCGACTCCTCCTGTAATTCCTATCGTTTTCATCTGACACCCATCTATAACCTATTTTGCCTCATACCAGTTGGCACCTACGCTCATGTCAGCAATCAGCGGGACTTTCAGACTGGCGGCATGCTCCATCTCTTCTTTGAGAATCGCTTTGACCTGCTCAACTTCCTCGTTCTTCGCCTCCACTAAAAGCTCATCGTGTACCTGGATAACGATTCTCGATTCCAGATTTTCCTCCTTGAGCCGTCTGTTGACCCGAATCATGGCGATCTTCATAATATCTGCCGCCGCTCCCTGGATCGGGGAATTCATCGCCACCCGTTCTCCGAAACTTCTCTGCATGAAATTGCTGGAAGAAAGCTCAGGAACTGGACGTCTGCGCCCGAACATCGTCGTCACATAGCCGTGTTCTTTGGCAAATGCCACCTCGCCGTCCAGATATTTTTTCACACCCGGATAAGTCTCAAAATAACGGTCGATATACTCTGCCGCCTCTTTTCTCGTAATACTTAAATCCTGGCTAAGTCCAAAGGAACTGATTCCGTAGACAATGCCGAAGTTGACTGCCTTGGCGTTTCTCCTCTGAAGATCCGTCACCTCCTCGAAAGGGGTGTGGAACACCTGGGACGCGGTCGTGCGGTGAATATCTTTTGCCTCCCGGTATGCCTGGATCAGCGCCTCGTCGTCTGAACAGTGTGCCAGAATCCGAAGTTCAATCTGAGAATAATCCGCATCCACAAATTGAAAACCCTCCTTAGGCACAAATACTTTCCGGATCTGCCGTCCCAGCTCCATCCGGATCGGGATATTCTGGAGGTTCGGCTCGGTACTGCTGATTCGCCCCGTAGCTGTCACAGTCTGATGAAAGGTGCCGTAAATCCGATTGTCATCCTGAATAAAATGCGCCAGCCCGTCCGCATAGGTAGATTTTAACTTTGCAATCTGACGGTATTCCAGAATCTTGGAAACGATCGGATAATCCGGCGCCAGCTTCTCCAGAATGTCCGCCGCCGTGGAATATCCGGTCTTAGTCTTCTTCCCGTGCGGAAGCTGTAAATGCTCAAAGAGCACAGCTCCAAGCTGTTTCGGGGAATTGATATTGAATTCCTCCCCCGCCAGCTCAAAAATCTCCGTTTCCAGCTTTTCAATCTGGACACCAAGCTCCTCTCCATAGGCTTTCAGCTCTCGCGCCTCCACTTTCACACCTGCCTGCTCCATATCAAACAAGGCAAAGACAAGCGGCATCTCAATTTCATCAAAAAGCGCCTCCATACCGCTCTCTTGCAGTTTCTCCCGGAGGATGGCCGCTCCCTGGTACATGGTGTACGCCTCATAACAACGCTTCTTCTCCTCAGAGAGTTTCCCGTCAATCGTCAGATCCAGATATTCTCTGGCGACATCATTCGGCTCATAAGAGCTTTTCAGCGGATTTAGCAGATATGCCGCCACATGAACGTCAAAGACATTCTCCGGTCTGCACACCCGGAAGTTTTTCATATCCTGCTTCACATCGAACATGGAAATTTCTGCCCTGCTCTCCGTAAGTGCGGAAATCTGCTTCAGCAGCGCTTCCGCTGTCAATGTGCCTCCTACCAAAATAGAGACGACCTCTTCCTTGCCGTCATGGGAAAAAGCGAATGCCGCGCCGGTAATTTCACTTCCCATGGAAAAGAGTGGAAGCATATTCTCCCTGTTTTTCTCCAGAGCGATACCCACTGTCTTTGCGGACGCGGCACGCCCCAGCACTGCCTGGGCCTCTGCCGGATCTGTCACCGTCCGGAATCTATCTTCGATGGCATTGGCTGGCACCTGAATCTCAAACTTTCCGAGCAGATTTTTAAACTGAAGTCTCTGAAACCACTCGTACGCCTCTTTCGTAAAGAGATTCCCGATCCGTCCCTCTTCCACCTCGTAAGGGAAATCCGCATGGACGTTGATGGTGGCCAGTTCTTTACTCATCCGCGCCATATCATAATGTTCCTTCAGGGCTTTGGACGCCCTTGGAGGCTTGATTTCCTCTACATGGGCATACGCATTTTCAATCGTTTGGTATTCCACAATGATTTTCGTCGCCGTCTTCTCTCCGATACTTGGCACCCCCGGAATATTGTCGGAAGTATCACCCATCAACGCTTTGACGTCAATAAACTCCTGCGGAGTCACCTGGTACTTCTCCTTGACGTCCGCCGCCAGATAGTCCTCTACTTCGGTCCTGCCGCCTTTCGTCTTGGGAATCCGGATCTTGACCTTCTTTGTAGCAAGCTGTAAGAGATCCCGGTCTCCGGAAAGGACAACCACATCCATCCCCGCCTCCTCACAGCGCCTCGAAAGCGTCCCGATCAGATCGTCCGCTTCCAGTCCCGCCTTCTCAATCAGACGGATACCCATGGCCTTTAAAACATCTTTCATCAGGGGAACCTGTTCACGCAGTTCCTCAGCCATCGGCTTTCTGGTGCCCTTATATTCTTCGTACATCTCATGCCGAAACGTCGGTGCGTGGACGTCAAACGCAACGGTCAAAAATTCCGGCTTTTCCTCATCCAGTATTTTAAAAAGAATATTCAAAAATCCATACACCGCATTGGTGTGAAGTCCTTCCGCATTCGTCAGGTCCGGAAGACCGTAAAACGCCCGGTTCAAAATACTGTGTCCGTCAATCAGAACGATTTTCTGATCCTGAAACTGTTTTTCACTCATCGCCAAACTCCGTTCTTTGTTAAAATACTTCTTTTATTTTACTTCGTTTTGTCCACTTTTACAACGCTAAAATATTCCAAGATGCTCAAAGAGGATTTTCAGACCGATCAGAATCAGGACAATTCCCCCAAAACACTCTGCTTTGTTTCTATACTTTGTTCCAAAAACCGTACCGATTTTCAGTCCTGCCGCCGAAATCGCAAACGTCAGGCAGCCGATAAACGCCGCTGCCGGAGCGATACTAACGTCCAGAAAAGCGAATGTTACACCAACTGCCAATGCATCGATGCTGGTGGCAACCGCAAGCGCCGTCATCTCTTTTACATCAAAACGGGCTCCCACACATTCTTCTTCTCCTCTGGACTCCCGGATCATATTTCCTCCGATGATAGCCAGCAAAATAAACGCAATCCAGTGATCCACACTCTCGATGGCTCCCCGGAAATTGACTCCTACAAAATAGCCTATCGTCGGCATCAGCGCCTGAAATCCTCCAAAATAAAGTCCTACGCACAACACGTATTTTGGCTTTGCCACACCTACGGACAGTCCTTTACAGATCGACACCGCAAAGGCATCCATGGCAAGACCCACCGCGATAAAGAACAGCTCTAAAAATCCCATTGTTCAGTTTCCTCCTGCTTCTTCTTTTCTTCCTTTGAATACGCACAACCTGTTTACAAAAGGGCAAAAAAAATCGAGTCCTACCCATATCATCGTCTGATACAGATAAGTCTCGCTGTTTCATACAAAGCCAGGATCTCTCCAATATGTTGACTTTGTCACACTGTAAAAGTGCCAACTACTCCCTTATGTTTCCATTTTTCTTTGTGCCGGCGTTTCCGCCAGATTGTATTATAACCGACATTGCCCGTTCTTTCAACTGTTTTTTGTAATCCTTTCTGATAACGCAGTTTCCTATAAAACGAGAAAAGCGGCTGGAGATTTTGTCCTCTCCATGCCGCATGCCTTGCCGCCATAGTATATTCTCTGGCATTAAGATGGTCTTTCCGGTGGTGATAGATGGATCCGGGATCAGCACCTGCTCATTCCCGATCCTCTTTAACGTGTGCTCTGATATACAATCTGCCCGTTTATCATCGTACAAAGTACTTTTGCATCTGTATCCAATCCCAGCCGTCCTTTCACCAGAATTAAATCTGCGTCTTTTCCCTCTGTAAGAGTGCCGATCCGCTCTTCCACTCCGAGAATCTTCGACGGATTCACCGTTACCATTCGAAGAGCCCGCATCCACGGTACCCCCTCCCGAACAGCCTCTCCGATGTGGTGATACAAAGACTCTTCGCTGAGAATCGGAGAATCCGTAATCAGCGCTACCGTAACCCCTCGCTCGTCCAATGTCTTTACCGCCTCAATATCTACCTTCCTTCGTTCTCCCACGCAGCGGTATGTCCCGATCGGTCCATAACAGATGTCGCACCCACTCTCTACAATCTCATCCATATAATCTGTGGCGCCCCATGCATGTTCCAGAGAAAAACGTACCCCAAAGGCCTTCGCCACTTCGATCGCTGTCAGCATATCATACTGGGTACAGTGAATCTTGCACGGGATCTCTCCACGAAGTACCAAAAGCATCGCCTCCATATCCGGGTCATACTCCAAGGCTTCTCCTTTTTCTTTTGCTTTCTGATAGGCTTTTGCCTTTCCAAAGGTTTCCCAGAGCACCTTTGCCACGCCCATCCTCGTCATCGGAAGCTGGTTTCGATCCCCGTAGGTCCCTTTCGGATTCCCCCCAAGAGCAATCTTCACCGCACATGGCGCTTTGATAGACATGTCAAATACATTGTCACCATATGTTTTCAGGGCAAACGGCAGACCACAGAATACATTGCCGCTTCCCGGTGTCAGAAGCATGGTTGTAATGCCGTGCTCATATGCCACCCGGAATTCTTTTGCCTTGGGGTTGACACCGTATCTGGCGTCCACGGACAAAGTGACAGGCCCCGTCATTTCGTTAGCGTCGTCGACCGAATTCTCACCGTTAAAATCAAAGAGTCCGATATGGGAATGTGCGTCAATCAGTCCCGGAAAGATGTTCATTCCGGACGCATCCACCGCTTTCGTATCAGACGGCAGTGTTGCCGGACAAATCTCTTTTGCGATGCTTTTGATTTTTCCTTCTGCGACAAGCAGATCTCCCTGAAATGGTTCTGTTCCCTCTTCCATCGTATATAATGTCCCGTTTTGAATCAATATGTGTTCCATCAGAAGACCACCTCCCCGTTGATGATACTGTGTTTGACTCTGGCCGCATATGTTTTCACCGGATGTCCCGTATAGATAGAAAGATCGGCGTCCATTCCTTCCCGCAGCGCTCCAATTCTGTCTCCCACGCCAAGCATGGCGGCCGGATGTATCGTCATCATCTTTACCACTTCTTCTGCATCCACGCCGGCACGGAATACCTCAATGGCTGTCCAGAGGAACACTTCTCTTCCTTCGGAAGAGCCACTGCTGGAATTGGTAAAAGCTATCTTGTTTCCGTTTTCTGCCAATTCCTTTATTTTACCAAGATCCATTCCATGCTTTGCAATCCTGGATCCATCGTTTACATTGCCAAGGATTAGTCCCGTATGCTGACGCTTCATATCTTCTATGACATCTCCAAACTCATACCCGTCCACCAGGACGAATGGCACCTGCTTTTCTTGGGCAGTTCTTTTGCGTCCGTCATCTGTATTTCAATCGCATAGACCTGTTCCGAATCACCCCCTACATAAGCGTCAAGGCGGACACTTTGTGCGTCCATATCCTCATCGTTGCTCTTCTTAGGTTCCACCACCTCGATATGGTCAATCTGGAGTTCCGGCAGGATTCTCTGCAGCAGTTTCTGGCACAAGCCCGGATGTTTCCTCATCAGTTTTCCGAACAGAAAGTCATTGGAGATTCCGATTGTCTCCCATGAGCGTTCCAGCCCTTCCAGATTCTGTTTCCAAGTCTTATTCTCACTGGTCATAACTGCTTTGTAACCTCCTCCTTCATGCGATTCATTTAATCTCTATCCTTTATTTCGTTCATTTTATGTAACCTCATATTAACAAAATAGAACTTCTATTTCAAGCTTGCCTGTCAGGCCGCCCGGAACATTTCATAAGCCCGGTCGATCAGCGCATTCCCGTCCACCGTCCTCGCAAAGAGATTTTCCCGGTACTTCGCGCTCTCCCGCAGCGGCTTTGCATGGGTGGCAAAATCCGATACGGCGTTCACAAACCGATACCCGTTCTTCCCCACTTGCTTCAGATCCGGCGCTTCATAATACCGGCTCTTTACCTCTTCCCTGAGCCGCAGCACGTTCTTTTTCTGCTGCTCCGTTGCCCCGTCCATGATCGGAAACAGTGCGTCAATGTACGCATATACCTGCCGGTCAGAAAGGCGGATCTGGTTTAACCGGTCCATGGCCTTTCCCAGCTTCTCCATATACTGATCCGCATAGAAGAGTGTGCTCCTGGCGTCCTCCAGCTTTCCCTGAATGTCTCCCGCATGGACGGTTGACCAGCTCCGTTTTGCCGTGGAAAGGGCTAGGTTCAGGGTGTTCTGACAGACCACCCGGACAGGAGTCA
>OGPH01000412.1_pt1 | contig 46211 bp, 46 predicted proteins | sample 1552891 | NCBI WGS metagenome assembly OGPH01 (sample SAMEA2580272, study PRJEB22360) | human gut metagenome | biome: human gut; feature: human-associated habitat; material: faeces | place: Denmark | collected 2008/2010 | reverse complement strand
AAACAAGAGGTATGAGTCATAATTTATTGAAAGGCAAGAGAGGCATTATCTTCGGCGCGCTGAATGATATGTCTATCGCCTGGAAAGTGGCAGAAAGAGCCGTAGAGGAAGGTGCGACTATCACGTTAAGCAATACGCCTATCGCTGTTCGTATGGGTCAGGTAGATGCTTTGGCGGAGAAGTTGAACGCGCAGGTAATCCCGGCGGACGCAACCAGCGTAGAGGATCTGGAGACCGTATTCGCGAAGTCAGTGGAAATATTAGGTGGTAAAATAGATTTCGTTTTACATTCTATCGGTATGAGCCCGAACGTACGCAAGAAACGTACGTACGATGATCTGGACTATGGAATGCTGGAAAAGACGTTGGATATCTCCGCTATCTCTTTCCACAAGATGCTACAGGTAGCCAAGAAACAAGACGCTATCGCCGAGAATGGTTCCGTAGTGGCATTAAGTTATGTGGCCGCCCAGCGCACGTTCTTCGGATACAACGATATGGCGGACGCTAAGAGCCTGCTGGAATCTATCGCCCGTAGTTTCGGTTACATCTATGGCCGCGAGAAAGGCGTACGTGTGAACACGATCTCCCAATCCCCGACAATGACAACCGCAGGTAGTGGCGTGAAGGGAATGGAACACTTGATGGACTTTTCTAACAAAATGAGTCCACTGGGTAACGCCAACGCCGACGAGTGCGCGGACTATTGCGTAATGATGTTCTCCGACTTTACCCGCAAGGTAACGATGCAGAACCTATACCACGATGGTGGTTTCTCAAGCATGGGTATGAGCCTCCGGGCCATGAACCAATATAGTAAAGGATTAGAGGAATATACAGACGAGAACGGACACATTATCTACGGCTAATATGTTAGTGAGAATCTATCCGGAGAATCCGAATCAAAAAGAAATAGACAAGGTCGTCAAAGTCCTGCAGGACGGCGGCCTTGTCGTTTATCCTACCGACACGGTTTACGCGATCGGTTGCGATGCGTTAAACGTGCGTGCGGTAGAGAAAATATGTCAGATGAAAGGAGTTAATCCACAGAAAAGCAACCTGTCTATCATCTGCTACGACCTGTCTAATCTTAGTGAATACGCCAAGGTAAGCAACGCCGCTTTCAAACTGATGAAGAAACATCTGCCCGGTCCTTTCACCTTTATCTTACCCACCAGCAGCGAGCTTCCAAAGATTTACAAGAACCGGAAAGAAGTCGGAATCCGTGTACCGGACAATAACATTACCCGTACATTGGTACAATCCTTGGGAAATCCAATCCTAACCATGTCCATCCGTGACGAGGATGAGGTGATCGAATATACGACAGATCCGGAATTGATACACGAGAAATACGAGCATCAAGTGGATATCGTAATCGACGGCGGTTTCGGAGGATTGGAAGCCTCTACGGTTATAGATTGCACGACGGATAATTTCGAGATCGTACGTCAAGGCAAAGGAGAATTGTAGCTATCCACCACGATTTGTATTCGCTCTTCCGGCAGATTAGCGGGAAACTCCAAGCTTATTTCTTGTTGGTCACCCGGCATTAGCGTAATATAGTTATCCGAATAATGTACCGGTAGGATTCGTTTGCCTGTCTCCCTATCAAAAACCTTGATACGGTTGAAGAACGAGATCTGCGAATCAGCGCTCAAACGGACTGTACCTACGAAATTTGAGCCTTCCTTCTTGATATCGGTCTTGATATCCGGTCTTGACTTCGGAAGTTGAGATAAGCTGGTGTAGTCTTTCGGCTCCGCCAATAAATATTGGGGACGTCCGCATTCAAAGCCAGCCGTAAGAAATAAGCGCCTTGAATCCCTTCCGGAACGGGGATATCCAATAATTCCTGTACCGTATTCGCCTTGGAGTTCGCTCTCGTCTCTTTCTCCCAAAGCAGTTTGCCTTCCAGATTATAAATACGGGCTATAATCGATAAATCCGTATAATCTTTCAGGGTCGTATTCAACAATCCCGCCTTACGAGTTACCGGGTTATAATAGGCATGTAAGGGTTCACAGCCTTTCCGGGTTCCGTACAAGGAAGCATTTACATCGAGAGACCAATCATACATTTGCCCCCGCAAGGATGTCCATGGATTCTGGGTTTTCCAGATCAAGATACCCGTATACCAATCCCACATATGAGAGGCCCAGCCTTCCATAAAACTACGATATTGGTCATAGTTCACGACTTGGGCATACTTACAATAGGTCTCGATATCCTTCACCTCCCCATATCGCTCCAGATGATCGCCATAGCCCAGATCCTTATGATACCGCCACGTATAATTACGAGTAAAACCTTTCCTTGGGAAACCGGCCAAATCCTGTTCCGTCATCATCTCCCGCATACTCTCGACCTCCGGGGAACCAACCGATCCGGCTTCCGGATTAAACGGATGCGAACGGAAGCTAAAGAACCATTCCGGCTCTTGTATACCGTAAGGACCATCCCCATTATCCCCCAAATAATTCCGGGTAAACAACGTATCTGTAGAGAAACTCACGAAAAGACGCTCCGGATCTAGCTGGGGGAAAACCTCCTTTCTCAAACATTGATCGATATCTTTCGCTAAAGGCCATTCATTCGCCCCACACCAGAAACAAAGACTCGGATGGTTACGGATCATTTTCACTTGATCTTCCACGGAGGCGATAAATAAATCATGATTATCGGGATATTCCCAACGACGTTCTCGGGAATCCATCTTAGTCGGATCCTCCCAAGCGCCATTGCAATCACCACTGCCCCACAGATCTTGAAAGACTAAGATACCGAACTCATCACAGGCGTTATAGAATTCCGGCCGTTCCACCAACGCACCTCCCCATACACGGATCATACGCAGATTCATTTCCGCATGGAAACGTACCTCATCCCGATAACGTTCCGGAGAAAGACGAAGCAGCCAATCGGAATTAATATAGTTACCACCCGTGACGTATATTTTCTGTCCGTTCACGAAGAAACGGCGTCCCCCGTTATCCGGACATTTATCGGAAGTAATCTCCCGGATACCGTAACGCAGCCGTTCCCTGTCACTCACTTGATTCCCGATCTCAAAAGAGAGGTTCATATCATATAAAGGCTGCTCACCGATACCGTTAGGCCACCATAAACGAGGATTCTTTACCGCTAAAGGATTCAAGGATACCGTTTTCTTCTCGAATGGCGATAAAGTAATCGGCTGGGTTAAGCGGGTTCCGTTCGTCTCACAAACCAATAGCCCCTTTAAGGAAGTGCTCCCGGTATTCTCTAGCTCGACAGAGGTATTCACAAAAGCCTCCCTTTGAGTTTTCGTTTCCGGATCACGTACGCCGGGTACCTTGGTCACGACATAAGGAGAAGAGAGGCATACCGGCCCGGTTGTCGTAATAGAGACCTCATCCCAAATACCCGTATTCCGGTCACGTACCGGTTGTATCCAGTCCCAACCCGGCGTATATTGCATCGTATTATTCCGGGCGATCTGCCCATCGCCACCTTGTCCGCCATTCGGATTTCCGGCATGTGTAGGTGGATAAACCAATACCGCTAATACATTGGGGGCATCCGTACGAAGATAAGGGGTTATATTAAAAGTCTTCCTCAAGAACATGCCCTCATGGGTATTTCGATTGATCCGCTTACCATTTAAAAAGATTTCCGCCTTATAATTAATACCCCGGAAATTTAACCAGACATTACGTCCCTCTGGTAAATTATTGATAGTAAACTGACGAGTAAACCAATAAGTATAGAAATCATTGCCGACCTCATGTATATCGGGTATCAGATTGTTATTCAAGCCGAACTCGGGAGCCGGATACATATGGTTCTCCAAAAGTGTAGTCAATACCGTGCCTGGCACACGGGCCGGAAACCATCCTGTTTTATCCGGCGATGGCATTGAACATGGTCTTAACTACCATTATCGGACAATGTGTCGGCGGCGCACGTTATGACCGGGCCAAAGATTATTTGAAGTGTGCATTGGGGTACGGCTGTGGTCTGCTTGTAATTCTTTCTGTTTTGGTGGTCGGGTTTTCAAAGCAGCTTTCCGGCCTATTCGTCAAGAGCGATGCTGTGGCGGCCATTGTCGGAACTTATTTTCTGATTGTCAGCATCGGGTACATTCTGAATACGGTTACAAACTGCTATCTTGGTGCCCTTAACGGTATGGGAAAACCTTCAAAGAGTATGTTCCTGATGATTTTTTATTACATTGTGGTTCGGATGCCCCTGGCCTACTTACTTTCCTATCTTGGCTTTGGACTAAATGGAATTTGGGTTGCGGTTCTGGTCAGTCATGTAGTGGCCAGTGTTGCCGCTGGCATCTCTGGAACTATTGCTATCAAAAAGCGGACAAGTACAACCTAAGTCCATTTTATTAGGCAAATGCAACTGTCCGGCGGCGGCGGCGGGGGAGATGGCAGCGGCTGCGGCTGCCTCATCGCCATTGCGGTGGTGGTCGTGCTGGTGCTTATTGCCATGGGAAGCTGAGGGCATTTCCACAACACTAGGCTGCTTGCGTGACCCAGTCACAGAAAATCTAACTAGGAAATGTTATCATATAGCCACAGGGAACACCAACAACATTCCGATGGAGGATTTTAATATGAAGGCAAAGTTTTATATCTGTGAGCACTGTGGCAACCTGGTCACCACCATCCACAACGCAGGCGTTCCGCTGGTCTGCTGCGGCGAAAAGATGAAGGAGCTGCTCCCCAACACCGTGGAAGCCAGCGGCGAAAAGCATCTGCCGGTGGCAGAGCTTTCCGGCAGCACCCTCACGGTTACGGTGGGTGCGGTGGAGCACCCCATGGTGGATGTGCACCACATCCAGTGGCTCTTTGTGGAGACCGAAAACGGCGGACAGCTCCGCTATCTTACCCCCGGGCAGGCACCCAAGGCGGTGTTTGAGCTGGGCAGCGAAAAGCCGGTGGCGGTCTACGCTTACTGCAACCTGCATGGTCTGTGGATGACGAAACTTTAAGAAATAAACAGGCTCCTGCCAGTGGTTAAACGCTTGCAGGGGCCTGTTTTGGCGTGCAGCCAGAGGGATGATACCGGTGCATAGAATCTGTACCCGGAGAGTTGGAACAAGCCCTCCGGGGGCATTTTTGTTTTTCGGAAGCTTTTCCACAAGGGAAAATCATGGTATACTGGACCCAAAGCCATAAAATGGGAGGTACCGTTATGAAGTGGGGAATTTTAGCGACCGGCACCATTGCCAAAAAGTTTGCGTCTACGGTGGAACAGATGGGCGCAGAGGGGGAGCAGATTGTTGCCGTGGGGTCACGGCATCTGGAAAGCGCACAGGCGTTTGCGCAGCAGTACGGCATTCCCTGCTGCTATGACTCCTACGAAGCCCTTGCCGCCGACCCGGAGGTGGAGGCTATCTACGTTGCCACCCCCAACACCCTGCATTACGAAAACTGCAAGCTCTGCTTGGAGCAGGGTAAGCACGTTTTGTGCGAAAAGCCCTTTACCATCGATCCGGAACAGGCTCAACAGCTGTACCGTCTGGCAGAGGAAAAGCACCTCTTTCTCATGGAGGCATTCTGGATCTGGCTGCTGCCGCTGTACGACCGCCTGCGCCAGATCCTTGCGGCTGGCACCATCGGGGAACTGAAGCAGATCACCTGTCAGTACGGCTTTGTTGCCTCCGGTGCCCGGAAGGACCGCAAGTTTGATTCCGGTCTGGGCGGCGGTGCGCTGCTGGATATCGGCATCTACAATCTGGGCTTTCTGCGCATCCTCACCGGACAGGACCCGGAGAAGGTGGAAACCAAAGAGGTGCACATCAACGAGTACGGCACCGACGATTACAGCCGCCTTGTGCTGACCTACCCCGGCGGCTGCAAGGCGGAGTCTGTCCAGACCATCGGGCAGGAGCTGGAGCGCAATGCCCGTATCGTTGGTACCAAGGGCAGTATTTTCCTGCCGGATTTCCAGCACGCCGAGACCATGACGCTGGAAGTGGAGGGCAAAGAGCCGGAGGTCATCCGCTGCCCGGTGGACATCAACGGCTTTGAGTATGAGATCCGGGAAGCAAGCCGTTGCGTCAAGCTGGGACGTACCGGCAGCGACCGCTACACCCCGCAGGATAGCCTTGCCTTGACCCGCCTGATGTACGACACCCGCATGAGCTGGGGCATGAAGTTTGCGGGTGAGGTGTAAGCACACACCTTGCCGCAAAGGGCTTTTTGCGTGCGGAGACTATGGCATACGGAGAGCGGCAACTCGGAATTGATATAAAAAAGAAGGACACATAGATGAAAACAGTGGTTCTTTATAATATTATTTCTTTTATCATCCTCGTTGCTTTGATTTTTGTCTTAAGGATTGTTAGTAAGAGTAATTTAAGACAAAATCAACAACTTGTTATTAAAGTCATTGCAACTATTTTAATTGTTTGTGTGATAGCGTTCGTGCTTTTTATTGATGCAATAGCATTTGGCATTATAGGACCAGTTCAAGATTAACAATTCCAGTTTGACAAGGAAGTGCTTTGCATGAAAAAGCGTATATCAAGGATTCTCGGTTTAATAATGCTGATTATAGCTATTGCATTTATAGTGTTTGCATTGAACCATCCAGAAATGAGTTTTCCTTGGAACAATACCATTACTTGGTTACTGTATGGTTTATATATTCTTGTGACAGTCATGTTGCTTATTGCGCCTAAGACGAAGAAGTAAACAATTCGCGTTTGTGGAGCGAAGCGGAACAATGAAAGCCCCAGTGGGGCTTTTAAGCGACCGAACGGTCTTGCGGCAGCAAGATGGAGGGGCCTCGCCCCGACAAGTTCCAGTTTGCCGGGCAGACGGACATCTGAATAACACAAAATGAGGGGGCAGCCATGGTACTTTATTTTACGGGAACCGGCAACAGCCGGTATCTGGCACGGCGTATTGCCGAAGGGTTGGAGATGCCGCTTTATGACCTGAACGCCTGCATCAAGGCAGGGAATACCGCCCCGGTGCAGACCGGGCGTGACGTGGTGCTGGTCACGCCTACCTACGCATGGCGCATCCCCCGGGTGGTGTCGGAGTGGCTGGGCAAGACCGAGCTGACCGGGGCAGAGCGCATTTGGTTTGTGATGGATTGTGGCAGCGAAATTGGCAATGCGGCAGGCTATAACCGGCAGCTTGCAGCGCAAAAGCAGCTGCAGTATATGGGCACAGCCCAGATCATCATGCCGGAAAACTACATTGCCATGTTCAATGCACCCCGGAAGGAGCAGGCACGGAGCATCGTGGAGCAGGCAGAGCCTGCGCTTCAAAAGGTGCTGGCGCAGCTCAAGGCCGGGCAGGAATTTCCTCCGCCGAGAGAGAACCTCTACGACCGCTTTATGAGCGGCCCGGTGAACCCGGTGTTCTATCGCTTTTTTGTAAAAGCAGATGCCTTCCGGGCAACGGATGCCTGCATCGGCTGCGGTAAGTGCGTGGAGCTGTGCCCCTTGAACAACATCCGTCTGGAAAACGGAAAGCCGGTCTGGGGCAAAAACTGCACCCATTGCATGGCCTGCATCTGCCACTGCCCTAAAGAAGCCATCGAGTACGGCAAAAAGAGCAAAGGCAAGCCCCGGTATCACTTTGAAGCACTGGAAAAGCAGCAGGACGTGTGAAGGAGAGCGGAAATTAGATGAAGTTTTTATACTTACATGGGTTGGGACAAAAACCAGACAGTTGGGACAGAGTAATAAAAGAAACGAAGGTCTCGGATAGAAGCGCCAGCTTGAGTTTGGCAGAGATGCTGGAGGACAAAGCGGCCACTTATGGGGAACTGTATGCTGCATTCTCAGGAGAGTGTGATAAGGAACATGATGAAATCGTCTTGTGCGGGCTTTCCTTGGGTGCTGTTCTGGCACTTAATTATGCGATAGACCATCCGAATAAAGTAAAGGCACTGGTGCTAATTGCAGCACAATATAAAATGCCTGAAAAGCTATTGAAGTTCCAGAATATGCTGTTTCGCTTTATGCCGAATACAATGTTCAAGCAATTTGGCTTCAAAAAAGCTGATGTGATCAGCTTGTGCGGTACGATGACGGAATTGGATTTCAGGGATTCATTATGTAAGGTGTCCTGTCCGGTATTGATCGTTTGTGGGGAAAAGGACAACGCAAACAAAAAAGCCTCAAAGGAACTTGCCAGTTATTTGAGTGATTCCCACTTCCATGAACTTTTGAAAGCGGGTCATGAAGCAAACATAGAATCTCCGGAGGAATTGGCAACAGTGTTACAGGAATTTTATGATAATGTCGAATAAACTACGATTCATCAAAGAAAGAGGACTTTAAAATGAACATCGAAAAACGGGCGGCACAGGCTGCCGCATGGAAAGCTACTGGACAGTGCAACTGTGCACAGGCGGTGATGAAGGCATTTGAGGACAAGCTGCCGGTGGATGCCGACACCCTGATGAAGCTGGGCGCAGGCTATGCCGCCGGCATGGGCTGCATGGAGAGCACCTGCGGCGCACTGATCGGCGCTGTGATGGTGGCGGGCATCGTCACCGACGGCAAGGGCACACCCCGCATTTCTAAGGAACTGCTGCAAAACTTTCAGGAAAAGTGCGGTGCTACCATCTGCAAGGATCTGAAGGGGACAGAGAACGGCGCACCGCTGTGCCCGTGCCCGGAGTGCGTCCGCAACGCTGTTCTGGCACTGGGCGAGGTGCTGGGAAAGTAAGATGAAGAAGATCTTGTTTGTTTGCCATGGCAGGATGTGCTGGAGGGTTGCACCGCCCTGCTGGAAGAGTTGCGATAAAAGGGAAAGGAGATGACGAAACGTTATTGCAAGGGCGAACGGTTTGCTGACCTGTCGTTTGCCCGGGAAGTCTTTGAAAGAATAAACCTATTGACATGGTGCGAAAATGGGTTTATACTATCCCCAACACAAGGAAGGGAGCGCAGACAGATGAAACATACAGCAGATGCCCGGCACAGACTACCCGGGCGAATGCGCTGCTCCCAGACAAATTCCCGGCAGACAGACTGAAAAAACAGGAAGATGCCGTTGTCTGGGAGAAGTGCCCGAACATACATCGTCACAATAAAAGGAGAACCGACAATGGCTGATTATAAACTGTGGAACGCACTGAAGGATGCTAAAAAATATCGCTGGGTGGAACTTTCTCACTCGCTGAACAACGAAAGCCCCTACTGGTCCGGTATCCCGGAAGGCTCTGTGGAGCTGGCAAAGACCGTGTGGGACTGGGGCAAGCCGGAACTGGAATGCCTGATCCAGACCTTCAAATTCCCCGGACAGTTCGGTACCCATATCGACTTCCCGGGTCACTTCATCAAGGGCAAAGCGCTGTCCGAAAAGTTTGATGTGAATGACCTGATTTTCCCGCTGGTGGTCATCGATATTTCCCAGCAGGCCAAGAAAGACCCTCGCTACGCTGTGACAGTGGAGGACATCAAGGCCTATGAAGCAAAGTACGGTCCTATCCCGGATGGTGCGTTGGTGGCTCTGCGCAGCGACTGGTATAAGAAGTGGCCGGATATGGATGCGCTGTCCGGCATCGACGCAGAGGGCAAAGAAAATGCTCCCGGCTGGTCGCTGGAAGCATTGGAGTATATCTACAAGGTGCGCAATGCCGCCGCCAACGGCCACGAAACGCTGGATACCGATTCCTCTGCGGTGGCGGAGGAAAAGGGTGACCTTGCCTGCGAGCGCTATGTTCTGGATAACGACAAGCTGCAGGTGGAGGTGCTTGCAAATCTGGATAAAGTTCAGCCTGCCGGTGCGGTGGTCATCGTTTCTTATCCCCGCATTGAAGGTGCAACTGGTCTGCCTGCGCGGGTCTGGGCTGTTACCGAATAAGAGCGGAGAAGTGGGAAAATGTCCTTTCCCCCTGCCACCAGCGCCATGCTGCATAACCTTTCCACCCTTGGCATCAGCCTGCGCAGCATGACAGACCTGTTGGAGCAGAAGTCTTCCCTGTAAAAATGGTACGCCGGAGCGTCCGCAGATGCTCCGGCGTATCGAAATGATAGATCTCCCAGCCAAAAGGAGGCTGCTGCACAAATACTGCGCAGCAGCCTCCTTTTTTAGTTCAGATGAATCGGCAAAAGCCTAGCCAGCAGCCCAGCAGGAAGAAGAGCAGCGCTTTACCCAGCACCGGCAGCCATAGACGCTTGCACAAGGTGGTATCCCACCGGTGGATGTTCTGCTTGGGGCAGGTGCCAACGCAGGCTTCACAGGCGATGCATTCCCCGCTGCGCAGGCTGGTTTCCTCCAGCTTCAGGCACACCGGGCACTGCTGTTTACAGGCATTGCAGCCCGGGATGCAGCCGTCGCTCTGCCGGTGCAGCCGCGCAAATGGCAGCACTGGCAGCAGGGCAAACACCGCTCCCATGGGGCAGAGGAACTGACAGAAGAACCGGGGCTGCACCGTCATACCCAGCAAAATGAGCACAAGCAGCCCGATGCCCACACCAAAGCCCTCCGGCGGCAGATGCAGAGCCGTCAGGCGGGAAAACACCTCCCACGGGCTTGCGCCGGTCAGCATCTTTTCCTGCCGGGTCACATACAGTGCTACCAGCCATGCCAGCAGCAGATATTTGACCTTCTGCCCCAAAAGCACCGCCCGCTCCGGCAGACGGAGCTGCTTTTTGCGGTGGAACAGCTTTTTTTGAATAAGCCCGGAAAGCGCCCAGACGGCATCGCCCAAGCTGCCGAAGGCGCAGGCGTACCCACAGAAAAAACGGTCGAAAAGCAGGGTGAAGCCGCACAGCCCCAGCAGGGAAAGTGTGAAGCTGTCCACAGAGAGCACCTCGCCTGCACCAATGTGCAGAAAGATCTGTTTTACCCCGGAAAACCCGGCCACGAATGCGCCCGGCATGGACACAAAGAAGAACAACTGCACCCCGGTGCGCAGCCATGTACGGCGCTTTTTGTCCCGCTGACGCTGCTGCGCCGCTGTTAAAGGCTTTGCCTGTGTTTTTTCCATCATCCTGCCGCCTTTCCCAGTGCGTTCTCTACCGCACCGATAAGTCCTTCTGCCGTGAGGGTAGCGCCGGAAACGGTATCCACCTCAGCAGACTGCACTGCCAGCATCTCGTCCAGCAAAGGCAGCGCCTGCTTATAGTAGGGCTTATCCTCGCCGGAAGCATCCAGCACCGCAATATCGGTCATTTTTCCGTTCTGGATAGTCACCGACACCTGAATGACATCGCCAAAACCATAGGCGCTGCCCTCATAGATGCCGTCCCGGTAGCCGCTCTGCTCTGCCTGTGCTGCGCTCTGCGCCTGCAAAACGGAAGCATTGTAGGCTTCAACTTCGGCAATTTCCTGCTTGCGCTGGCTTACCGCTGCCGCCCGGATCAGCGCCACCTGCTGGTATTGCCACAGTACCCCCAAAATTAGCAGCAGGTTCACCGCCCGGAGGAGAAAATTTTTGTATTTCATTCTGCCGCTCCTTCCGTTTCAGATTCAATCCCGGTCTCTTCCGGCGGCAGTGCCGGCTCGGATGTCGGCAGCACTTCCTCAGAAGATGCCGGTTCCGGTTCAGAGGATGCCGGTGCATCTGCCGGGAAAAGCTGCTGCCATACTTCCTTGAGCCACACGGGAACGGCGCTCTTTTCCTCCGGCTGCACCACCTCCACGGTGGGCGCGGTGACCGGCGTTTCCCCGGGCTCTGCTGCTTCAGACGGTGCGGTCCCCTCTGCCGTCTCTTCCGATGCAGTCTGCTCCAGAGCGGCTTTCTCTGCCGGGGCAACAGCGGCCTTTGCCAGTGCCAGCTTGACTGCGTTCAGAATTCCGGTGGAGGAGTAGGTGGCGCCGGAAACAGTATCCACGTTGGGGCTTTGTCCCTCCAGAATGGCGGGGATGACCTGTTTTGCCCGGGAGAGATATTCCTCCTCGTCCTCGGCGCTCAGGATCGTGATATCAGTAATTTTATCCTCTGCCACCGTGACCTGCACTGTGATCTGCCCCTCAAAGCCCATGGCTTCGGCAGTGTAGATGCCGTCCAAGTAGATGGAGGGAGCCGTAAATTCCTCCACCACAAGCGTTGCAGCGGGCTTTGGCTGGGGCGGCAGGGGATTGTTGACCACCTTGCCGGTCAGGGCGTTCTGCACTGCGCCCAGAATGCCCCGGCTGGTGTAGGTGGCCTCGGAAACGGCATCCACCTCCCAGCTCTGAGTCTCCACCACGGTGGTCAAAAGCCGCTTGGCACGCCGCAGAAACTGCTTGGTCTCGTGGGATGCGTCCAAGATCTCCACCTCCGTGATGCTGCCGTTTTCCATGGTGACCTGTACTCGGACGGCACCGCCGTAGCCCCGGGAAGAGCCGACGTAAACGCCGTCGGCATAGGGCAGCTTGGGCAGGGTTTCTTCCTCCGCTTTGGAGGAAGCGGCTTCCACAGGCTGCTCCACCACGGTTGTCAGCTTTTCCGGCACGGCGGCCAGCACCGGAACGGTGCGGGGCAGGGCAAAAAGTACAGCTGCCGCTGCCGCCACCGTCGGGAGCAGCTGCACCAGCGGCAGCAGTGTATGGCATCGTTTTTTGTTCATTCCAACTCCTCCTGACACGGAAAAGCAAGGCCGCCTGATGCCAAGCGACCTTGCCGTTTTGTGTTATATTTTACAATAAATTAGGCAGTTTCCCGTGTATTCACAGCGCCACATTGACCGGCAGGACATACACGCCGTCGGCGGCGTAGAAGGTGATCTGAGTAATCGTTTTGCCGATGATGGATGCAAAGTAAGGATCATCGGCATTGAAGCCCAGCTTGGTACCATGCCAGATGTTGGTCACATGATGCAGGCCGTACTCACTGCCATCGGCGGTGGTCAGAACTACGCCGTAGACCTTGTTGGCCTTGTAGTCCAGATCAAAACCGGAGATTTTCATCTCGTAGGTGGCGTGGTGACCGTTGGGATTCAGCTCCACAGTGGTGCCCTCTACGGTGGTCTCGGTGGCGTGGACCTTGCCAAACTCCCACTTGCCGCTCAGCAGGTTATACCATGCGGTGATGTAGTAGGCAGGGGTCTCACTGAGCTTGTAGTAAGCGTAGCTCTCGTTCTCAAACAAGGCATCTGCGCCGGTGTAGGTGGTGGTGGATTCCTTGCCCTTCAGGGTAACGGTAATGTCGTAGCTGTCGGCATCGGTGACCTGCTTTGCATTCTTCAGCGCCCACGGGGTCAGCACCTTGACCGGGAAGGAAACGCCGGTGATGTCGGAGCCGTCCGCGTTGACGTGGTAGGAACCGGCGGCAAGGTTGCCCGCACGGGTCTTGTTCCTGGTGGCGCTGGTCACAGCGTCGATCTCAGATGCGTTGTCCACACCGGCAGCCTTGTAGAAGTCGGCGTAGGGGATGTTCATCTGGACATAGCTGGAGGTCAGGCAGTTTTCTTGTTCCACCTCTTCCGCAGCGAAGGCCGGGACTGCCACAGCGCATACCAGCATAGCGGCCGCAAGTGCACCTGCAAATACTTTTTTCAATCTCATGGTAACACACCTCTATCTCAGTTTTGAAAAAATAGTTAGCTTTGCCTAACAATTGATGCAAAAAAATGCAGGGGAAAAACCCCTCAGATGGTTAGGCAAAACAAATTCGCGAAGTAAAAATAGCACTCCCACCGGGCGTTGTCAAGTAGAAACCGGAAAGTTTGCAGAGGTGAATTTTTCGATGCAGGAAACGATCTGCATCCTCTATACCGCAAAGCCCTTGACCTTTTTGCCGGAGCGCAGTATACTTTTTGCGAAGTTAGTCATGAATAACTGTAAGGAGGTACTACATGATACAAGACGCGTTCTGGGGGATTTTGATCCCCTTTCTAGGTACAAGCCTTGGGGCAGGCTGTGTGTTCTTTTTAAAAAAGTCCCTGAGCGACGACATCCAGCGGGCGTTGACCGGCTTTGCCGCCGGAGTGATGGTGGCGGCATCGGTATGGAGCTTGCTGATCCCGGCTATGGAGCAGGCCGCAGATCTGGGCAGGCTGGCATTTTTCCCGGCGGCAGCAGGCTTTTGGCTGGGCATCCTGTTTTTGCTGCTGCTGGACCATCTCATCCCGCATCTGCACCAGAACAGCTTGCAGGCCGAAGGGCCAAAAAGCCAGCTCCAGCGCACCACAATGATGGTTTTGGCGGTGACGCTGCACAACATCCCGGAGGGCATGGCAGTGGGCGTGGTCTACGCCGGGTATCTTGCCGGAACGGCTCAGATCACCGCCGCCGGGGCACTGGCACTTTCCCTTGGCATTGCCATCCAGAACTTTCCGGAGGGGGCCATCATCTCCATGCCCCTGCGGGCGGAAGGAATGAAAAAAGGCCGGGCGTTCTGGGGCGGCGTGCTGTCCGGCATCGTAGAGCCCATCGGGGCAGTGTTGACGATTCTGGCGGCAGGCATCGTGGTGCCTGCTTTGCCCTATCTGCTCAGCTTTGCTGCCGGAGCCATGCTGTATGTGGTGGTGGAGGAACTGATCCCGGAAATGTCGCAGGGGCAGCACTCCAACGTTGGCACGGTGTTTTTTGCGGTGGGCTTCAGCGTGATGATGGTGCTGGACGTAGTACTGGGGTGATGGTTGGGGGACGGAAGCGAAATCTTTTTCAAAATCTCCGAAAATGACTAAACTCCTTGACAGAGGAGACGGCAGGGCGTATTATTTTGGCAGAAGGACCGCTGAGAAGCGGCTTTTTATAGAATGAAAAGTTAGCATTGCATAACTCACAGCACGAGGAATTGCGGGCCTGTCATCCGGTGCAGTGGGCGCATCTGGTAAAAAGTATTGCATTGTGAACGGTAAACAGAAAGAGGGTGGCATTATGTCCTTTTTTGAAAATACCCGAAAGCCCGTAGGCCTTGGCGGGAAGATCATGGTTGCTATGATGAACTTTGGACACAGCGCAATGGCAGAATGGGGGCTGAGTTTTTTACAGCATGCCCCGGATGCCATGGTGCTGGACTGCGGCTGCGGCGGTGGAGCGAACATTAAAACGCTGTTGAAACTGTGTCACAAAGGCAAGGTGCATGGCATCGACTACTCAGCTGTCAGTGTGGAAAAAGCGCGAAAAGTCAATGCCAGAGCCATTGCGGCAGGACGGTGTACCGTGCAACAGGCAAGTGTGGCAGAACTGCCGTTTGAAGCGGAGCAGTTTGATGTGGTGACCGCCTTTGAAACGGTCTACTTCTGGCCGGAGCTTGCACAGAATTTCAGAGAGGTTTATCGGGTGCTGAAGCCCGGCGGGGTCTTTTTCATCTGTAACGAAGCAAACGGCGAAACGACAAAAGACGACAAATGGACGAAAATCATCAATGGCATGACCATCTATACGGATACTGCACTGAAAGAGTATCTGGAACAAGCAGGATTTTGTCAGATCCAGAGCCACAAAAGCAAAAAGGGCTGGCTTTGCGTTACGGCGCAAAAGCGGTGAAATAGTGTAAGGAGGACGGAGCATGGAACGAAAAGAAGCAATCCGCAGTGCCTACCGGCTGACAGGCGGCAATAATTTTTATGACAGTATGATCACCTGTTCCACCCTGAGCGGGAAAGCAGTGTGCCGTCTGGTGTGGGACATGAACAAGGTGGAAAACGATGCCTATCTGGAAAAGGCACTGTCCGGTATCCCGGAGCATTTTTCCGGCAAGCTGCTGGAGGTGCCGGTGGGCACCGGCATTCTGACCATACGATAAAACCAAAGGGAGTTCTGCCTGGACCTTCGTCTGTGACAGAACTCCCCTTTTTAGCTTTATAGAAAAACCATAAGTCATCTGCCACGCTCAGCGGAGCAAAAACCACACACCCAGCAGGATCGCAAGGAAGATCAGGTTGGACAGGGTGAACAGCCCAAAATACTGCTTCTTCCCCTGTGGCAGCTCCCGTGCGATCTGCCGGTAGGAAATAAGACTGGCCATGGATGCGATCAAAGTGCCAAGACCTCCGAGATTGGTGCCGATGATGAGAGCTTGTGTCTCTGCCGTGAAACCGGACAGCAGCAGGGCGGCGGGAACATTACTGGTGACCTGCGAAGCAAGAACCGCCACAAGAACTTCCCGGCCGGTCAGAAACTCCTGCAGCCAGCCGGAAAAGGCCGGAATGCGCCCCAGATTGCCAATGAAGATGAAAAAAGCCACAAAGGTCAAAAGCAGGGAATAGTCCACTGCCCGTAAGGTGCGCGGGTCTGCAAAAAGAACGCAGACGAGTACAGCGGCAAAGGCAATGCCATAGGGCAGTACCCGGATCACGGACAGCAGGCAGACGGCAAACAGAACCAGATACAGCAGGATGATCTTCTGATCTCCCTGAGATGCAGAAGAAGAAACAAGCTCGTCCACGGAGAGGGCGGCAGAGGCTTTCTGGCAGACCAGCGCTGCCCAAGCCAGCAGCAGGAGCAGAGAGACCAGGGTGTAGGGCAGCATAAGAAGAACAAATCCCCCGATGCTCATGCCGCTTTTTCCGTAAAGATAGAGGTTCTGCGGGTTGCCGATGGGGGTCAGCATACTGCCAAGGTTTGCCGCAATGGTCTGCATACAGACCACCGGGATCAGAAGGGAGCGGCGGACATCCGCTCCCAGACGGCTCAGAACCACGAACGTAAAGGGAACGAAGGTCAGCAGGGAAACATCGTTGGTGATGAACATGCTTCCGAAAAAGCACAGCCCGACCAGTACCAGCGTCAGCTGAAAGGTGCTGTGGGTACGGGACAGCAATGCCCGGCCCAGTCCATCAAAAAAGCCCTGCCGCCGCAGCCCGGCCATGACCGTCATCAGGGAAAACAAAATCGCCAGCGTGCGCAGGTCGATGTAGCCGAGATACTGCGCATCCGGCAGAACAAAGAAGGCGGAGACAACGGCCAGCACAGCGGCTGCGGTGAGGACCGTTTCCTGCTGAATGAATTGTTTGAGTAGTTTCATAGAGACACATCCTTGTAATTGTAAAGGCTGCCCTGCTGCGATGCCGGGCGGCCTTTTTCCGTATTTCAGAGCAGCAGCTCAAACGACCCGATCATCAGCGGCATTCTTCAATGTGGAAGATCGCTACTTTCCCGAAGAACGGATTGCAAGTGCGTGCAGCTTCCGGCTCAAATCGGCCAGACACCATGCGATTGCCATACCGCCGGCAATTCCAAGAGCGGCCAGAAAGGTCTGCTCTCCGAAATGCTCTGCAGCAGACAAATCATTGGAGACGACTGCGTTCATGCAGTAGTAGAGGGTGCTTCCGGGAATGAGGGGAATGGCAGCGGTGATGAAGAAAGGCGTAGAGGGTGCATTGCAGCATCGGGCAAGAATTTCGGCATACAGAGCGGCACAGAAACCGGCCAACAGATTGGCAAGAAAGACGCTGTGCAGGGTGTTGGCGGCAAGAAGATAAGCCAGCCATGCCAGAAGTCCGCCTACACCGGCGGCGGGTAAGTAGCGCCGGTTCAGATTGAAGATCAGTCCGAAACCGACCGAACCAAGGGCAGCACTGAGCAACTGCGAAAAAACCTGTATCATGCGGAAATTCCTCCCATCAACCAGATGGCGGCCATCATGCCGAGGGCAAGGGTGGCGGCCATCAGAATGGCTTCCACCAGCCGAAGAGAGCCGGAAATAATGTCCCCAAGTAAGATGTCCCGGATGGAATTTGTCAGCATGATGCCGGGAATCAACAGCATGATGATACCAATCAGAACTTTATCAGCATGAAACTGCATCCCAAAGCGGCAGAGCAGCAGAGTGGAGACACCGCTGAGAAATGATGCTATAAACTGAAATTCTACACCATTCATACAAAAAGGCGAGAGATAGCGCTCCATCCAGCAAATCAGAACGGCAATGCCGCCGGCCAGCAGGCCGTCCCAGAGATTTCCACCAAAGAAGATGGCAAAACTGGAAGCAGCCAACACACTGCCGGCAAGATGCAGTCTTGGGTCCGGATGCTGTGCCAGAATGGCATTCAGCTGGCGCTGAAACTCTTCTATGGAAGGAGGCGCTGTGCAGATACGGCGGCTGAGCGCATTGAGCTTTTCCAATGTCAGCAGGTCATTGCTGGCAGCGTGACGCAGGCGGCGGGTCTCGGTCTGCGGCGGCAGCGAGGGCATGGTAAGCGTGACCACGATGCTGGATGTGATCACGAATACATTCACATCTTCTGCCCCATAGGCGACTGCAATCCGGTTCAAAGTGTCCTCAACGCGGAATACTTCTGCGCCGCTGTTTTGTAAAGCTTCGCCCATTCGGACCAGAATGTGGAGAAAATGACTGATCTCGGTCTCTTCCACAATATCACGCTCTTTTCATCTCGGTTTCCACATTATTATAGCGGGTGGATCGGCAGAACGCAAGACGCTGCAAGGACAGAGAGGCTTTTTGATAACTGCATTGTTTACGCGGGCAATGGATCGCCTGGTTCTGAAGAAACGGTTTGCATCCGTTCTGTCACAGCGAAAGACTACGATTGGAAAAGAAAAAATTGAATCCAGTGCAAACGATTTTGCCGAGAATTGCATGAAATATTATAAAAGTATTATTCTTTTATGAATTTTAGCACTCTACTATTGACACTGCTAATAAACGGTGCTATAACAGTGGCGTGCTCAGGAGAAAGGGGCATGAGGGAACCGCAAGGCTCCCGGGAAGACTCCGCTCCTGATGCACGATCTTGATTTTATGCCCGACCCGAACGCCGGGATTGGAGGGTTGTTTTATGTTTATGCCTGCTGTTTTCCATGAAAATCTGTTCGATGATTTCTTTGATCCGTTCTGGAACGACGGTGCGCTGGAGCGTGCAATGAATCGTGAAGAGCGTGAGACCTTCGGCAAGCGCGGCGCAAACATGATGAAAACCGATGTGAAGCAGACCGCCGATGGCAACTATGATGTGGCTGTTGACCTGCCCGGCTGCAAGAAGGAAGACGTTCAGATGGAGCTGAGCGACGGCTACCTGACCATTCAGGCCGTCCGCAACCACTCCAATGACGAGAAGGACAACAATGGCCGTTATCTGCGCCGTGAGACCTTCTCCGGTACCTGTGCCCGCAGCTTCTATGTGGGTGATGCCGTGAAGAAGGAGGACATCCACGCAAAGTTCGAGGATGGCATCCTGCACATCGTACTGCCCGCACCGCAGCAGCAGAAGGCTCTGCCTGCGAATCCCAATCTCATTGAAATCGAATAACGTTTGTGCATCGGTGTGAGGAACACCGGCGCATAGAACCAACCCCCGGAGAACCGTAAAAAGCTCTTCGGGGGTTTTTGTATTCTGACATCTTTTCGAAAGTGAAAAAGCGTGGTACCCACAACACCGACACACAAGAGGAGATGTATGCTCTAAGTGACTTCTTAATCATGGTTTTTGTCATGGTTAGTGAAGCAGTCACTTAGAGCATTTTCATTTCAGGAGGTACAGCCATGAGAAACGAGAAAATCACCCCTCTGTATGAGCGTTTGAGCCGCGATGATGAGTTACAGGGTGAGAGCAATTCCATCTCCAACCAGAAAAAGATGTTAGAGGACTATGCCCGCCGGAACGGGCTGCCGAACCCCACCCACTTCACCGATGACGGCGTATCGGGAACCCGTTTTGACCGTCCCGGCTTTCTGGCGATGATGGAGGAAGTCGAGGCCGGACGGGTGGAGGCAATCGTCATAAAGGACATGAGCCGCCTGGGGCGCGACTATCTGAAAGTCGGCCAGGTCATGGAGATTTTGCGGCAGCGCGGTGTCCGGCTGATCGCCATCAATGACGGTGTGGACAGTCTGAAAGGCGATGATGATTTTACCCCTTTCCGCAACATTATGAACGAGTTTTACGCCCGCGACACCAGCCGGAAAATCCGCTCCGTGTTCAAGTCCAAAGGCATGAGCGGCAAGCACCTGACCGGCACTGTCATTTATGGCTACCTATGGGACGAAAAGCGGGAACACTGGCTTGTGGATGAAGAAGCCGCTGCTGTGGTACGCCATATTTTTGCGCTTGCGATGGAGGGCTACGGCCCCTATCAGATCGCAACTAAGCTGTCGGAAGAAAAAATTGAAATGCCCGCCGTTCACCTTGCCCGCTATGGCGAAGGAGTGAACAAGAATAAAACTTTTGCGGATATTTACCGTTGGAGTGCTTCTACTGTCGTTGAAATTTTGAAAAAGAGGGAGTATTTAGGCCACACCGTCAATTTCAAGACCCGCAAGCACTTCAAGGACAAGAAAAGCCACTATGTCGATGAAAGCGAGTGGACGATTTTTGAGAACACCCATGAGGCAATTATCGATCAGGAAACCTTTGATAATGTGCAGCGCATCCGAGGAAACGCCAGACGCTACCCGGACGGCTTTGGGGAGGCCCATCCTCTGACCGGCCTGTTGTACTGCGCCGACTGCGGTGGCAAGATGTATGTTCACCGCACCTACAACGGCAAGCGCATCCCGCAGTACACTTGCGGCCAGTATGGGAAGTACCCTATCGGCTCCCTTTGCCCTACACAGCACCGTATCAAGGCCGAAGCTGTTCTGACCCTGATTGCCGATATGCTCCGGGCCATCGCGGAGTATTCCAGGAATGATCGGGCCGAGTTTATCCGCACTGTTCAGGAAACACAGGCCGCCCAGCAGACCGCCGACATCTCCAAGAAGCGGAAACGGCTGGCCGCCGCTCAAAAGCGGGCTGGGGAACTGGAAAAACTGATTTGCAAAATCTACGAGGACAACGCCCTGGGCAAGCTGCCGGACGCCCGGTATGAGGCTCTGGACGCACAGTATGCCAAAGAACAGGACGCTCTCAATGCGGAAATCGCTGAACTGGAAAAGGCCGTGACCGGCTACGAACAGAGCCGGAAATCTGCGGAGAAGTTTATTGCCTTGATTGACAAGTATGAGAACTTCGATACCCTGACGAACACCATGCTCAACGAGTTTGTCGAGAAAATTCTTGTCCATGAACGCGCCCGCAAAGGCAGCCAGGACACCACACAGGAAGTTGAGATTTACTTCAACTTTGTGGGCCGGTATATCCCGCCTGCCATGCAGCCGGTTCCCCTCACGCCGGAGGAACAGGAGGAATTGCGGAAGAAGGAGGAACGCAAGGACAGGCTTCACAGGAATTATCTGCGGCGCAAGGCAAACGGCAAGCAGAAGGAATGGGAAGAACGCTACAACGCCAAACGCAAGGCGCAGATGGAGGCGGCAAAGGCCGCTATCCGGGCCGAGGATATGGCAAAGGGCGTTTATACTACTGTCAGCCAGTTACCCCATCAGGAACCGCGCAGGGCTGCTTTACCGGCCAGCACTGTCCTCTGATAAACCACCACGAAAAGGAGAAGCACCATGAAAAAACTGACCTATACCCGTTGCGGAGATTACTACATCCCCGACCTGAAGCTGTCCGAGCAGCCAGAGGCCCCCATCGGCAAGTATGGCCGGATGCGGCAACGCTACCTGAAGGAACACCGGCCCGGCCTTTATAGCAGCCTGATTTTGAGTGAAAAGCTGTACCCGCACCTGTTGGAGATTGACCGGGCGGTGCGGGAGCGTATGGACGCCATGCTGCCCCGCATGATGGAGGCGGCAGGCGTGACCGAGGAACTGAAAGCCCGTGACCCCATGCGCTGGGCGGGGCTGATGAACACGCTGAAAGCGCAGGTGGAGGAAATTATTAACACAGAAATAATATACGCATAAAAGGATTTCTATCAGGGGCCGGAATGTTGCAAAGAACAACAAATCCGGCTCTTATTTTTCTGTGCATCCAGATTTGGTACTTGACAAATTCTCTCGCCGGTATATAATGATAACTAAGTTAGCACGCATAGTTATCGAATGAGGGAAGGAGGCTCGAGCATGGCAGTCGGTACATACGAAATTACACACGAGAAAATCATGGAGAGTGGACGGTCACTTTTTCTGCAAAATGGCTATGAGCGTACCAACCTGCGCGAGCTTTGCAAGGGAGCAGGGATTACCACTGGAGCCTTTTATCGGCATTTTGAAGATAAAGAAGCGTTATTCGCTGCATTAGTCGATCCAGCCATCAAAGGATTGCAGGAGATATATGACGCAGCAGGTGATAAATGTTTTGACTTCGTATCTGTGGAGAATATCAATCAAATTTGGTCTGTGTCGATTGATACAATGGCAGAGTTTATCCGATATATCTTTAAGAATTTTGATGCTTTCAAACTTCTGCTCCGCTGCTCTGATGGGACAAAGTATGTTGACTTCACTGATTGGATGGTAGAGCGAGAAGTTGAGGACTCAATAAAACTTAACGCTGTATTAGAACAAAAGAATATTCCTTTTCACAAATTGACAGTCAAAGAGATGCACATGTTGTATCATTCGTATTACTCCTGCATCTTTGAAACGGTATTACATGACTATACCGAAGAAGAAGCGTTGCAATGTACGAACACCCTTGCAAAGTTTTTCACGGCTGGCTGGCGTGAAGCGCATGGCCTTTGATATTCCAAAGGCCTTTTTTTCGGCGCGAAAGATAACTTAGTGTGCAAATATTGTTAGCACACTTTGTTATCAGTAATTGGCTGCTATATTTTTTTTAATATATGGTTAGCAAAACCTAACTTTAATTTAAGGAGGTAGTCACATGGAAAACAAAAATGAGCAAAGCACAGCTTCAAGTTTGCTGCGCTTTGCTGGCCCGTACAAAGGCAGATATGCCCTTTCCATTTGCCTTTCCGTACTGGGCGTTGCATCGGGTCTTGTCCCGTATTATGCCGCCGCTCAAATGTTGATTGGGCTGATCGGCACAGAACGGAGTTTCTCGTTCTACATTTTTTGGGGAACCGTCGCCGCCGTTGGTTATCTGGCAAAATCCACTTTTGCTATTCTTTCGACGAGTGTTTCCCATACAGCCACTTTCCTTGCGCTTCGGGATATACGGAAACAAATCGTAGATAAATTTTCCCGTATGCCGATGGGAACACTCCTCAATACGCCATCCGGTCAGTTAAAAGATACGCTGGTAGACCGTGTAGAGGGACTGGAAACCCCTCTTGCCCATCTGTTGCCGGAAATGTCGGCCAATGTTTTGGTGCCGGTTTTCATTGTTGTTTATCTGTTCGTACTGGACTGGCGTATGGCGTTGATCTCCCTTATCACAATCCCGGTAGGTATGGTCTTTATGGCAACGATTTTGAAAACCTATCCGCAACAGTATGAGGGATCTGTGAAGATCAATCAACGGATGAATAACGCCGTTGTCGAGTATGTGAATGGCATTGAAGTCATCAAGGCATTTAATCAAAGTGCCGCTTCTTATGGGAAATATTCAGATGCTGTCCATGAAAACGCAGACTATTTCTACAAATGGATGAAAAGTTGTCAATGGGCAATGGCGTCTTACAATGCAATCTGCCCTGCTGTTCTGATTACAGTGCTTCCGGCAGGCGTTTTGTTCTATGCAGCCGGAAGTATTACATCCGCAAATTTGATTACCATCATCATTCTCTCCCTTGGTATTGTCGGACCATTGATTGCGGCATCAAACTTTGCGGATAGCCTCGGTATGGTAGGGACTGTTGTAAATGAGATTGCTGCTCTGCTGGACGGTCCTGAATTGGTGCGGCCTACGCAGCCGGTTTCTTTAGATAGTCAAGAAATTCGGTTGAACGATGTTTCTTTCTCGTACAACAATGACGGTGATAATGCAATTCAGCATATTGACCTCACCATCAAACCAGGAACCGTCACTGCTCTTGTGGGACCGTCTGGTTCAGGCAAGTCTACCATCACGAAGCTGATTGCCGGCTTTTGGGATGTGGGGGCAGGTTCTATTACCCTTGGCGGAAAAGACCTGCGTACAATCCCACAAAAGCAGCTTGCCGATCAGATTGCTTATGTGTCGCAGGACAACTACTTGTTTGATGATACCATCCGGGAAAATATCCGCATGGGTCGGCTTTCTGCATCGGATGCCGAGGTTGAAGAAGTCGCAAAAGCAGCAGGATGTGATGCGTTTATCCGCAGGCTTGAAAATGGCTATGATACGAATGTTGGCGGTGCTGGTGGACACCTTTCCGGCGGAGAACGCCAGCGTATTGCCATCGCCCGCGCTATGCTGAAAAATGCGCCGATTATTATTCTCGACGAAGCGACTGCCTACATTGATCCCGAGAATGAAGCCGTTGTTCAACAGGCTGTGAGCAAGCTGGTTGCCGGAAAAACGCTGATTATTATTGCCCACCGCCTTTCAACCATTACGGACTCAGATCAGATTGTGGTTATGAAGGATGGCTCTATCTCCGGCATAGGCACCCACGATGAACTGCTTAAAACATCGGAGCTTTATAGAGAAATGTGGCAGGCCCACATTGGAGCAAAGGATGGTGAGAAAGTATGATAAGCGTTTTCAAAAAGATTTGGCTGTTTGCGGGCAAGGAACAGAATAATATCAAAAAATCAATCGGACTTGGCCTTTTGAATGCGATTTTCCATGCGCTTCAGCTCTATGCGATATTCGTTGTCCTGGCAGCACTTGTGGCTGGCAATGCCGGAAAAATCACTGCATTTTGGGCTGTCGGTTTCATGCTGGTCAGTATTATCGGAAAAATCATTACGCAATACTATTCCCAATTGCAGCGTGTCCATGCGGGCTACTTTATGGCTGCCGGTAAGCGTATTCAGATTGGCGACAAGCTGAAAATCGTTCCGATGGGCTATTTTAATCAAAACAGCCTCGGCAATATTACTGCTGTTGCCACAACCATACTAAGCGATGTCGAAACGACAGCTCCTGTGGTACTGGTTACAACTCTTGGAGGATTCATCAATGCTGTCGTATTCGCAGTTGTTATCCTGCTGTTTGATTGGCGAATCGGTTTGCTGGTAGTTGCTGCAATGATTCTGTTCCTATGGGTAACTTCCCTGATGGAAAAACGGACACGCCGCAATGCCCCGTTGCGTCAGGCCGCACAGGAAAAATTAGTGTCTGCTGCTCTGGAAACGATTCAGGGCATGAGTGTTGTAAAAGCGTTCAATTTGAACAGAGATAAAAATAAGCGTATGGAGCAGGCGATTGATAATAGCTGCACTGAAAACGCCAGCATGGAAAAATCTATGTCACCGTACCTTTGGCTTCAGCAGCTTGTCCTCGATCTGTTCAGTGTCGCAATCATGCTTTTATCTACTTACTTTTACCTTCAGGGAACAATGCCGCTGGCTTACTGCCTGATGATGATTGTTGCCTCTTTTATGATTTTCGGAGAACTGAAAAGTGCCGGAAGCGGTATGGCTACACTTCGTCTGGCGGAGGTTTCCATTGACAGAGCTAATGAACTGGACGAAGTTCCCGTTATGGCTGAGGGGCAAATTGACAAATCCCCCGTTTCTCATGACATCGAATTTCAGAATGTCCACTTTGCTTACGAGAAACGGACGATTTTGGAGAGTGTGAATTTCAAAATACCGGATCGCACCATGACTGCGATCGTCGGCCCGTCCGGTTCAGGGAAAACAACGATCTGCAATTTGATTGCTCGGTTTTGGGATGTCAACAGCGGGCAGGTACTGATTGGCGGGCAGGATGTGAAATCCTATACGCTTTCTGAACTGATGTCCAATATCAGTATGGTTTTTCAAAATGTATATCTTTTCGCTGATACGATTGAGAACAATATCAAATTCGGCAAGCCGGACGCCACCCATGAAGAAGTGGTTGAAGCAGCCAGAAAAGCGTGCTGTGACGATTTTATTTCTGATTTGCCTGATGGATATAACACTCTAATCGGAGAGGGCGGTGCATCGCTCTCTGGCGGTGAAAAGCAACGGCTCTCTATCGCTCGTGCCATGTTGAAAGATGCCCCCATTGTCATTTTTGATGAAGCCACTGCAAATGTCGATCCCGAAAATGAAGATCGCCTGCAGGCGGCAATCGAAGAACTGACAAAAAATAAGACCATTATTATGATTGCTCACCGCCTTAAAACGGTACGGAATGCCGACCAAATTCTTGTAGTGAATGGTGGTCATATCGTGCAGCAAGGCAGGCATGATGATTTGATTAAACAAAAAGGTATCTACGCTGATTTTGTCAGTGGCAGAAAACAGGCTATCGGCTGGAAACTTGGCGCCGGTAATTAAGGTTTGTTCCGCTATTGCGGTTCAGGTAAAAAATAAAAGGAGGATTTCAAAATGGAATCGAAAAAATTGAAAGCAAAAGACCTCATCAATGTCGGTATTTACACCGCCATCTACATTGTCATTTTCTTCGTGGTCGGGATGCTCAATGCAATCCCTGTACTTTATCCGTTCCTTTACATCCTGATCCCGTTGATTTCCGGCATCCCGTTCATGCTGTTTCTGACAAAAACAGATAAATTCGGCATGGTTACGATTATGTCCGTTATCTGCGGCGTGTTCTGGTTCCTGATGGGATATACCTGGACTGCTATCGTTGGATATGTGGTTTTCGGTATTATTTCTGACCTGGTTCTTCGGGCTGGAAAATATAAGAGTTTCAAGATTGATGTAATCGGTTACTGGCTGTTTTCCTGCGGCATGATCGGTTGTCAGGCCCCCATGTGGGTGATGGCGGATACATATATGGCCGGTATCGAGCAGTCGATGGGCGCACAGTATGCTAGCGAACTGGCTCGTTACATGCCGTCCTGGATGGGAATTGCCGCTATCGCAATTATCTTTGTGGGTGCGCTGCTGGGCTCCCTGCTGGGACATAAAATGTTGAAAAAACACTTCGAGAGAGCGGGCATCGTGTAATGGAAAAGTATGCGGCTTATCAACCACCAAAACGAAAAGGGTTTTATCTTGACCCTCGCACTAAAATCCTGTTCATGGCATTTGTAACAACGCTGATGTTCTTTGTATATGAGAACCTTGCGATGGATGCTGCTGTGGCGATAATCCCGTTGACTTTACTGCTTATCAACCGTCAGGTGCGGACGGCCCTCATTTATGGAGGGCTGTTCGCCCTGGCATTGGTAGCAAAGCTCACGCAAGGGATGTATGTACTGCCGGATATTTTGAACATGATTTCCGTTCTGCTTATTGCAATGGTGATCCGACTGTTTCCCATCTTCATGTTGGGATATTACATTATCGAATCAACAAAGACCGATGAATTTGTCGCAGCGATGGAGAAATGGCGTGTGCCGGAGGCATTTGTCATTCCTATATCCGTTGTGTTTCGGTTCATTCCCACACTCGGAGAAGAGTCAGCCGCCATTACTGATGCTATGCGTATGCGCGGTATCCAATTTGGTACAAAGAAATTCTGGCAAGCGCCTACTGCTATCATTGAATATCGGATTATTCCCTTGATGATGTCTGTTGTAAAAATCGGAGATGAATTGTCGGCCGCAGCTCTGACAAGGGGACTTGGAGGACTAAAACACAGAACGACGATTGCTAATATTGGATTTACTTTTTGCGATGCGATTATTGCCTTGTTGTCAGCAGGTCTGCTTGTATGGGCGCTTTTGTGGGGAGGTGTTCTTTCTTGATCGAATTTCAAAATGTCACCTTTACCTATCAAAGTACAGAGAGGGAAAGTGGTGTCTATAACCTGAATTTCAAAATTCCAGACGGGCAAGTGGTATTGTTATGCGGAGAGTCTGGATGCGGCAAAACGACTCTCACTAGGTTGATTAACGGTCTTGCACCGGAATATTACGATGGTCAGCTTTCGGGAGAAGTTCTTGTAAATGGGAAAAGTACAGCTAAGACGCCTTTATACGAACTCTCAAAAGTAGTTGGTTCCGTATTTCAAAACCCACGTTCACAGTTTTTTACCGTGGACACAACAGGTGAAATTGCGTTTGGCTGTGAAAATATTGGATTGCCGAAAGAAGAAATCTATCAGCGGATTGGTCAGGTGACTGGGGAACTAAAAATTCAAAAGTTATTGGATCGTAGCCTATTTGCATTATCCGGCGGAGAGAAGCAAAAAATTGCCTGTGCGTCTGTTTCTGCGATGGAACCGGAAATCTTTGTGCTGGACGAACCATCGTCAAACCTTGATGTGGCTACGATTGCCGATTTGAGAGAAGTTGTTGCCAAATGGAAGGCGATGGGAAAAACGATTATCGTGGCCGAACATCGTCTGTATTATCTCATGGGTGTGGCGGATCGTGTTATCTATTTGAAAGATGGACAGATTGCTAAAGATATACCTGTTACAGATTTTGCAAATCTGCCAGAAGCCCAGCTTCAGAAAATGGGGCTGCGCTCCTTACACCCATCATTTGCGTCGGAGATGTCGCAGACGCCGGTTAGCAGCGAAACGATCCAGTTAACTGATTTTCATTTTTCTTATGGTCGAACCGAAGCCGTGAACATTCCAAACCTCTCCGTCCCACGGGGCGGGATTGTAGGAGTTCTTGGTGACAACGGGGCCGGGAAAACAACCCTTGCCAAATGCTTATGTGGGTTGGAAAAATCAGCAGACGGTGTCTTGCAAATTGGAAACGAGAGCCTCAATGCCAAGCAGCGTATCCACAAATGTTATATGGTCATGCAAGACGTCAATCACCAGTTATTTACGGAAAGCGTTGAGGACGAAATTTTGCTTAGTTTGCCAGGGGAAAACGAAGATGCTGAGAAACAGCAGGCCAAGGAAATTTTAGAGAATCTGAACCTGCTTCAATTCAGCAATCTGCATCCCATGTCCCTTTCGGGCGGTCAGAAACAGCGTGTAGCCATTGGCAGTGCGATTGCATCGGATAAAGAAGTGCTGGTGTTTGATGAACCGACAAGCGGTCTTGATTATCACCACATGATAGAAGTTGCAACGAATCTGATAGCTCTGAGTAAGATGGGTAAAACACTTTTTATTATTACACATGACCCTGAATTGATTGCCCAGTGCTGCAATTATTTCATGTTCATAGAGCATGGAAAAATCAAGTGGAGCGGCGGTTGGACGGATGAGAATCGCCAGCGGTTGCATGACTTCTTTTCGGTGATTTGAACAACCGAGTCAAGGAAGGAGGCGCACTAAGATTTTTTCTTTAGTAGTCCGTGAAGCGATGGAGGCATTGCAGAGAAAACAGGAGCAGGAGCGCAAAGAATTTATGAAACCAGTGATAACCCCATCCGGGGAGGACTATTTGGAGGCCATACTTGTTCTCCATAAGAAGATGGGCATGGTGCGCTCAGTAGATGTAGCCCGGCACATGGAGGTGTCAAAGCCCAGCGTTTGCCATGCGGTAAATATACTCAAAGACGGCGGCTTTCTTACGATGGACGAAGATCACTTTCTCCATCTGACCGATGTTGGCCGGGAGGTTGCCGAAAAAATCTACGAGCGGCACTGCTTCTTTACAGAGCAGCTCATCGCCGCAGGCGTTGACCCCAAAACAGCGGAGGCCGACGCCTGCCGGATTGAACACATCATCAGTGACGAGAGCTTTTCGCGGCTGAAAGAGGCAGCCGCACAGGAGCAAGACTAAACTGAATATGCCAAGCTATCCTGCCCCGCCAGACGGGGAAAGAAAAAAACCGTTGCAGGGCAGGTAGCTTTGTGAGCCCAAAATGGATTTTCAGGGTACTGCGGCGGTTTTGAAGTACAGTTCAAGGCCGCCGTTTCTTATGCCCTCGACAAAGGAGTGACGACTACACGCTGACACGGCGGCTTTAGGAGGGAGCCGCCGTGAAGCAAAGACAGCTTCGACATAATTCGGCAGGAATTTACCTGTCAAAAAAAGCCTGACCGTCAATCGGCCTCCATCTGCTTATGAACAGGCACTATCGTGGCTGGTCCATAAGCGTCATAAGTCCTTTTTTAGCAGCGCCAGCCGCCGTTCTTCGGATGCTGGCGCTTTTGCTTGTCGTTTTTTCGGGAATTTCCTCGAAAGGTGTCGCTCACCGCCTTCATTTCGGTTCACCCGTCAACCCGTGAATCGAAATGGAGGTACATAATGCAGAAGATCAATCTTCGGGAACTGTATCCCGATGTGTATAAAACCGATGTCTTTGTAGACGTGGCCGAGGAAGTTGTGGCCGCGATACGGGGCCAGGAGCAGGACGATGCCGCCTATGAACGCCGGAAGTTCCGGCACAAGGCTCACTACTCTCTGAACCGGGCGGATGGCATTGAAAACGATGCCCTCAACCGGCCACTCACCCCGGCGGAAGTCCTGGAGCAGAAGCTGCTGCGGGAGGAAGTGTATGCCGCGCTGATGCAGCTGACCGCCATCCAGGCCCGGCGTATCTACGCCCGGTTTTACCTGGGCATGACGGTGGCCGAGATCGCCCGGATCGAGGGTGCTGACCGCCGCCGCGTGTGGGAGAGCATCCGGCGCGGATTGAAGAAGCTGGCGCGGTTGCTGGATACGGCCCAATAACCTGACCGCCGCATAGCGGCAAAAAGAGAGCCGGTGGAGGTTTTTATTCCTCCACCGGCTTACTTATTCTCTAAATGTTCATCTGGGTCAACCCCAGCCGTCTGCACCATCTCTTTTAGCTCATCAGTCAACGCACGGGTCGAGTTTAACAGCACTTTTCTGGCAGCCGGAGGGCACGAAAGGTAAAGCTGCCGCATATCGTTGGCGGCTTGCTCATCTTCAGGCAGATCGAGATTCATCAGGGAATCTAAAGATAAATTCAAGACTTTGCAAAAAGCGCGCAGAACCTCAAAAGAAGGATTCTTCACCCCTCTTTCGCAGCCTTGAACGTGCTTTAGAGAAACGTGGCTCAGATCTGCGAGTTCCTGCTGCGTCAATCCTTTTTCCTTACGCGCTTTTTGTATCCTTCGTCCCAGCTCTTTTATCAGTTCCATAGGCACTATCGTCTCCTTTATCATATTTTATCGTGCCCATTTCCTTGCAGGAAGAACCTCATAAAAGGCGTTTTTGAGTACGATAGTACCTATTTTGTTGTGCTTGTAAGGAGATTGCGCTGTCCGCAGCTTCTATGAAGGGACAAGGCAAAATATTTTTTCAAATAAATCGCAGTACAGACAGGACAAATCGCCTGTTTTTGTCATGGCTGTCAAGAAGGAGCTTTTCTTTCGCTGACCTTTGACAACTGAATACACGGCAGAACAGGTACATAACCCGCGCATGAGCGAGTGCAGGACGCCGCGAAGATGGAGCAGCCAGGAGGTGATGGACAAGCTGTTTCGGAGCGATCAACGTCCCTGTGACCCGGATGGTGGCACATCCGGCGCGATGAGGGCGCGGGGGCTTAAAGATACTTCCTCACGGCCCGCCAAAGACTTGGGGGGAACCCTGCGGCACACGATACGAACGATGCTGCGGAGTTATGACAGCCGCGCCAGCGGAGACCTGTTGTGTTCCCATCGTCAGGGGGCGTGGCAAATATGACGAGTAATCCGAACAGAATAACAGTAGCCGCACCAGGTTTTTATCCGAAGATTTCTTTCAGACTGGTGCGGCTATTTAAGTATTAAGATAGCCATGAGCAAAACTCCACACATTCAGTATTTATGCGGGTTTGCGAGGCATGGCAACCTCATTAATCACTTCAAATTTATAGCAACAATCAGCTCCAAATGATATAATTAAGTTGTCAAAATCAATTCACCGAAAGGAGCTGATTGTTATCTATCGTCAAGAAATTTTGAAAGACATTCGTCTTTTCACTTCACAACCAGTTGCAAAGTTTTATGATTCTCTTTTTTTGAATCTTGATTTATCCTTTGTTCCGGAATTCCCCAAGACAGGAAGGAAAGGCTTTTCAAATCACGCTATGATTTGTTCCTTTATTGTCATGAAATGCGAAGGCTTCTCCATGATTTCCGATCTTGTCGATTATCTTCACAATAATCTTCTGATTGCGTATTTTTGTGGCTTTGATATTTCTCGTCCACTTCCTTCTTATTGGACTTTTGATCGCTTCCTGAAAAATTTCGATAACAAAGTTCTCTCTGAAATCATGAAAACTCAGGTGTTATTCCTTTCTAAAGAAGGTATTGTAGACACTTCTTTTATTGGCTTAGATTCAACCCCTGTCTCTGCAAATACTTCACAGAATAATCCGAAATCTTTTCTCTCAAATAAGTTTAAACCCAGAAATCAACCAAGGGCGGATTCGGATTGTAAACTCGGCGTCCACACTGCATCCAATCAAACGAACGAGAAAAAATATGAATTCTATTGGGGCTATAAAAATCATGTCCTTGTAGACTGTATTTCAGGTCTTCCTATTTATGAAATGACCACAACCGCGGAAGTTCATGATGCTACCGTCGCTTTAGATATCCTTGCTGCTACCCATTCCTTTCAACCAATAACGGACTGCACATTCCTTGCCGACAAAGGTTACGATGTCAAAAATATCTACAATCAGGTTAAGGATCTTTACAATGGAGAATGTATCATTCCATTAAACAAACGTAATTCCAAAAATCCGAAACTTCTTCCTCAAGGGAATCCCATTTGCGAAGCAGGGCTTGCCATGTGGAAGGATGGTAAGTTTTCCGATTGTGGTCGTACCCGTCAAAAGTTTTGTTGTCCTCTAAAATCAAGTAAAGATACCGTTTGCCCATGCCACCACAAAAATTTCTATAATGGTAAAAAGCATCGTGGCTGTACGAAATATCTCACCATTCCTGATGATTTAAGACTTTCCATTGATAGGGACAGCAAATATTTTGAAAGTAATTATTCACTCCGCACAGAATGTGAACGCTATAATTCGCGTTTTAAAAATACTGGTCAGGAGCGGATGTGGGTGAGAAATAAAGCGTCTGTTACAAACTTAAACACACTTGCCCATATCAGTTTACTGGCAGTTGCCGTTGCCGCAATCACTAGCCATTCCGGTCAGTCTTATCGCAAACTAAAAACAATAAAACGAATTGCTTGATTAAAAATTTCTCATAGTCTTATGATTTCGTAAGTTTTGGACTTACGTTAGCTTTGCTATGCCATAAAATCGTAACCTCAAACTTTATGGAAACTAACTGCCACGTCCTACTTTTGAATTAATGTGTTTTGCTCATCTCTATATTAAGATATTAAGGAGGCGAGAGTGATGTTTGAAAAATTCCATCGAGGTGACATATATTCGGCTGATTTAAGCCCTGGTATCGGCTCCGAACAAAGTGGCTCTCGTCCTGTACTCATTCTTCAAAACAATGTGGGAAATTGTTTCAGTCCTACGATTATTATTGCAGCAATTACCAGTGTAAGCAAAAAAAGCAGAAAGTTCCCCACGCATTACCACTTAAATGACAGATGCGGTTTGGTGAAACCATCTGTTGTTATGCTGGAACAGATCAGAACAATCGACAAGTCGAGGTTAAAAAACTATATTGGTCATCTAAACAAGGATGACATGGAAAACATAAACAAGACGCTCTTGTGCAGTCTGGGGATTACATAAAAGTGCCGAAAGGCCGTATCATTTTCAGGCTGTGCAAGTAGAGTTATAATTTCGTTAGGAATTGCGGAGGTGATTCTGAATGGAGAATATCCAGCATAAAAGCGCATTGATTCCTTCAGATGAAATCCGGTCAGAAGAACTTCTGGCGGAACAAAAATTTGAAGCGTTTATCACTTCGCTGGCACATATCATCGAGAAATATGGTATGAGAGTGCTGGGCGAGGTTGACGGAGCTGCGTGAGAATCGCAGCTTTACATAGGATATTTTCCAAAAGTAAATTTTGGAGGTATGAATTATGAACCGATATGGAAAACGCTGTGTTTTGTATCCGAGGGTCAGCACAGAGATGCAAGTGGACGGATACAGCCTGGAAGGTCAAAAAAATATGCTGACACGATTTGCGGATCGTGAGGAAATGATCGTTGTTGATACTTATGAAGATGCCGGTAAATCCGGTAAATCCATTGAGGGACGGCCTGCCTTTCAAAAAATGCTCAGAGATATTGAGGATGGCTTGGACATTGACTATATTTTAGTGTATAAGCTGTCACGGTTTGGCCGTAATGCAGCAGATATACTTAACTCTTTGGAGCTGGTTCAATCTTATGGTGTAAATCTGATTTGCATAGAAGAAGGGATTGATTCCTCTCAGACAAGCGGAAAACTTTTGATTTCTGTACTATCTGCTGTGGCTGAAATTGAGCGTGAGAATATTATCGAGCAGACGATGAACGGGCGGCGCGAAAAGGCACGGCAAGGTGGATGGAATGGTGGCTTTGCTCCCTACGGATATACACTGGAAGATAACAAGCTGATGATTGAAGAAACAGAGGCTGTGGCAATACGGAAGATTTTTGAATTATATACTTCATCGGAAATCGGTTTGGGTGGTATTGCGAATCAGTTGAACTTACAAGGTATACGGAAAATTCCGAGGCAGAATGGCACATTAGAGGATTGGACAGGACATTTTATTAAACTGATATTGGATAATCCGGTTTATTGCGGTAAAATTGCCTATGGACGGAGAACGAAGGAAAAAGTCAAAGGCACAAAAAACGATTACCAGATGAAAAGAAATGATGATTACATTCTGACAGAGGGACAGCATAAAGGAATCGTTAGTGAGGAGGTATGGGAAAAGGCTCATGCCAAGCGTCTTAGAACCGGAGTAAAGCAACCGTCAAAAATTGGGCGGGATCGAGTTCATTTGTTATCCGGTCTGCTGAAATGCCCGGTTTGTGGAAGTCCCATGTATACGAATAAACACGCATGGACAAATAAAGATGGCACTTACAAAGAAATTTACTATTATGTATGTAGTCGGAATAGGATGGTCCGGGGTAAGCATTGTGAATATAAGGCAATGCTGAAAAAGACCGATATTGAACCGATGGTCATTGAGGCAATTCGTGAGATCGTAAGGAATGAGGAATATGCCCAGGCCATTAAAAAACGGATTGGTGTTCAGATTGACACGAAAGCAGTGGATAAAGAACTGGAGGGCTATCAGGCAAAGCTGAAGGAAGTTGATCTGAATAAAACAAGATTGGAACGGGAAATTGACAGTCTCCCTGCTGATGCAAAATACCGGGAACGAAAGCTCCATGATATGACCTTGCGGTTAGATTCCCTATATGATGTCATTGTTGAGCTGGAGGAAAAAATCGAAGATGCCAGACTTCGGCGAGATGCAATTAAGCAGCAGGCAATTACTCTTGAGAATATTTACAAAATCATGGTGAATTTCGACTGCGTTTATAATATAATAAATGACGAAGAAAAGAGAAATGTGGTCACAGCCTTGATTAAGGAAATTGAAATTTACAGGAATGACGAGTCTGAATATCCGCTAAAGCGGATTGGTCTGAATTTTCCGGTGTTCAAGGATGGCGGGGAAGTTACGGAGCTTTTGTGGGACAAAGGGAATACCGTTGAAAGCATCGTGCTCTTGTCCCACAAGTCACCAGATAGCCATATAGATGTGAAAGTTGAATTTGGAGAAGGTGAAGAAAAGGTACCTTTAGATAAAATTGCGGAGCGGGCAAAGCAATATCAGCCGGCTCCAAGGGTTACATATAAAATGATACAAGAATATATTGAAGAAAAATATGGCTTCAAAGTACATACAGCATATATCGCAGAGGTAAAAAGAAATTTAGGATTGCCGATGTATGATGCACCTAATATGGTAGAAGAGTTGAAACAGCCGAGAAGGCATCCGACGGCGGAGAAAGTAGAAGCGATAAAGGATGCATTAAAACATTTTGGGGTGATTTAATATGAGCGTTATTTATATGTTATTTACTGTGAGCTTTGATTATAATAACTATTGAAGAAATTATATCAGTTATTTGGAGGTCAAATGGAATGGGAAATGATATATTTAGCGCGGTAATTGAGCTCAACAAGATTAGACAGCAGGCATATGAAATATATTTACCCATAGTGGAGGAATTGTGCAACAGAGAGGTATCAGAAGAAGAATTGTCTCATTGTCTCGATTACTTATTAGATTTCGCAGATGATGCGAGTATGCTGGAATTGTATAAAAAGTTGTGCAGAAGATTTGTATACACATATCCTGGATGTATAAATTTTTATGTCAATGCCTATAAAGAGATGTGGGAAAAAACAGAATTCTGAAAGGGGTTTACATGAATCAACTTATAAAAATGGATGAAGAGTATAGGAAGTGGATTGAGGACATAGGAAAACGCTATAAACAGAGACAGATTAAGGCATCTGTTTCTGTTAATCAGGAAATGATTGGTTTCTATTGGTCTATAGGAAGAGATATTGTAGAAAAGTCGGCTGAAAGTAAGTGGGGCAGTGGATTTTTTGTTAATTTAAGTAAAGATATGAGAACAATTTTGCCAGGGGTTCAAGGCTTATCAAGTTCGAATCTCAGATATATGAAGAAATTTTATGAATTGTACAGTGATCCAATTCTTCCACAATTTGTGGAAGAATTGAAGAGCAAAGAGGATTCAATAAATGTTCCACAACTTGTGGGAGATTTATCGGATAAAGAATTGTTTTCGATTCCGTGGGGACATCATAGAGCTATCATTGATAAATGTAAATTGGACAGGGAAAAATCAATATTTTTTGTGAAGAAAACGATTTTAAATAATTGGTCAAGGGCAGTACTTTTAAATTTTCTTGATACCGATTTATATGAGCGTCAGGGAAAAGCAATTTCAAACTTTGAATACGCATTGCCTGAACCACAAAGCGACCTTGCACAGGAAATAACAAAGGATCCATATAATTTCGACTTCGTAGCAATCAGAGAAGATTATAGTGAGAAAGAGTTAAAAGACGCATTGATGGACAACATCACAAAATTTCTTATGGAACTTGGAAAAGGGTTTGCTTTTGTTGGAAGAGAATATACAATACCGATTGAAGGAACAGAGGAAAAAATAGATCTTTTATTTTATCATCTGTATTTGCATTGTTACGTTGTTGTTGAGGTTAAAATAGTAGCTTTTACATCGAGAGACATTGGACAGATTGGTACATATGTGAATATTGTGGATGATTTGGTCAAGACAGATTTTGATGCAAAAACAATTGGTCTGATTATATGCAAAAGCAAAAATAATATCCTTGCAAAATATGCGGTAAATAGTTCAAAAGAACCGATAGGAATATCTGAGTATAAGTTGTCAAATTTATTGCCTGTGGAATATAGAGCTTCTATGCCAACGATAGAAGAAATTGAGAATGAACTCAGGTAAATATTTTAAAAGAAACTAACGGATAAGGAGCATTGAATATATGTTGAATTCAAACGAAAGAATGGGTTTCATAATTGAATATATGTCTTCATATGATGAAAAAATCAAAATGGCAAATAAAAACGGATTATTTGATGCTGCAAAAATGTTTGAGTTATTTGCGATTGAGGTATGTAATGTATGGTTCGGACAGAAGTTTAGTAATCTGAATGACGAGACGGCAACTTATCCATATGTAGATTTGATATCAGAAAACAGAGAACTTTTAGTGCAGGTAAGTACTGTACAAGATGTACCAACAAAAATAAAAACTACATTGGAAAAGATAAGGGATTCAAAAGATAAAAAATGCTCGGACTTAAAGAATATTGTATTTTTTGTACTTAGTAATAATAGTATTGATAAGGTGAGAGAGTATAGTGGGGATAATCAAATTGGGAGTATTTCATTTACTATTAAAGATAATTTGATTACTACAAATGATATTATAACTAAAGCACAAAATGATCTTAATTTTCAGAAGAAATTATACAAGGTATTAAAGGATGAGTATGAGAACTTTAATATTAATATCAGAAAATTTAAAGGTGCATTGGAACTTAGTAATTCAGGGTTGAAAAATATTGAAGGATTGATTAACGGAGAGTATGAAATCGATAGAAATGAATTTCTTGAAAAAATAACAAAAGACAATGAGCGATATATTTCAATACAAGGTGGAGCTGGTAGCGGTAAATCTGTTTTATGCAAAAAATATGTTGAAAATGAAAAATTGGTTTTATATGCTCGTGCTGAAAGATTTTTGGAAGAAAGTCATATTGACGACATTTGGGGTTGCTGTATCCAAGACGTTTTAGAGTGTATTAATGGAAAGAAATTAATATTCTTTATTGATGCTCTCGAGTTTATTGCGGACTGTGCCGAAACAAAATTTGAATTATTACAGTATTTGTATGATATGGCGGCAGAATATCAAAATGTGTACATAGTAACATCTTGTAGAACGAGTGATAAAAATGCTTTTATTAAACTGGAAACAAATTTTTCAATAAAAATTTATGAAGTTGGCGATATAACAGAAGATGAACTTGCATTGCTTATGAAGCAATATCCGATTATTCATAAAATGTATAAAACAAATTCATATGTTGATTTATTAAAATCGCCCTTTTATATAAACTTGATAGTTAGTAATTCGATGGATATTGATAATATAGGTGATGAAAATTCTCTAAGAGAATATATTTGGAAAAACATAATATGTTTGGAGGAAAAATCTCGAATGTATGGCATACTCAGTAACAAAGTTATTGAAACTGTTGAGAAGATTGTGTTTGAAAGAGCTAGAAAATTTATGTTGGGTATTCATAAGGACGATATAGATAGAGACATAATGCATGCATTGCTTTCAGAAGGTGTAATTGCTCAACAAGGAGATTATATTAGACTGAAATATGATATTTTCGAAGATATTTGCTTTGAACATTATTTTGATAAAGCTTTTGATTTGTGCAAAGGGAAGTATAAGACCTTCTATGATGAAATAGAAAATCTTGGGCGATGTGTGTATAGACGGTATCAGATTTGGATTTCAAATAAAATGTTTATACAGGTAAATAGAGATAAGTTTTTATATAGCCTTACTTTTTCTGATGAGATTCCGCAAAGTTGGAAAAGGCAAACAGAAATTGGAATTGTTAAGTCAAGGTTTTGTGATAATTATTTCGAAGAACAAGGGCCGGAGATTCTGGAACAAGGCATGTTGTTCGACTTTGTGAAGAATATTAATTTGTTCGCATTTGAAGGTGAGTTATTACATATTAGACAAGAATCACCACAAATGAAATTGTCCCCAATTGGTAATGGAAGACCATGTATTATTCGACTTTTGAAAAACGAAGAAATATATAAGAAAAATATAATCGGAAGAGATGATATAGTTAAGTTATGCTTGGATTATGCGAAACAAGAAGATAAAGTGGCAGTTATTGCTTCAGATGCATGCGCTATGATGGAATATTATGTGGAATATTCGTTGCAGGAATCTGAGCAAGAAAACTATTATAAAATCATAGATGAAATATCGTCTTGCTTGGAAGCACTTTATCGAATGGCAGATAATTCAGAAGAGTGGTTAAAAAAGTTTTTTAATACATTGATTAATAATTATATTAATGGAAATAGAAAAAGTATGCGTAAGTCAGAAGATATTATGGAATGGACATTGAAGAATGCTTATCCTGCTTTGGTAACTGGATTAGCAAGCGAATTGTGTTCGATAGCTGATATACTATGGTTACGTGGAAAAGTAGATGTAGAGGAATTTGATTTCTATAGAGCCGATAGACTGTCTAAGGGTTTTGAATATGGATTAAGTGAGAAAGCTGAACATTATAATTATTTATATAGAACAGTGTACGAGAATGCATTTTTATGGAATCTGTTTCGATTGAATTTTAAAGTGGGATTTCATTGGGCAATTCAATTTATAAATAGGGTAATATTAGAATATGCAACTAATAATCCTGAATATGTAATAAAAATCAAAGTAAAAATTAGTGAGAGTAATGCAATAAAGGAATATTGGGGAAATGGAAACATGTGGCTTGCAGGGATTAGAGATCACAATGTACCTACCTTAATAGGAGATGTTATTTTTTGTATTAAAGAGGCTATAATAAGCAGTTTGGAGATTTGTAAAAAGGATCATGAATTCACTGTTGCATTTGCAAATTATGTCAAAGAAACTATTTATTCAAAATCAAATAATATAGTATTGCTTACAATCATTGAGAGTATAGGAATGCACTTTGAAAACGAATTACCGGGTTATGCTTTGGATTTGGCTACAAGCATAGAACTTGTTCATTGGGATACCACAAGATATATGTTGTACAAAAAAAATCCGACAAAAGAGTTGCTCGAAAGGCAAATTCTTAAGACCATGGGGATACCTGAGCTTAAAGATAGATATGAGTTGGATAAAAAATGTGATTTGAGTATACAAGAATATGTATCTCATACACAGATATATTTTGATTCAATGGTTCAGGATAAATGCTATGGAATTCTTGATTATTTATATTCAATTATAAAAAATGATGCAGAAAATGCACAGGACTATTTACAGATTCAAAAAATGGATATGCGTGGTGCAAAAGCAACCAAGATAACCGACAATATAATTATGTTAGAACCCCAAATATCAGGGGAAGCAGAAAAAATTGTTCTAAGACAAGAAGAATTCAATAAACCTAAGCAGAGATTAAATGCGGCGATTAAAAAGTGTAATGATAATATGGTGTCTGGGCAGATTGACTTGCCATCAACTCTTGGTGCAATTAAAGTTATTTTAGAATTGATGAAGGATACTGATATGGCATTTCAATATGAAAATCTTTTGATACTTTTAATTGCTAGTGCAATAAATCATCAAGAATTAGAAAATGAGAAAAGGGAAAAGTTTTGCACAATATGGATTAACGGAATAGAGAAATTGTTTTCTAATGGAAGCTTTTTGGCAGATATTGCACTTATGCCAGTTTTATTGAATCAATTGGAAAATGACGTTGCTAGTGGGATAAAAAATAAAATAAAGAAAATTGTGTTGGATTGTTTGATGTATAAGGGGCAACATGGTGTTATTGATGAAATGGCTAAATACGTGAAGAGATATTTAGCTAATCACGAGACTTTGGCACAAGCGGTATTTAATACAATTATTAAATTATCTGAAGATCAGATGGAACATCAAAAATATAATGCTAATTATTTGAAAGTGAGTAAGAAAGATAAGGAGTTTATATTTAATCCTAATATGCAACCTAAGTTGTCAGGAATAGATCGTTATATCAAAGATGATGATGGAAATTGTTATACTAGTCGCGAAGAGGAGATAATAGATAGGTATCTGCTGCAGGAAGAATCTTTAGAGATAGATGTTTTTGATATGAGTAACTATGATATATCTACAATATGCTATGTTGCAAATTGCGGCCTAAATTTTACGAATGAATCTTTTAGAATGGTTATTCATGAAATTTTGCTATGTGTGATTGATATTTGGAAATATACTAAAAGAAATTATAATGCTCACGAAATTTTTGATGTTTACCAAGAACATGAAATCATAGAGCTGTTTCAGCGGGAAATGATTCAAACCCAAGATGATGCAAAAATGGCAATCGATATATTATTTGAAGAGATTGATTTTACAAAATTTACAACAGATACAATTGAGTTCTATCAAGATATCTTTGGCAATTTTTTATGTGAATTTTTTGACTCATATGTTGACTCAAAAAGAAGAAATATATGTAAAAAGAAAATTCTATATATTGAGAAAAAAGTAAATGACATTGATGAGGAGTATGTTCGAATACAGTTATATAAATCTCTTATGCTTTCTGTAACGAGATATTGCACGGGAGACTGGAGTAAAATCAAAACAAATTATTCATACGTAGATAAGCAATTTTTGAATAAGCAATTTACAAAGTATGGAAAATATCACATAAAGGAACTGTTGAGAACGATTTACCAAATGCATATGGATGAATTGCTGCCAGAAATATTAATTTCTATTAGAAATAGCTTTCAAAATGCAAAATCTGAGGTAAATAAATTTAAAAAATCAATAAGAGAACAAGAAGCAATAGTACAGTTGATTATCCTTAAATCCTTTATTACATATAGTGATAAAATTAAACAGGATCAAGAACTTATTGAAGCATATGAAGATATACTTGAAATATTGATCAATTTAAATTATGAGCAGGCGGCTGTTATTTTGGATGAGTTTAGGATTCATTAATGGATGCAGGTTATTATTCATCTGAAATAAATATAATAAGAGATGCATGTTCGCTAAATGATATTTGTGGATGGTATCGTCAAGGTTAGATTTTGTGGGAAAGTGGTAATACAGCTGAAACGGTTGTTCTTTTGTCCCAACAAAAACCAGATGACACGATAGAGATCGACTTAGACTTAGATGAGCTGGATGCCACCAGTGCCGAGTTGAAAGCAACCTATCAGGAAATCAAAGATTATGTGCTGAAAGAATTTGGCTTGAAGGTTTCAAGTTTATATATTTCTCAGGTAAAACGCAAATGTGGAATTGAAGTGGGAGAAAACTATAATCTTCCAAAATCAGAAAATGCAAGAGTTCCACAATGCCCGAAAGAGAAGGAAGAAGCTATCAAGGCTGCCCTGAAATATTTTGCGATGATCTAAGGACATCGCTGATTTCAAGGAGGAATAACACATGAAAAGCACATTTGAAAAAATGGGTGGAACCTACACACCTGGCGCAGACGGAATTTACTATCCGAATCTTGTCAGTACAGATGAAGAACCGCATTATGGGAAATATGGAATGATGCGGAAAACATATCTGAAAGAGCATCGTCCGGCAATGTATTCACTGTATATGTTGGAAGACAGACTGACAGAACATCTGAATACTGTGGACGATGAAGCACAGGAGAGAATGGATATTCTGGTGCGTCAGATGATGGAGAGGCAGGGCATTACGGAAGAATTAAATAAAAAATTGTTAATTAAATTTATTGCCGTAGAGAACCGTAAAAAGTTGAAGTAGTCTAAATAATATGATTTTGCCATTCGAGATAAGACTTGTGAAATAGAGGAGATAAAAATATATTTTCTCTATTTTTTATATTTGTATATAAAGTTAATGTATGGCAAATAATCACTAAAAGGTAATCTGCAGATGAGCAAGGCCGGAATGAAATTAATGACTCCGGGACAGATCAGCCGGATGCCGAAAAACGACTGCATCCTGTTCCTAAAGGGAGAACGTCCCATCTACGATAAGAAAAACTGGCCGTTTAATACAGAGGTATTTAAAGAAGCAGAGAAGATAGCTGGACAAAATGGCTATAAAAATCCAGTATATGTTTCCTATGATGAAAGAAATAAAAAATATATCACAACCCGTTTTGAGTCAAGATTGAATTACATTTCAAAAGAAGAGTTTACATTTTTTGAAGAAAAAGCAAAAGAAGATTCCAGTATCCAGACGTTCCAGATAGACGAAGAAGCCTTCCTTTACCTTAACTTCAATGAAACTCCACAGCCAAGCCTGAGAGAACTGGAAAAGATGGTAAAAGAAATACAAGTTGCAGAGGTAAACGAAGAGGAAGAAGAAAAAGAGACAGACCAGCAGCCAGATATGCTACAGGATAGAGAACAATGGGACTTATCAGGGGACATTATTGACTGCTTCAGACGATATTCTAGTGAGCTATCACCAGAAGAACAGGAAGAGATTATAAAAGGCATTGAAGAAGGCATGACTGATCAGGATGTAAAACGATACTTTACACTGGTAGGTGCAGAAAAAATGCGGCAGTATCGGAGAGTGTTGATGGTGGCAAAAATAAGAGGTGAGGATAATTAAATATTATTTTTGCATCAGGTATCTATACCTGTTAGGCATAATGCAGAAATATGTGAAGCACAAAACTCTAAACGAAATGCTGCAAGAATTGCCAGACGTAGGTCAATTCATCCTAGCTATGGATACCTGGTTTGAAAAACTGATGGAGAAATAATCTAGGAAAATAGTTTAAAGTTTACATGTTATGATTATGTATGAAGTTGGAACAGAATAAAAGATTGTGCTATACTATTGTTCAAGAAAAAAATCATTAACATATTTCAATCTATTTAGGAGGATAAACGATCATGTGTACAGCAGCAACTTATAAAACAAAAGATTTTTACTTTGGACGAACCCTCGATTATGAATTCTCTTATGGTGATCAGATAGTAATTACACCACGTAATTATGCGTTTAATTTTCGCCATGTTGGCGATATGAAAAATCATTATGCAATTATTGGAATGGCTCATGTTGCAGAGGATTATCCTTTGTATTATGATGCTATGAATGAAAAAGGAGTGGCAATGGCAGGACTGAATTTTGTCGGAAATGCTGTTTATGCCGCGATTAAGCCAGATGTGGAAAATATTGCACAGTTTGAATTTATTCCGTGGATTTTAAGTCAGTGTTCTTCTTTAGTTGAAGTTCGCGAGCTTCTTGAACGAATTAATATTGTTAATACTCCTTTCAGCGAGCAATTACCATTAGCACAATTACACTGGATCATTTCTGATGAGAATGAGTCAATTACGGTAGAATCTATGTCAGATGGTTTGCATATTTATGACAATCCAGTAGGAGTGCTTACGAATAATCCGCCATTTCCACAGCAGATGTTTCAACTAAATAATTATATGTATTTATCTCCTAAACAGCCCAGAAATACTTTCTGCGAAAATTTGGCTCTTGATGCATATAGTAGAGGTATGGGAGGATTAGGTCTTCCGGGAGATCTCTCATCTTCCTCACGCTTTGTACGTGTAGCTTTTACAAAGGTAAATGCAATTTCAGGTGAATCAGAGGAAGAAAGCGTTAGCCAATTCTTCCACATTCTCGGATCTGTGGATCAGCAACGAGGATGTTGCGAAGTAGCGGATGGAAAATATGAAATCACATTGTATACGTCGTGTTGTAATGTTACAAAAGGTATTTATTATTACAATACTTATGAAAACCATCAGATCAGTGCAGTAGATATGCATGTAGAAAATCTGGATAGTGATAAAATGATTTGTTATCCAGTAATTCAAGGAGAACGAATCAACTATCAAAATAAATAATGTTTTGAAATCAGGGATGAGGTAGAAAGGAAAGTTCCATGACAAAAGATGAAGTAAAAAAACTCAGGATGAACAGTCCGGAATCACTACAGTTTTTAAATAATGCTACAAAATTTTATAATTTAATGATGATGTATCGTTGTGCTATTCGGGAGATACAAACTAAACTTGAGGTTTTGGATGATGAATTTTCAGTTGAGAACAATCGAAATCCTATTTCTTTTATAAAAACAAGAATTAAGCAGCCCAATAGTATTTACGATAAACTGCAGAAGATGGGATATGAATTTACAACAGAAAATATACAGACATATCTCAATGATGTAGCAGGCGTTCGAATAGTTTGTGCGTTTATTGACGATATTTATATGATATCAGATTTGATTACCCAACAGGATGATATTAAAGTTATTGAAATAAAAGATTATATAAAAAATATGTATCAAATTAATATATGGAGCATATAATTTACAAAGAGACGAACTGTTTTTATCTTTGTTTGAAATAAGGAAAGTTTTAGCTTGATTTAAATAGTACGCATGGTTATGAAACGCCGATGGAAAATGAGTTGTTCCCGATGGATGTTTCTGCACCCTGCCGTATCCTTTTCGTCTGCTTGGGCAACATTTGCCGTTCTCCCGCTGCGGAAATCATTTTCAAGACCATGGTAAGAAAGCAGAGGTTGGATGGAAGGATTGAAAGCGACTCCGCCGGCATGATCGGCTACCATCGGGGATGTCCTCCCGATGCCCGGATGCTGGAAGCCTTGAAAAAATACGGCTACAGCAATCCAGGACTCAAATCACGCCCTGTCCGGAAGAATGACTTGGAAGAGTTTGATCTGATTGTGGGTATGGACCGGGAAAACCTGCGCGATTTGAAGAAGATGGACAAGAATGGGCTCGCAGAACGAAAAATCGTACCCATGTGCTTTTTCGCAACCCATTTTCTGGATGAAGAGGTACCGGACCCCTATTATGGCGACCGGGAAGGATTTGAACACGTCGTGAAACTTCTGGAAGATGCCTGCTCCGGTTTACTGGGACATTTGAAAAAACAGATGAATCCCTGAGAGGTGTCTAAGGCTATTATTTCATGATGTCAAAAGACTGCCGATATGACGGCTGTTGGGAGAAATGAATAGGAGTCGCTGTCCCTCATGCTTTTAAATGAAATTACAAGGGTATCGTAATTTTTATAGACTTATTATTGACTGACATTGCGGTCATGCATCATTTCATTAATGAATTCTTCCTTAAATTTGTTGGACTTTTCTAAATAATCTAATTGCTCTTTCAATGTTGTACATCTCATTTCAAGAAAAGAATATTTTTCTTCTTCTTTTATGGATATTTTATCTTTATTTTCAACACCTTCAAATTTTAACATTGCATATTCATGACTCCTATTTTTAAAATTGCCAAATTGTTCTATAATATAATCAATATTTATATCTCTGTAGTTGTTTTTAAGATAATCCCTGAATTGGCGAAATACTGGCGCCATTTTTTTATTCATTTCAGCATGGG
>OGPH01000407.1_pt1 | contig 46330 bp, 34 predicted proteins | sample 1552891 | NCBI WGS metagenome assembly OGPH01 (sample SAMEA2580272, study PRJEB22360) | human gut metagenome | biome: human gut; feature: human-associated habitat; material: faeces | place: Denmark | collected 2008/2010 | reverse complement strand
CGCCAGTTTCCCGACCTACACCCTTAGCAGGGGCGCCTCTTCAGCCTCTTGAGTATGTCTCCTTCAGTTGCCTAACTATAATAACATACCTTTTTAAAGATTTCAATACTAAAATGAAAAAACTTTATACAAAAAAGAGTTAGCGAACTAACTCTATTTATTAAAGAATTGTGGTAAATAATCTTTATGTGCTTCTAATAATTCATCAATCACAATATTAGCAATTTCATCACTTGGACATAATGGATTCATATTTAAAGCTGTCACTGCTAAATCACGATCACCTTTGATGGCTGCTTCAATAACTAAACGTTCAAATGTTTTCATCATATGAACATATCCACTAATTGGTAATTTTAAATCTCCTGTTGCGATAGGTTGTGGACCATCTGCAGTAATACGACAAGCCACTTCTACTGCACTATCCATTGGTAAATCAGCAATAGCGCCATTGTTTCTGACATCCACATATTGAATATCACCTTTATTTGTATAGATAGAAGCAATTAAATTACATGCTGCATCAGAATATTTAGCTCCTCCACGCATTGCTAATTGTTCTGGTTTTTCCTGAAGTTCTTCATGACTATATAATTCAAATAATTCTTCTTCTGTCTTGCTGACAACTTCTCCACGAACTGTTCCTGTTTTCAATTGTTCTAATTCTTCTTCTAATTGTTCTTTTGTAAAGAAATAGTAATTATGATATGGACAAGGAATGGCTTTTAATCCTTTGATAAATGATGGAGAGTATGGTAAAGATACGAAGTTTTTCATTTGAATTGTATCTTCAGGTTTCAAATATGCATATTTATGCAATAATCCATCAAAACGTGAAACCCCATCAACAAAAACATCAGTTGCAAAAATAAAGTGGTTAACCCCTTGAACTTCCATTGTCACTTGACTTTCATCAACATTTAACATTTTTGCAAAACCAGCAACCATATTCACTGGAACATTACAAAGTCCAATGGCTTTTTTAAAGTTTGTATAGCGTAAAATAGCTTCAGTCACCATTCCAGCTGGATTTGTAAAGTTGATTAACCATGCATTTGGACATAACTCTTCAATATCTTTAACAATATCTAAAATCACAGGAATTGTACGGAAAGCTTTGAACATTCCTCCAGCTCCATTTGTTTCTTGTCCAATTAAACCATGGCTTAATGGAATTCTTTCATCTAACACACGCGCTGGTAAACGTCCAATACGCATTTGTGTTGTGACAAAGTCTGCATCTTTCAAAGCTTCACGACGATCATAACTTAAAATGACTTTCATTGGTAAGCCTGCTTTTTTAACCATACGCTTTGCCAACGCACCCACTGTTTCTAATTTTTCACGTCCTGCTTCAATATCTACTAACCATAATTCTCTAACTGGTAAATGATCATATCTTTTAATAAATCCTTCTACTAATTCTGGAGTATAACTGCTTCCTCCACCAATTGTTACAATTTTAACACCATCTTTATTCATTTTGAGCACCTCTTTCTTCTTGATGATTTCATTATAAAATAATTATTCAAAAAAGCAATACAATGAATTGTTAACTATACCGGTATAATTTAGAATGTGATATACTATCTTTAAGGAGTTGATCAATATGACCAAATATGAACGTTTAGCTCAATCATTAGAACAAGATATCATGCAACAGGTTTATAAACAGGGAGAACGTCTGCCTTCGATTGGAACTATGGCTAAAAAACAAGGATGTAGTAAAGAAACAGTGATCAAAGCTTATCAATTATTGATTCATCAACATTTGATTTATGCCAAAGCACAAAGTGGCTATTATGTACTCGGTTCCCCTATCTTACCAATATCCAATACAAAAGAATTTTCACTAGAAACAGGGAATCCTGCAATCAAAGCAACATCTTTAGAAGATGCCAAACATTGCTTATCTTTAGCTATTGAAGAATATAGGGAATCTTCATTGAACCTGTCTTTACAAGGTGTTCAATCTTTACGCCAGACTTTAGCCGACTTCTTTTTTGACATGGGCATTTATACTCAAGAAAGTTCTATCTATCTGATTCAAGGTGTCACACAACTGTTATCTTTTTTATCGGCTATTGATTTTCCTAATCAGCATACATATATTCTGATTGAAGAGCCAACATATAGTTATTATGTTCAATTTTTAAAATCTCAATCATTGCCTGTTTTGACAATTGCCCGTGATGAAAATGGTATTGATTTAACTCAATTACAATATCTCTTTCAACATTATGACATTAAATTCTTTTATACCATTCCACGTAATCATAATCCTTTAGGAACAACTTATTCTACCTCTATGCGTCAAAAAATTGCGCAACTGGCTTTAAAGTATAACGTCTATATTATTGAAGATGATTACTTTGGACATTGTTCATCAACATCACATTATTTACCACTCTATTATTATATGGAAGGACAAAACTGTATTTATCTAACAAGCTTTTCAAAAACAATTCCTTATTTACGTATTGGTGCTGCGATTATTCATAAAGACTTTAAAAACACATTTGAAAAATTGAGTCATCAATCCTACTATTATTCTTATCAATTACCATCATTAATTTCTCAGGCTACTTTAGAATCCTACATTAAAAGCTCACTTTATAAAAAACAAACTCAGCAGCTACAAAATCATTTAAAAAAAGATTATCAGATTATCAAAAAAGTCACTCAAAACTGGGATTCACAACTGATTCAAGTGATTTCCAGCTATTCTGGTTACTATTTAACCATTCAATGCCTTGTTGATATCAATCTTGATTTATTTCAAACCAGACTCCAACAAAAACATATCAAAATTGCTCGTAATGAAAGATGTTTTTATGATCCTTCCCATTTTCATCCTTCGATTCGTTTAAGTCTGGCAAGAATTGATAGTCATGATTTAAAAGAAGCTTTACAAATCTTTTATCAAGTTTTTTTAGACATGTTATAAAAATTTCTTTTTCTTAAATAAAACAATCAATCCAATCACAACAATACAGCTTAATAGAATCACAGCTGGATAACCGTATATACTTTTTAATTCAGGCATATTTTCAAAATTCATCCCATACCATCCTGCAATTAAAGTCAATGGCATAAAGATCGTTGTGACAACAGTAAAAAATTGCATTGTTTTATTCAGTTTATAGTCTTCTCTAGACTGATGAGCACTATGAGCCTGATTCAAGATTTCTCTTAACATTTCTACATTTTTTGATAAACGCTCAATACGACGTGTAAAGATTTCAAAATATCTTGAATCATCATCTTCAAAAATATGATGATGATTCATTTCTAAATCTTCACCTATCGTCATGAAGTTTTCATAATAATTTTGTAATAACAGCAATTCTTTATTTAACTGTCTTAACTGATTTGTAAAATGCATGGAATCTTCTTCTTGTGTTTCTAGTTCCTCAATTTCATTTTGAAGTTCTTCAAGATACTGATAATCAGCAGCGAGAAGGTCACTTAAAAAATAATAAACAAGTCTTGTAATAGAAGCTTCTTTTTGTAAAACATAATCACTGGATGATTGAAAAACCTGATTGATGTGATGATCTTCATCATCAATCACAACAACCAAAAATATATTTTTAAAGATAAATAATGCCAATGAATCTTTCTTTACAAAAATATCTCTTGCATTAATCAAATGAACCAAACCAAAATAATAATGATATGCTGGAATAATCATATTTTGATGAAATAATGAAGGATCTTCTAAACGTTGAATAGCAGCTTCATCAATGCCAAACTCCTGATAACAGGACTTGAGTTCTTCTAAATCCATCATCGCAATATAACGATGTTCCTCTTGAATATCATGAATATTAACAATTTCTTTTTGATGATCAACCTGATAAATCATAACTTTCCTCCTAACAAAAAAGAAATAGAGTTTCCCCCTATTTCTTTGTATCAATTAAATCTAATAAATCTTGTACTGTTGTAATTTTCAACAATTCATCATCTTGAAACTCAACACCAATTTCTTCTTCTAATTCAAAGACTAAATCAACCAAATCCAATGAATCAATACCTAAATCTTTAAAAGAAGATTCTTTTGTTAATTCCTGACCTTTTAATTTAGATGATAATCTCTCTTTTATTTTATCAAAATAATCCATTCCTTATTCACCTCATTTTCATTATAATCATATCTTTTAGAAAACACAATCTCTTTTCTTACATAAAAGCTTCTTTATGATTCAAAACATAATTCAGACTTAACATTTCTAAATCTTCTTTTAACTGCAAAAATTCCTGATCCAATAAATCAAACAACCATGAAATTTCACTATAATCCAAGTTTTTCAATTCTTCGATTCTTAATTGTTGATTCTCGGGTACAATCCCTTCATGAAAAATACCATTGCCTCTATCCAAAATCAAAGCAGTACGTTTAGCATTCATTTCTAGTAATGCTTCCACTGTTTCATTAGCATAATTTCCTGATGGTTCTTTGTAATAGGTTTCTATACCACCACTCCCCATCATCAAAGCAAAAGTCTGACAGAGATAGAAAACTCTTTCGATTCCATTCAATTCATTTAATAAATCTCCGTTTTCACACTTTTGAGAAATCACATTATATAAATCTATGACAATTTGACTATCATCTTCTCTAGATACAATCTCACTGGCCTGTAAAGTCAAATCATCTAATACATCTTCTACTGTTGGCATATTCACACCTCCTATCTCTATTTTATACTTTTTGAGTGAAAAAGTATATAATATCCCTTTATCTTTCCTATAAACATAAGCTATAATAAATGCATGGAAAAAGAAATCTTAAAAATATTAAAACAACACCAAAATGAATATATTTCTGGACAAGATATTTGTGAAAGTTTAAATGTGTCACGTATGACAATATCAACATGTATAAAAAAATTAAAAGAGAAAGGATATCATATTTTATCATCGACAAAAAAAGGATATTGTTTAACTGACGATAATGATGTGATCTTGATTGATCATATCAAAGCACAGCTTCCTGATTTTTTTAAGAACATTGAGTATTTTGATGATATTGATTCAACCAATGATTATTTAAAAAGATCACCTCATCAACAGGGAGATATTGTCATTGCCCAATCACAGACAAAAGGAAAAGGAAGAAATGGAAAAAGCTTTCATTCCCCTCAACAAAAAGGGATTTATTTATCTTTTGTCTTAAAACCAGATCTAACCATTTATGATTCTTTAAAAATCACTGCATGCCTGGCTGTATCGCTAGTCAAAACGATTGAAAAAAATTATCCTGTTTACCCTCAAATCAAATGGGTTAATGATATTATGATTCAGGATTTAAAGGTTGCAGGAATTTTATGTGAAGCGAGTCTTGAAATGAATACAGCTCGTATTGAAAATATGATTGTCGGTATTGGTATCAATGTTCATTCTTATACAATGCCTAATGAACTACAAAATATTGCAGGCTGTATTGAAGACTTTTGTACAACAAAAGTTTCTCGTGATCAGCTCATTATAGATTTTTTTCATATTTTCTATCAAGATTACCAAAACTTACAGACATCTTCATTTCTTGATTTTTATCGTCAGCATTCTTATATTTTACATCAAAATATTACCGTCTATGAAAATAATCAGACCTATACAGCTTATGTTTTAGATATTCATGATGATGCATCATTAAAGATTCAAACTGAAAAAGGCATCAGTCAGCTTTGTTCTGGAGAAGTTTCTATACGAAAAAAAACATCGTCGTAACGATGTTTTTTTATGGCTTTAAATAAGTTTCAATATGTTCCTGATTCAAATCTTCTCCAATGACAATCACAATATCCTGTCCATCAGATATAGGTTGTAAAGAGATATGATCTTGAGTGGCATTCAATTCCATCCATTGTTGATTTTCAGATATAAATCCTTTGATACGAAAAACATGTCCACATGACAAATCATGAAAAATAGAATCAATAGCTTTCTTGAATTCTGTCTGATTCAAACGATTATTCATAAAATATAATGATGTATATGCTTTTTGATAATCAATCTCATGTTTCATATAATCACTCAACACATAACTTTTATTCATAAAACTTTGGAAATCTTCGTCCGTCCATTGCATCCAATGTGTATCAAAATCCGTTTCTTGAAGCACTCTTTGACATTGTACATCATAAAGAGATTGTTGAATGAAATGAATTGTCTGCTTCACTTCTTCCAAACTGGCTTCCTGATAATGACTCAATAAAATACATCCTGCATGAGCAACTTGAGAAGCTAATAAAAAACGTGAAGTCTTTGATAAATGCTGTTCAATTTGAGCATTGACAACAGCAAAAACATTTCCTATTTCATACCAGTTTTCTAAAGGTTCTTCATGTAAGACATCAAAGAATTCATCAACATCATATATACCAGATGGTTCAACCAAAAGATAATCATATTTTAACATGCCCATTGAAATGAGTTTGGTCTTGAAACGTCTTTGATGCGTTTGGCGATCACAACCACCCGCAATCATTTCTAAATCACATTGTGTACCTAATGATTCCTGTAAAAGCATCATATCCACATTGACAGCGCCAAAGTCATTTTCAATGATACCCACTTTATATCCCTGCTTCACCAGATAACTGGCATAATGTTTAATAAATGTAGTCTTTCCTGAACCTAAAAAACCAGTAATTAAATCTACCTTTGTCAAATTACCATCTCCCTTCATTTATGGAATTATCTTTTATAAACATGTTCAAATGAGTGTCATAAAAAGAAGCTCATTAATTATTGATTCTATCTGTATTTAATCAGTTTAATGAATATCTCCATCAAAAATCATAATACCACTTTTCATGAATCTATTGAATTATAATCATACTTAAACATTGATAAGTTGAATAACTTGTCTATAACATCATATAGACTTGTGATTATATGGCGTATTTTAACATATTTTTTAATATTCTACTACTTTCATGATCATGAAAAAAGAGGGAATGGACATGTTCCCTCTATCATTTTATTCATTTGTTCCCATACTCATCGTTTCAGGCAATGTACTTCCACCATCAATAACAAACTGTGAACCAGTGATATAACTTGACTCATCACTACCTAAAAATGCAAATAATTCTCCAACTTCTATTGGTTTGGCAAGTCTTCCCATTGGAACGCCTTTGGCAATATCAGCAATTGCACTTTCTGGATCATCTGGATTTGATTCTACTGCCATCTTTTCAACCATTGGTGTTCTGGCATAACCAAGTTGTGAACAGTTCACACGAATATGACGGCTGGCATATTCAACCGCTAGACATTTTGTTAAACCAACCAAAGCAGCTTTTGTCATGGCATAAGCTGCTTCTCCTGCATCAGCCACAATATCTCCAGTCACGGAAGAAGCAATCACAATACTTCCTTTCCCTTGTTTTAACATATAAGGAATGACTGCCTGACAAGTATTCCATACACCTTTGATATTGACATCAATATGAAAATCTCTCATTTCATCACTCATTTGTTCAAATGGTGCTAAGCGACAAACTCCAGCATTACAGCAGGCAATATTGACTTCACCAAAAACATCCACTGTTTTTTGCACAGCTTCTTTCATTTGTGCTTTATCAGCTACATTGCCTACATATGTAATAATATCAGCCTGATATTGATCACGTAGCTTTTGAGCTGTCTGTTCAACATCTTTCGATAAATCAATCATACAGATTTTAGCTCCATATTTCACATAGGCTTCTGCAATACCTTCACCCAATCCAACAGCCGCTCCTGTAATGATTGCAACTTTTCCATCCAATTTTCCCATAAATTCATGTCTCCTTTATTATTATCTATATCTTTATTGTAATCCTTTTGAACATAACACTCAAACATTTCATGTCTGATTTATATTTTCTATATCCAGTCGCTTCATATATTGAAGCGGAACCTTTTTCACGAGCCAGATATAATTAGCTGAAAGATAAAAAATAATGCCATCCTGATACATTTGTTTCGCATCAATTTGATAGATAACAGGTTCTCCATGTCTTTTTCCTACTTTTATAGCTGTTTCAACATCAGTCGATAAATGAACATAAAGTCGCGATTTAGAAATCAAACCTTGCTGTTGAATAGAAGATACATACTTTTTAGCTGTTCCATGATATAAAATATCAGGTGGCACTGCATGTTTGAATTCAATATCAACAGGTATAGAATGACCCTGATTAGCGCGAATCAAAGTATGATCTTCATTAAAAGCATATCTTTGTTTTGAATCAGTGCGAACAATCTCTTCTAATATCTCTCGTTGAAATTGTGGATATCTTTTTTGAATACCTTTGATTAATTCATCTACATGTGCCCAGCCATGTTCATCTAAGGTTATCCCTGCCTGTTCAGGATGATGACGTAACAGTAATGCCATGTAACGACTTATAGGTGTCAATTTCATATTTACTTAAACCCTCCTGACTTTCTTTTTGAAATGCTGTTCATAAATATAGCGATATCTTGCTACATCTTTTTCAACATAACAGAATTTATTGATGATATCGTTTAAATTGAATTTTGATTTCAAATTTATTATACAATAAAATCATATTTCTTAATAATATTTTCTATGAAGCATTGATAAATAATGATATGAATAAAGTCATTTGATGGGTGTATTTGAAAATTAATTTGAAATATGATAAAGTTTAGACATTCTTGATTAAAATCAGGAGAAGGGAGAAAAAATGGAAAAATTATTTAAATTGAAAGAAAATGGAACGACTGTTTCAACAGAAGTGATGGCTGGAATTACAACATTCTTTGCGATGGCTTATATTATTGCAGTCAATCCAAATACATTATCACAAGCTGGAATGGAATGGGGAGCTGTCTTCTTAGCTACAATTATTTCTGCAGTGGTTGGAACTTTAATTATGGGACTTGTAGCAAATGTTCCTTATGCTCAAGCACCTGGAATGGGATTGAATGCATTTTTCGTTTATACAGTATGTTTTCAATTACAATTCACATGGCAACAAGCCTTATCAATGGTTTTTATTTGTGGTTTGATTAATATTTTCATTACTGTTACAAAGATCAGAAAAATCATTATTAAGGCTATTCCACAATCTTTACAAAATGCTATTGGTGGTGGAATTGGTGTCTTTATTGCTTATTTAGGTTTCTTAAATGTTGGTTTTATTACATTTGATAGCGGTGTTCCTGCCATTGCTACATTAAATCAACCTGTTTTATGGATTTTCTTAATTGGATTGGTTTTAGCAGCTATTTTAACATTAAAAAATGTGAAAGGTGGTATTTTAATTGCGATTATTGTCACAACTATCTTAGGTATTCCTTTTGGTGTGACAACCACAACAGATACTGTTAGCTTTAGTGAAGCATTAAGTGCTTTACCTTCAACATTTGGTGTTATTTTTACATCTGAAGGTTTACCTTCATTATTTAGTGATCTGTCTCGTTTACCTTTAGTTTTAATTACTATTTTTGCATTTAGTATGTCAGACACTTTTGATACAATTGGTACATTTATTGGAACTGGTAGACGTAGTGGTATTTTCTCTGAAGAAGATGAAAAAGCATTAGAAACAAGTAGTGGATTCAGTTCTAAAATGGATAAAGCATTGTTTGCGGATGCAACTGCAACATCTATTGGAGCTATTTTTGGAACTTCAAATACAACAACTTATGTAGAAAGTGCTGCTGGTATTGGGGCTGGGGGTCGTACAGGGTTAACATCTGTTGTCACAGCCATCTGCTTTGCTTTAAGTGCCTTTTTAGCAACTTTTGTCAGTGCCATTCCTTCAGCTGCAACAGCACCAGCATTAATTATTGTTGGATGTATGATGGTTTCATCATTTGCTGAAATTGACTGGTCAAATTTAGAAGATGCGATTCCAGCTTTCTTTGCAGGTATCTTTATGGCTCTTTGTTATAGTATTTCTTATGGTATTGCCAGTGCCTTTATTTTCTATTGTTTAATTAAAATCTTTAAGAAACAAGCCAAAGATATTCACCCTATTATTGCTGGTGTTGCATTATTATTTATCTTAAACTTTGTCTTACTTGCGATTATTTAATACAAAAAATTCAGGAGTTGACTCATCAGAGCAACTCCTTTTTCATAGAAATATTTAGCTATTATATTTGAGACGAATATATTGAACAAGTTCTTCGTATTGATGTTTTAATAAAAACGGATTATCTAATAGTTGTTCTATAAGCTTTTTGGCTTCTAATTGAGAATGATTTTTGATAATCATGTCTACCTGTGCTTTATATTCATTGAGATCCTTAATAATATAATAAGAATGTGATGATCTTATTTTTTTCATGACCTCTTTGATAACACAGATATCTTCTAATGAATCCATAATCTTTTTCAAATCATCATATTGAATACATTCATAAATACCTATATCATATATATCAACAGTATCGTTTTCATCATCATGATAAAATTCTCTTGTCTAATCGTTTTCAACATAATATATTTTATTATTAATTTGTTCAACAACACTTTCAACATAGGCATTATATTTTTGCAAGGCATTTTGTATATCTTTTTGTGAAGCCTCCTGATTGATAAGCTTTTGATAAATGGAATAAGGAATTTCATGATATGTGATATGAGCATGAAGATAGTCATTATACCTTTTTTGTAGAGCATCTGGCTTTGATGTAAAAGAAAGTTTATAAAAATAATCATCGAGCTTTGGTAAGTGAGGCTCAACATCATCAATATTGCTGTAACCCATCCATAAAAGAACATTTGTTATTTTGGGGGTAAAAATTGCATCATGATGTTTTAACAAACTTTTGTGATCAGCCAAGAAAAAGTCTTGAAAAATGTTAGATACAATACTTTTTAATGCAAAACCTTGCTTATCATAGACAAATGTGATAGGGCTCTTTTTTTGCATGAAATGCAACTCTAAATGATAAGAAAAATTCTGATTCAGAAACTGACAATATGCATCAATAATTTCTTTAACAAGCTTATGAGCCATATTTCTTATTTTATAGAGTTCATCATTTTTCATGACTTGTCTTAAATCACGTAAAGTATGAATATTTGCTCTTTTGAGGCAATTGTAACTACGGACACTTAATCCTAGTTCTTCAATAGGTGTATGAAGCAATTCATAAGGTATATTTTCATCAGATGACTGATAAACATAGCCTTTTGCTTTTAATAGAGTATACAATAATGAATCTGGATGTAATTGTTCTTTTAAAACAAATTCTTTGATTTCATCTTCTATGATCTTTTTAAAATCCATGCAATGATGAATGTCTTGAAATTGAGAAAAGTTTTTATAATTTCCATAATCACGTGATGATGGATAAAATTGTAAAAATCGTAATGGATCCATATCTAAATATTGAGCTATTTGACAGTAGTCGTGACATTCTTCTTGACCAATGCCGTAATAATACTGGTTATCAATAGATGAGCAAGACACAGCTTCTTTTTGTTGAGAAGTCAAATGAATATCTTCATGATTGTAAATGCTGACATAGGCATCATAACCATCCATAGCTGCTATTTCATATTTTTGATTTAAATATTCTTTAATATAATATCTCATAGTCTTCCTCCTACATAGCAAACAACGCTTTCAAATCTTCTGTTGATAATGAAGAAATATTTCCATCACTGTTTTCTACAAACATGTCTGCTAATTCTTTCTTCTTAGCCTGTAAGATTTGAATTTTTTCTTCAATACTCTCTTTCATAATCAATTGATGAACCATAACATTATGATGTTGTCCAATGCGATAAGCTCTATCCGTTGCCTGATTTTGTGCAGAAATGTTCCACCATGGATCATAGTGGATAACAGCCTGTGCCTTTGTTAGATTAAGTCCTGTTCCTCCTGCTTTTAAAGAAATCAAAAAGACATCAGCCTCACCCTCTTGAAAACGCTGTACAAGTTCTCGTCTTGTTTCCTTAGAAGTTCCACCGGTTAAGATAAAATAACGAATGCCATTTAATTTTAGTTCTTCTTCCATCAAATCGAAGACTTTTGTAAAAGATGAAAATAATAAGACTTGTTGATGGTTGGCTTTATAATTACAAATCAAATCCATACAAGCTTTCATCTTAGATGAACTTTGATAAATATTATCATATATCATTCTTGGTTCACAGCAGATTTGTCTCAGTTTTGTCAACATTGATAAAATCACAATCTTATCAACTTTTTCCATTTGAAATATTTCTTGAAGCTGAGTATTAATTTGAGCAAGATTAGCAAAATACAATTCACTTTCCTGTTGTGTAAAAGGAATCAATTGTGTTTTTTCTATCTTATCAGGCAATTCTAATAAGACATCTTTTTTGTTTCTTCTTAAAATAAATGGTGAAACCATTTTTTGAAGTTGTTGAATTTTCTTTTGATCTTGATTTTTGACAATATCTGTTTCAAATTTCTTTTGAAAATAATGGTAATTATATAAATACTGTGGCATTAAAAAATCAAAGACTGACCATAATTCAGCTAGTGAATTTTCTATAGGTGTTCCTGACAGTGCTAATTTATGCAGAGCATGGAGTTGTTTAACAGATGTTGCATTTTTTGTTTTCTGGTTTTTGATATATTGCGACTCATCAAGAATCACGTATTCAAACACAATAGCATCATATAACTCTATATCACGACGTATATAATCATAAGAAGTGACATAAAGATGTTTACCACAAATCGCATGTATCATCGTTTTTCTTGTATTCGCATCCGATACAATGCATGTCACTGGTAAGGTTTGAGAAAACTTATGAACTTCATCTTCCCAATTATAAATTAACGAAGAAGGACATACAACTAAGCTTGGTTTATCTGTTTGTAACTGATCCAATAAAGCAATCACCTGTAACGTTTTACCTAGCCCCATATCATCAGCCAATACTCCATTAAATCCCAATTCATAAAGTGTTCGTAACCATTGATAGCCTTCTTTTTGATAATCTCTCAATAGTTGATTGTAGTATGGTGTTAAAGGATAAAGATGTTGTGTATGCTGATGGAATTGTTGAATAAGTTTTTGAAAGGATTCATCTCGTTCAATTTGTATATGTTGTAATTCTGTTGCATTATTATCCAATGCAAATACACGATTTTTATTTAAAGTCAGACTTCCATTTTGAATATCATTTGCATTGATATGATATTCATCCATCAAATTTGATAGTTCTTCCAAATCAGGTGATTCAAGATAAAGAAGTTCACCACTTTTTAAACGATGAAATTTCTTTTTACGACGATATTTTGATAAAACTTCAGCAATTTCCATTTGTGGAATTTGAGTACTTTTCATATCTAAAGATATAAGATCATGATCAACTTTAACACCGACCTGAATTTGATAATGAACAGGTTTCCCAATTTTCTTTAATGCTTCTGAAATATATATTTCACTGTATTGTTGGAGAAATTCAATACCTGTATGCATAAATTCATATGTTTTTTCATCATAACTATTAAAATAGGCACAACCATTCTTTTCATCAATCTGTTGACAATGTTCACGAAAATATGTTTCTACAATATCCTGTTGAACGGTTGTCATTAAATCATTTTGAAAAGCATGAATTCGATTTTGATTTTCATCTTCATAATAAATCTTAAAATAAATTTGTTCATTTTCATTCATATCACCATATATTTTAATAAAAGTATAAGATGACTGGATAAGTTCAAAATCACATTCTAAATCAAAAGAATTTTGCATAGGTGTCCATACATATTTATAAAAGTCATCAAAATCTTCTTCTTTAATAAAGATAGGTTCTTTAAGTAAATGAAGTAAAGCATCAAAAGATTTATCATTTAAATTTATCTGAAGACGTTGAATATTTGTCTGTGAATCAGATTTTGAAATAAAATAAATATAATGATTACCATGATAAAAGACATTTTCATCTGTGACACGAAGTATATAGTAATGATTGTCTTTGATTAATCGCACTTTGATAGCATAATCAATATTTTCAAAATGGCAATGATTTAAATCTAATTCTTTATAGACATCATAAAATTCATCAATAAATTCTGTATGAATATATAAATATCTTCCTATATTGAAATCTCTTCGAAAATCAAAAAAGTAGTTATCGCGATAAATCTCATTCATTGTATTTTTAGCATTTTTAAGAAAATCAATCTGTTTTAATGCTTCATCTGTAAAAGCTTCACGTGTATGAACAAATTGTAGAAATTTGCCATATTTGACCTGCTCCTCATTCTCTATATGTTCCAAGAATTCATCAATATTCTTAATAATGTATTTTTTCGTATTACCTATCTTATATTCTAAATATAAATCATCATCGTCATTATAAAAAGAAGGTGTTAATTGATATTTTTCATGAGAAATTGATGAGCTTACCTGATTATGATAATATTCTTTATTTTGTTGAATTAAATTATTTGTTTCTAAAGCTCTTAAAGCATAAGCGCGCTGAAGTTGTTGTTGGCGATGTTCTTCTTGTCGCTTTTTTTCTTCTTCAATTTGAGAATTGGTATAGTGGTATGGAAAAGATGGAATCTCCAGTTGATTTAACTTCAATAAAACTGCACCAATATGAGCACATGGGCTCCCATCACGGCACCAGATACATTCACAATTGTAATCCGTTAAACTGTACTCCTCATCAAAGGAAAAAGAACATTGAAACTCTTCACTTCTAACTCTCACGACAGCATCAACATGATATCCATTTTCCACTTGTTCAAGATCAATGCTTAAAACATTGTCATAACGATCATAACTTTTAGCAATAGATATATTATTTGGATTAGAAAATAAAGTTAATAAATTAAAATCAGTTTTCATAGATGAATTCTCCTTATATGTGCACATTATATCATATTTTATCATAATAAAAAGAGCCATATCATGACTCTTTGAAAATGTTTTGATTACAGATTCACAATTTCCTGTTCCAGCTTACAATTGTGCTTTAACATATAACTGATGACTTCTAAATGATATTTCTCCTGTAATTTTTCTAATCGACGTCTATCATTTTGCGTTAAGGATTTACAATAAGCCTGATAGTGCTGTAATGTGGGAATATCCATGCCAAGCATCTCAAAAGGAATCTGTGTTTTTTCTTTTAAATGATAATAGATATAAAAGCCTCCTGCATCAATATCACCAAAATGATAAAACTTTAGATGGGGATAAAGCGCATATATTTTTGTCAGCAACGAACGTCTTAAAGCATTATGATAACCACCTAAGTAAATCACAAGTGTATTATCTAAAACAGTATCATAAAATGAAGTCAGATTTTCAATGGTCAAAACATTCTGATCTTGGATATCTAAGATATGTAATTGTTCTATATTTTCACTCATCAAAGAGAAAGGACTTTTTAAACGACCTAAATCAATGACTTGACCATTGAGTTCAATGACCATGCGTCCCCTTAAATAGAGAAAACCAGGATTTTTCATAATATTGAAATATGCAAAAGCATCATCTTCATCCGCAAAACTTTCCGGCCAGTAATCAAATAAAATATGTAATAAACGTGTTTTGATAACTTCTAAACGTTTAGAATCTTTTAAAATTGCTAAAGAAAACTTTCTTAATGAGATTTCATAATTTTGTAAAGGCAAAGCTTTCAAAACTGTAAAAATATCCTTAATTTCCAAAATATCATCAAGATTCAAATAACGATAAACCGACTGAAACAAAGAAAGCTTTTTTAACATATCTACGCGAAAAGTCTCCAGCCATTCATATGAAAATGTTGTCTGTTCCAATAGCTGAATAACTGTCTTTCTTGTTTCTAAAGAAAAAGTTCGATTTGCATATTGATAGGCTTTTTCAATATAAAACAAAGAAAGCTCAATATCATCAATACCATCTAGATCCATTGATAAACTCACGATATGTAATTCTCTTAAATCATGAAGTGCTTCATCAATCAACAAACGTTCATGATAATAATCACTGTTATCATATTTAGGAAACAGTTTACGCACTGGTGTATGAATACGTAAATGTTTATCTGAGCCTTGTTTAGACAAAACACTGCGTTCATATTTATCTAATAAATGATTTAAAACCAATTTTCCATATTTATTCATGAATGATTTCCTCGACAAAAGAATGATCTCCAGATTTGATAATCGCTAAAGTGGTATCAACATAAGGCATAATTGTACTAGCCCTATCAGGTGGAACTGCAATAATAATCTGGACATTGAGTTCATTATAAAATTTCATCATAGACTGAATCCTTGTTTCATCCATATTATTAAATGCTTCATCAAATAAAACAACACATCCTGAATCTTCCTGATATCGTTGCTTAATAAGCTGTTCAAAGCTTGAAGCAATCACAACATAAAATGGTGTCTGTGTCTCTCCACCTGATTTTTCACGATTGACCTTAGAAAACTTTGTGAAATCACCATTTTCATGAGTTATCTTGATATCATAATCAAGATATTCACGATAGTCTGTATATTTTCTGAGTAACTTTTCTCCACTTTCATTATCATCTAATAAAGCCATTTGTTTAAACAGCTCATCCATAACATGACGATTTTCTTGTGATAACGTCGTAACAAATAAATTGTCGCTGTTATATTGCTGGTTTGTACTGATGATATCATAATATTGTCGATATTCTGGTCGGCGACTTGGATTGACTTCAAATTCATAGTGATCTCCATTAAAGTTTTTATTTTTCAATCCTTTATTCAGTTCCTGAATGTCTTTTTTAGCTTGTTGAATCTTTTCATAAAGCCTTGAAATAAATGATTCCTGGAAAGACATTTCACACTTCATGCGTGCCTGACGAACATCTTCCTGTCGCTTCACAATTTCGATATCTCTTAACTGATAATACATCGTTAAATAGGCATCAATGTTTTCAACACTTTCTTCATAACCCATTTTAGCTTCATGATTAAAGGAACGCATATGATATTCCACATCTTTTTGATCTTTGATAACTTGTGCATTATCTTCATTGATACGTGATTGCAGCTGATGATTGATTGTCTGATACTGATATCTGCCATAACGTTTTTGGTAACGTTGTTTGATTTTTTCAACTTCTGGATCAAGTGTTACAGGAAGTGGTGGTAAAGATGACAAAGTCTGTTCCAAAGATTCTAAAGACTTCTGGTTATTTTCCATGCTGACTGTTTCATAACTATATTGATTTTGTTTCTCTGTCAGCTGATTTTGAACTGTTTTCAATTCTTTTTGAAGATGTTCAAGCTGGAACATCAAAGTCATAATGGAATCATCTTCTTCAATCTCACTTAAGCGTGTTTTTAAATCCTGAATTTGTTTTTCAAGCAGACAATAATCATCAATAATATAGAAATTTCTAACAAGATCACTGATATGTGACTGTTCAATCCAATGGACAATTCTTGATGCATCCTGTTTTTGTTTTTCTATCTGTGTCATCTCTTGCTTTAAATCAGTTAATTTTTGATGAATGATCTGCTTTTGAATTTTCATGGCTTCCTGTCCTAGATATGGTTGTTGATAGATTTTAGGATTGATAGCTCTCACAGCATAATTTTGATAAACCATGCATGTCTTTGTGATTGCAATTGGATATTGTGTCAAATCTTCAACATGTTCAACACAATGAACCTTATTTAAAATCATATTGGCATAATTTTTGGCATAGCTATTATAACTTGTCACAAACTGTGCCAAGCTATTTTCTGCTGTTTGAGAATATTTCTGTAAAGGAATCACATTTACAATACCGACACCAAAAATATGATGTTCTGCTTTATATTGTTCATAAATTTGCATAGCTTTTTGAAAATAAACAGGTTCAATAATCAAATCAAAGCGCTGCGTATTGAGATAACCTTCAATAGCCTGACGCCATGATTCATCTGTTACTTCCAGATATTCACATAAAGGCTTAACTTCAACTTTTTGCTGAAAATATTCTTCCAGATTCACTGAAAGAACTTCGATTAATTCACTGACTTCTTTGCGATAATAAAAACGATTACGATTCAACAGTTCCATCTGTTTATTGAACTGCTGACTGGTTTCTCTAAGCTGTTTGAACTCATGATTATATTGAGCTATTTTTTGCATATTGACATTTCGTCTTTCATTTAAATCATTACGGATATCAAAAAGCTGTTCACTTAAATACTGACTATCATAATCCTGATTTTGAATACGTTCAACAAAAGTCTCTTTCATTCTTAAACGCTTTAACATTGTGATATCTTCCTGTAATTGTGATATATAGAGCTGATAGTCTTGAGATACCTGTTCAAAACGTCTTTGTTGCTGATGAAGATTTTCTTCTAGCTCTTTTTTTAAACGATAGCTTTCATTAGATTCAAGAGTACTTTCCAATTGAAAGACATCTTTTTGTAAACCATGTAATTGATTTTGAATCAGAGATATCTGTTGTTTCATATCTTGAATCATTTTCTTATTTTTCGCGATACTCTGTACCAATTGTCCTTTTTGATAATTTAAGCTTTCTATATAAAACACATCTTTTACAAATTCATAATTTTTTAAATGTTTCATTGTTTTTTGATATTGCTGATATGTTTTTTCAATTTGTTCTAATAATTCCATACGTTTTTGTTGTTCTTTTAAGACATCACTTAAATGTCTATAAGCATGAATATTATTACGTAAATCATCAATTTTGACAGGATCTTCATTCAATAAAAAATCATAAATAAAATTATATACCTGATTAATAGGCTTAAATGCCAGGGCTCGAGGTATCAGTTCAAAATATTTTGAAGAGACACCTAAACTTTGTCTAAAAAGTGAAGGAACCTGACTCTTCTTATCTGCAAAATTGGCTTTAAGCTTGCGTTTTTGTAATTCTTTTCTAAATTCGTTACGATTATAGATATGTCGTTTATGAATAAACAAATCATCCTGTATATTTTGGTCTAAAACTTGAAAGAAGAGTTCCTTTTTAATATTGGCTTGACTTAATTCAAGGACGACGCCTATCAGTTGTGAACGTTTGGATGTTTCATCAAAATATTCTAAGACAATGTAAGAAACAACATCCCCAGTACGTAAAAATGGCTTACCTTCTCGTCCTAGTTTTCCACGCATATACCCTTCTATATTACGTTTTCCAGAATCATTGGCAGCACTGTTAAATTTGGCTTTCCCAGCAGTTAAAACATACTGAAGTGCATCCAATAATGTTGACTTACCTGTTCCATTTTCCCCTGTAATAACAACATTATTTTTGATTTCAATTGTTTCATTACTAAAAAGATGCCAATTAATAATCTTCATCTTCACGAGCTTCTTCACTTTTGTCACCACCTTGTCTGCTGTATTCTGCTAATCGATGATCAATATCTTCTATCTGTTGAACTGGCAAAACATAGAGTATTGTTGGATAAATGATAATGATTGATTGATCATCATCACTTTGTCCTGTTGTGTCAATAATATGATAACGTCTTAAAATACGCAATATGTCTCTCATTTCACCTTTATTGATGCGTTTTTCAAAAAGTCCTGTGGCAAGCATAGCGTCATGAAGTTCTTCCATTGTCATTGTAATCTGATCTATTAATGAAACTTCCTGCATCTTCTGATAATAGAATCTTCTTAAAAGCAATAAAACAATGGATTCATTTTTCTTCAATGTATAACGATTATAATTTTGTAAATTATATAAATTAATGACTTTATCTACTTGATGATGTTCTACAACATAATCCATTAATGCAAAGTATTGAACATATAAATCTAATTCACTAACAATTTTATAATAGTCATCCTGATCTTTAGGACGACTGGCACAGATATAATTATAACTCAATAATTTATTACACAAACGTGAAAACTCTTCTTTCTTTGAATCACTTAAACGTACATAGTGATTATAAAATGTTGTGGCCTGCTGATATTTATTCATGTCATCTCTCCTTCACCAAAAAGTCCTGAAAACGATAATGATTGATTATCACTTCTTCATTTAAAGGTTCTACCTGATATTTGGTCTGATAGCTAAATCCATAAAGATAAATAAAGACAAAATAAATCAAATCATTTTGTGTCTCTAATGGTAATTGTGAACCTTTAAATGGTCCATCCTTTAATAATAACATCACTTTTTCTTCAATTTTTTTATGAGAATAATTTTCTGATCTTTTGATTCTTTCTATAGATTCCATTTTTTTCTTTTCATCTAAAATGACAGTATCTTCGATTTGTGTTTTCATTGGTTTACTTATTTGACGAGGAACATATAAAGAATCACGATTAATCATCTGATTGATATAGATATTTCCCAAATCCTTGATGTCATTTCCACTGGAAATAGATTTTATAATATTATTAATTTTTCCTTCAATATCATTTTGATTGTTTAATAAGAAAGTGATACGATGAATCGCTGATTCAATAAATTTATTATTCTTACTATCAATTTCCTGCATGATATCCTCAATATGTTCAAAAGATTGCATGATATATTCTTTCTGATTCATCAATAAATCATAAGCCTGATCATGTTCGATACCTTTTCTTTCCATAATATTATGAATAATCAAACTGACATAATCCTGATTATCCATCACTTCCTGAATACGTGAAAGAATGCTCTGACGATATTTAGAAGGATTATCATAGGTTGTCAGATTGTAGTAGGCACGATCAATGATTTTTGTCTGATATTCTTGCAGTAAAGAATTTAATAATGCCTGCAAGTCATCTTTTATGCCATCATCTAATAGTTTTTGAATATATTTTTTGATATTGGAATTCAAATTTTTTAATTTATGAATTAAATCTTTGGTATTTTCATAAGCTGTTTCAAAAATCAAATCTCCTCGATGAATATCAAAGTTTTGAAATGATGTATATATATTATATATAAGTCCTGAATATTCTTCACTTTCTCTTACATCTTCTAAATGAAACAAACAATCCATAATCTGAATACTATAATCTTCAAAAGTGATAAACACTTCATAATTTTCCCCAACCTCTTCATGAATCCATCCACAATCCTTTAAACGCTTTAATACATACAAAGCCTTATCTCTAGAATTGTTTAAATTTTCTTCACTGTCAATCGTGGTAAGATGTGTTTCAAAGTAATCTTGAAATATCGTTAATAGCTGTTCCCTTGTACATGAAAAAGAAAGATCATTTTGAAATGACTGATAAGCTAAATAGACACAATCTGACAATATACGCTTATTATCACCTATAAAAATATAGAAAAATTGATTTGGTATCACATCAAATAAATTATGCATAAATCTTCCCTTTCTCTCAATTATTCATATTATAGCATATAATGACATAAAAAACCGTTCTTTTCAAACGGTTTAATAAGAATAAAGGCATAAACTCTATACATTTTAATATTTTATACTACTTAACCCTTCTATAACAACAAATTATAAAACCATTATTATTTTCAATTAAAATAACTAATTCTAGCAAAAAAATCCATATAGTAACAAAACAGCCATACCATAATCGAATCTCAGTCTTTCATCCTATTCTAGCAAGAATCCATATGGTAACAAAACAATTGCATCATCGTGAGATGTTTTCATCTCGTCTTATTCTAGCAAAAATCCATATGGTAACAAAACCCTTTCGTGTATCCATAATAAGAGCCTAGTGTCTTATTCTAGCAAAAATCCATATGGTAACAAAACATGAGAGCTTGCAGTAGATGAAGTGGCAAGGTCTTATTCTAGCAAAAATCCATATGGTAACAAAACAGTTCTGAGCATTATATCCACTTGTTGCCAGTCTTATTCTAGCAAAAATCCATATGGTAACAAAACTTGCAAGTACAGAATTAATTAAAAAAGTAGGTCTTATTCTAGCAAAAATCCATATGGTAACAAAACGTAATTTGATGCAGTAGATGGTACTTTTGCGTCTTATTCTAGCAAAAATCCATATGGTAACAAAACTAGATGAGCATTGAAAACTTGCTTTTGAAAGTCTTATTCTAGCAAAAATCCATATGGTAACAAAACAGGTAGAGAGCGGAGCTATGCGATATCACGGTCTTATTCTAGCAAAAATCCATATGGTAACAAAACAATTAAGTAGAAATGGATTAATATTACAGTGTCTTATTCTAGCAAAAATCCATATGGTAACAAAACCTAGTTCGTTTCTTGATTGTTCTTCTGTCTGTCTTATTCTAGCAAAAATCCATATGGTAACAAAACATAATATAGACAATACTTTAATAGGACTTTGTCTTATTCTAGCAAAAATCCATATGGTAACAAAACACTCATTTGTTCCAACTGTTTACGATACATGTCTTATTCTAGCAAAAATCCATATGGTAACAAAACAAATAAAGAAGGGGTAATATGCTCAAAAAAGTCTTATTCTAGCAAAAATCCATATGGTAACAAAACGGGTTAGTTAACTGTTGAAGTAAGAGATTAGTCTTATTCTAGCAAAAATCCATATGGTAACAAAACGCTATATATCTTTGTACGACACCTAGTGAAGTCTTATTCTAGCAAAAATCCATATGGTAACAAAACTGCTATGCAATCGTATAAAATATCATCATAGTCTTATTCTAGCAAAAATCCATATGGTAACAAAACTGGAATTAGCAACTATACAGGAACAGCTTCAGTCTTATTCTAGCAAAAATCCATATGGTAACAAAACGGAACTGCAGGATTGGAATTTGCCAATAGTGTCTTATTCTAGCAAAAATCCATATGGTAACAAAACTGACTAATTTAACATATTCTAGTTCAATCAGTCTTATTCTAGCAAAAATCCATATGGTAACAAAACTAATGCTTAATTCTCCATTCTGGAAAGTCCGTCTTATTCTAGCAAAAATCCATATGGTAACAAAACTTTGGTTCTTCTTTGACTGATTCAACTTTTGTCTTATTCTAGCAAAAATCCATATGGTAACAAAACCTCAAATACATATTATCATATATTTGATTAATTATGAACTATGAATTTTATAAATCATTTGCAATAGATAGTAGGTCTTTATAATACTTATTTTTTATAATATTATTCAATTTTTCCTTAGCCTCCTTTAAAGTGCATATTCCTTTAGACACAAAAATTTCATAAATCTGTTCATCATTATCACAATCTATGTTTATATTTGACATATAATATATATCTTTTAATTCAATCAATACAGTACTAGATGTTAAAATCACAATAACAAGGCATTGATCTAAAGATTGTATATATTCATATATTGAATGTGTTAATTCTGGTATTTCAATTAAACAAAAGACATATTTGGTAATATCATTAGAAATATATTTTATCATCTGTAGTTGTAAAATAATAATATCATCATATGATAAATCAAATTCGTTTGCTTGCTCATCATTTATCATATAAAATGGCATTAATAATTTTAAAAGTGATTTAGGTGTTTGGGTAATAAATTGACTTGTAATGATTTGTGAATCTAATTCTAAGGCAAATGATTCTAATAAGATATTTATCGATTGTATTGTATCATTATAATCAATTTGTGATAAAAGAATTTCCAAATATTTTGATATCAATGATTTTGTTGATAATTTTAAATCATCTTGCAATGAATATTGATGATGAACATAGTAGAATAAACTATTCTTTTTATTTATTTCAAGATTATCAATACTTATTAAAGCTTTACCTGTATTATTTTCTGAATATTCAGTTATTTTAGTATTATGAAAATATTCAAAAATAATCTTCTTTAATTCATATTTACTCTGATAATTTAATCCTACGCAATACTTGATATGGTTTATATTGAATGAAAATTGTATATTTCCCTTTTTAAAGACTAACTTATTCATAATTTTATAAATGAATCAGCACTGATAATTTTTTCTTGATTTGATACACCACCAACAATAATTTCTATCTTTGAATATTGTTTTTCTGTTACCATTAGTAATCTAATCTGGCCTTTTTTAGGAACATTCTTTCTTAAGATTTCTACATGTTTAACAGTTGCTTCTCGATTAGGAAATATTTTACAATAAACAGAAAATTGCATCATCATATACCCATTTTTTATCAAATATTTTCTAAAACGGGTATATATTTTGACTTCTTCTTTTGTTGTCATGGGTAAATCAAAAAATAATATTAATCTCATAAACTCATAAATCATAACAAATTGGTAAAGGGAATACAAAAGAATTTTCATTATTCTCTAATTCTTTTAAAATACTTTCAATATAAATATATATGGCATTAGGTATTGTTTGTTTTCTATTATCTATTTTCACTTTTTTATTTGTTAATTGAATTAAAGCTTCACGATGTTCTTGCTTAAATAATATATCTTCCATCATATTATTTAACACATAATCATCTACGATTGGTCTAAATACTTCAATAATATCATCGCTTAAATTAAACATATTTTGTTTGCCTTTATGAAAAATACCTAAATTAGGTAAATAACCTTTAGCAACAATTATTGATGATATCAAAGATCTAAAAATACTATACCCATAATTCAAACCTATATTGACAATATCATCATTAAAACGGACAAAATTATCACCAAACATTTCTCTAAAATACATCTTTGCAGATAAACCTTCTCTATTTGTTGTATCTCCAGGTTCAACCTCATTTGAAAATTGATAAAGTTTTGTAATAACTTCTAAATTCTTATTATTTTTCTTTAATATTTCTATCTGATTGAATATTTTAGCTCTCACAATCTTTTGATGAACATTCTTTTTATTTTCATCTGACCAATTGATTTGTTTATTGATATTACCACTTTGTGAAAAATGACCATTAATGGGTAATATATAACTTGTTGGTAAATGGTCAATACCACAAATAATTGTACATACATTATCTTCCATCAATTTATTAATTAATGGAACACTTAAATTTGACCTATAATTATCTATTACTAATATTTGAATATCTGAGACAGGTATCAACAAATCGTTATCCTTATACTCTACCTTTAAATTATCTAAATATAATCTCAAATACTCACAATTTTCAATATATATGATTCTATGACTCATAGTACAAAAAAAGGCTCTATACAGAGCCGATTCCGGGATAAACCCTTGTTTTGTTAGGTCATATAAATTTTTGCTAGAATATAACCATATATATAATATACTATTCAAACTCTAATTTCAATACATTCTCTTTAATTTCATACATATTCCCTAATACATCCGTCGCGAATTTTGTAATCTTAATGCATGGTCCTATAGATGCTCTAATTTGTTTACTTACATAGCACCCTATTGGTTTTACCTCAATTGTACCTTGCTTATCATCATTTGTAGCAGTGAATTTTAAAATTTCATAATGTAAACCATCATGATAAAGGGTATTTCCATTTTTATATCTCTTAGCATCAAAAATAAATTTAGTACCCTCTTTCTTTATTATACCAATTAATTCATCACGATGCATTGAACATACAAACTTCCAATCTTCTTCAATACCTTTTCTCGTTTTTTCGTTATAATACCACTTTTCATCAATAACATATTTACTAATAGAAGCTTTATAAAAGACATCTTTATATCTGACTGTTACAAATTTATATTTTCCTTGTGGTGAAACATAAAAATCTGTTCTATATGGTTTTACTTGCTTTAGAATTACATTTTTATTATGTGTATGATAATGATTGGTAATAGAGATATGACTTCCTAATTCATCTGAATAGAATTTCATAGACTGAATAGCAGGGCCATTATTCTTCTTAGAATATTTTGTAATTGGACCAAATTCTTCATAGTAAATTGTTAATGGACTAGTAGCTTTTAATTCATACTTACCTTTGTTCATTACATAATATTCTTTTGAAGTCTTATAAGTTTCAAAATGATTCATGACAACTTTTTTGATTTTTTCAAAAGTTTGAGGATCTTTTTGAGCCATAATATACTTATCCGTATCATTATTAATAATGTTATTAACTAATGCTATAGCTGCTTTTTCTTTTGGGTCATAGATATTCTTAATTCTTTCTACTAGCATCTCTGTTCCATTAATCTGACGAGTACTATAGATTGTTTCATCTGATATCTGACGGTTAGGTTTTGTATCAATCTTATGAGAAATTTTGATTAAAGGATAATGCATATCTTCTTTTTTCATTAAACCCAAATTATATTTATATGATTCTTCGTATATATTTTTTAAAGTAGATACAAAAGAAATATATGTAGGATCAAGATATTTTTTGTCTTCTGGCACTTCTAAGATTTCTCCTGTTTTTTCATCATATAACTTATCAAAATCATATTTCATAAGATAACTATTGACTAGGTTTAATTTTTTTAAAGAAGCTACAATCAATGCATCAATAGCATGATGATAATAATCATTATCTCTTTCTTTTTCTAAATGTATTCTTTTTCTAAATGCACTTGTTGCTTGACCCTTAATAGTATGCACTTTAGTCGGAATGCCATTATCTTTAAAATAATGCTGCAATGTATTCATAACAGTTCGACATGCATAACTTGTATCAACTAAATTTCTATTAATAAATTCTTGGATATTATCAAATTTTGTAATATCTTTTTCAAATAATAAATATGATTTCTTTTTAGCTTTCATATTCTTGTTATTTTTAACATATGATTGGAACTGCTCTAAAGAGCCTCCAGTAAATTTACCTTTTAAAAATGTTTGAATAGGAGTCATATTTAACTTTTCTTGATTTTCTATATGACTGACTAAAACTTTATTGGAATAAGAATCATCAAGTGAAATAGAAATCGGAATAATATGATCAACTTCATAAGCATATGGATCATTAATCAAAAGATTTAAATTACTAATATCATTTTGTGTATAAGCTGTTTTTCCATCTTGTTCCAAATAAAGCCTTACCTTTAATTTTGTCAAAGAATTAATGTGATCACTATTAAAGCCATTTTGATTCAAAAGTTCATTGACTTGGTTATTTATTTTTTCGTTAAACTTTTGATTTTCATTCAGTCTTTTTCTTTGTTCATCACTATTTTTATCACGTGTTGTTTCAATCACAATACTATCAAATTCACCATACTTTTCTCTTAATTGATTAATGACTTTAAAAGTTTCACGATGTGCCCTTTTAGCAACCGGAGATAATATAGCCTCATCATCTGGATATATCTTTTTCATGCCTTTAAGAGATTTTCTGTTTTTATCATAGATTTCTAATTGATGTAATAATTGCATTTGATTGAGTTCAGTTTTCATCATTTCGATATTTAATTCTCGCATGATTTTAAAAGACAATGAATGATATCCAGAAACTCCTTTCATATTTGCTAAATCATTAACCACTTCATCTGGTAAAGAAGAATATATTTGATGAATAGATTGTTTTCTTTCGTCAACACCTTTTGATTTGGTATTAATGTCCATGATTTCATCTACAATCGTTTTATCTTCTAGTAGATTTTCCAAATGATAAGTCTTAAATACAGATAAAACTTTTTTATAACCTTTAAATTCTGTAAGAATTGGTTTTTCATTTTTATCAATTCTAAAACCTTTAATCTCATCTTCTGTTACATTTAATAACTTACATAATTGCTTGACAGTTATATTCCCTTTTTCATTAATAAATTGAATGATTTTTTCTTTATCACCCAAACTTATTTTTTCATTATGAATTGTTAAATTATTTAAATCATTTAATAAATTAAATAACTCAGCAGTATATGATTGTTTTGGCGCTCTAAACTCATCTGGATAGACACTGCATCTTCCTCGCATCATGTCTATAAGATTAATATGAACAACTTCATCATCAACAATACGATAACTTCCATAAGGTGTAGGTGATTTTTCACTACCCGGTCCTTGATCATATCTACGTCTTCTTGCAACAATTTGCAGAATCTGCTGTTTGAAATCATCAGACAAATTTTGATGTTCAAGAATAGTTGTTAATTCTTTAAGATAATCTTGAGTTTGAAAATTATTATTGATTCCTCGAATCTTCCCATCTTTTTTCAATCTTTCTAATTGAATTTCACAAACATAATGCTCTTTTAGCAAAGAAGCATTTTTTGATAGTACACTCTTTGTTGTTTCTTCATCTTTTGAAGCATCAGCATTGATTTCTAAAACTGTTCCTCGAGATTTTGTAATATGTAAAATAGCACAACATAATTCGTCATTGGTCAGTTTTTGAGTTAATCCTTTTAATCTTATTTCATATGGATTCTGTAGTGGAATATATTCTTCATTGAGTAAACCATTTTGTTTCAATAACTTTCTCATATCATCCAAACGATTTGCTTTTCTTCTTTTTAAACGTCTGGCCCCTCTTTTTGTACGTCTTTCTTCATTAGAAGCAGCTATACCTTCTTTAAATAATCTCACACCATAATCTACAAAACGATTGTTATCAATATCAATAACTCCATATCCTACGGAAGTAATACCAATATCAAGTCCTAAAACTAATCTTCCCATCTTTATCCCTTCCTTTTTAAATCTATAAATATATTATACAAGAAAAACAATCAATTTCACTAAAAACCAACCTTATTTGATTTTTATATAGCAATCTACATATATATTGATAGTTTTTTCCATATATATTATTATATTTATGAATCAGCATCATAGATACTTATTTAAATATCTATTTCAGATGCAAATCGTATGTGGTGATGAATATGCAATTATTAAAGAGTTATAAGTCTATAAAGAATCTTTATCAAAATACTCATGATTGAAAAGACAATTAAAGATATACAAACATTTGAAAAAAGATTAAAAAATGATCAAGAATTCTTAAATGAAAATCCATTTGCATTTTATTCATTTACAGAATTGCTTTATTATTTTATTGAACAAAAATACCCTAATGAAAAAGATTCTTTCATTTATAAAAAAGCCCATATTCAAGCAAAACTCTTTTCTAAAATTAGAAATCCAAATTATCATCCATCTTTTAAAACTGTTGTTGCTTTGGGGTTAGCTTTAGAACTTAATATGGATGATTTTGAACTTCTTTTAAGTAGTGCACATTATGCTTTTTCTTTAAACAACAGATTTCATATAGTCATTATCTACTGTATCGAACATAAAATCTATGATTTATTTACAGTCAATGAAATTCTTTATGAAATGAATTTATAATGAATATCATGTGGTAAAAACATGTATATATTTTGATTAATTTGTACTTTTTGAATATTTTTAATATAGACGATTCCATCTATAAAATCTAATGCTCTTGTTAAAATAGAATCATCAATGTTACATAATACAATACCACCATTTTTTAAATCATTAGCCACTTCTTTTAATTTAGAAGTCTTATGCAATTGATAATAATGCACTGATATTTCATTTAATTCTTCATTTTCTTTAAATAACCATTCTTTAATTTGATCCATAAATATCATTCTCCTTTAAGCTTTATTATACTGATTAACAAATAAATAAGTTCACTAAAAAAGCGAAAATAATCTAAAAAAAGATAGTGACAACCTTATTTCATCACTATCTTTTATTTGCGTCGAAAGTATTTTAACATTTCAGTTTTAAAAGCATGTTTACGTGAATATTTTTTGATATAGTCTTTCACAAATGTTTCCATGCTTGTAATGTTTTTATTGAGATATAAAATCTCTGATAAAACAACAATTTCTTTTGCAACCTCATAATAGCTATGACGATGAGTTCCTCCTACAATAACTTCAGCTCTTTGTTCGATTTCATCTTTTAACCATTGGATACATTTCTTTTTGAATTCATCAGTCATCATGTATTTTTCTTTCCAGATATGAAATAACTGATAGAAATCTTCTCCTCTTACTTTTAAACTACGCTTTAAATCATCCATAACTGCATCATCAGCCACAAAATGCATCTTTTCTGGTTTCAGATACATGAGTAATAATGGTATAAGTATTCCTTTTAAATTTGATGACCATCCAAGATTATCTTGATCTTTTTCAGCTTTTTCAAGAATATTTTCGTAGTCTCCTAAGAAAAATAAAAGAATCTCTTTTTGATCAGAAGATAAAGAAGCTTTTTCTTGTTCTAGGGTTGCAAATTCAAAACGAATAGCATAGTTTTTCTTCTGAAATTCAGTTTTTATAAAAGCGATATCACAATCTAATGTATATAATTGCAAACAATGATTAATCTGAGGATTGGATAAGAAAGATATTTTATACAACTCTATATCATCTGGACAGTATGGAATCAGTGTTTCGGCAATCTTTGAACGTATCGTTAAACCTTCATCTAGCTGCTTGAAAGCCTGTGATGCGATCGTTTTAGCATGTTCTAATTGATGTAAAGAAAGATCATAGTCAATAACATCCAGATATAAAGATGGATGTTTAGCTCCTATCTCGAAAGTCATTTTTGTTAATTGATTGATATCTCCATAAAGAAAGCATATATCTCTTAAAAGCTTTGCTGCATAGTCTCCTGGCGTATTTTCTAAAAATGATATCCATCGATCATATTCATCATCACTCAGTGTTATCTCTTCTGGTCCAAAAGCCATTAAATCGCTGAGAACATATTCAACCTTACTCTGATTGAAATATGAATACATTTCAGATATATTTCGATGTAGCTGAAAAGCAGCATATAAATAATAAAGTGAATATTGTTCAAGGCTAACATCCATCAAGTTATTTTCAAATAACTCTGCAAAAGATAATTCATATATATCCCCATAATCATACACAGCTTCATATTCTAAATCTTGCAGCTTTTGAAGAATATTGAATCCCTGCTGATATTGACAATTATTGATATATAGAAAAGCATCTTGAATATAATCATTCAATTGATTTAAAAGATCACATTCTTTTGTATAATACGTTATATATTCTGAATCATAACCATAATAATAATCATCCTCTTCTGTTGCAGGTATCGTTAATTCCCCATCACTCACATCCTTGATAAATTGTTGAAAGTCTTTTTCATGAAAATTGATGATTTGAGAATGTTCAAAATTTAAACTTTCTAACATTTTTTGACGTTGACTTTTATCAAGAACCCTGGCATATTGATAAATCCATTGATTCTTTTCTTCTGCACTCATTGTATTCAATCTTTGTTGAATCTGATTCATATAATCTTTATATTCCATAACAACCTCTTACTTTTTTAATGTATTTTCGTTAAAGATAAATGCTGGCCCATCATCAATACAAGCCTCAAGATCAATATATTGACTAATAAAACGGAAATAGCCATTTTTTCCAAGATCTTTTTCAAATCTATCCATGCTGACTAATATTCTAGACAAACATAGAAAAATATTTTTAAAAATATAATCAAACTGTGATTCATCTTTTAAATCAACAAACTTTGATAAATAATCATATAACTGTGGATTGATATAAGGATTACACATTTTCTCTAATCCGTCTGCTAAAGATAAAATGTCTTCAGTTGTATAATCTGTATAATCACTTGTATAATGATTCTTCAAATCTAATAAACGATTCATGACAATATGTATAATCTTCTTCGCTTCAAATGTATCAATCTTATATAGGGCATGTAATACTAATAAATGAGATTCAATCACAAAAAGCTCATCTTCCAATTCTTCAACATCAGATTTTAATTTTCCATATTCTCTTTGAATATGTCTTAAATTACGACGTTCTTCCTGAGCATCAAATTCATATTCACCTGGCACATGATAAATGGGTTCCAAGTTATCTAAAAAAGCCTTCCATTTTTCATTATTAAATTCCTGTAAATGAAAATTTTCCTGGATATACATTTCCATATAAAAGGCAAGTAATTCTATCGCTCTTTCTTCACTCATTCCTTGATCTAACATTTTTTGATACATATTCATTGTATTTTCATCTAAATGATCTTGAACTTGATTTGTTATGATATCTATTGCTGCACTTCTTATATATTCTCTTTCTGACATAGTCGTTCTCCTTTTTATGCTTTATATTTTTTATATTTATCTTGTAAGCTTTGTCTAGGTTCAATATTTAATTTTAAACCATACTCATAAGCTTCAATCCATTCTTTTTTGGAAAAGAATATCTCTGTTAACATCAAAACTTTATAAAGAGTCACTTCCTGATTACGTTCATAGCTGTTTTTAAAATAATATTGAAGAGCCTTTTCAAAGGAACCATAGTGAAAAATGAAAACAACATCATTCGTTTCATTCAGTAATGAAGTTGCTTCATAAAGTCTATCATCATAACGTTCTAATGAAGCAATAAACTTTTTCTGTGACTCAATAAATTTTTGACCATATGCTTTAACCATATCACGATATTCCAGTTTTTGAATATGAAAGTTTAAAACGCCGTATAACATTTCATGCAAACATTCACGACTCAAATAACAATGTGTTGCACCAGTAACCATCTCTCGTATTGTCTCTTCTGTGACTGGTAATTGCATCTGTCGTTTTATATATTCTTCATATAACTCTTCTTGAGCGATACCAACTGATGCAAAAGGATCATCACTTGAAAAAACATAAACACCACAGCCATAACTTAACACCTTATAAATTTCACGAATCAATATAACAACTTGTAAAAAATCAGGATGATCTGAGGAAACCTCAAATAAAATCTTTAAATATCTTTTGACTTTATAACGCCATTTAGGCCTTTCTTTTTTAGGCACAATACGATTAGGGGCTATATAAAAGCCATGATAAGCATCCTGTAAAAAATCTTGAATTTCAACAAATAAATCATTTAATGAAACTTCTTCTTGTTTAACTGTTTTTTTCTTACCTTCACCTTTCACAATACTTTCAATAACACTATCTAATTCTTCTTTTTTTGATTTTGGTAAAGCTTTGTAAACTTCTACAAAAGCATCATTAATCAGCTTTATGTCTTTATCTTTTAATAAATCTCTTAATTCTTTAACCTTCATTCTTTTCCTTCTTTCATCACTTTTTGTGTTTCTTGTAATAATTCATATACTAATTGCTGGTGTGAAATTCTCATCATATAATCTTGTTCTTTAACATTTGATAGTAAATTCATATTTCCATACCAGATCATTTCTTTATCAATTATAGCGTAATGTCCATATAAAGATGAAGTAACAATCACATGAATAGCATTTTCTTTTAAATTTTGAATCAATATGTTCGTTTTTTCAATCATATTTTTTGGATAACTTTTAGAATCTAAAGTGAGAATTGTTATGGAAATATTTTCTTTTAACTTAGATTGAAACAATCTTAAATAATAATTAACACTTTTTTGACTTAAACCTGGATTTGAAATCACAATACTTTCATTAGCACATTCTATATCTTTATCAAATATTTTTTGATAATCAGAGTTATCATATATCATTTGAATTTCATCTTCACGGACATGTAATGTTGTACATATTTCATAGCCCATCTTTTTGTACGTTCTCATACGTTTATGATACATTTTTTCCAATGTTTTTATATGTGAATCAATATAATCATAAATAATAACATCTTTTTTTCCTTCAAAATCTCTATGCAATCTTCCTGAATATTGTTCTATGTTACTCTCTACAGATACAGGAACGGTTAAAAATAAAGTATCTAATCTAGGAAAGTTGAAGCCCTCTCCTACATATTGTGCTGTTGCTACTAAGATAACACTTTCTTGTTTGTTAATATTTTTGAGTTTTTCACGTATTTGTCTGTTGGTTTTATGACCTTTACCCCCAACCAACAGAAAAATATGGTCACTTCGTCCCTGTAATTGTTCATATAAATATTGAGCATGTTCCTTAAATTTTGTAATAATCAATGGTGTACGTTTATTTTGAAGTGCTTCTTTTATATCTGTAAGAATTTGTTGATTTCTTTCTTGATCATGAATCAATTTTTGATACATTTCATTTATTGATATTTTTGTATTTTCTAAATCTATGAATCTCGTAAAACGTGGGAAGATATAATGATTGACATTTTGAAGTTGCAATCTTTGCTTGGTCGTAAACTGATATCGAATAGGTCCTAATTGCATAAAAGTTTTTTGTTCCAAACCATCTTCTCTTTTTGGAGTTGCAGTAAATCCATAAACATATTTAGCGCGAACTTCAGTGAGTACATCATAAAGCATAGCAGATGCACTATGATGACATTCATCTACAATAATCATCCCATAGTTCCTAACCAAATCTTTGATTTCACCTTTTGTAATGAGTGAATTGACAATAGCAATATCAATAATACCAGTTACAGAATTATGATTACTATATAATTTCCCAATAATACTCTTTCTTGTTTTCTTTATCCCTGATGGAGTTGTGTATGTTGGTAATTTCTCATGAACACTTAAAAAACGGTTAAGATCATCTTCCCAGTTATTCATAATCAAATTGGTATGAACGATAATGAGTGTATTCACTTTTCTTTGAGCTATCAAGTTTGTTCCAACAACAGTTTTGCCAAACGCAGTCGTTGCATGACAAATTCCTATATCATTTTCTAATAATGTTTCACATGCCTTTTGTTGATTATCATATAATTGACCTATAAAATTGACATCTATTTTCTTTTGCGAATTTCTAAGATCTTCTATATGATATGTAATTTGACTTTTTTCTAATTCATTTCGAAGAACTGATAAACATCCCCTAGGCAAACAAATCCAATAATCTATATCAATTGCGCATTCTATCCATGAATTCATCCCTCTAACAGATAATCCCATTGCTCTTCTCTTAAAAAATTCTTTATTTCTAAAAGCTGCTAAACGTCTTATTTGATTTTGAATTCTTGGCTTCAAACTTCTTGTATCAATATAAACCATATTTGCAAATTTGATGTCAACATGATGATTGACATCATCTTTATGAAAATGATTTTCTTTAATCCATGGTTGAGATATCGAATAATCATAATTCTCACTAAATATATCTTTATCTTTCCATAATTCAAGTTTCTCTTCTACAAATTCCAATGATAGTTTTTTAACTTTTTCAAGACATTCCCATTGATGGGGATAAACATTCCAATTTTCATCTACAAAAGCACTATTTTGTTTTTTCAAAGCCTGGCCCTGTAATGGTAAGGCAATTAAATTTCCTAACCCATCATCCGCCAAATGATCTTGTGCAGGAATCATACGATCATATGTTTGAAATGTTTTTAAATTAATAGATTGAGCACCTATATTTAATAGCGCTCTACCAAAACGTCTTGCTGTTATAGCAGGTAAAGCTTCTTCAAAAAAAATCCAAAGATGAGCCCCTCTACCTGATCGTGATCTTTCCACAAGAATATCAATTTGATGTAATTGACAAATTTCTCTTAAAGCATTGACCTCTTCTTTCCAACTATTATCAACATTCTCACCATCTGTTCCGACTTCGTGATTATCAAAATCAAATACCAATAAGTTTGTAGTTTCATCTTCTAACATAGGATAAATACCTATGACGTCATTACCATTGATATCATTTCCTTTAAGATGCTCCATAACAACTCTTTGATTTAACACTTTCCATTTTTTATTTGGACAATCTTTACATTTTATTTTTTTATTTGTTTTTTTCAAACAGATTTCATTTTTCCAAAAGTTTTCACATTGAGGATAATATCCAACTCTCCCATCTTTATTAATATGTCTTTGACTATAAACATCTTTTCTCCCTTTAAAAAGTCGATAAAATATAATCGCATGTCTTGGGGTAATGACTTCACTATTAATGAAATGATTTTCCTTTTCTATTTGATGATAAACAATATGATGTTTATCTAAAAGCTTTTCTAAATATTCTATTCTTTTTTTGAGTTGCATATTTTCTTTTTCTAAGTCTTCAAATGTCGTCATTTTACCCATGATAATATCCTCATTATTTACTTTTTCTACCATATATTTTCTCATTAAAAGAAATAAAACACAATAAGTATTTTGTATATTAACTTCCATAACATTCTAAAAAAAGAATTTGTTTTGATAAAGTGGCATTTATGTTATACTTATAACAAGAAAGAAGGTGTAACAATGAAAAAAGCATTACCCATTGGTGTCATGGATTATCATAAACTTATATCTGAAAATTATTATAATGTAGATAAAAGTTTAATGATTAAAGATTTTCTCGAAAGAAAAACGACTGTAACCTTAATTACACGACCAAGACGTTTTGGTAAAACTCTTAATATGTCTATGATGGCTGAGTTTTTTGATATAACTAAAAATTCAAAAGACATATTCAAAAATACAAAGATTATGCAGACAGAATATGCTTCATACATAAATCAATATCCAACCATCTTTATATCTTTTGCTAATGCTAAAGGTCATAAAGAACAATTTATTTTATCAATAAAAACAACTTTACAAGATATTTATGAAAAAAATGAACATGTATTTTCTAATATGTCTAAATTTGAAAAAAGTCGTTATAACAGAATTGTTGATGCTTTAATTCATGATAATAGCTTAAATACGATAAGCGAATCATTAGATTTTTTAATGAAAAGGATGGAAAAATATTACCATCAAAAAGTTATGGTTTTTATAGATGAATATGATACACCTTTTATCGAAGCACATGTCGGTGAATTTTATGATGATATCAAAAGCGGTTTAGCTTCATTACTTCATAATGCCTTAAAAACTTCTCCAAGTCTGCAATATGCTATGTTGACATGCATACAAAGAGTCGCTAAAGAAAATATTTTTAGTGATTTAAATAATCCAGCTGTTTGCACTCTTACAGATCAGCATTATAGTCAATATTTTGGATTTACAGAAACAGAAACAAAAGCTATGCTAGAATATTATGGACTTTCATTGAATGATAAAGTCAAAGCCATGTATGATGGCTATCATATTGGAAACATGGAAATTTATAACCCCTGGTCTATTATTAATTATATCGACAATAAAGAATTAAGACCTTATTGGGTCAATACAAGCTCTAATAAAATGATTAAAGATGCGATGAAAGAATGTGATACATCTTTTAAGCAAGGATATGAAAAACTTATTGAAACAGGAAAACTTGAAACACTCGTACAAATGGAAACAAGTTTTTTTGAAGTCAGTAATACTCCTAATCTATGGGGGTTATTTGTTAATGCAGGATACTTAACAACAGAAAAAACAAATTCTTTGCAAATTGATAGATATATTTTACGTATTCCAAATCAAGAAGTGCAAAAAGAATTTCAGCAATTAACCTCTTATTATCTCAATATTTCTTCAACAGATCTATCCGGATTATGCGATGCATTATTGTTTGGTAATCAAATTGATTTTGAAAATTATTATACTCACATTTTATTGACATTACCATCTTATCATGATTTGCAAAATGAAAATAGCTATCATGTAATGTTTCTAGGAATGTGTGCATGGTTATCCCATGACTATGAAATCATCAGCAATAAAGAAGCCGGAAAAGATCGTTGTGATATTATTCTAAAAGCAAAAAGTGCAATATCACCTTCTTATATATTGGAATTCAAATATTCAACAAACAAAGAAAAAATAGAACAGCTTTCTAATCAAGCTATTCAACAAATTCAAAAAAATCATTATGACGCCAATATGTCAGGCAAAGTTATTTATATTGAATTAGCCCATTGCGGCAAAGATGTTTTTATAACATGGAGAAACAAAGACAAGCAATAGTAACCAAATTTGCTTGTCTTTTATTCTTATTACCATAATTTTTTTAATAATTAAGTCTACTCTTTCTATAATAATTATTCTTTTTTTAATTCAACTTATAAAAATACAGACAAGTTATTCATTTAATATTTATAATTTTTTATCAATTTTATAAAGTTTTATTTAAACAAATGATTGATAGCTTCAATATCTTTATGTGAAGTTTATTCTCTACCATTAAATTTCCCTATTAGTTTATCTTTAAATGTGTGAAGTCCTTTTATTATCCAAAGAACTTAATAAGATTTTTACAATGCCTTCCAACAAGATTTCCCATATTTTATATTGAAAATAGTTGAAAGAGTACAACTTTCTCTATAAATTCTTAGTAAAATTGTTGTATAATAATTTTCAGGTGGTGAATATCATGTATAGAATATACTATAAAAATAAAGATGAACTTGAAGCTCAATTACTTGATTTTAAAATACTTTTTGCTTATCACTCGAACAAAATTGAAAATCAAAACACAGATTACCATGATACAAGAGATATATTTGAAAAAGGGAAAGTATCCAATTACACTGGAGATTTAAGGACACTTTTTGAAATTCAAAATCAAAAAGATTGTTATCATTTTTTGCTTGATAAAATTATTGACAAGGTACCCTTAAGTATTCCTCTTATCAAGAAGATTCATTATGAACTTTCAAAAGGAACATATGATTCATATCGTTATGATATGAATCATGAAAGACCAGGAGAATTCAAAAAACATGATTATATTACAGGTAAATATGAAGTAGGAAGTTATCCTGAAAATGTCGAAAGCGATCTTCAAGAACTGCTCGAAGAAATAAATGAGTATGAAGGAGAAGATGTTTTCACTGTGGCAAGTTACCTTCATGCCTGTTTTGAAAATATTCATCCATTTGCTGATGCAAATGGAAGAACTGGAAGAACAATCATGAATTATTATCTGCTTATTCATAATGTCAGCCCTATCATTATATATGAAGAAGATAGGAAAGAATACTATGATTGTCTTGAAAAATTTGATGTAGATTCCAAATTACAGCCACTCAAGAATTTTATTATCAAACAGCAGGAAAAGACATGGACACGACAACCAAAAAAGGCAATAAAACTAAATGATATAATGAATAACAATGAAATGAAATGATAATTAAGTCTAGAAGAAAATATAGATTACCTCAATTTTCATCTAGCTTGAATAGCCCATACAATATTGCATGGGCTGTTTCTTTTTTCAAATATTACCTATAATATTTTCATTAGAATAAATATGTTATCTTTAGATGAGAATATGTAAAAAAGATGAAACTCTCTCCGTCTAAAGATAAAGCTTCATCTAAATAAAAACTCAAAACATAAAATAAAAGTTCCCTATCATTGTTGAAACGTGGATTCAGCTAAAAGCCTACCATAAAACAATAAGGGAACTTATATCATGGAGCAGCACTAGCCTTAAAGGCTACAATAAGAAGACATCCATGACATTGTCATTATAAAGCTATATTTTATTTTCTTCAATAAGAATTATCATAAAATTCAAATCATTTGATTATTCTACAAACTCTATATTATGTTTATGACACCATTGAATAGCCAATTCTCTATGAGTTTCATATAAGAATTGTTGCCATGCAGTGTTCAATTGATTTTTATAGATGAAATCCTTAAAGCGACGGAATGCTCCTTTACCTTTTAATGTCTTTTGAAGTTCTCTTTTCATATGCTGATCTTTTAATTGATTGGCGAACATTTCCATAATATGATATTCATGAATATCATAATGATCTGGTAGTTGTATATAATCTGGTGAATTCAATACAATCATTTTTTTAGCAATATTCGTATCATCATCTATATTGATAAATTGTCCTTGAGATATTTGATAATACCAAGTTATATCCTGATCAGTCATTTCAATAGCTCTAATCACATCTTTTAACTTAACTTTATTTATTCTAATTTCTTCTATCATGGCTGGTCTATTAGGATATAACGATATCAGATGATTTGATAAGTCAAAAGCTTTATCAAAATCATATTCACTGATTTTATGAATAAGCTCAGCCATTTCATGATAGAAACTTCTTGATCCTGTATGTCTTAAACTATTCATCACATAGCGACTATAATATTGAATCATGTTGTCTAAACAATGTTCAAAAAGAATATCTTCATGTTTCTTCATACCAAATATATCATCATTTTTAGCTAAATATTGAAATAAAGCATCATACATTTTTTCTTGTATATAAATTTCACTTATATTGATTTGGTTCTTTTCTAAATCATGGATAATGTCTTTTTTCTTGTGTTCCCATATTTCTGGTAAATATGATTGTTGAAGTAACTGATAATATTGGATTTGTCCAGGATATTGATGATAAAGCAAATCAGTAGCAAGAGCAATGATTTGCTCATTTTGATTGGTTTGTTTATAAATATCAAGAAGTAATAAATAAATATCTTGATGAGGATGTTCTTGAAGTTGTTGGAGGCATAAATCAATGGCTTTTTGATAGTCTTGATGATTCATATAAAGATTGATAGCTTCTTTAATAAATACTAAATTGTTTTTATTGGTGTCTATAACAGAAGATAATGATTCTCTTTGATAGTGATATAAAATATAAAGATATTTATCGTAGATTTCAGTTGAAATAGGATAAGAACTTATCTTTTGTTGATAGGATGATAAAAGATCATCTAGAGGTATGTTTTGTTGATGAAGCTTGTCAATAAGTTGATAAATCACAGATTGGTTATATTTTACACAGAGATCAAAATAAATACTTGTTTTTTCATTTTGAGATGCATAAGTATCTATTAGTTGAATCATCTGATGAAAGAAATCTTCCTGATAAGATTGTAAAGATGAAAATGTATGAAGAAGCTGATTGAGCGCTTCTTTAGCTAAATCTGGTATATATTGATCTTGATGAAAATGATGTAAGTTTTGAATTGATGTGTATATCTTTTCATAATCTTCACTAAGAGGTATTTGATTTGATGATATATATTGATAAATCATTTGATATATATGATTGACTCTTTTCATATCTTCTATAATATGGAAAAAGGTTTGATATGTTTCTGATGATTCAAGAGCTTGACCAATGATCTCCAGTAATTCTTCTTTTGATTTCTTTGATAAAGGTTCTAAAATTTCATGACCTTGGTACATATCACTGCAATTATCATCTTTTGTATCATAATCATAGCCATAGTCATCATAATCATCGTCATAATCCTCATAATCATGATCGTCATCGTAATCGTCATAATCATAATCATAAGATGAATGATTACCAAATAGCTCTATAAGCAATGCAGCTTCATGTTTACATTTTTTACCTTTCATAGCATAAGGACAAGTACAACGCATATCAGTAATCTTCAGTTGATCAGAAACTTCTATTTCAACATCATACTCATGGTTGCCTAATACCTTCCCTTTATATACATTTCCCACTTTAACAACATTGTAAACACCACCACTATTGTAGATATCAACACCTCTATTATAAATATGTCTTGCAAAATAATTTTGAATATTCATTATTATTCCTCGTTTCTTATTTCACTATATAATCATAAATATCTTGTCTTACAGGTTGATCTAAATGATATAAAATTTCACATACTGGAATTTGATCTGCCATATATTCTTGTTTGATATTTATAATATTTCCAATACCTAAATAATAAAATTCTTTAGAAGTTTTATCATCTTTATTCTTTCGAACAAAAATATGAATTATTGTTTGTCTTTGTTTAGCTTGAGTAAATATATCCATCCCTTTACTACCAAGTTTTAATTTACTCTTTGACATAGCAACTAATGTTTGTGGGTCTACAAAGTGATCTGTATATTTAATTGTATCTGCAATATCTTCTTCCTTATCATAATTAATAAAGACAGGTAAAGTATTTGTATGTTGATCATATTTATATCCACCTATGTTTAAAGGAACAAGATTCTTTTCCCAATTAAGTAACTGACAAACATCCTCATATGTATATTTCTTATATAAACATAAATCTGTGTTTTGATAACGTTGACTATACTCTCGTTTATATAGATCTATACTATAATCAATGACTTCTAATACTTGTCTTTTAAATTCTTCATTATTTAATAGTGATTGAAAAACATGAGATATGTTCCAATCAGTATCCAAAATAGGAACATCTTTAAAAGCATCTTTAGATGATCCTGTTGCAAAATTTTGAGTTAATATATTTTGTATTGTTGTATAACTCACTTCTGGCATTTGAATTTGATATTCATCTAACATTTGTTGTTTTAAATATTCATTAACATGTACTTTTCTTTCTATAGCAAGTTTAATGGCTTCTAATTCTTGAACACGTTTAGCTGAAGAAAGTTTTGATGAAATAAATTGTAAATACTTTTCTTCTAATGAAGAAAATTGAACATCATATTCTTTCTCATATTTCTTTAAAAACATATGATAAGAACCTAAACCCTTATTTTGAAATATCTTTTGGATATCAATAGCACCATATTTTTCAAAATCTTTAATATGAGGTATTCTGCCCAATTTAGCTTTTAATTGAACATAACTTTCTTTAATCAGTTTAACATCATTAAAATTCGCATGATCAATTGATTCAAAGATTCTTTTTTGAGATATTTCATCAAATTGAATTGTTGATACTCCAGGTATTAAAACATTTCTTTCAGTTATAAATTGTCTCAGTGTATCTTTATTTAAGTTTGTATTTCCACTTAAAGCTATAGGTATTAAAAAGTTTCTTTCATAATTCCCAATAAAATCAATAACAACAACATAATCTTTTTCATCATTTTTTCTTAATCCTCTCCCAAGTTGTTGTACAAAAATAATAGCTGATTGTGTTGGTCTAAGCATCACAACTTGATTTACTTTAGGAATATCAATTCCTTCATTAAAAATATCAACTGTAAAAATATAATCTAAGCCATCTTCATCATTAGATTCAAGGCGATCCATTGCTTCCTGTCTTTTTTCTTCATTATCATCACCAGTTAATGCAATAGTATTATAACCTCTTTGATTAAATAAATTGGACAATTCAATAGCTTCTTGTTTCCTACTTACAAAAATTAAACCATGAACCTTTTCACCTGAATATCCATATTCTTCAATTTTTTCAATAATATAATCAATACGTTTTTCATTAATTAAAAGATTAAAATCAGATTTATCATCTATACTAATACCATCAATATTTAAATCAGTGATACCATAATAATGGAAAGGACATAACAGATCATATTCCATTGCTTGTTGAAGTCTGATCTCATAAGCAATATTATAATGAAACATTTTATATATATCAAACTGATCATTTCTTTCTGGTGTAGCTGACATACCTAATAAAAATTGAGGATGAAAATAATGAACTAATTCTTGATATGTATAAGCTCCCGCTTTATGAACTTCATCAATAATAATATAATCAAATTCATCTTGTTTAAATAATTCTCTATTTTCTTTTTTATGAATAGTTTGAACTGTTGAAAACAAATAATCTTTATCCAATTCTTTAACATTGCCAGAAAAAATACCCATTGTCTTATCTTTAATAATTGTTTGAAATGTTTCCATAGCTTTCAAAGCAATACTTTTTCTATGAACAACAAATAACATTCTACGAGGTTTAACTTTTTGAACATCAAAAGCAGAAAGATATGTCTTACCGGTTCCTGTTGCTGAAATAAGCAATGCCCTATCTTGATTTTGTTGTCTTAAGTGTTCTAATGAAGCTAAAGCTTGACGTTGCATATAATTGGGAACAATGTCTCTTTTAATATGTCGTATTGCGTGTTTTTCAGGTTTAACATAATTTTTTTGATATTCATTGATCCATTCATGAGTTAAAGGAATTGATTTTTGCCATTGATTTTCAAATTCATCTTGTATTTGTTTTATTGTATCATTTTGTTTATGTGATGATACATAAACATTCCATTCTTGATTTAATGATAAAGCAGACTGTGTTAAATTTGAACTTCCTACTATTGCCCAATAATTTGAATTTTTTTGGAAGATATAACCTTTAGAATGAAAACCATGATGATCATCATATACTCGTACCTCTATGTTAGGATATTTTAATAAGTCTTTAAACATTTTAGGTTCATTAAATCCTAAATATGTACTTGTGATGATTCTTCCTTTTTTATTTTGAACTTTCAATTTATGTAAAGTTTCTCTAATAGAAGCCAATCCTGATAACGCTATAAAAGCAACAGAAATATCAAATGTATCACAATCTAATAATGCATTTTCAATATCTGTTATAACCTTTTTGTTTTGTTGTTGATCATTATAAATGAGTCTAGTTCTTTCTTGTAATAAAAGGTTATCCATTGTGAACCTTCCTTCTTATTTCCTCGATAACTTGTACATCAGCAGGAACCCATAATATATCTTCTTGAACAGGATGAATCCATTTTGCATCTAAATGTTCTAATAATGAAATATGTGAATCTTTCAAATGACATAAATAACAATCCATTTCCAATATAAAATCTGGATATTGATAATGAACATGACATATAAATGAATCAACTTCAATATTTGCTTCCATTTCTTCTTTTATTTCCCTTTTTAATGCTTCTTCAGGTGTTTCACCTTTTTCTATTTTTCCTCCAGGAAACTCATACATTCCTTTGAATTCTCCATATCCTCTTTTAGCAATTAATATCTGATCATCTCTTTTGATGATGGCAGCAACAACATTAACTATTTTCATAATTTCCTCCACAAACTTGACTATATAAGTATTGAAAGCAAAAATACTTTATACTTTTTTAAAACACGTATTTCAATTATATCATATCAATAATATTAAAAAAACTTTTTCAAATGAAAAAATCTAATAATAGTCCCCCTATTATTAGATTTTAAAAAATTACTTTTTAATTAAAACAATATTATAATTTTTCCCTTCAATATTCTTTTTATTAATCAACCTAACACGTTCTCTCACAGGCTCTGGATGTTCGTCGGCAATTAGAATAATTCTACCGATAGGTTTATTCAATAATAGTTGTTCATCCCACAACTTTTCAAAAAAGTAGAGATCATTAACTTTAGTTTTTATACATTCAAAATACAAATCATAACCCTCATGAGTGCAAACTTGACAATTACAAATAAATTTTTTTGTACTAATTGCATCATAAATTATATTTTCTTGACTAACAGAAGTTAATTTAACAACTTGATCAATAAATTTCATTTTTATATTTTGATTCATTTCTTTTTCATCATGCAATAATGAAATTTGATCAGCAATCCAATGAAATAAAAATGCGGTTTTTGAATCAGATCTATTTAAACCAGTTTTTGTTGTACGGGTATTAGGAAATCTTCCTCTTTCATCACTAATCAAATTGACAATTACCAAATGACCATTATAAAATGGATGTGATTTCAATCCCCAAATTTCTTCAAAATTCAAATGTTCAAGTAATCTGCCGTTAATACGTATTTCTACTCCTGAAGATCTCATGTTTTTTAAATAATATTTCTTTGTTGATATATTCTTTGACATAATAATATATCTCAAATCGATTTTGACTACTCCGTTGCCTAGATCAATCATTTGTGATTTATCAATTTTATACTTTTCAACAACTGGAAAGATAGGTCTTACATTAGCTATATTACTATAGTCTTTATCATCATCAAAAGCTTTTAATGTTATTTTTACATTATCTTGTTCAATAATATATGAATAATAAACACCTAAATCCTCATACAATAGTTCCATCAAATCTTTAAATTGAGATGTATGACTACCAAAAGGAATTCGTATTGTCTTGAAAATATCATATGTACACGTAAACTTGATAATTGTTCCTGTTTCACTACCTGTTAAGCAATTACCCTTATATGTTTCTACAAACGTATTTTCAAGTGAATAAGGTGCTTTTACTACCTTGTATTGGTCTAATAAAGCGTCTTTTATTGTTCTTGTCATTATTGACCAGGTCTTATTGAGAGGATCAACAAATGATAAACTATGCTTTATGCCATTCCCATGCTCATTAAATATAGATTCCCAAAATCTCCTACCTCCTAAAGTCAAAGCATTTTCGATGTCTATAATACCTTTTCCATGATCTTCGATTATAACTTCTACTTTATTGCCAATTTTTCTAAATGTAATAATAATTTCACCATCTTTAATTTTATTTTTAATAAAATCAGAAATAGCATTATCGATAAACTCATGCATTACTTGACATAAGTTTTCAAAATGATAACCAAGAGTAACCCATAAATGTCCCATATTAGGAATTAAATTTAAATTCTCCATATTCTCTCCTTTCCGAAAAAAATATAACACAAAATAATTTAATAAATTCTAAATTTTTATCCGAAAAAACAACTAAAAATCTGATTGTCCGCTAAAACACTGTACTTATCAGCACATTCAAGGATTGAAATACTTCAAATTACTACGATTTTACTACCATTGAATGAGCCTTGATACGTTAGAAATCCCAGATATGCAAAGATATGGTACAGCACATCAGTATTGAAAAGATTAAAATTGAATATCGCAAGTAGATTATGGAACGCCGATATTGACGTTCCTTTTCTATTACCAGCCGTTCAGAAATGGACGGCTTTTTCTATATCCAAACGAAAGGAGAATTTTAAAAGCTATGAAAAAGATATTGAAGCGATTAGCCACAGGCTTCCTTGCCTTTG